>VTLG01007454.1_pt1 | contig 116181 bp, 108 predicted proteins | sample 4694571 | NCBI WGS metagenome assembly VTLG01 (sample SAMN12604809, study PRJNA352737) | marine metagenome | biome: ENVO:00000447; feature: ENVO:00000209|ENVO:00000569|ENVO:01000036; material: ENVO:00002151; isolation source: viral sequences binned using virsorter ... | reverse complement strand
GTGCAGGGTCAGCAGGGTCAGCAGGTTCGACCGGTAGTTCAGGATCATCAGGTACATCTGGTACCGATGGAACTGATGGCGATCAAGGAGATCAAGGTGCACCAGGCACTTCTGGTTCCGCAGGTTCTTCAGGATCATCTGGAGAAGCAGGAACATCAGGATCAGCAGGTTCAGCAGGTAGTTCAGGATCAACAGGTTCAACAGGTAGTGCAGGTTCAACAGGTAGTGCAGGTTCAGCGGGCACATCTGGTACAGATGGATTAGATGGTACCTCGGGTACTTCAGGAACATCCGCAAGTGGAGGAACAAGTTTTGATTATAGAAGTTTAGCAACTACATCATATATTGTTACTTCACCATCAAATTATGCTCTTGCACATCCAGATGGTACAAGTTTAGGATCTTCTAATCCGACCATAAGAATTAAAGCAGAGCAAACAGTATGTTTTAACTTAGAAGGTGTATCAAGTAGTCATCCATTCGCAATAAGAAGTGCATCTGGTGATGCAAATGACTACAGTACAGGCTTGGTGCATTTTGATGGTACGTCAACCTTTGTAACTGGTGCATCTGCACAAGATAAGACATCAGGATATTTGTTTTGGACACCTCCACAAGCATTAGGTGGCACTACTTACAAATATCAGTGTGCAAATCATTCATCCATGATAGGTGATATTGAAATTAGTAGTATTCAAGGTGGTGCTACTGGTTTGCAAAATAGAGTATCAACATCTGCTACAACGAGTTCAATTGCTGATGATGCTTCTGATGACATATCTGTAACAGGATATAATTCGTATGCTCTTCTTTCAGTACAGACTGATAGAGCCGCCTGGGTTACAGTATACTCATCATCTTCCGCAAGATCATCCGATTCATCAAGAACAATCAACACTGATCCAGATCCTGGTAGTGGTGTGATTGCAGAAGTTGTAACAGATGCGGCCGCAACACAAATTATCACACCAGCGGCGGTTGGTTTTAACGAATCGACAAGTGATAGTGGCACAATTTATATGAAAGTCGTTAATTTGTCTGGTTCTACAAGTACAGTACAAGTTACTCTCACAGTTCTTAAACTGGAGAATTAATGAGTGAAGAAAAAGAATATATTGTAACTCTGCATAATAAAAAAGATGCAGAACAATTTTATGAGGAGATGGAGACCAATAAATCTACTGAACATATTCCTTCTAAAAATTTTTATTGTGATAAGAGAAGAGAAATAAGTAGAAACACTCATTATTACATGACAGATGAGGAAGCAAAACAGATTTTAAGTGATGAAAGAGTTAAGGCAGTAGAAGAACCTCCTGAAAATAGGGGTGTTGAAGTGAGACCGGTATTTGAGTATGATAGTTCAACTCATTTTGACAAAGGTGGATCAACATCAAACTCAAAAGTTCAATGGGGTATTTTGAGATGTTATTCTGGTAAATCTTCATCGGCAGAATATGCAGGAAGTTGGTTACCTCGCTCAATAGTCAGTACAGGAAATGAAGAGGGACAAAATGTTGACTTAGTAATTGTTGATGGTAATATTGATCCGAGTCATCCTGAATTTGCAGTTAATTCTGATGGTACAGGTGGTACAAGAGTAGTACAAAGAAATTGGACTGGTTCTTATACTTATACACCTTATGTCGATAGTGGAAATAGCGATAGAACAAACGACAATAATCATGGTTGTCACGTAGCAGGTACGGCGGCAGGTAATAGACAAGGTTGGGCAAGACAAGCAAATATTTACAATTTGAGTCCATACGGTTCGGCTCCGACATATATAAATTCTTCTCTAATCTTTGATTATATAAGAACGTTTCACAATGGAAAAACTAATGGAAATCCAACAGTTGTGAATAACAGTTGGACATATGTTGCTTACAACACTTTTCCTATCAATCAAGTAAATTATCGAGGTACAAATTATTACAATGTCAATTTGTCCGATGCTAATGACTATGGTATTAACCATGCAAATTCGACTCATTGGTTGATACAAAATAAAATTAGTGGTGTTGATGCAGATATAGAAGATTGTATAGATGATGGTATTATAGTCATTGGTGCCCACGGTAATTATAATATGAAAATAACTGCAAATACATCTGATCCTGATTACAACAATTATTTGAGTGATGGATCAACAGATTTTTATGCTAAAGGAGGATCACCTACAAACTCACCAGGTGCTATAAGTGTGGGTTCTATTTACAAAGCATATACAGGTGGAACAAATAGAAATGATGCAAAGGCATTTTACAGTAATAAGGGTGATAGGGTAGATATTTGGGCACCAGGTAGTATGATACAGAGTTCAGTTCATTCAGGTGGTATTGCTGATGATAGAGATAGTGATTATTATATTACACAATATAGTGGAACCAGTATGGCATCACCACAAGTTGCTGGAATTGTAGCATGTTTGGTTGGTGTTTATAGAGACTTCACGCAAGCAGATGTGTTAGATTATCTAATAAGTAGATCAACTTATGATCAAATATATGACTCTGGTTCATCAGATCATGATAATACTTACAATTTGATGGGTGCACCAAATAGACATTTACATTTTCATAGAGAACGTAAAATTGTTGGTCATGTAACACCAGATGTAGATAGACGAATAAGAGATACACACTCAACCTCAACTAGACAAACATTTCCTAGAGTAAAACGTCATTATAAGAGTGGAAATACGTAAAAAAAACTTGACAATATGACAGTGTTAAGTTATTATATGTTTGTAATGAGTTCTTAAACCCTAAAATACGAAAGGTAATATGAACGAAGAAATGGTCGCAAGACTGATTGATGATTATCGTGGTGAAGCATATGCTACTGCAATGGCCGCACGAGATGCACATGCATCTATTGATGCGGCGATGATTGAGTTTTGTGATGAAGTAATTGAGAGACATGGGCTTGAAGAAGCCGATGCAGTGGAAGTCACTAAGGCTTTCGTTGATGAATATAGTAACCTTTAATATAAATGAAAAGTGATTGATATTAATCCATTTAAGAAACAAATAGATGTTCGTCATCTAGTTCATGAAGACTATAAATATGCCGCCATGGATTGGGACAGAACAGTTTGGGTATACACCCATAAACCTACGTGTGTAGATGATATGTGGGATGCTAAAGAAGGTCGTTCAGAAAAAATTGTAGATCGTGCAGTTGAAACTTCTGACTGGCGTAGTTCACTTGTTGAACTTGAAACTTTTATTGAAGACTAATAGGGGCATGTGCCCTCATAGTTTAATGGATAAAACAAAAGACTTCTAATCTTTCGATCTAGGTTCGATTCCTGGTGAGGGTACCATGATTATACAAGGTATAGCAAATAAAGTAGTACAAACAGTCGTGTCAAGAAAAATTGCTGATAAGATGTATTCACAAGATGAGTCTGGTCCAGGTTATGTTGTACAGATAACAAAGACAGTTTGGGTACCGACAAAATATCCGAAAGCAATTGGTTATGATAGATACGGTAGATACACATTTGATAAATAAGCCAGCGTGGCTCAATGGTAGAGCAATTGACTTGTAATCAATAGGTTGGGGGTTCGATTCCTCTCGCTGGCTCCAGAATAAATATAAACAATGGCAAAAGCAAAACAATCCAAATTAAGAAAAAATACGTATAAGCGGACTTCTATAGGCAGTTCTAGATGGTCTCGACCAAAGAACAAGAACAAACGCAAAAACTGGAAACGATATCGTGGCCAAGGAAAATAATTTTTATTTTGAGACTTTATGTGAGTATAAACAACCTGATGGTACCAGGGGGTGGATACTAACCGTTAAACCTAAACCCAAAGAAGAAAAATGAAGGGAAGACAGGCAAAACGAATGAGGCAGGAAAGTGCCTTAAAACGTACAGAGGCACAACTTGCCGAGTACAAAACTGGGCTTGCTGATCAGCAGGATGAGGTCAAAAGAGCCAAGAAAGAGAAAGACAAGCCAAATCTTTCTCTTGCTCAAGAGTGGGTCAAAACTCTCACAAAGAAGATTGAGAGAGCAGAGACTACAATTCGTAATACCCAAGCAAATCTTAGATAATCTTACTCCTCGGTAGTTCAGTGGTAGAACGGCAGACTGTTAATCTGCTTGTCGTTGGTTCGAGTCCAGCCCGAGGAGCCACTCGGAACGTAGTTCAGTCAGGTAGAACGCTGGTTTTGGGTACCAGAGGTCGCAGGTTCAAGTCCTGCCGTTCCGACCACAAATAAATATGAAATACAATGAAAGTGAAATAATCAAACATCTTGAAGAATATATTGAAAGCACCTATTCTCAACATTATACGAAAGGTGATTTTCAGATTCAAGATTTGTTTGAGCATATTGATATTGCGGAAGAATTTTGTAGAGGCGCCGCAATCAAATATCTCATTCGTTTCGGTAAAAAAGAGGGTAAGAATGAGAAAGACCTCCTCAAGTGTTTACACTATGTTATTTTGATGTATCATTATTGTGGTTTTGATCAAAAATTAATTAAAGGAAACTGATGGCCGAAAGCGAAGAAAAATCTAGAGAAGAAAAATACGCACATTTTGCAAATAAGTATCAAATAATGGTTGAAGATGAAAACGGTAAAAGATGTGCAATGCAACACCCATTTGATACCGTAGAAGAGGCAAAAGAAGAAATTGGACCAATTCATCAGAGACATCCAGAGAGAACGATTATGCATAATGATGAAGTTTACATGACTTGGAATCAATTACGTATTTATAAAAGATTAGACGTTTATCCGTACAAATGTGATTATGATACGGTATATTATGAAGAAGTTACTCCTTAATTGATATGGGATATGAAGTAATTGAAAATTTTTTGCCTAGACAAAAATTTTCCAATTTAAGATCATTAATTATGGATAAACCATTTCCATGGTTTTATGTTGGGTTTTGGGTTGATAGAAAAGAGTTGGAAAAAGATGAAGCAAATTACTATCATTTTTCTCATAGTATTTACGAAGATTTTACACCAACATCCCCAATGTGCAATAAAGATATATTGACGCCATTAGTTGAAATGACAGAACCGGTTTCGATCAGAAATATGTCTGCACATTTATATCCAAGAACACCAAAAACAATATCCAGTCCTTTTCATACAGATATTGGTGATCTTAAAGAAGATATGGTGAAATCGGCACAATGGACATCGGCAATTTTGTATGTAAATACGAATAACGGTTATACGATGTTTGAGGACGGTACTAAAATAGATAGTGTAGCAAATCGATTTGTCAAATTTTCAGGTGATATGAAACATTCTGGTGCTTCATGTACTGATAAAAAGACAAGAATAATCATAAACTACAATTATTTTAGTGTATAAATACATCTACAAGCATTTATATCATTATACAATTGTTGACTTATTGAAATGGATTTCAGAACTAACGGAGTATATATGGGATTTTTGCAGAAAATCCTCTGTATATTGACCGCACTCGCAATCTACCCTGCAACCATCGTAATTCCAAAACAAGATAATTTTGACAGGCAGATAATCTTTCCACATGAAAGACGAGTGTTTGAGATTAAGCAGTATGAGTCATATGCAGAGAGAAACAAACAAATTTCATGTTTACAAAAGAATGTTTATTTTGAGGCGGCAGTTGAGTCAACTGCAGGTAAATTGGCGGTCGCACATGTGACCTATAACAGAGTAAAAAACAAATACTTTCCTGATAATTTTTGTGATGTTGTATATCAAGGAAGACACCATGCATCTGGACATCCTAAAAAGAACCAGTGCCAGTTTTCTTGGTATTGTGATGGAAAGCATGACACACCATATCCTGGTCCTACTTGGAAGAGTACACAAGAATTAGCAACATGGTTTTATGATAATAAAGACACAATCAAAGATATAACTGATGGTGCTTTATACTATCATGCTGACTATATTCCTGATCCTAGATGGGCCGTATCAAAGAAAACACAAAAAACAGTACAGATAGATACTCACATCTTTTACGCAAGAAAAGAATTTATGTTTTAATATAATGGAGCATTATGAAAAAAGGTGACGTGGACATTCCACAACATAAGCCTGGTAACATGGCTGAAAACTCCATGGGCGGAACCGAACTTCTGACCATGGAGTTATTCAAGAGACTTCCTGAAGAATACAAAGATTATTTTCAATTCATTATTTCTCGTAAATATGAACTTGAAGATAAACCTCGTTTATATTGGCTTCATGATTTGGCATTAGATCCTGTTCATAGTTTTTTGACAGAACCTAATGGTATATCTTTATTTGAGAAGTTAGTGTTCGTCAGTCATTGGCAACAACAACAATTCAATACATTATTGAATATTCCATACTCAAAAGGTGTGGTAATCAAAAATGCTATTGATCCAATTGAATATCACGACAAGCCAAAAGACGGTCCTTTACAGTTGATGTATTGTTCTACACCTCAAAGAGGACTTGATGTACTGTACAATGCATTGAGTTTACTTGATAGAGATGATTGGCATCTACATGTATATTCAAGTTACTCGCTATATGGTTGGAAGCAGAATGACGAACCATTCAAGCCATTATTTGATAAAATCGATGAGCATCCTAACATGACATCATATGGTGCAGTTCCTTATGATGAGTTGCGAGAAGCATGGAAAAAGATGCATATATTGGCGTATCCATCAACGTGGCAAGAAACATCATGTCGAGTAGCAATGGAAGCAATGTCGGCTCATTGTGCCGTAGTTACATCTAATTGGGGTGCATTACCAGAGACATGTGGTGAATATGGTTATATGTACACATATACAGAGAATAAACAAGAACACGCAGTTCGCTTTGCTGATGAACTTGAAGATGTGATGGATGAATACTGGTCAGAGATAACGCAATTTAATCTTGACAATGCAAGACAATATGCGTATACTCATTATAGTTGGTCGAAACGCATTTCGCAATGGACCTATTTTCTTGATAACCTCAAGTATGAGATTGAATATGACAAAACGTTTGACAAAGAAAAAACCAGGACGCCCGAAGATATCTAAAGACGATCACAGACCAAAGAAAAAGCGTACTCGTAATATCACGGAAGAACAACGTGAAGCATTACGACAACGTATGGTTGAAATGCGTAAGAAACGCAAACCTGCCGAGTATAAAAATATTCATCCTACAGTTTTAGCAAAACCAGAGATTGACAAACTCTCTATGAAGAATGTCAAAGCATGGATTAAAGAGGCCAAAGAAGATGCGGCGGCACATGCTAAGAATGCTCGTGGTCGTGGCATTACACCACAGATTCAACAACGTGAAATGGCGATGTCAGAGTCTAAAAAAGCATACGTGAGACAGATGGAACATTATCTCAAAACTGGTGATTGGATTGCTCAATTTATGGGTCCGAAAGAAAATGAACGTACAATGTGGACTTGTACTGCAATGGCATATAATGCTGATGGCACACCAAAGCGTACGGTTGGTGTTTGGTATCCTGACATTCGTAAAGAATGGACACGAGAAATGGAAAATGGCATTTTTGATGAGACTATTTCAATCACTGATGTCAATTTTAGAAATAATGAAAGTTCATTGAATGCCTGATGCGGTTTGTCATTTTGGTATGCCTATATTCTCGGAAAATAAATTAGAACAAAGAAAGTTTTTATTTTCCGAGAAGACAAATTATTATTTTCTAACCAATTATATTACCTCAAGAGATCATCGTAACTTCTACTTACTATCTGATGCACAAAAAGTAAAAATTTCTGAAAAATTAAAGTCAGACAATATTACATGGTTTAATCCATTTGATTTATTGACTTTTCAAGCAAGACAATTTAGACAAGCCTTTGATAAATTAAGAGAGAATCAAAATGAAGACTATAACTTTTTTATGTTATTGTATAACAGTCAAGAAGTTTTTAATGAATACTCATTCTATCTTAATTTCTTTAATAAAATCTTAGAAGATTTTGATAATTATATTTTTATATCGACATCATATTGTATAAACGATTTAGATTCTTTTAATGAAAAAATATTGTCAAAAAATAATTGGATAATTAGCCAATTTGGCAAATACGAAGAGGCAAAGTCTGTATGGAGTGTATCATTAGATAGAAAAGGATTTATTTTAGACTTGACAGATGAAGTAAATGATTGGTATACTAAAGATAAGATAATTGATGTTAATTCTGAGAGATTTAGAAAGTTTTTCTTTGAGAAGCACAATTTCAATTTCTTACCCGATTATAATTGGGTCTGTAAACAAAAATCTTCAGATATTTTAGAACAACAGGGTTCTAGATGTATCGACAAGATGATTTATGATGAGAATGTGATATGATATTAGTTGATTATAGTCAGATCGCTATTGCAAACATTATGCAGTCAGCAAGACAAGGTGTGAATGAAGATATGGTACGCCATATGATTCTGAATACGTTACGTATGTATCGTAACAAGTTTTCAGATGAGTATGGCGAACTTGTATTATGTTGTGACAACTCAAATAACTGGCGTAAAGAGATATTTGAGCATTACAAAGCACCTAGAAAGATACAACGTGAAAAGTCCGATTTCGACTGGAATAACCTTTTTACGATACTAAATAATATTAGGCGTGAGTTACAAGAAACGTTTCCTTACAAGATGGTCTATATTGATCATGCTGAAGCAGATGATATTATTGCAACTCTCGTATTGAACCGTGAAGAAAAACTGAACGGTGTTGTATCTGAACAAGAACCTATATTGATATTGTCAAGTGACAAAGATTTTGTTCAACTACAACGTTTTGAGAATGTGAAACAGTATTCACCACTCAAGAAGAAATTTCTAAACACAGACAATCCAGAGACTTTTTTGCGTGAACATATACTCAAAGGCGATTCTAGCGATGGCATTCCTAATTTTCTGTCTGCCGATGACACCTTTGTATCTGAAAAACGTCAAAAACCTCTATCTAAGAAAAAATTGTCTGTATGGGCTGAACTTGATCCTGAGCATTTTTGTGAAGGTGAGATGTTACGCAACTATCAACGTAATGAAATGTTGATTGATTTAACTCGTGTGCCTGCAAATTTGCAAGAACAGATTATGTCAAGTTATCATGAGCAACCAACCAATGGCCGCTCAAAACTTTTCAATTATTTCGTAAAACATAAACTCAAAAATCTTATGGAAAACATAAGTGAATTTTAGGAGCGTGTATGGCGTCAAGACTGACATCGACCATACTCAAACAAGCAAATGAAATAGAAGATGTGAATGAACGTGCAAATTGGTTGCGTGAAAATGCAACTTATGCGGTTCGTGGTCTTCTAAATTTTAATTTTCATCCTACCGTAAAATTTCTCCTACCAGAAGGCGAACCTGATCTTGAAGGTTTGGCTATCAAAAGAGAAGCAGAAGATTATGTTCTTGGAACAGAATTTTCACATCTAAATGCAGAGATGAAAAAAATGTATTTGTTTTATGAGGGCGGTCATCCACAGTTACAACAACAAAAAAGAGAGTCCTTGTGGGTCAATCTCATTACAGGTCTTCATACAGAAGAACGAGATGATCTAACAAAAATGAAAGATAAAAAGTTGCAGGAAAAATATCCAAATATAACTCAAGAAGTTGGACATTTGGCATTTCCTGATTTAGTATTGAAGCCAACCCCTATCAAGGAGTTAGTTCGGGACGATAAAGGACGATTTGCTAAGAAAACTAAGACTAAAAAGAAAGAAGCCAAAAAATGAATGTGATAATGTTTTGTGCTGGCCTAAATCCGGAACTGCGACCTTTTACGGATTACAAACCAAAATGTCTACTGCCTATAAATAAAAAATCCATTCTTTTTCATAATTTGGATTGGCTTGAAAGACAAAATTTCAAGAATGTGACACTAATTCAGAGTTTTTGTGCCCCACAAATGGAATTAGAGTTGAAAAAATACAAAGGTAGTGTGAATGTGAGACCGATGACCGAAAAAATTTTGCTTGGCACGGCAAAAGGTATCTTAGATTACACATTAGGTGACGATGATGATGTAATTATTATGAATGGTGACAATATTTACGATTTTGATCTTAAAAAAATGTATGATTTTCATCAAAAAAGCCGAAATTCATGCACTTTGGGTATTCATGACGTAAAAAAAGGCGAAAAACACAAATCTGTGGTAAAATTGACCGAACACGGCATGATTGAGAACTATATTCCTCGCCCAACCTTCAAGTTTAAGGCTCCAACTGCCGTAAATGCTGGAATTTGCGTTCTAAATCCGAAATTTCGGCAAAAAATCAACTTGAGAAGAGATCATGACTTCTGGATTCATACTCTAAAAAGAAATTCGGATGATATTTACCCGTTTCGCATAAATGGAGTAACTTGCATCGATTCTGCTGACGAATATGCGAGAATAAATGACACATATAGTTCAATTGACCATTTTTTTCTTGGTCATGAAAGGTATTAATGCCTACATACGTATATAAATGCGACAAATGTGAAACTGTATGGGAAGAATTTCTAAAATATGAAGATAGAGATGCTCCTACAGAATATGGTTGTACGGCAACCGCTCCTTGCGATGGCAAAATTTCAAGAATACCGGTAATGCCAGGATTTGCTTATGATAACGTAGGCCCTAACAAAAAACCAGATCAAGGTTTCAATGATCGATTAAAGGATATTAAACGTTCCCATCGTGGAAGTGATATAAACATTTATGACTAATTTTTTACATGAGAATATACTTGGTGATATTGAACTTAATACAATAAACGAAAACGGTAAACGTTTGTATGTCACACCTGATGGTGAAAAATATCCATCAGTGACAACTGTATTATCTGACTATAAAAAAGATGCTATTATACAATGGCGTAAACGAGTCGGTGAACAACAGGCTAATAAAATCTCCACACAAGCCTCAAGAAGAGGAACCAAAGTTCATAAACTTTGCGAGGACTATCTAAACAACGAATCTACATTTAAGGATTATACACCTGATAATGTAGAGATGTTTAAGTCAATACAACCAACCCTAAATGAAATTGAAATAGTTTACGCACAAGAAAGAACTTTATATTCGCATCATCTAAAAACTGCTGGTCGAGTTGATTGTGTCGGTAAATTTCGTGGTAAACCTCATATTATAGATTTCAAGACATCAAATAAACCAAAGAAATGGGAATGGATTGATAATTATTTTATGCAAGGGTCGGCATATTCTGTTATGTGGGAAGAAATGACAGGTGTTCCTATACCTTACATAGCAATTATTATTGCAGTTGCCGATGATTCACCGCAAGTATTCGTAGAAAATAGAGACACTTGGATCAATAAATTTATTGAGGTGAGACAAGGATATGACTCAAAGTAAAATATTTGAGCCAAAACAACGTATAGCAAAATGCGATCCTGATGCTAGATTGTGTACAATTTATTTCGATAAAATAAAATATTATCAAAATTGTGATGATATGTTTCACTATAAGTCATTAGACGAAAATCCTCAAAAAAAATTTCTCACTTTTAATGATGAATATATCAATTTCGACTTAAAAGACATAAATTTTTTAGATTTTAAGTTAACAGAAGGTTGTTTTGATAAAAATGAATACGAGGATTTTTTGTGGAAATATCTTAACTTTGGTATGAAAAAAAAGGTTTTGCATGTATCTCAATCAAATCAAAAAAATGGTGAAATGCGTGATACTGGTAGAAGAAGAACCAAAATCTTTGACTTACGAGATTATCATGTTTTTTTCAATATAATATCGAATTGTGATATTAACAATGATGTACACCTTGAAATTTTTGATGTAACTACTGATAAAATCGAAAGCATCAATCAAAATGTTAATCTAATGAAAAAATTTGATTTATCAAATATTTGTGTTATAGATTTTTACAACATATCGTCTAATAATACCGCTTCATATGTAAACTTGAAAAGTTACGAAAAAACATTCTTCAATAATTTTGAGATAATAGATTATAATCCTTATGCTGATAGAAAAGGTTTGATTTGATGTATTTTGTAGATTATAATAAATTAGATCCACAAAATTTGTCAGTTCTTGCTGAAATACCTAACGAGTCTGATATTTGTATTTTAGATTTAAGTGAGGTTGAACGTTTGTGGCCATTAGATGCTGAAAGTGGTTTAGGTAAGTACAAAAATAGAGTTGTTTATGATATAACACGAACTCTTGAAAACCATAAAGGTAAAATTTATTACATTTGCAGTGATTGCAATATTTACAAAAGATATGAAAAATGGTTAATGACAGATCCAAAAAAGGAGATTGATGTTTACTGTATGCCATTTAATGATATCCCTAAAGTAAAAATATTTAAGGATTTTCAATATTCATACGAAGAGATATTAAAGAAAACAAAAGGTATTAATGAGGGTTGGATATGTCATCAGAAAACTCTTGAAACCTATAACAAAGTTTTTCAGTCTGATAAAACGAAAAACTTTATTGTCTTAACATGTGGTCCAAAATTAATTAGATTATTGTTTTTGGACAAATTTTATCAACATGAAAATATGGAATATTCTTATTTTCCATATTATCATATGAACACATCTTCATCCACAGATCAGATTTTTTCAAGAGATGATTTAGGACATTATGATTACTCAAAATTTACAATCGAGACACCTTACACATGGTCAAGTGACGGTCAAAAAATAAAAACGATTGGACAAATTTATGTCGCTTTAGAAAAAACTTACATTAATTCAAGAAATCAATCATTACAAAACGGATTTAATTTTCAAGATCATGTTAGAGAATTGACCGAATTTTTATATGAGTGGAAATCAAATGTCATCAATAAAAATGTTTTTAATATATCATTACCAACAGAAACTTTTTCCACATGTTGTGATATTGTTTTTGAGACATATGTTAATTCAGACTCTATATTTTTTACCGAAAAGACATGGAAAGAAATTATTTTTAGAAGACCTTTTCTATCTTTTGGTGCAAAAACACAACAAGATACTTTTAGAAAATTAGGGTTTCAATTGTATGATAATGTTTTTGATTATGAATATGATTCATTAAATACTTTAGAACAAAGATTCGATAAATTTAATACACAAATCGATTATTTTTTGGATGTAGATACTAACGATTTTAATGATCGATTAATCTCAATAAGTGACAGAATCGAACACAATTTTAATCATTATGTAAAGCAACTTGATTTATGTAAATGGACACTGTTATTATGTAAATATAAAGATTCCAACAAACCGATTGTCGAAGATAATTCTATAAAATTTGATAAGGCATTGCCTGAATTAGAATATTTTAAGGAAATATTAAAGTGAAAGTATTTTCAGTTAATGATTGGGAACCTCTTAAAGAGATAATTGTAGGTCGTGCAAATTTTGCATATATCCCACCACCAGACCCGTCCATGAAAAATTTCATGTATGCGAATTTGACATATCGTGAAATATCAAAATATGTCGGTTCTTACAGTGATAGGGTTATAAATGAATCAAATCAAGATCTTGAAGATCTAAGTGATAAATTGAAAGAATTAGGTGTAATCGTTTACAGACCAAAAACAGTAAGGCATGAGGCCGAAATTGTTACACCTTATTGGAAAACTACTGGATGGCATAATTATTGTCCTCGTGATATATTTTTAGTGCTTGGAACAAGTATTGTTGAAGTACCGAGCGTAATGAGATGTCGTATATTTGAGACTTGGTCTTATGATGATATATTACATAAAGCGTTTGACGATGGTGCTAAATGGTTTTCGGCCCCAAAACAAAGATATAAAGATGAAAGTTTTAATTTTGATGATTTGAGTAAACCTACTTTGATGAATGAAGAAATATTATTTGATGCACCAAATGTGGTTCGTATGGGTATGAATTTACTTTATCAAATAAGTCAAAGTGGAAATGAAAAAGGTGCAACTTGGTTACAGAGTATGTTTCCTGAATATAAAATACATATTGAGAGAGAAGCATATTCTGGTGCTCATATGGATAGTACAATTGTACCATTGAGAGAAGGTCTTGTATTATTCAACGGACAAAGAGTTACAGAAGATAGATATCCAAAAATATTTGACAAATGGGACAAAATATTTTTTAAGGATTTTGTATCGAGTGACAGTGATAATTCTGGTATTTCATCAGATGCTATAGGTATGAATTTATTAAATGTCAATGAAAATTTAGTTATTGTTGATGAGAATCAAACAAAACTAATAAAAACATTGAAAGATTATAATATCGAAAGTATTCCAATGCCGATGAGGCATTCAAGAACATTAGGTGGAGGATTTCATTGCGTGACATTGGATCTAAAAAGAGGATAGCATTCCTCGAGTTGTCGCATATTTTTACAAATCAAATTAAACTTCCATATTCAACTGGTTGTGTGTGGAGTCATTGCAGGACGATTGATGAGATATCGAATAATTTTTCTTTTGATGTTCATGATTGGATCTATGTACTTGATGGTGAGTTTGATGTATCAGTCACCGCTAAGAGATTGGCTGAATGTGATGTTGTAGGTGTTTCGTATTTCGTATGGAATACGCATGTAAGTGATCGTGTATGTGCCGAAATCAAAAAAATAAACCCTGATTGTCTTATTGTATATGGTGGTTTGGGTACACCAAAATACGGCAGATGTAAAGAATTTCTAAATGAACGCCCTTACATTGATGTAATCGTGCATAATGAAGGCGAGTTAGTATTTGAGAACTTACTCAAATCTATAATCAGAGAAGAAGATTTTAGAAACGTTTTAGGTATTACTACACACGAGTTTTCTACCTCTCTCGCTCCAAGAATAAAAAATATATCAGAAATGCCAAGTCCATATCTTGATGGTCTTTTCGATGATCTTGATGATATAAAAGAACATGATTACGAATGGGAAAGTCTTATAGAATTAGAACGAGGTTGTCCATATACTTGTACATTTTGTGAAGTAGGTGATAGACATTGGACAAAAATTATCAAGCAAGACTATGACAAAATGATCAAAGAAATCGATTGGGTTTCTAAGCATAAGATAGAGTATTTGCATCTGATTGATAATAACTTCGGAATGTACAAGAACCATCGTATCATATCAGATCTCTTAATTGATAAACTTGAAACAACTGGTTATCCAAATGCATTAAACATTACCTGGGCTAAGCACAAAAAACCTTATCTGTTTGATATAGCAGAAGACCTTTGGAAAGTTGGTCTGAATAAGAGTGTAACGATTGCACTTCAATCTATGAACTATCAAACTCTTAAAGCGGTTGAACGTGCAAATGAGAATACTAATCTAAAAGAAGTTGTAGCATATCTTAAAACCAGAGGTATGCCTGCTTATATCGAAACAATATTGGGTCTTCCAGAAGAAACACTTGATAGTTTTAAGGAAGGACTTTTTCGTTTAATTGACGAAATCGATTATCATAACTACATTGGTATCTACGTGATGGTAGCGTTACCAAACACTCCTTTTGGTGATCCAGAATATATCAAAAAATACGGTGTGAAAATCGTGCAAACATCTCCTGCATTTTTTCATCATGAACATCCACCAGAAGAGTTGTTGAAAGACGTAAATGATGTTGTAGTAGGCTCAGATGTAATGTCTTTCGATGATTATATTGAGGCAACCATGTGGAAATGGTACATGATATCATTACATTTTCTTGGTTGGTTGAGAATACTTGCTCTTGATCTAAAGAAATATCATGGTATTTCACATAGAGAATTTTATACGAAATTGTTTGATTGGTTTATGAATAATCATCATACATTACTATACAAGGAATATACAATTACGAAAAGACTATTGAAAAAGGTTTTTGATAGAACAATTCCTTGGGGTAGAAAAGTTTCTGACGTATCAACAATATATTGGGAATATGAAGAGGCGACCGCTATACATATTGCCAAACAAAAAACAAGATTTTACGAAGAAATATGTGAATTTGTAACAGAAGAATATAATTTGGATTGTAAAATAATTAATAGACAATACAAGAAGATGAAAGACCCATATGTAGTATATAATGGTGATTTAGAAAAATGGGCGAGAGAATGTATGTGGTGGGGAAGAAGAGCAGAGAGATTTTTTGTGGATGGCAATCATGATTGAAACTATACACTATAATACAAACGTATTTAATTTTAGAAATCTTTTTGAGAATTGTTTGGGTGAACTTGAATCGATTCATAAAAATTTTGATATTGTAGAAGTTGAAGAGTTAACTGGAGGTGGTGTTTGTGATCCAGTTGAAAATACTCAGTATGGTTTGATAGAAAAATTGTTTCAAGAAGTTGTTCATCAACATCAATTTCAAGACATGTGGAATAATTTTTGCAAAACTGTCATCAAATTTTATTTTGACAATGATAAAATATTGGTGCAAAAATTACCATCAATAAAAATATTTCCATCAAAGCACAATTGGAAATTTGTCGAAAATATTGATTACGTAGATGAAAGACCAGTTAATTTTCATTATGAATATGAACATCCATTTCATCATCCAATGTTTGAGTTGAATTTCATAGTTCCATTAATAGATATGGATGATCATAATGGTATTTTTGTAGATAAGATGTATTTTTCACCTAATTATGGAGACGTATTGATTTTTGATCAATTAGAACATGGTGGATATGTAAAAAATGAATCATCAAATACAAGAGTTTCGATTGATTTTAAGGCGTTGAAATATAAAAACTATGATAGTTCATTATTGTCAGATACAATTATGGTGAAAAAAAGAGGTAAATGGATGCCTCAAAAAGATGTGTTTAATACAGAATATTATTACAAGGAATTATGACAATTTATCTTTTTGGTGATAGTTATGTAGAGGCTGAAAGTGCAGAGTCGTTAAATGTGAGAGACCATAAAAGATGGTATGATTTACTATCAGAGATGATGTTAGAGCCTCATGAAAATTTAGGAAAATGCGGTGAAGGACCGATTAACACATTAGCAAAATTTCAGAAAAGATTTGAGTCTCAATGGTTTGATGAAGATGATAAATTTGTATTTGTTCTTTCTTCCCCTTATAGAATACCCTGGAAATGGAATTTTGGTAATGAAGATGTTGCACCGTCAACGATATTTCAAGACTTTTTCTCAGAAGGTAAACGTGATAAGGATTTAGATTTTGATGAGCATCAAAACTTTACATTGCAGAGTTTTTATGATACAATGTACGATGAATTGTCTTACACTAATATAAAAAATATTTGTTTTCTCAAGCATATATCGAGCCAACAAAATTGGCCAATGATAGTATTTAATGTTTTTGACATCAATAGAGATAATCCAAAACAAAATAAATATAATCAAAATGCATACGATTTAGAATATCTTAATGATGATTTGTTTTATTTTTATCCAACCCCATTATTCACTCATTCAAGAAACGAGTGGGTAAATGTTGGCGATCTCAATCAAGGAATGTTAAATCATTTTTCGGAAAGAAATCATCAAATATTAGCAAATATAATGTGCAATCATTTTACTGGTTCAGAACATGATGTTAAGTTTTATGAAAAATTTATTAAGGGTGATGTGAATCGTGATAGTAGATTTAATGGTGATAAGGCAACCTTTGTAGATTTTATTTACGAGTAGTATGAAATATTACGAAAATTTTCTAGATAATTATCTTGACATTGACTTACTAAAAGAGTTAAAATCTATATCAAATTGGAAAGATTTTAATCGTAATAGTAGTCACATGAAAGAATTTTACGATGAGACACAATGGCTTAAACATCTTAGATGTCATTTACATTCAAGATCTTTTATACAATGGGTTGAAAAAGAAACTAATTTAACAGGACTTGTTGTAGATTCATTAGGAACTGGTGAAGGAGTTTCCTTGATGCAAAAAAATGATATGCTTGATTCTCATATTGATTTCAATTGGAATGATAGAATTAAGATGCATCGTGCAGTTAATTTATTAATTTATCTAGGCGATTGTTTTGGGGGTGAATTTGAGATTTGGGATGATAAAAAAGAGAATGTTATTTTTGAGGCAAATCCAATTCACAATTCAGCAGTAATATTCACTCATAGTGAAACTCAAGCACATGGTGTAAGAAAAATTACATCTGGAAGAAGATATTCAATTAGACAATTTTATTATAAAAGTGAAGCAACTTGTGAGAATCCTCATCAGTCGCTTTATTGGTACAATCCTGAATCTAATATGCCAACAAATTCATGATGTGGAATTACGTAACACTTTTTGAGAATGCCGTCAAAGGAATAGTAGGTGCACCATACGCCATTGCAACTGACTCATGTACTCATGCTATATTCATTTCTCTTTTATGGGAAAAAGAACATGGACTCACAGAGGTTGTTCTGCCTAAAAGAACTTATATAAGCATACCTCAAACCTGTAGACATCTAGGATTAAATCTTAATTACCATGATGATTCATGGGAAGGTTCTTATAAGATAATAGGAACACATACAATAGATTCTGCTTGTCATTTTTCCGAGAACACATATATTGGCGGACACCATCTCTGTCTAAGTTTTCATCATAGAAAAACTCTTTCAACTGTAAGAGGCGGTATGATACTGACAGACAATAAAGAGTTTGAGGAATGGGCTAGACTGATGATATATGATGGGCGTGATAAAAGAAAAATGATGAAAGATGATAAACCGACATTATGTGGTTATCATTATTATATGCCACCTGAGACTGCAATGCTAGGCATTGAAAATTTATTAAAACTAAAAGATTTTGTCAATGATCCTATCGCAACTGATCAGGATTATGATGATGTGAGTTACATATGATAAAATGGGGAACTACATTTGGTTCTCATGATGGTGCGTTAGCAGTTTTTCAAGATGATGAACTTGTATTCGCATCGGATGCAGAACGATGGTCGAGAAAGAAAAACGACCCTATTATTCCCGAAAATTTAATTAAATTTGCTGAAGATAATTGGGGTGTACCAGATCAAGTTTATTTTTATGAAGATCTTAAATTAAAAGAATCGAGAAGAAAATTTGCTGGTCAGAAAAGAAAAAAATTAGAATTCAAGTATGATTTCATAGAGTCTAACCATCATAAATCACATGCTAGATATGGATATTTCACATCACCTTTTGACGAATGTACTGTATTAGTAATAGATGCGATAGGTGAATGGGACACTTTATCGAAATGGAAAGTAAAGAATAATTTATTTAAGTTAAAAGAAAAATGGAAATATCCAAAGTCAATTGGTTTATTTTATTCCGCAATGACACAGGCGGCTGGTTGGAAACCCAATGAAGAAGAATATATTCTTATGGGTGCTTCAGCAGTTAAAAAACATAAGATCGAAAATTATGATATAGTAAAAGAATTGTGGGACAATGATGTAAATTTTCATACAGGAATAAATATAAATTTTGATAAGTTTGAGATAGCATCAATCGCACAACAAATTTACGAAGAAGAATTTAAGAAGATTATTAATGAAATAGAAGATGATAATCTTGTGTTTGTTGGTGGTTGTGCATTAAATGTCTCTGCAAATCGTTTTCTCACTAAGTTCAATACGTTCATACCATGTAACCCTGGTGATGGTGGATCTGCAATTGGTTGTGTAATTGACAACAAAATGCCTGCAAATGCATATCTAGGTTTTGATATTTCTGGTAAATATCCTGTAGCAGAGATTGTACAAGAGTTGAAACAGAATCACATGGTAGGTGTTGCTAAAGGACGAGCAGAGTTTGGTCCGAGAGCATTGGGTAACAGATCTTTTCTCGCAGATCCTTCTCTTCTTGACATGAAAGATCGAATAAATCAAGTAAAAGGTAGAGAAGAATTTAGACCTTTTGCACCTATGATTCTCAAAGAAGATGCTGATACATATTTTGAGAGTGGTATATCTTCACCTTTTATGAATACAATTCGCAAAGCAAAACCAGAAACAATAGAGAAATATCCAAGTATTGTTCATCTTGACGGCACATCTAGATTACAAGAAGTGACGGAAGAACCTCATAGAACATTATTACAAGAGTGGAAAAAAGAAACAGGATGTCCAATGCTATTAAATACATCACTCAATGTAAAAGGTGAACCTATTGTCAATACAGAAGAAGATGCTAAAAATTTTGAGAACAGAACAGGTGTAAAGGTTTTATGAAAATATGCATAATAGGTGGTGGACATTCAGGATGGTGGACCGCCGCATATCTTGAAAAAAATGTCAAAGATATTGATATTACTTTATATGAGACGGATTTAATTCCTGTCATAGGTGTAGGTGAATCATGCTTGCCACAGATAAAAAGATTTTATGATGGATTAGAACTTACACCTGAAATATGGATGGGAACAACCGCAACCATAAAGTGGGGAAATAATCATGTAGAATGGGATAAAGAAGGTGGCGAAGATTTTCCTATTCGATTTTGGTATGACGAAGAAAATAATTTTGATAAATGGGATTTTAAGAGTGATTTCAATAACGATCACATACAAAATGATGAAGAATGGAATGATCATGCTTATCATATCGATACTTATGAAAACACTAGAATCGTCAAAGAATCTACAAAAAATGTAAGAGTAAAAAATGAAAAACTAACATCATTACCAGATGGTTTTGATTTTTATGTTGATTGTACAGGTTTTTCATCATTTTTTACAAAAGATAAGACTAGACTTGAAATTAGCAAACACCATATATTGGACAGTGCATGGGTTTGCCCAGTAAAGAGAGAAGATTACGATACAACACTGACGAATTCAATAGTAAGAAATTGTGGTTGGCAGTTTGAGGTACCATTAACGGATAGATTAGGCACAGGATACATCTTCTCTAGCAAATATATCGATGATAATCAGGCCCTTGAAGAATATCAAGAAATGATTAAAAATGATCACAAATTAGCAGAACCAAGAAAAATAAATTGGGATCCAAAAGTCTTAAAAAATCCATGGACTGATAATATAGTTTCAATTGGAACGAGTGCAGGTTTTGTAGATCCATTAGAAGCAACATCATTGTACATGGTACAAATAGGTATCATTCAATTCGCAAAATGTCTCAATAGAAACTATTCAAGTAAAACTTATAATCGAATTATGAATAATATATGGAGAGATTGTTTAGACTATATTGTTGCAGAATATGTATTATGTGGTAGAAGACATACAGATTTTTGGAAAAGTTTTGATGAGTCTCAAGATTTTTATAGCAAATTAATGTGGAAATATTATAAAACAAGATCTTCAAGTGAGAAGTATATATTTCCATCAGGCGTATGGGCACAACTTGGTTATTATTACAATGATTTTAAGTATTATGGGGCAAGATGAAAAATTTTCAATTTGATAATTTTAGAGAAGAAACTGAAGACATCATAAGACGATGGAATAGTAAAGACGATTTTGTTTATTTTACGAGTGGTAGCACAGGAACTCCTAAAAAAATTGTTCATTCATATGAAGTAATGAAAGAGGTTTCTGAAGAGGTTGTTCGACAAAATAATTATACTAAAAATAGTTTCATTCTCAATAACACATTACCTCCTACATCAATCGGATTTCCTGTATTAACTGTCATTCCAACATTAATAAGTGGTTGTCAGGCAAGAATAAAAAAATTTGATACAAAAACATTTGTTGATGACATGATATCAGGACCTACGCACATGTTTATTTTACCGGCAATATTCAGAGTGATGAGCAAAACAAAAAAATGGAAGAATGCTAATTTTTCTTCTATCGATACAATTGCATCTGGTGCGGATCTTATACCTGAAGGATTTGCAAATGAAATAACATCAAAAGGTGCAAAACGATTTAAGATGGATTTTGGTTCTACTGAAGTGCCGCCATCAATAACAGATTCTAGTCATGAGAAAAAAGTTGGTTTGAGATTAAGTTCTCTTGTCGATCATTATTTTGGCGATGACGGAGAACTTTTTGTAAAATGGAAATCTCAAAAAGACTATTGGCAAAGTGGTGATTTATTTACAGAAGATTTTGAGATGATAGGTAGAAAAAAGAATATTCTTAAAATGCAAGGATGTAGTGCGGTTAATCCTGAGACTGTAGAGAAATACATTCTAGACAATTGTAATGTAACACGAGCATTGTTGCAAATAAAAAATGAAAAACCTCATTTATACTATGAAGGAGATTCACCGGAAATTGATGTTAAGGAAGTATTAGATCAATGGTATTTTTCGGATAATAAAGTTGTCAATTTTGTAAGGAGAGTTGACAATATCAAAGTGAATCATATGAATAAATTAGTGAGAACTCAGGAATTTGCATGAAATTTAGCACAGAACCGTTTAACAAAGAACATGAAAAATTTTTGATAGAGTGGTTTCAATATTTTAATAAAAAAGGATGGAAGAATAATTCAACCTTAAAAGATTTTAGATTAGATAGACTTGATCAGGCATGGATTTCATTTTACGATGATAAGTTTTTGTGTTTTTCTGGCATAGAAGATATTTCTCAATGGTTGTCAAATACTTACAGGGTTATGACAAGAAACGTTACAACAAACGTTTGTGATGAAAAATGGAGAGGTAAAGGTCCTGAAAATAATTTTTATACTCCTAAATTGCAGGTACCCTTTCAAGTATTATATGCTGGATATCATAAACCAAAGTATAATGTAGTGATGACATGTAATGCAGAAGTTACAGAAAATGCTGGTATTGATACAAGTGTGAGATTGGCAAAATATCTGAATAATCCAAAAAATTATTCTGAATTCTATAATCATGATGACATACGAATAGAGAATGTTTGGTATACTAAACAATATGTCTACGATATAAATGTAGAATATGCCATAGAATTAGGTCATGATTTTTATGGTAAGCAATTTTATGATTATTGTTAATATTATTATTTCTTGTTCATGGAGAACATTTGAGAACAAAGAGGAAATGAAAACATATATGACCAATAACTATGTTCCGGATAGTGGTCCAAATATAGATAAGTTTCGTGAATATAACTTTGCAATCGCAAAGAAAAATGGTGAAGAAAACTTTTCAATGACTTTTATAAAACCAAATACAGTTGTTCTTACACAACGTTATAATGATTGGTTTGAGTATTATGGTATGATATCTTTTCGCAATGAAACAATTGAAAAATTATGTAATCAAGGTTTTGTAATTCAAGTTAGTGAACCAATGGAGCAACATGTTTAGTTTTGATAAAGAAAACTTTTATTTAACAAAAGATAGTTCTAATCTATCTGTTGGCTTCTCTTATGGAGCCACCCTAATATCAACATCAGCAATCATAGGATTTGGTGGACTCGCAGGATGGCTTGGTTATTCTGTATTTCTATTACCAATTACTATGATGATAACAATCTATCTTGCCACAACTTACATCGGCCCAAAAATTTATGAGTTGAACAAGACAATAAATGCGAAGACATTCATAGAGTTGATATCTACGCATTATAAATCACCTGCACTTAGACGAATATTGTCTATATTCACAGTCATTATGATACCGTTCTACTGCACGGCAGTTATGATTGGTGTTGGTAAATATATTGAATCAACTATCAACGTGAATTATGTCGTATCGTTGACAGTGTTTTCGTTGATTGTGTTTGCAACGATCTTCTATGGCGGTATGAAATCAGTCATAAGAAATGATGCCATACAAGGTGTCGTTCTGTTGATTGGTGCATCTGTAATCTTTTTGTATACGTTATTTACGTATATTATACCTTATGATTATGTTGACTTGTTGACTTCAGCATTTGCATCATCAGAGAATAAGATGATAGGATTTTCTAAGAGTATAGGATTTACAGGTTTCTTTGATTTTCCTGATTTCTGGTCAAAAGGATGGTTGTTTGAGACTACATTATTGTGTCTTACAATACCTGTTGGTCTTATTGCACTGCCTCAATTGCAAACACGATTTATGCTTGCAAAAGATGAATCATCATTTAGAAAAATTACGCCATATGGCATGATTATACCATTTGTGATTATTGGTTCATTCTTTACTGCTGGCATAACTGCAAATGCGTATTATTATTTTAGGTATAATGTAACAGTAGTTGAATATGCTGGCTCAATTGATAAAATTATTCCTACATGGATTAATAGTGGTTATCCAGAACCGATAGGTCTCATTTTGTTTGTGACTATTCTTGCGGCCGCATTTACTACTCTCAATTCATTAATGCATTTGCTATCAACAACTGTATCTAATGATTTGTTTGTAATAGAGAATAAGACTTATGGTGTTCTCTCTATGATAGGCGTGATTGCTTTTGCTATTGTTATGTGTATAGCGTTTGAGAATCAACCTGCATTTATCTCAAGGTCAACCGCAGTTTATTTCTCTTTGCTTGGTGGCAGTTTGTTGCCAAGTTTGATTGCCATGATTTTAGGACACGTAAATAGTAGAGCAAGCGTTTGGTCTTTTTCAACTGGTGCAGTTGCATCATTGTTTTGGCTTTTGTTCGTGCATTTCAAGGAGTCAAAATTGTTTACTGGAATAACAATTGATATTGGACGATATAATTTTGTAGAAACAATTGTACCTGCACTCATCGTATCAACAATCGTATATCTGGTGTTAAAAAATGGACAATCCGACACAGTGTAAGTTTGTACCTGACAAAAATAACATTCAACTCATCAATCTTGATGCTTGGATAGAGAATTCCAAGTGGGAGATGGAGAGTAAATTAGATTATACAAAACAACATAAGTTGTATAAGTTTACATGTACGAAAAACAGACCTCCTAATAGTTTGTTTGAGGTGCGTATGGAAATGGGGAGCGAGGTATTTTGCAGACTTTTTGATTGGAGAGACATACCAGTATTTGAGTATGAATCTGGTTTCGATGTACATCCAAAAAGATATGAAGAGATTGTGACAATGCCTTTTCCATTTCTTGAAGACAGAAGACTTGAGATATTGACTTGTGCCCATTTTACACCTGGGCACACAGTTGAATATGAGTTGAATGATGGATATCTTTTCGTTGACTTAAATCATTTAACGATAGAGTTTAATGAAAATTATCCTAAACCTAAATTACCAAAAGGTGATTACAAAGTGAAATATGAGAATGATAATTTGATTACTCTCAAGTTTAATTCTCATAACACACGAGACAAATATGCCTCTAATGACAATGATTATCTTAAAATGAAATCAGAGTATCATTGGACAGAGCATCTTGGAAAGTATTTTGATGTATGACCAATACATCTCATCTGAAAAACCTAATTATTTTTATCTAGCGACAAAGCAGTCCATTGATGAACTACTGGAGATAGACACACCAGGATTTCGTGTGTATCATAAAAAAGACAAAACAGGCGAAATCAATCTCATCAAATGGACTGCTCCTTCTCTCTCAACAATAGAACTACCAAAAGAATTAGACGAACAAATAGCATCTCATCATTGGTCAAAACAATTATGGGATTTGTTAGTTGACTTAAAATGTCTACCAATTATGGACTATGAATATGAAAATGATTTTGATGTGACGGATGAACGTAAGAATTATGTTTTCAATGTGCAAAAAAGAAAAATGCTTAGAGAAGATATCAATGATTGTCATTTTGTTTTATCTTCATGTTGTTATACGACATTTTTGGTTAAGAATGGAGTAAAGGAACGAAATAAAATTGAAAAATTTTTTAGAACTTTTATACAGAAAAATAGTCAGAATCAACAAGAAATTACGTGGTCAACTAAAAATATTTACTACGAAATAGAAAAAGATTTGGCAGTTTATATAAAATTTAAGAAGACAAATGATGTATCTTTTGATAGACTTGAAGAGTACAGGTGCGAATTACTTGACGTTTCAGATTTAATAAATTTTTTTAATGAATTTGATGACGTAACAATCTATAGAGGTAAATTATTTCATGTTGTCTGATGAATATTATAAATTGCATCAACAAAATCTGACACCATTAAATATAAAGATTGATGTTGACTTATTTGAGAGTCAAATAAAAAAATATAAGTTTATACAATGGGGTGATAAATTTAATGAATACCCTAGATATGGATTACCTGTTGTCAATCAAAATGGACGCATGGATAATGATCCAGAGCCTGCTTGCTGGCCATTGGATAGATGGAATTTTTTACAAAAAGGATATGTTGATACTCCTGAAAAATTTAATGAATTTTATAGGATCGCACATACATTAGAATTAGAAGATGAAACTACATTTACTACACCTACAGAAGTGTTATCAATAAGTTCATTAGATGTATTAAATCCAATAAAACCTTATCTTTACAGAACTTGTATATTAAGATTTGACACAATGGGCCATTTCAAGCCACATTATGACACATGGTTTCCTGCTAAATGGTTGAGAATATGGGGTACGACAAAACCTGACGGTTGTGTATTTAGATATGAAGTAGACGAACCAGGAAGAACGTGGGTAGAATCAAAGGGTGAATATAAAAAATATGTTAGAGAACAAGAAATTGAACCAGGACGATTGTACTTACATGATAGTGTAAAATGGCATGATGTCTTAGCATATGATGACGATGTTTATCAATTTTTCATTGCAATAAATCCTAAATGTCATGAGTTATTATCAAGTCTTAGAAAATCCTAAAATAAAACTGAAAGATATAGAATTAAAAAATTTCATTGATTACGGTTTATATCAATATCCAACAAATAGAGCATTTGCTAAAATTAAATCAGACGAATTTGTTTTTGAGAAAACTTTTAGAGAATTCACAGATTTTGATGGCGAAATAAGAACTAAGACAACCTTATATCTGACTTATGTTACTGATAAATTTGCATATGGATCTCAACCTCATTTGGATGTAACGAGTTGTATTGCAACTCATGTTATGCCGATCAATAAAATAGATACAGGCAAATTAATTTTTTATGACGATAACAGTATTGACTTTTACTATAAAAAAATTATGTATCAATTGATCAAAGAGGAACCAGAACAGAAATATATTGATGAGTGGAACGAAATAAAAAAGAATGATTTTGATTTTAATAAATTGTTTTCATTTGACATGAACAAAAATAATTCAGTCATATTTAAGAATAGCCTTAAATCTTGGCATGGCGTGGAAAAAACAAATCATGACAGATTAGTTTTAATCACTACATATCACAAGAAAAATGAAAGATGTAAATTTGGAGATTAATGTACATAACAGTTGAAGGCGATGTGTTAACTGATAAAGATGTAGAAAAATATAATTCTGATAAATTTGCGTTTTCTATATTAAGATCCTATCCTTATAAACTAACTCACGTAAATCAATTTCTAGATTTGGATATTGCAATTAAAAATTTCAATGAATGGCTCAAGTTAAAAAATTGGGAAATAAGAAGTAGAGTTAGTTTATCTGGTTGTGAATTAATGTATTGTATTGTTGGAGATAGAGACAAAATAATAAATTATGATTTCACCATACCACTACCATGGAAAGAGATATTGCCAATCGACTACAAATACTTTAAGGAACCAAATTACAGAGATGATATACCTGATGAAATTTTATTTTACAATGAATCGACCGATAATGAATCAGATTGGAAAAATAGACTAATAAGATGTAAATATGTTAGAAATTGGGATAACAAATTGATTGATGAATTTGATAAATTTTGTGAATCAATAGATGGTATGACTATAGAAAAACATAGACCTTATATTAAAGCAGAATTTAGAGAACAGATCATTAAAGAACAAGTATTCAAGAAAATGTCTGATCAATATGAACACAATGGAATAAATATAAATTATTTTCGTAGAGAGTTAAATTGGTATAATGTGCCATTAAGTGAATATGAGAGATATACTAAAATCAAATACTAAATTCAATCCTAATTTAATTGAAGATCCAGAGAATATTAAAAGACTCTATGTTGAAAGAAATGATTTACGTGATATTGATTTTGAGAGATTTGTCAATTTAGAAGCCTTAGATATCAGCCACAATAATATAACATCAATTAAATACCTGCCAAAAACATTAAAATGGCTTTGTTTAGCCGATAACCCAATTAAAAATTATGAGCCATTATATGGTTTAATCAATCTTGAAGTATTGTGGGCGCATCAATCAGGAATAAATATAAATGAATGTGACCTCTTACGTAAGTTAAAACACCTTCTTTTGGATGATTGTCCACAAATCATCAACATTGACGTTGTGAAAAAATTTGAGTCGTTATCAATTTTAGAATTAAAGAATAATAATGTGTATAATATTGAACCAGTCAAAAATTTATCCTTGACATTTCTCAATTTAGAAAATAATAATGTTGCAGATATTTCTTGTTTGAGTAATATGTACACTCTCAAAAAACTTAATCTTAAAAATAATTACGTTAGAGATTATTCTGTTCTTAAAACCTTGAATTTAAGAAGATTGAATATATGACAGAATTTTTTATTCATGATATTGAAAAATTAGAAAAAGATTATTATCAAGATTTACAAGATGCTTATGATAATATACAACATTCAGTTATTGAGATACCAAAATTTATGACTGATTCTGGTCACGAATATATTACCGAAAGTCTTCCTGATTTTGATTTATTTAATTATTACGTAGATGATAAATTTCAGTATCCAACAAAAAGAGGTACGATACAATGGAATAAAGATTTTCCTATCGGTGAAAAATGTGTAGGTAAAAGTCCAATACTTGAAAATACATCTATACCATTTGATGAAAGAGAATTGCCTGATATATGGCAACAAATGTTTAAGGAAATATCATCAGAAGAATATCTAAGATTCATAACTAGATCTAATGGTAAAGTTGAAGATTTTATGATCTACGCAAATTTCTGGTGGACTTTTTGTGAGCCTTTGTCCGAGTCTTTAGAAAACTATAATTATGTCGGAAAGAGTTTAACGGCAAGTAAGAGTATAGGAACAAAAAGAGATTTTGGTAATAACGAAGAAATTTCTAGTGGTCTCTTAATGCAAAGAGGATGTTGGAATATAAGAGAGAAAAAATACAATTCTCAAGGCGTAATTGCTCCAATGATGAAACCTCATGTGGGAGATGGTAATAAAAGATTAAGTATAATATATTATCTAAACACAGAACATGATTGGAAAGAAGAATATGGAGGCAGAACTGTATTTTATGATCTTAAAGTAAAACAAAACGGATGGATGGATGCTCATTATGATTCTAATCCATACTTTGATAGTAATCCCATATGGATGCCAAATTGCACTGAAAATAAAACAGTGGCATTTATGAATACACCTCAGTGTTGGCATGCCATAGAAGATTGTCAAGTTCCTGATAAATCTTACATAAGAAAAAACTTTATTGTCGTAGTTCAAGTATGAATAATATAGAAGATCAGTCAAATCGTTATCAAATAATCTGGGATCTTGGTCGTAGATGTTCTTACGCATGTTCATATTGTCCGCCCCATAGAAATAATAAAACTTCTGCTTTTGTAGAATATGATACATTGTGTCAAACTGTTGATAGGGTTGCTGAATATGCTTTATTATATGATCAATTTAGAAAAGAGCCTGCTCTTAAAAAATTAAGTTTCACAGGTGGTGAACCGACGGTTCATCCAGACTTTTTTAGATTTCTTAAATACGTTAAAAACACATATCCTTTTTTTAGTAGAGGACTTACGACAAATGGTTGGTTTCATGATTCTGTTTTAGATAAGGTGTTGTCTTTGACTACAGGTGGTACTCTTTCTTATCATTGTGAATCTACGGATAAGCAAAAGAAGCAAGTTGTTAAAAATGCAATTGCTCTAAGAAATAAGTTCAAGGTAAATGTCATGTTTCATAAAGATTTTTTCTGGGAATGTGCAGATGTGTGTGAGACTTTAGAAAAAAATAGTGTAGATTATGTCCCAAGAATCATTGGTGATGATCATCCTGATGATAAAATATCAATACAAAAAGGTTATACTCATGTGTATAATAGGGATCAAATGAAATGGTTTCGAGACTATTGGAAACAGAAAGGACAAAATGTTAAAGAATCTGGAAATACCCAAAGGGGACTCGGCCGTCCCTGTTGTGGAGGGAGATGTTTTAAGGCTGACGGTATGGATTCTTATTTTCTTGCTGATACTAATTTTTTGGGGTGGAGTTGCATGGTTAATTGGTACTTTCTTTTTCTAAATTCTGAACTTGATCTTGCATGGACACATCAAACTTGTGGTGTAAATCTAAATGGTGAAGTTGCTCCATTAGGAAAAATATCTGAATTTGATAAAATCATTGACGATCTTGCTGATAGTTTGTATACAAAAAATGCACCGATGATAACATGTCCGAAAACTCATTGTGGTTGCGGTATGTGTATAACTAAATCGAAAACAGACATTACAGATATGTTCAATAAACATACAATTGATGAATTAAATTTTCATAAAGTCTCACAAAAGTCTAGTGATTGGTTTTATGACAAAACTACGAAACGTGCTTTTATGGAATTAGATGGAATGCAAGTCGATCAATAGTCATGTTTCAGTTTTTTCCAATATAGGAACAATTAAACCATGTTGTAGTATAAGCATTGACGATAGTTTTGATTTATGGAAACAATCAAATATATTTGCAATAGACAATCTTAATACTTCTCTGAATTTAGATGTAAGAAAATTATATAAAACAGAATTAAAAACAGGTTGGGTTGATGATTGTTCGTATTGCGAAAATTTAGAGAAACAGAATCTTGTAAGTGCAAGACAAGAAACAAACGAATATCTAGATGGCAAGCATCTCGAAGATTTACAACTTGCACTTGATTTTAATTGTAATATGACTTGCCGTATTTGTAGACCAGGTGTGTCTAGCAAATGGGACACGCTTGACAGTATTATTACAAAGTTGCAAACATCAGACAAACATCATTACAATAATGTAGGTAATCATAAAGCATATTCTAAAAGAATGAAATATGTGTTAGAGAATACGAATTTTGATTATCTTAAAAGATTAAGAATTGTAGGAGGAGAACCGTTTTATAGTCCAAATATCTATTGGTTTTTATCATTATTAAACGATAAAACAGATCTCAAAAATATATCATTCACATGCAATACTAATGGTAGTGTGATACCAAACAAAAAAATTATAAAATTATTGCAAAAATTTAAGAATGTAAAAATAGACATATCTATTGATGCGACAAATAATTTGGCTGAGAGCATAAGACCAGGTGTCGAGTGGAACACAATAAATGAAAATTTGAGAACGTGGTCTAGTATGTTTGATATTATGATAAGTCCTACTGTATCAATTCTGAACGTTAATATACTACAATCACTCATTGACTTGCAATATGACTATCATTTCATGCCTTTGTCTACTCCAAAGTATTTGCGATATACGCAAATTCCATTATCTATACGAGAGAAGTGGTTGACAACCGATGATACTGTTAATCAATTAATTCTTATGCCTTATGAAAAACAAAACCATAAAATATTTTTACATGCAATGTCTTTGATGGACAAACACATGCCACAATTTAAGGAAAGCAATACCGAAATATGGTCGACTATGATGGCATAATCGAATTAGAGTTGTCTTCATTATGCAATGCTAAATGTTCCGATTGTATGAGAACAAGGCTTGATAATGCTAATAAATTCTATGAAAAAAAGAATATCACGCTGAAAGAATTAGAAGACTGGTTTTATGATTTGGATCTTGAGAATACAAAAATAAAGTTATGCGGTGTGCTTGGTGATCCGATGATAAATCCAGAACTTGACGAAATTTTATTTTATTTGTTGTATGAGAAAAAAACGAAGAATATTGAGATGTCTACAAATGGAGGAACGAGAACAGAGAATTTTTGGAAAGAACTCGGTACTTTGTCTAAAAACTCAAATGAAAGATTTATAATTCACTGGTCGATAGATGGAGCAACAAGAAATGATTATAGAGAAAATGTTAACCTTGATAGAGTCTGGAATAATATTAGGGCTTATCATTCCACTGGTGGTAATAGCATTTGGCAGTATATTATTTTTGATTATAATGAAGACGAAGTTGATATTGCGAGAGAAATGGCTAAAGATAATGGAATGAAATTTTACACTAGAAAAAGTTGGAGAAATACATCAAGTGAAAACAAATTTCAATCTGAAGCAACTAAGGAGATAGATAGTGATTCTCACATGGAAGTTTACATGAGAGCATATACTGGAAGTTATGAGAAACCAAAAATACAATGTAGACATAAAATAAAGAATGAAATTTTTATTGGTGCAAATGGTAGAGTTTGGCCATGTTGTCATTTGTATGATGAACATGTTGCCGATAAACACTCATCGATTAGGACGTTATTAAATTCACAAGGATCAGATTTCAATTTATTGAGCAAAAACAAATTAAAAACAATATTATCGCATGAATGGTATGTAAATTTGTTAGAAAAAAGTTGGGATAAAAAACACGAGTTAAACCTTCCAAGATGTTATATTGCCTGCGGAGATGATGGAAAAAGAGCAGTTGTTAAAACCAGAAAAAAATAATACATTCTGTTATTATCCTTTTAATCAAATTACATTAAAGAGGTGGAATGAAAATGGAGAACTTCTTTCGACATCTCCTTGTTGTATGATGACAAATGATAATAGAAATGATTTGATATATTCCGACACTCTCAAAAATCAAACTCCATTGGAGATTTTTAATAGTGATAAATTTCAAGAGTTGAGAATTGATTTAGAAAATGGAATAAGAAATAAGAATTGTAATATATGTTGGAATAAAGAAGATAATAATATAGAATCTCATAGATTAAATTCTGATGGTTTCAATGAGAACAATTTAGTGAGTGTAGATGTTACATTGTCAAATCTATGCAATTTAAGATGTAGAATGTGTCAGCCAAGTAATAGTCATTCTTTGAGAAAAGATTATATGAAAATGAAATCATTGAATTTATTAAATGATTTTAGAAAAACTACCAAAACATATTACGTGAGTGAAGAAGAAATAGTTCTTGATAATACAAAATCATATCAATATAAGTGGTTGTTAGAAAATACAGATAAGATAAAGTTGATAAGAGCATCTGGCGGTGAACCTTTTTACGATAAAAAAATGCTTGCATGGTTATACAAGTTTATCGACAATGGTCATTCTAAAGATACAATTTTAGAATTTCATACAAATGCAACTCAATTCTTGAATCAAGATGTGATTGATATAAACATAAATTTTAAGAGTGTGAGACATATTTTTAGCATAGATGGTGTTGATCAAACATACGAAATTATTAGACACCATAAATTCGATTTATTAGAAGAAAGTATTGACAATTTTCTAAAAAAATGTCACAATATAGAAACTATACAAATAAGTTTGGTACTATCGGTTTTCAATTTATTCAACATAAAGAAATGGGAAGAATGGATTAAATTATTTTTCAATAATATAAAATATAGAATAAATATCGATCCAGTTTATCCCACACAAAGAGGTATATCTATCAAAAGATTACCTGTTCATATTTTAGAACAGGCAAAAAATCATTCAGATAACATTCAATTTCGCAATTTGATAGATGAGGCAATCGTAAACAATATTGAAAATGCTGAATTATTAATAAAAGAAGTTGAGATATTGGATACTGTAAGAGACCAAAATTATAATGAATATCTTGATGAGAGTATAATCGAATGGATAGAGTCATACCATCAAACAATTTGAGCAAGACAACATCTATTTACAGAAATAATAATAGATGGATAAAAATAATTCAATATGAATCCGAGACAAAATTTTGTGCAGAAACATATCAAAGATTTTTTAACACAGTTGATTTTCTGCCTGAGTTGTATGACTTTCAATGGAATAATAATACACTTAAATTAGAATATGAACACATAGACGGTATTCAATTACCTTTTCTCATTTTGACTCCTGATAATGTGAGAGTCATGGATAAAGCAATGAGAGTTCTGTCTCATAAAATTGTTCCAAGTTTTCTAGAATTTTCTAAATCAAGCGATCAAATATATTTTCATTATGACATAAAGTTTGCTAATATGATAATGAGAAATGGTAAATTATTCTTAATAGATATAGACAGTATTACATGGATGAATAGAAAATATTTTGATGACGTAGAGATATTGTACTATGCGTGACAGTTCTGAAAGACAATATACAAAAGATTGGTTGCAATATGAAAGACAACAACCAATGCATGATGAAAGTATCAATGATTTTTACGGAAAAATATTTAGAGTAAATCCTGTACATAGAGACACAACTACAGTTGACGTAGAGTTTATTAATACATTTGTCGATTGGCTGAAATCGCATGAATTGAGTTGTTTTGAGGGTATTGAAAAATTTCCTGTTAAACACGTTATACAAGGTGTGACTCATTTTATCGATGATCTTTATCAAAGATGTGGCGAATTACAGATCTTTCGCAATGACTACAAATATCATTGGAGATTGAATAATGATATTGAATATGTTGAAAAACTAAACCCCAATAAAGAACTTCTAATATCGATGCCATTTCCTTATTACGGAGATGTGCATCCTGATATGTATAGCATTCTTGATGAGTGTGAGAAATTGAATATACCAGTACATATAGATTCTGCATGGGTCAGTTGTATTAGAGATATAAATTTTAATTATGATCATCCTGCCATTAAAACTTTTGCAATTAGTCTAAGTAAAGCAGGTCTTGGAGGTAATAGAATTGGAGTGAGATTTGCCCGTGAAGAACCGTTAGGATCAATAACAATCATAAACAATTTTAATATGAATCAGCAACCGTTAATGCATATTGGATTGAAGTTCATGAATTATTTTGGACCAGAATATTTTTGGAAAAAATATGAAACAAAATACAACAAGGTTTGCATAGATTTTAATCTTAAACCGACAAAGACTGTACATCTTGCCATTGATAATAATAAACCAGTTGGTATAAGATCTCTGTTAAGAGCATTATGAAACCTTGTATTTTGCCATGGATAAATTTTGGCACAAACACTTTTGGCAAACCACGAGTTTGTGGTTATAGCAGTGAAACATCTGATGAATGGGATTTCAATAGTAAATATTTTACAAATATACGAGAATCTTTTCTAAACAATGAATGGCCGACCAATTGTAAAAGATGTAAGCATGTTGAGGAACTTGGAGGTACGAGTAAACGTATGGATGAAAACCATATGTGGTATGATACGTATCAACATTTGATCGGAAAAAATGTCGATTATTATCCACCGCATTTAGATGTAAGAACTGGGAGCGTATGTAACTTTAAGTGTATACATTGTGGACCTGCATCGAGTTCAAGATGGGTTGAAGATTATGATTTAATAAAACGTTATGGATTCAATTATCCTATACCTGATGATAAATGGATTGCACAAGATAACAAATTTTGGGAATCACTTGATATTAGTAAAATAAAAAGATATAATTTTTTAGGTGGTGAGTCTTTTTACAACAAAAAACACAATGAATTTATAAAAATGCTTAATGAAAGTGAGTATGCTAAAGATGTAGAAATAGCCTATGTCAGCAATGGTTCACTTAAATTTGAGAATATGGAAAATTTTAAGAGGGTGAGATTAAGGTTATCAGTAGATTGTGCAGAAGAAGCAGGAGAATATTTTAGATATGGATTAAATTGGGACAATTGGTGTAGTAATATAAGCAATTTTCCATCAAATTTTGATGTGTCTTTTCAATGGACTTGCTCAAATGTTAGTATGTTTTATCTCAAAGATACTTATACATACATGCGTACTGAGTTTCCAAACATAAGATTTCTTTTTGAGAATCATGTTACTGAGCCATATCATATGTCTGCTCAAAATTTACCTAAAAAAATTAAAGAAGAAATTTGCAAAGATATAGAATTTATAAACATGCCGAGATCGTATGTGAACTATATGATGGAAAAAGATGGATGGGATGGTAAGTTGATTGAATATCTTACTGATTTAGACAAAGCAAGAAATACAAATTGGAGAAAAAGTCTATGTGGTCTAGCGAATCGATTGAGTGGATTGATATAGAGTTGACATCGTTTTGCAATATCGATTGTCCTGGATGCTTTCGTCAAGTCAAAAGAAAAAAAGTAAATGATATTTTAGATAAAGATAATTTGACACTCAAGCAAATTAAAAAATGGGTGACAAAGAAAAACTTTCCAAATTGCAAATTAATAAATTTTTGTGGTTCGATTGATGAGCCTACATTACATCCAGAGTTGCTTGAAATATTAGATTGGTTCAAGGGTATAGATGTGAATATATCATCAAATGGATCAACTAAAACAACAAAATTTTGGTCGAATTTAGGTGAAAGAAAAATATCTGTATTTTTTGGTATTGACGGTATTGATCAAGAGTCTTTACAAAAATACAGAATAGGATCAAACTTCAAGAAAGTTTTAGAGAATGCACGAGCATTTATAAAATCTGGAGGTAAAGCCACTTGGCAATTTATAGCATTTGAGCATAATGAACATCTAATAGATGATGCAAAGAGAATGGCTAAAGAAGAGGGGTTTGACAATTTCAGATTAATCTATTCACATAGAAGTGATAATAAAGAATCGAAGAAAATTAAAAGAGATGAAGAACAAACCGTTGTATGTAAGTACGGTGAACAAAATAGATTGTTTATTAGTCATACTGGCGTAATGTTACCTTGTTGTTTTCTCAATTCTGAATTTTTACAAACTTATGCTACGAATGAATCATATACGGATTTTCAACATATGTATGAAAACACAGGAGGACTATTGACGAATAGCCTGAAATATAGTGAACCTGATGAAATAATGAACGGTGATTTATTCAATTCCATAATAAAATCTTGGTCTAGTAAACCGATATCACGTTGTTGGTCTACATGTAAAAAGGCAAAACAAGATGTATTTTTAGGAGAAAAATTAAAATGATCTTGACATACTTAAATAAAACAGTTGAATTGACAATACCAAAAACAACTCTTAAACTAAAACAACATATCATAGATGAACTTTATGATAATCATAAACTCACTACTGTCCCTATATACGAGGATCAAAAATTCTTTGATCAAGTCAGAGAATATGAAATACCTGAAAATTTAGAGGAACGACCTGTAAAAATTATAGGACAATGGATGTCTGGTGGTGCAGATAGTTCGTTGTTAGCGTACCTATTATGTAAAGAAATAAAAGATCAAAAATTGAATGTGAAATTTCAACCTTTGTCAGTAAGAAGAGGAAGACCAAATAATCCAATTTATGCTGAAGGAGTCGTTGATTTTATACAAGAAGATTTAGATGTTGATTTTATTCTGCCTCATGAAGTTTATTATCCACCATTGAATGACCCAGAAATGACAGAATTAAAAATCTTTTGGGAAAAAGATTCAGAAAATTTTAGAAATCAAAAATTTGAGATATTATATTCAGGAATTACTTGCAACCCTCCTGATGATGCAGGTTTGCCTAAAAATAAAGAACGCAACAGAGATGAAGATGCTGATCGACCAATCGAATCGAGAAATGGTATCAAACATTATATAAATCCTTTTTTTCAAGTAAACAAAAAATGGGAGGCAGAGGTATATAAAGATTTTGGATTACTAGATACATTATTTCCTCTGACTTATAGTTGTGAGGGTGATGCGAAAGATACAAAAACCCATACTTGGCATTGTGGTAATACGCTTCCATATGAAAAACAATGTTGGTGGTGTCAGGAAAGGATGTGGGCTTTTGGAAGACTTCAGTAATGCTTCCTACAATAATTGAAATAAACCCAACAGAATTATGCAATAGAAGATGTTCATTTTGTCCAAGATCTTCTACATACCCAAATCAAAACCTTAATTTAAGTATAGATGATGCTTTCATAATAAAACAAAGATTGAATGAAATAGACTTCAATGGTAGATTGCATTTTACAGGTCAAGGTGAACCAACCTTAAATAAAAAATTATTTCAGATCGCAAAAATATTTGATTATGAAAAAAGAATTGTTACTAATGGTGATTTCTTATCAAATGAAATATTTGATGTGTTCGATGTTGTTACTATTTCAGTCTATGATAAAAATGATTGGCATAAGTATAGTAAGTGGAAAAAAGCAAAATTAAGAAAGCAGTGGATTCCTGAAACTATCATGAATAATTGTGGTGGTTTTTTTGATGATGAACCAGTACAAGGACCTTGTCATTACCCCTTTTATAAAGCATATATTGATTGGAATCTTGATATTCGTTTATGTTGTCATGATTGGAAAGATAAGATTGTTATGGGCAATCTACGTGAAGAGAGATTTGATAGTATTTGGTACGGTAAAAAATATAACGAATATCGCATAAATCAACGTAGTAAAAGCCCTTGTAAAAATTGTAATGTCATAGGAACTTTGGAAGGAAAACAATGGTCTATTCAGAATTTCAACCACTCAAAGAATGTATAGTAGGAACATCATATACAAAAGTAGACATCGATGGTCTCGATAAAATTGTAGATGAAACTAATGAAGACTTACAAAATCTCGAATATATTTTATCAGATTTAGGTGTAAAAGTTCATAGACCAAAACAACCTGAATTTTCATTAGATGTTCATCATCCAATAATGCCTAGAGACATATTTGGTTTTTATGGTGACAAGATGATACAGACTTATGGTGCTATATTTTCAAGGCAGAAAGAACTTGATCTATATGAAGACATAGAAAAATCGTATATGTGGGATCATGGATATGAACTTTTAAGAATGTGGAAACCAGATATAAATGAGACAGAAGAATACGAGATCACAGAACCACACTCAAATAAAATAAAACTTCAACAGAGATATGACAAATACAAAGATATGGTATTGTGGGAAACTGCAAATTTTGCAAAATGCGGTGACGTAATATTACACACACAATCAGCAGATAAAGATCCTAACAACGGTAAAGGTACTGAGAGAGGACTTGAATGGATGAAATCTATATTGACTGATTATCGTTTTATCGAAGTACCAGCAGGTGGTCATATTGATGGTAAACTAGCATTGTTAAGACCTGGTTTATTAATGACTTGGAGAGAAGATTTTATACCATATGAAATGAAATCATGGGATAAAATAATTGTTACCGACAATGCCATGTATCCTGATGAATTCAAGAGTACAAAAAAACAAAGATTTTATTCTGAGTATGTTATGAAATATCTTACAGATTGGGTTGGATATTCACAAGAGACATGGTTCGATGTTAATTGTTTATCAATAAATGAAAATACAATCGTGACAACTGGACATGACAAAGAAAATATAAAAAAACTTGAAACTTTAGGATTTGATGTTATAATATGGAATTATAGACATAGATATTTCTGGGATGGTGGAGCACATTGTTGTACACAAGATACGGTAAGAGATGGAGAAAGAGAAACTTACATTTGACCATTTAGATGTTTATATAGGTCTTAATTCAGAATATCCTGAAGTTCATAATGTTTGTAGACATTCTATTGACACGAGAAGTTCTGTAAAAACAGTATTTCATGAGATAGGAACATCTGTTTTACCTGATGAAATATGGTGGAGACAAACAAATGACATGGAAACAACCGAGTTTTCATTATGTAGATTTCTTGTTCCATGGTTAAATCATAATAAAGGTTATGCGGTTTATATGGATGACGATTTTCTTTGGCAAGGTGATATTGCAGAAATGATGGAACTTGTAGATCCTACAAAAGCGGTTCATGTAGTGAAGCACAAATACTCACCAAAAACAAAAATAAAACAAAATGGTAATAAACAAACAAATTATAAAATGAAAAACTGGAGCAGTTTGATGGTATTTAATTGCTCTCATCCAGACCTGTTAAAATTAAAACCTATGATTGTAAATAATAAATCGGGAATGTATTTACATCAATTTAAGTGGACTAATCCATTTAACATAGGCACTTTACCAATTCATTTTAATTTTTTAGTGGGTGAGTATGAATATAAACCTCAATTGGATATCAGAGCATATCATTTTACTTTGGGCGGTCCATGGTTAGATGAATGTAAAACCCAAGATTTTGCGGATAAATGGATAGATGAAAAAAGAAATCTTGACAGTTGTAGATAATTTTTTACCTGAAGAAATTTATCAAAATGCTTTAGAACTATTGAAATTACATGATATAAAAAATGATTATACAACGTATGAAGGTAAGAGAAAACATTTACAAAACAGATATTATATAACGAAAGAATCCTCAAAAAAAGAAAAGCAACTCGCAGAGTATTTTAAGAAGAGGTATCATATTGAAAATTCTTTATTAAAATTAGAATTAGTAAATGATTATCCAGGTTTTTTTCTTAATAAGCATTGTGATCATAAAGAAAAAACATTTAATATTGTAATTTACATTGAAGGAGACATTGAATCTGGTGCTACATTTGCATTGGATGAGGAATTGAAAGTCGATTTTCTGCCTAACAGAGCATTGTTTTTTGATACAACTGTTGAGCATTGGGTTGACAAAATTAAATCTAAAAGAAGAGTATTGTTGGTCACATGGGTCGATAAAACTCTTTGGAAAAATAAATCGTGGTGCTATGATTATTGATAAAGATCCTGAAAATTTACCATCAAATACTTTTTGTGCATTGCCTTGGATGCACATTTCTACAAGACCGAATGGACATATGCGTGTATGTTGTACTGCAAATGCATCTGCCGTTCAAGACAAAGATTCAACAAACAAAACAGTTTCAGAAGCAGGTGTACTTAGAAGAGATGACGGCAAACCTGCTAATCTAGCAACAACAAGTTTGTTAGATGCCTGGAACAACGAATACATGAAGTCGGTTCGCAGAATGATGTTGAAGGGTGAAAGACCTGATTCATGTCTAAAATGCTTTAAGGAAGAAGATGCAGGACATAGAAGCAAACGACAATGGGAAACAGCCAAGTGGGTCGATGAACTTGGTCTGGAAGACATTATTGGCGAGACTCAAGAAGATGGATCCATTCCGCCTAGAGTCAGATATATTGATTTGCGCCTGGGTAGTAAGTGTCAGTTGGCATGTGTTATGTGTAGTCCTCATGACTCTTCTTCTTGGGTAAAAGAATATAAAGAAATATATCCAGATCTAAAAAATAAACGATTGCGTAATTCTCAATTATGGGAAAAAGATTCTGGTAAGTTAGCATGGTCTGGAGGATCTTATGCATGGCACAAATCAAACCCGAATTTTTGGGACGAGTTTTGGACACAAGTACCTACGTTAAGACAACTATATTGGGCAGGTGGTGAAGCACTTATAATGAAAGAGCATTATATGGTGCTTGAAAAAATAATCGAGATGGGTTATGCGAAAAATATAGAAGTTCGTTATAACTCAAATGGTCTTGAATGGGACGATCATCTTTTTGACTTGTGGAAAGAGTTTAGAAATGTTATATTTCATTTTAGTATAGACTCATATGAAGATAAGAATCATTTCATTCGATATCCGTCGAATTGGGAACAGGTTGTAACACAATTAGAAACTCTTGACAATTATCCGCATGGAAATCTTAGACTCACTACTGCAACAACAATACTTGCTCTTAATATATTTTATTTACCTGACTTCATAAAATGGAAGTTAGAACGTAACTGGAAATTATTAAACAAATTTCCTGCTGGTGCTGGTATGATAGATTTGCATCTTGCATACTGGCCGCCACAATTGAACTGTAAAGTATTACCTAAATGGTTCAAGCAAGAAGTCACAGAAAAATACGAGGATTTTTATCCATGGCTTGAAGAAAACTGGAGAAAGTGTAACGGTGTTTCAGATCTAAACTTTGAGCAATGGCGTGAATTACCGTATGGTATAAAAAGACTAGAAGGTCTCGTATCCTTCATGAATTCAGAAGATTGGTCTGAGCGGTTACCCGAAACTGCTGAGTGGTGTGGTACGATAGCAAAAAGGAGAAAGTTAGATTTTCTAAAAATATTTCCTGACTATGAATGGCTACAGTGGTATGGATGACAGATATTTTTGTATGGCTCCATGGTCTCACATTCAACAAAATTCATATGGAGAAATAAATCCATGTTGTATGTTTTATGGTAAGGATAAAGTATATACAAAAAAATATGATAGTCTACAAGAAGCATTTAATGGATCAGAAAACGCAAGATTACGACAACGAATGCTTAATGGTGAATATATTGATTCGTGTAAAAAATGTTATAGAGATGAAGATTTAGGTAAGTCGAGTTATAGACAAAGATTTAATGAACGATATAAAATAGAAGACGAACCTGCTATACGAGAACTAGAATTAGCATTGAGTAATAAATGCAATTTCAAGTGTGTGGATTGTAATACTAGATTCAGTTCTTCTTGGTATGACGATGATATTTTATTAGGTAGAACATATTATACAGATATAGGTAGAAATTATAAATCAAACTTTGACATAGATAAAGTCGATCTTAGTCAGTTAAGAGAACTAAAGATATTAGGTGGTGAACCATTTCTTGAAAAAGAATATCTTAATATTTTTACAGGTATAGACAAATCTAATGTATCATTATTTTTTGTCACAAATAATTCAGTTTTTCCTTCAGAAGAATGGATTGATCAATTTGCAGAATTTAACGATATAAGATTTATTGTAAGCATTGATGGTGTATACGATGTTGCCGAGTTTGTTCGATATGGAAAAAAATTTAGTAGGTTTGAGAAGAATTACGAAAAATGGATTGAATTGTCAAAACAAAAATTAACAAATATGAAAGTCATACCTCATTTTGTTTTTCATGCTCTCAATTGTACAAATCTTGATGCAACAATTCAATGGCTCAGAAATTTTCATGATGATGATAAAGTTCTATCATATGATTTTCTAGAAAATCCAAACGAACTTTCAGTTAAATATTTACCTGATGATGTGAAAAAATATATTATACAAAACAATAAAAATTTCTTAACAGATCAGATAAATCAATTCATGAATATGCATGACTATGACAAAGAGTGTTGTATGAAATTAAAAAAGTATTCAGAATTTCTTAACATAAGAAATGAAATACCTGATGACTCAAAAACTTTAATCAGGATGTTAAAATGCTAAATTGTTATTATGCGTTGGGCGGAATCAATTATAAAAATGGTGTCATAACAACATGCCCTAGACAAGCAAATCAATTAGTATTTGCAAACGAGACTATATTACCATCAGAAATATACAATCACAAAAATTTTAGATTGTTGAGAAATAAACTTCATGCTGGAGAATGGCCATCAGGATGTGATACATGCGAAGAAATGGAGAAGGTTGGTGCAAAATCTATGAGATTAGATTATGAGTTAAATGAAGAAAATTTATTTACCAAAATGGGTAAACCATATGAAAAATTTAGATTGATTGATGATAAGAAATTAATTGACTGTTATGATAATAAATCGGGACTTGTAAAAAATGAAGGTTTGAGACATATAGAATTTAGGTTTAGTACGGCATGTAACTTTTCTTGTCTGCATTGTTCTAAAGTTTATTCTTCTGGATGGACGAAAAAATTAAAAAATTATGAACCAGATGAAGAGGTTAAGTTTTATGATTTGAGACAATTATTAGGTACAGAACATAGACATGGACCAAATGACAAAAATGAAATGAGATTGTCAGTCGATCAATCAATCAAAATTGTAGAAGATCTGAATGAAAATTTTCAACATCTATGTCAAGTAGATTTTGCAGGAGGTGAATTACTTTATCAGAAACAATTCTTTCCAACCTTAAAAAAATTATCAGAACACCCTAATGCAAAAAATTTACACATTTCATTTCATACTAATTTTAATGCAGATTTTAATGTATCTGAATTGAGTCAACTACTAAAACCTTTCGGTAAAAATACTATTATCATATCAGTTGATGCAGGAAGATCATTTTACTCATATTTTAGACATGGAGGTCATTGGGATAAATTAGTAGAAAACATAAATGAATTTAAGAAATTGAATCCAGATAGAGGTAAGTATGAGATTATAGTATCTTGTACAACATCGATTTATCAAATGCTAGATATATATGATGTTATAGATTCGTTTTTAGAGTTATCCTGTGATTTTGATGCATCTTTGGTACAAACTCCAAAATACCTTGATCCTACTTTAGTTAATTTAGAATTTGCAAAAGAGACAGAACAGGATATCGAAAAGACTTATGAGTTGTTGAAAACCGATAAAAGAGTTGATAGTTGTAGAAATGCAATGTATTGGTTTGATTACATTGTTGATTACATGAAAAGATTTAATCCACAATATAAAGAATACAATAGATTTTTGATTTATCGAAAAAAATCAGATCAAATATGGGGACAAAATTTTAATGATTATTTTGTCAACTATCAAATTGAAGATGACGAACTAATCAGAGTAAAGTGAAATTAAGTCAATACGATTTTACAAAAATTCCTTGGAACAATATTGAGCGAGTAGGTACATGGAAAATGCTCGGTTCAGATTTGTTTACAGTTTCATGGTTACTAGGAAGATTCTGTAATTACAGATGTTCATATTGTTGGCCATATGCGAGAAGTAATACAAAAGATCATCGTCCTACTGATTTATGCCTCAAGACGATTGACGAAATTAAGCGACAAGCAAGACAACGGAATTTTAATTCTTTTCACTTTAGTCTATCTGGAGGTGAGCCTACTTTTCACCCAGGATATCTGGATATACTTGAATATCTTGCTGATGATGTAGACAATACAAATTTTACATCAGTTCATATGACATCAAATTGTTCAAGACCTATGAAATGGTTTGAGAAGTATGTAAAATCAGCAAAGAAATTCTCTAGAGCATCAATAACTGCATCTTTTCATCGTGAGTTTGTGACACCTGATAAACTTGAAGAGTTTGCTGATAAGTTGGATTTCTGTCAACGCAGTGGTGTGAGAGTGACAATTAATTCTGTAATGGTACCTGATAAGTTTGATGAAATATACAAAGATCTATTATATTTTTATGAACGTGGTGTGAATGTAACTCTAAAACCCCAAAGTGATCCTACTGCATCAAGAGTTGTTGATGGTTATACAGAAGAACAGATGAAAATACTACATAATGGTATGCCTCAAATTACAAATATGGAGGTAAAATCAAACAAACTCAAGAATATTCGTCAAGAATTTGAGATTGTTATGAATGATGACGAGGGAAAGGAGTGGTATCTCGACCAAGCAGAAAGATTCAACGCATTTAATTTTAATAATTTCAGAGGGTGGATTTGTTCAACTGGCTATCGCAGTTGCATTATCCGTGAGCCTGATGGGAGCGTTAAGCGGTCTTATTCTTGCGGAGATATTCCTTTAGGTAACATTGAAACAGGTTTTAATTTATTTGACAAACCTAAAGAATGCATAACTGATGCATGTGTAAGTTCTGCTGATAGCAAGATTCCTAAAAGAAAAATGAATTGCGAGTTACCACTATGGAAATAAAACCAACCAAAGAAAACACATTTTGCTATTTTCCATTTTATGCAATGTCGATGAAATTGTTTGATGGTAAACAATTAAAGGGTGTTACGCCATGTTGTAAAATGTCAAATAATGGCACAACCGTGTTAGATCAAGATGAAATAAACGAATTAACACCATTGGAAATATTTGAGCATGAGAAATTTGAGAAAATAAGATCGGATGCCCTTAATAATGTGAGAAATGAAAATTGCTCAATATGTTGGGCACAAGAGGACAGAGGATTGCATTCTTATAGATTGACATCATCATGGGTTTTTGACGATGAGTTTAAGCAAGATCTAAGAGAATTTGATGTTTCGTTTTCCAATAAATGTAATCTCGTATGTAGAATGTGTAATTTAGGTGGTTCTCATCAATTCTATAAAGACCTCGAATATTTTAAGAGTAAAAATAAATTACATGAAGTCAGTGAAGCAACTTCTAAAGCGACTTTTCCTAATGTCAAGTTTGATACAGAAAATAATTCTCAATTGAATTGGTTACTTGATAATTATCAACAAATAAAATTTCTTAAAGTTTCAGGTGGTGAACCTCTATACGATAAAAAAGTTCAGAAATTAATTAAGATACTTGTCGAAAATGATTATGCTAAAAATGTTCTTTTGCAATTTCACACGAATGCTACACTTCTTGATGATGCTAATATAGAATTGTTAAATCAATTTAAGCAACAGGCACATGTGTTTAGTGTAGACGGCACCGGTAAGACATATGAATACATCAGACACAAATCATCTTTTGATTTAGTCGAGTCAAATATTTTTAATTGGTTAAGCAAAAGTAATAACATAAGAAGCGTGGCATTCAACCTAGTATTGTCAGCATTGAATGTGCTTAATTTGAGAGAATATTTAGAATGGATTGGAGATACCTTCTCATATAAGTATGAAATAAAAATTCACATATCAGAAATCAGACCATTCACAAGAGGCATTTCTCTTTATAATGTTCCAATAGACATTCTAAAATTAGCGAAGAAACGAGTTGAAGACTTTGAGAAAGATAATACAAATAATTTATTGCATTATGAAATAGGTAACATTTATAAATTCATAGATCTTGGCATTGAAAAAAATACATTTGAGAGAAACTCCAATATGTTAAAATCTGAAGTGTCTCTTTTTGATGAGTCTAGAAATCAGAGTTATAAAGATTTTTTAGATCCAATTTTAGTTAAGGTGTTGGATGGAATATGCAGGTGAGGTTAGAAAAATACATTTAATTGGCGATAGTTATTTTGAGCATCATCTCAATCACCAATATGTCTCACACAAATCTTTTTATGATATGTTATGCGACAAATACGGTGAATCGAATATTAATAATACTGCTTTATCTGGTTCTGGTCCTCATCGTAATTTAACTTTATTTTTACAAATGATACGAAATGAACAAATAGTCTCAGGTGATGTTGTTTGTGTTCATGTTTCAGGAACATCTAGAGTGCAATTTCCATATTATGAAGACACAATAAATGAATATTATTGGGATCATGTAAAGAAAAGATCTTATTGTTATGAAGGTAATAGAGAAAATCTAGGATCATCACATAGAACGGCACTTACATACTATAATCAATTTAGAAGTGAAATAGATTTTGCTTATCTTACATTTAATGATTTTCTAAGTCAATCAGATGTATACTTTTCAAGTGTTCTTTATTCATTTTCTAGAATTCTTAATATAAAAATATTAGTATTTGATAAACATGAAAATGATTGTTCTAAAAATTTTATGTCATTGAATGATAAAAAATACCATTATTATAGGGGAGATTTATTTTATACAAGCACAAGAGAAGTGTATTTTGATCAAGTTGATTCTATAGTCCATAAATTAAAAGAAGATAAGAGAAAAAATCATCTATCAGAAGAAAATCATAAAGTTATGTTTAATTTAATAGACAAATTTGCTAATGGCGCACCATTTACTGAATTGAATGGTATAAAGTTTATGGAAAATTTTAGAAACGCCAATGAGGTTTATAATATTTTAAGTGAAGATCATCCATATAAAGAAAAATTTGTTTATGATTGATGAGATATTAAAAGACTATTCTTTAAGAGAATTACAAATAGCATCTTCACAAATATTATCTGAACATGATGCAACGAATAATTTTATAAAAAAATTTAGAGCAGATCATGACAGTCAAGAATTTTACAAAAATGTAATAAAATGGTATATTGAGACTTATAAAAAATTTCCTGATGTATAATCACAATCAAATAAGACATATACATTTTGAGCCTACACAAAGATGTCAAGCAATGTGTTCTATGTGTGATAGAACAAACAATTCGCATATGAAAAATGCTGAAATATCTATTAACCAGTTTAAGCAAATTATAGATTCACATTTTGCAAAACAATTGGATAGTTTTCTTATGTGTGGAAATCACGGAGATCCAATGGTCGCAAAAGATACGCTTGACATGTACGAATGGTTGAGGTATCATAATTCTTTTCTGCATCTGCATATGACTACGAATGGTGGTGGTCGTTCAGACAGTTGGTGGAAAGATTTAGCAAAAGTGTTTGGTAACAATGGCAAAGTTACATTTTCGGTTGATGGACTTGAAGATACAAATCATCTGTATAGAGTTAATGTCGATTGGAAACGAGTTGAAAATTCTATGGATGTTTATACACAAGCAGGTGGTAAAGGTCTTTGGGTTTTTCTTATATTTGAGCATAATGAGCATCAAGTAGAAGAAGCAGAACGAATGGCCAAATTATTTGGACTTGAATTTGTCAAAAAGAAAACAGGAAGATGGGTTCAATCATACAAGGGTAAGAAGATAGAAAAGAAAGAAACCTCTAAAGGCAATGAATTAAAACCACCAAGCAATAAAAAATATCAAAACAGAAGTGTGAATGATTATGAAAAGTTAATTAATAAACATGGTGATTTCAATTCATATCTCGATGCCACAGATATTATATGCAAATCATTAAAGACGAAAGAAATTTATATATCGGCAGAAGGGCTTGTAACCCCTTGTTGTTGGACCGCAGGTAAGTTATATAAAGCATATGAAAGTATAGGTCAAAATCAAATGTGGTCATACATTGATGATATTAAAAATATTAATGCATTACATACACCATTGCGTAAAATTATTGATGGTAATTTTTTCAACAAGATAGAACAGTCTTGGAATTTGCCTAGTTGTTCACAAGGAAAATCAAAAGTGTGTGCAGAAAAATGTGGTACAGGATTTGATGCATTTGGGGATCAATGGAGATAAAATTTAATTGCCTCAAATGGGGTGATCTTTACGGACCAGAATATGTAAATAGAACATATGGAGGTCTTCTCAAGCATTGTGCAATTCCTTTTCATTTTGTCTGTTACACTGATGATTCAACTGATATTTGTAAAGAAATTGAAATACGAGATATTCAAGAATTGAGACCATATGACACAAAAAAAGTTTTTACATATGAAAAACTTATGCTTATTGACAAAGATGAATATGATAAGAATTTTTGGCTTGATCTTGATCTCTTAATTCATAAAGACATTACAGACATTATCACAAGGCCACATAATAATATTACATTTATATGGAATTATTGGAATGATTATGAGGGTTTGACTTTATTTAATTATGGTCGTTGTGTCTCATGTCATACAAATTCTTCCTTTGTTGCATGGGACAAAGGCACTGCAAATTGGTTACTAGATTATACTCATAAAAATTGGGATAAGATATCTTGGACGTATAAGAGTTTAGATAAGTATTTGTTCTATCAGCATCATAGAAAAGATAAACTGAATTTATGGGAAGATGGCATTTTTTCTAATTACAATAAAGAGTATTATCAATTAAGAAATAGAGTTTCACTTTTTAACACTTCTCATCTATACAATAATAAAAATATGAGAGATGTAAAGCATTATGAATTGCATGAATCTTCCGCATCAGAATTATGGAAAAGTTATTACACTGGATAATTAATCACGATGAGGTGAGCATATTATGTTGTCCTAGTTTTTTGTTTGTAAATAAAATAAAAAAATTTGGAATAAAAATAGACAATATAAATTTTGATGTAAATTTTAAGGAAATGCCAAATGTTATTTGTAAAGATTTTGTGTTTGATGATGTCAAATTGAATGAGTGTGTAGTAAATTATAATTGTGAAAAAACTTATCCTGTAGGTAAAATGCATAAAGGAATATTGATTCTTAGGGGTGATGATAAAGAGCATAATGGAGATTGTAATCCAATAACTTCCGTCAATCAATTGATAGAGCAAAATGAAATTGAAACTGTTTATGATAGTTTTATTATGAAAAGCAAAAACAAAAAATATAATCAATATTGTGTTTATGGATCAAATTAAAATATGGCGTGATAATAAAAATCAAATCAGTCAACATAAAATAAAGATTGGTATGTTGAATGAGCAGATTGGAGAACTTAAAGAAAAAATAGGACTACAAAAAGAAGAGATTGCAATCTGCGAAAATACTAATAGAGAAACTCCTTATTATTGGGTTAGTCAATGGGTGTCTAATAACATAGCATCATATATGGAAAGTTTTGATGACTCAGTTTCGCAAGGACAATATGAATCAAAGTTGTGGCTGATCGAAACAGTTGCAAAAATGAATTTGTTTAATCGTCAACCAATCAAAATAGAGATAATAGGTTCTTGGTTTGGATTTCCGCTTATTGAAATGTTGAACAAAATTTTTACAATTGAACAGATAGATCTATATGACATAGATAAAAATTGTCATAAAGTTGTTGCTCAATATGTGAATCATTTTGATTATGATTTTAAGATTGCACAATATGAAAATTACTTTGACAGAAAAGAATTGAGAAGAAGACACATAATCATAAACACCGCATCAGAACATATGAATGATATTGTTGAAATGAAATCTTATTATAAGAATTATCCAGAGATGCCATTAATTATTTTGCAATCTAATAATTATTTTGATATAGATGATCATGTCAATTGTGTAAATCATGAAGATGAATTGGCAGACAAAAATGATTTATTTACTTTGTATTATAAAGGTAAAACCTCTCTTCCTCTTTATGACAGATATATGGTAATAGGGCGATGGTCGAATTAATTTTAGTTAATACTGGTGAAAAATTTAATGAATGGTATGTTGATAATTTACTTTATATGGTCGAGAATCATGGTAAATTGAAATACGATAAATGTCATGTCATACGTGATGGTGAAGGCAATGTTTATGACAAGTTACAAATGTTTAGAGATTTTACCGATGATGTAAATTATCTCTATTTCGATTTAGATGTAGTTATCAAAGGTGACGTTAATCATCTTGTACGTGATGACTTTACTCTTCTATTTGCATGGTGGAGAGATCGTCTGCACACACCTCTAAATTCTTCTATAATGTCGTGGAGAGGTGATCATTCAGTTTATTATGATGATTTTTATGAAGATGAAGATTATAGTCTTATTAAGTATTGGAGAGGTATTGATGAATATCTTTACAAAGAAACAGAATGTAAATTATATGAAAGAACTTGTTGGTCTTTCATGTATTCAACTGAAGAGATGCATTATCCTGTCTGTCTTTTCAATCACAACTTTCATAATATGATGAAAAAGGTACCATGGGCACAAAAGTATTTGCTTGTAGAATAGGAAACAAGTTTGGGCAAGACGTAGAAGATTACATCAACTCAAAGATTCCTAATGTGACTTGGATACGTGATGAATTAGACGGTGTAAGATTGCAATGGAATAAAATGCGAGTGATGAATATGGATATTGACGAGCCAGTTGTGGTGATAGATATCGATTTAGAATTTATTAATGATTATATGGATGCAATAAATTATCCGATAGAACGTGGACAATTTCTTTCTGCAAAATCTTGGTGGAGAGATTCAATGCGTTCCGATGTATCATATTCAGTTAATGGTGGATTTTACAAATATTATCCAAAAGACTGCAAATACATCTATGACAAGTTTATGAAAGATAAATTACGTTGGCAAAATTATTATATTGATAATGGAATAACAGTAGGACCAGTAAATGGTGAACAGTATTTTGTAGAAGATTCTGTCAATGAAAAATTACAAATAAATTTTTTACCAGAGACATGGTTTACAAAAAGTGTGAAAAACCCTACAAAAGATTGGTGGGCAAGAATGAATACATTGTATCCTGGAGAGTGGATGTATCTAGATGGTTACAATCCTGATATCAAAATAATTCATGAAATGTTTGGTGGTAATTATGAAAATTTGCCTACGTCCTAACTGCGTTTGCATTAGCAAAATATGCAACCATATAGTGTGTCGTATTTGTTGTTGTTGCTCCTGAACCATAACGTGCAATGTAATATGTTCCGCCTGCCCCTCCTACTAATTCGGCCGAATTAGATCCAGTATGTGACGTAGTACCGTCTGTATAAACAGTGTCTAGAAGTGTTCCCATTTGTCTCTCAAATGTAGAAGATGCTGGAGCAGATGTATCAAATTTATATCTTGGAAATGCATAATCTCCAGAAACACCATTAAAATTAGAAGATCTTTTCCAAACCGGCATCAAAACATTATCTATTAATGTAAATGAACTAGAGGTATCTGCCTGTTTAATGTTTGATGAAGAATCATCCCATCTAAGAAAAATATTATTTGATGCAGATTTAGCAGATGCTTCATCATAACTACTATCGGTTGTTCTTATATACAAGTTATTTGTTGCAACTACATCTGCTCCACCTAACCCTGTATCATATGAAGACCAATTCATGATTGTATTTTGATGAAAAAAACCAAGATCTGTATAATCTGAACCAGGAGATGAAGTTGCGAGAGACAATAAACCAACACCATCACCATTCATCATTTCATAATTTGCAAGTTTAATAATTGTGTCTATTAAATTTGCCTCAACTCCTTCTACTTTAGAATAACCTGAACCATCCCAATAAAGATAAGAATGTGCTTTTAGTGTGGCGGCATCAGGAACACTCGGAGCAGAACCAATATATTCTTCATAATAAAAAGCCTGTCTACCTGCTTCTGAAGCATCAAAAGTTGCTTCACTAGGTGCAGAAAATGTATCATCATTATCTCCAGCATTATCCCATGTTGCTTCATTATAAGCATCTGTTTTGGTTGTATGAACTGCATTTTTTCTTTTGTCTTGGAGGAATGCTAAGTGAGTTACTCCAGATGCAGTAGGAGAGTCATTATCACCTCTATAACATGCTCCAAAGCCATTCGTTGCAGTAGCACCCCCACTTCTATCACAAGCACCTGTATATGTACCTGATAAATCAGTGGCCCATGCTTTTCTTAGTTGATATGCAACTAACTCAAGTTCCGCATCGGTCATTTGTTTGAGGGCCGCAGAAGCAGTATCCCATTTTAATGGTCTAGTGATAGCCATGGTATCTCACATTAAGAAGTTTTATCATTTAGTATCGCATCATATGCCGAAAAAACAGAAGTTACACTTTCTGATTTTCTGATTTTTGATCGCAAATCTCTGTTTTCTGAATTCTGTACGGCTTCAGTCTCAAATATTTCCAATTTCAACTTAAACAAATCTTCAGGTGTTGATTGTTGTATCACTTCTAAAAGACTTGGCTTTTGTTGTTCAGTTCCATCATCATTTAATAACATCTGAAAATACATACAGACTTCACTGATAGATTTTGCTTTTCTTATTTTAGAACGCAATTCTTTATTTTCTGAATTTTGTACAACTTCTTGCTCAAAAATATCTAACTTAAACTTAAACAGATCTTCAGTCGTTGCTTCGGATAATAACTCCCAAACACTTCTTGGAGTACCATCTGTGTTGGCATAAAAATTAGTATTTTCTTTATCTGGTTCATCATTAGCAGTTTGAGCATTTGTTCCATTTTTCCATTCTTGAAACAATCTTTGTTCTTCAGGATCATAAGATTGAACAAAAGCATAATATCTCATATTTTCTTCATCAATCTTAGCCATGTATCTTTGTGTTTCTCTATCGATCATAGAGGCATCGCAAAAAGGCGATTCAATAAATGCTTTAACAATAGGTGTGATGAGTATTTTATCTGCTTCATAAGATTCTTTGTCAGGTCTAAATTGAATAACATCAACCTTATGTGTTGTTCCATCAAAATTTTCAACAGATATAAATGGATCAGATGCGGTAGAACCATTTATTGTATCCATCCATCTGACATGATTTACTCTAATATAACCTTCTGGCCAAACAAACTCGGAATTGTTTGGATCTGCGTAGGCATTATCATCCTTGATTGTGCCTATAATTTTTGTATCGTAAGAAAATCCTATACCACTATTGACGTATGAAGGGTCATTTCCGTCATTAGTATTTTCAACACTCATTACGCTTTCAGGCCTTTCTTGCGGTCCTAATTTTTGACTTTCATCCTCAATTTGTTCAATATCCATAAAACTCCTAAATATCTGATTCTGACATTAAATGTGTCGTGTTTACATCATAAGTAGTGGCACCTGCATATCTTATTCTATAGTAAGTACCTGATTCGCCTGATGGTACTCCATCGAATATACCTGGCGTTGTGACCACGGTCTGATAATTTCCAGCAGGTCCACCTATACCTGATTTTCTTGTGTTCATAGCAAAACCGTGTGAAAATTCACCTGAGGCAGTTGACGATCCTGTAAATCCAAAACCCAAAGATTTTAATTTATATTGTGGATAATACATGCCTAAAGTATATAATTTATATAGTGTTTGTATTAATGCATTTGTTCTTAGATTATTTCTGGCGGCTGTACGTGTGGCACCACTATAATCTCCTATACCAATATATCCTCCACCTATGTTATATAGATTATTGAAATTTTCTATGTTTGGTAGATCATGTCTCATTAGAGTAGTCATTCTTTCACACTTATAGACAGTGCTTGTATTATATGTGGTGTATGATCTATCACTATACATTGCAAGAAATCCACTATAAGGAAAATAACCTCCTGATTCTGGTCTTATTAGATGTGTGCTTAGATTGGCAGGTGAATTAAAAGCCGTCATATCACTCTGAAACCCTGGAAGAGTAGTTGCGGTACTTGAAAATGAAGTTGAACTAGGTGTGCTTGATGTATAATCACTACTCAAATAAATCTCGGTTCCACTTGTATTTGCAGGCTTAAAATAAAAATATTTGTTATCAGAAAAATATCCTGCACTAGAATTATCCGCAACCCAAAATGCAAGTTCTCTTCCTTCAGTATCGACATTTACACCGCTACCAGAGTGAACAGTTACTTTCCATTTTTCAATATGTACTGGTCTTACACCACTGCCAGCAGTACCAGTAGAATCGTGATCATAAGTTCCTCCAGGATGAGGTACTTTAATATAGATTGAATAATTATATCTAAACGTTGGATAATCTAGATTAAATCTATATCCAAGGCCATTAACTCCTGAAACACTATCTCTGAATGCATAATAGAATGTGCTATTAGAGTCATTAACACTTAAACCGGTAGCGGAAACTTCTCTCCATCCATCACCTGGAGAACTTGTTCCTAAATGATAAGAACCAAAATTGTAATCATCATTTGATCTAATTCTAGCAGTTACCATCTTAAAAATTGCTTCAGCAATTTTTCCTATATCTCCTTGAGTATGTGGATTTCCGCTTGAATCTGTAGAAGCATACATGAAATCTCTAATCCATTGCGATGGAGAATAATTATTCAATAAATTAGAACTATTGCTAAAAGAAGAAGAAGAATTGAGATTTCTTATTTCGTTATAATAATCACCTCCAGACTGTAATCCTGCCTGTGCGCCTGTTCCAAAATTTGCATTGTGTTTTTGCACCATGTAATATTGGTCATATTCTACTTCAGAAATTGCTCCTGGCTCTGCAAAGGAATCATCGTCATCAGCAAAGTTGTCAAAAGCATTATTGGATTTGCTAGATATAGTGGCATTGAATTTTGTATCAACAATTTTATATCCTCTAATATCATTATAACCAGTAGATCTATCAAAATCACTCATGTAGATTGAACCTATTTTTGCACCATAATAACCACCAAAAAAGGAATGATACAACGTCCAATTCGAGGATGCTATTTGGATTGCGAAATATTCTTGCAATTTTCTTGCGATATTTTCAAGTTCTGAATCAGACATTCTTTTTAGAATACTACCAGTTGCCTTAATGGCTCTGCTTGTAGCATCTGAATTTGAGTAGGTATATGCCATAATTTTTCCAATATAATGATGTATAAATATTTATGTCAATGATTCTGCGAGATAGCAGGCTAGGACGTGGGTTCGATTCCCACCACCTCCACCAGCGTTCTTAGATATTTATAAAAGACATATAATAGCACAAAATTTATAAAAAGTAAAGAGTATGGATTCTAATCTCATCTTTTTGGCTATTGTTATTTTAATTGGTGTAACCGTATTCATTTCAATAATAGAATTTCTATTAGGGGGTGTTTAGGTATTCGACTACATGTGAAAGCGTAGAGGAGACACATCTTGACAGATGTAAAAATGTCTGTTATAATAATCGCAAACAACAACGATTATACGTCAGCACAAGTGGCTATGGCCGCTTAATTGCTACGGGCTTTTATGGTTGTGCCTGGGAACAGAAACAACCAATAACATTTCATGTGAAAAATTATGCAAAAACTTCTATATGTGACACCCCATTTATCTACAGGTGGGGCACCTCAATATCTTTTACGAAAATTAGAACTACTATTAAATGATTATGATATTCATGTCATTGAGTTTCAAGATTTTGGTATTTTTAGGGTGCAGAAAGATCAAATAATAGATCTGCTCAAAAATCCACTGATAACACTTGGAGATGACAAATATGAAATCATGACTCATATTAAAAATATAAGACCTGATATTATTCATTTTGAGGAAATGCCAGAATTGTTTAGTATTTCTGATGAATTATCTCACCTCATTTATCATCCAAACAGACAATACAAAATTTTTGAGACTTCTCATGATTCGTCTTTTGAGCCTGGAAACAAAAAATTCTTTCCAGATAAATTCTTATTCTGTAGTGATAATCAATTGATAAAATTTAGATCGGTTGATGTCCCTGCCTGTGTTATAGAATATCCAGAATACAATTATAAAAGAAAAGATAGAAATCAAGGATTGAGATCTCTTGGATTAGATCCTGAATATAAACATGTGTTAAATGTAGGACTGTTTACTGCAAGAAAAAATCAAGGTGAAATATTTGAGTATGCACGACAATTAGAAAATGAAAAAATACAATTTCATTTTATTGGTAATCAAGCACCCAATTTCAAGAATTATTGGGAACCGCTGATGAATGATAAGCCTGACAATTGTAACATATGGGGTGAACGTAAAGATGTAGAAAATTTTTATTCCTGTATGGATTTGTTTTTATTCACATCAAGAGGACATGATGGAGATAAAGAGACTAATCCTCTCGTATTGAAAGAAGCCGTAAGTTGGAATATACCCATTCTCATGCATAAAATAGATTCATACCTAGACAAATATGATAGAAAGGCAACGTACTTGTCTTCTAATAACAAATTAAATTTTCTTAAAATTAAAAATGTCTTAGGTCTGAATGACGGTGATATAGAATGTTTTACAGATTTTGACGGAGACATATCAAAACAGGTAAGAGTAAATTTTAATTTTTCAGATAGAGCATTTGATGCATTGAAAGATAAATTGATCTGTGTATATGATAGTAGAAATAAACTTTGCATTATGCGTAGTAAGGTAATGTCACCAAATATGTTTTGTATACCAAGTCCTCTTGCGAGTTTAGTCGATGGTTATGATGTTAAAATTTTTAATGCTAACGAAAATTATTTTTCTAATTTAAGAGATGTGCATCAAAATAGAATAGATGATCACCATTTACTATATCAAAAGAATTTTTCATTTCATCGTGAAATACCAAGTGTAGTAGTAAAAGACAAGGAAATAAAAGTTGTTGGTATTGACGATGATCCATCATCATGGTTTACAATGAATGAGGTATTCATTTCTAAAATTTATAAGAAAATGAATATACAAAAAAATGATATTGTTTTAGACATTGGTGGTCATTATGGATTCTTTTCTTTATATGCGTTGGATAAAGATGCTAAAGAAGTTCATGTCATTGAACCTTCACATACAAATTATAAGATACTGTCAAAAAATCTAAGAGGATTCGATAATGTTAAAAAATATAATTGTGCTTTAAGTGAAGATGTTGGTGAAAAAGAATTTATTCTTGTTGGTCCAAGTAGTACAAACACATTTTATGAAAGTTACAATACACAAGATGAAAACCCAACCTCGCTTGGGCAAACAAAAAAGGTGCAGGTGAACACAATGAATTTTGATCATTTTATTAAAAACAATAATATCGATAGAATAGATGCAATAAAGATTGATTGTGAAGGAGCAGAATGGGATATTTTTCCAACAATATCTGATGACTTTCTTAAATACAAAGTTAGAAAGATAAGTGCAGAATTGCATCAATTCAATAATGAAAAAGATTTAGAACATCATTATAAACGAAGTGAGCAATTAGAAGAAAGACTAATCGAATTAGGTTATGATGTTGAACGAGAACATGTTACAAGTAATCAACCAGATGAAAATGGTTTAGGGCAAATATGGGCAAAAAGATATCCGAAAATTAAAGTTGTTCATATGCTCTGCACAACAGAAGGTCAGCGTGAAAAAGAAAGTATAAAACATATTAATCGTTTACTTGATGTTTCTAATTGGGTTTATGATCAATCGATGAATAAAAGATTTACAGATTTACCTCCTGCAGATACTTGTGCAAGACCAGATGTGGTTCAGTTAGAACCTGGAGATTATAAATTGACAGGTGCCCATTATGGGAATTTTATGGCACATCGTAGAGTCTTTGAGGAACATATGACAGATGACTATGATGCTATTTTATTTTGTGAATGTGATGCTATTTTTATTAAACCTCCAGAAGAAGTATATAAAATAATAATTGACAGTTACGATGATTTAATGTATAATAATCTTAATTATATGTCATTTGGCAAACGTATACCTGATTGGCATTATGATGAATACGAATCATTTGGAGTGACTGATAGAATGTCAGAAGCACATTGTTATCTTGTACCAACAAACAAAAAACAATACTTTATTGATAAGTTTGAGAGTACAGGTTGGGACACTTATGATCTTTGGCTTAATTCGTTTGTTTTTCCTGATAAAAAATGCGGTATAATTAAAGAACCAATATCAATACAATGTTCAGGTCATTCATATCTAGATAAATCTCATAAAGACGGTACAACACTATTGAAAGAGGGTGATATAACATATGAGTTGTGAAGACTCTATAGTATGCATACATGCACATCTAAGTGATGAAGAGAGAATAAGAGTTTGTCTTGAATTTGTTAGAAAAATAAAATCGTTTGGATATGATGTAATCGTTACATCTCATACTCAAGCGACAAAAGAATTTCAAGAAGAAGTCGATTATTTTGTTTATGATAAAGATAATATTGTTTTATCTGATGTACAGTATCTAGGCTGGATGACATGGTATGCACCTAATTATGATTTGACATCAAAAGAATTTTGTTCATATAATACAGTATTGGCAGTTTTTAGGTTGATGTATATTGGAACAATGTATGCAAAATTATTAGGTAAATCGAAAATACATTTATTTGATTACGATGGTTTGTTAGAGAAACCTGATGAATTAATCATTAATGAAAACAAAATAGATAATGGTTTAGATGGTGTATTTTACTATTGGCAAAACGAAAAGACTGTTGATGACGGCAGAGGTTACGACACAACTGTAACGACAAAATTACAAACGACAACTAGATTTATTTCGGCAAGAGTTGATTTTTTACTAGAAAGATTTGAGAAATTAAAAAACGTTGAAGCACAAAAAAATATATTAAATGAATTTAGTTTTTTAGTAGGTGAAGAATTTTTTGCATATGCTTTTGGATTAACAACATATAATGGAAACGATAAGAATACAAACGTAGAATTGTTACCTTTTGTAGATAATTTAGAAAGAATGGGTATGGTTCAGGATAGAATTCATACTCATCAAGATTTTTCATGGGTGGCATTAACACTTCCTGATAAAGTGATAAATTCTATAGTAAATCCTGTGCCAAATTTTCTATTCATGATGAATCCCCACAAGCCAACAAAATATCAAGTGTTTCTAGACAAGAATGAAAAACCTTTTTTCACTTTTGAGGCATTGAAATATAATTATAATTTACTTCAGATATATGGTAATCCTGTTGTTGATGTATACTGTGATGATAAACATTTTAGAACATATGATCTCAAAGATTCAAGCACATTAGAGAGATTAGAAATTTGTAACACCCTTTATTTTAAGAACACATGAAACCAAAAGTAAGTGTATTAGTGCAAACATGTGACAACTATTCTCATTTTTGGGAAGGTTGGTATACGATGTTTAATCGTTTCTGGGATTTTGATTTAGATTGGCAGATTTATTTTTGTAGTGAAGAGAGAGATTTCCCATATCAAGATGATAGAATCAAACAACTTAAAACTGGTAAGAGTAAACAATATTGGGGTGTTGAAGAACGAGAGTGGATTCAAGATTGGTACGGTAAGCCAAAACAGATAGATGAAGGTTGGAGTGACAGATTAATTTATATGTTAGAGAATGTAGATACCGATTACATTTTTTACATGCAAGAAGATCAATGGCCAAAATTTAAGATTGATAAAGAACTGTTTTCAGATCTTGCAAGTTTTTGTTATTCATATGATGTCGATGCTCTTAAATTACATAGAGTCATAAGATTAGATCATGTAGTACCAAAACGTAAGACAGACATATACATTAGAGATAAAAAACTCATACAATGGGGACCAGAAAATGATTGGTTAGTGAGTCATCAACCTACACTATGGAAACGTGAATTTCTACTAGATTTGCAGATTAAAGGTGAAGGCTTTAGAGATAATGAATATGCAGGTACAGATAGATTAAGAGAAAAATATAAAGATAATTTTCCTAAGATCTATAGTTATAATCACGATTGGTTTTATGAAAGGTCGGCCGCATCTCGTGGTGAATGGGTTGAACCAGTGCAGTGGGAATTCGATGAAGTCAAACATGAAATTGATGTTGAGACAAGATACGACTTGTTAAAACCAAAACACAAACCTAAAAGTAAAGGTCTTAAATTATCGTTAGTTACATCATGTTTTAATGCTGAACATTTTATTGATGAATTGGCTGAAACGGTCATATCTCAAAACTATGATAATTGGGAATGGATTGTTGGTGATGATTTTTCTGATGATAATACTTTTCAGAAATTACTTGATTTGCAAAATCGAGATTCAAGAATCCGAGTAGCATTTCCTAAACATAAAAAACAAATGTGGTGGAATCCTCAAGAGTTTGCTACAGGAGATATAGTATGTCATTTAGATGCTGATGACAAATTGCTTCCAAATTGTTTTGAGAAGATCAATTATTACTTTAGAATTTTTCCTGAAGTCGTTTTAATGCATTTCAATGCTAACAAATATAATGATACTTTACCAAACGGTCCAAATCAAACATTTGAGAAGTATAAAGATAATGTCTATATGACCACTGATAATGATTCTTTTCTTGAGGGGTTTGAGAAATTATGGCCATTGAGAAGTAGTATATTTGGTTATCTTAGAATTTTTCGTAATATTCCTGGATTACATTTTCCTGTTCATGAAGATGGAGATGCTTGTTCATCTAACGATGGACAATGGTTACTGATGCTTGAAGAACGTGGAAAATGGTTGACTATACCAAGAACAGTTTATGTAGCGAGAGAGCATGGTGCATCAGAAAATTTTACAAGATGGAATCAAAGAGGCGAGGCACAATTAGCAATTGATGCGAGAAAGAGAAGACAGGAATTTCACATTGAATACCCTAGAAATCTAAAGTATTTTGATGAGATTTATAATCTCGCAGAGTCTACTTATACTACATCATTTAATTGGGCAACAGAACCACAAGTAGTTTCGTTCATCAACTATCAACTCAACGACATAAAAAAAGATAAAGCAAAAAAATTGTTTTATGATCATGATATTAACTTTGATTACTATCATGAAAATGTAGATTATTACTTTGTGCAAATTCAACTTGATACAACTCCTAGAGATTTTCAATATATTATAACAGAAATAAAAAATAGATCATCCAACAATTATGAATTGGTCGTATTTTGTGAGAATAAAAATTTACATTTTAATTTGAGAACAGGTGAAGATAATATTAATTTAATATACGAATTGATGTTATCAAATGGATATCAATTTAATTTTTTCGAGCAATTGAACAGATATCATATTGTCTCAATGAAAAATTTTGATGAGCCAAAAATAGAGGTGCAAGAAAATTTTGAGATAGAGCATGTAGAAAAAAAGGTTGAACAGTCAGACATTCTTAATATAATGCAAGTACATGTCGGCTGTGGTATAGATATTCCGCCAAAAACATATGGAGGTTTAGAAGAAGTTATATATCATTATATAAGAATGGCAGAACATAATGGACATAATGTTGAACTTAAATGGCTTGACGATATTACGCAAGCAGATCTTGATCATTATGATATTTTTCATGTACATACTGGTGGGTTTTCCGATCTAGTTAAAGACAGATGTATTCCTTACATATTCACAACGCATGATGTACATCCATGGATTAACGGTAAAGATTCTTGGTATTATCAAGTCAATAATGAATCTATAAAAAATTCGCTTTTCTCTTTGATTCCCTGTGATCATCTCATACCGTATTATGATACACCAGAAAAACTTAGAAAACTAGATCATGGTGTCGATTCTAATTTTTTCTTCCCTACAAATAATAAAAAAGATAAACCAAAACTTGTATGTGTAGGTGGTGGTGATGATAGAAAAGGTTTTCATCTAGCAATACTTGCGGCCAAAGAATTGGGTATGCCTATTACAATTGTGGGACCTGATAGTATTCATGAAAACTATAATGATGTATTCTATAAAGTTAAGAATGCATGTAAAAATGAAATAGAAATAAATCAAACTGGTAATGTTGATAAGCATCAACTAAGAAAAATTCTAAATGAGCATGATATAATAATTCATCCATCATCAATTGAAACAGGACAACCTTGTCTTGCAGTTCTAGAAGCAATGTCTTGTGGTTTGCCGTGCGTTGGAACAATGCAAGATGATGTAACAGTACCAGGATTAATAGAGTGTACGAGAGAGGTAGATACAATCGTGAACGGTATAAAGACCGTTCTTGACGATTATGATAATCACTCAAAAAATGCTAGAAATTTTGCAATTGAACGAGATTGGGAAAATATTTTTAAGAAACTTGAACCTTATTATTATGAGGCAAGAGAATTAAAAAATACAAAACCTTTTAGCATGAAAGATAGATTGCAGTTTGCATACAATGAAACTGAATTTAAGAAAAAAGAATCTAAAGCAGATCATAACAATATTGATATTAAGTTTTCACCAAACCCAATTGTAGAAATTACAGGTCTACATCCGAAGGAATATGAAGTAACTTTCAAGAATAAAGAAAATGGAGGAACTGTTTACAGTAATGTAATAAACACAAACAATTGGTGCGGATCAAATATACAATATTTTATTCCATGGCATATAATAGTAAAAGAGAAAGACGGTCCAATTATAAAAGAACATATTATGGATCTCAATAAAGAAGCCGTGTATATTTATTTTGATTCTGGTGCTATGGGTGATAACTTAGCATGGATAGGTTCAGTAAATCAATTTCAACAGAAACACAAATGTAAGGTATATTGTTTTACTTTCTTCAACGAACTATTTAGAGAAAAATATCCTAATATAGAATTTGTTGATGATCATAATAATTTTCAACATAGCGACAAATTTACTTACAAATATTGGATTGGATGGCTTAATTCTGATTTTGGCAGATGTCCAATTGATACAAAAAAGGTTCCACTACAAGAAGTATCATCTACAATATTAGGTCTTGACTATGTGGAAGAACGTGCTAAAATAACTATCAACGAATTAGAAGCAGAGTTGCAAAACCCATATGTCTGTATTGGTATGCAGTCAACTGCACAAGCAAAATACTGGAATTACGAAGGAGGTTGGAATGAAATAGTTGAATATCTTAAATCAAAAAATTATGATGTTGTATGTGTAGATAAACATCAAGTCTTTGGTGCAGGCAATTATATGAATCATGCACCTGATGGTGTGATACATCGACATGAAAGAACATTGGATCAAACTATTGCAACAATTAATGGTTGTGAATTTTTTATAGGACTAGGTTCAGGATTATCATGGCTTGCTTGGGCATTAGAAAAACCTGTAGTTTTAATTTCAGGTTTTAGCGAACCTTATTCTGAATTTGCAATAGATTGTGAAAGAGTGCATAATGATTCAGTATGTAACAGTTGTTATAATCGTCACACTTTTGATCCTGGTAAATGGGATTGGTGTCCAGATAATAATGATTTTGTATGTACAAAAAGTATTACGCCAGAAATGGTTAAACATTCAATTGATGAAATTATAAATGCTTAAAATAATATCTCCCCAAGATTTTACAATAACAATAGAACATATAAAAAAGTCAAAAAATATGACTTATATGGACGCTATTCAATATTATTGTGAACAAAACAATATAGAACTTGAAACTATTGGTAAACTTGTACAAGGTGCCTTGAAATCGAAAGTAAGAGAAGAAGCAGAGAATTTACATTTTCTACCTAAACCAACACGTATACCTGGACTATGATCAAAGTGGAACCTTACGAATGTTACAAAGAATATCTTGCTATCAAAAGACACTTTCAATCACCTTCTTATGATTACTTCAAGTATGATGGTAAAATAAGAACATCTAAAGTGACATTCTCAAAACGTAAAGATAATTTTCTTTTTGCAAAACTCGCTAAGACATATAAAGATGAAGAGATCAAAACATTTTTTGTAGCAAATTTTGTAGATAATGAAAACTTTTGGATTACAGATACATTAACAGAACAAGCCGAAGTCTCGTATAGAGATTGGCAAAAAAGAATTCAGAGTTTATCTTATATGTTCAATAATGACATTGATAAACTATTGGATGAGTATGAGTTTGATGAAGTCTTTGAGGTAAAAGATGGGCAACATCCTATTTTACTAAAAATGTGTATTGCTAAATACTTAATGATTGAGACTTTTATTATACTTAATGCTTTGGTAAATTTTGTACCTAGATGGAACAAACAGATCTCAGAAAAAATAATCTGGCCTGAGTTTCGCAAAAAGGTGCAAAAGTATTCTCCATTCTTGGAGGTGGATAAGACGAAATTTCGTACAATACTACGAAAGAAACTTGACATATCGTAATATATGTGTTACAATATGTCTTTTAATATATTCAATATAACGAAATAAGGAGTAATATGTCGTTTGCAAATCTAAAAAAGTCCCGCAATGATTTCATGAAAAAGTTAAATGATGAAATCAACAAAGTAAATAATCCCGAAACAGAAACAAAGAACTATACAGATGATCGAATCTGGAAAGCAGAAGTCGATAAGTCTGGTAATGGTTATGCCGTCATTCGTTTCCTTCCTCCATGTGACGGTGAAGATGTTCCTTGGGCGAGAGTATTCAATCATGGTTTTCAAGGTCCTACTGGACAATGGTATATTGAAAACTCTTTGACTACAATCGGTAAGAAAGATCCTGTTTCAGAGTACAATCGAACTCTTTGGAATTCTGGTATTGAAGCCAACAAAGAAATTGCTCGTAAGCAAAAGAGAAGATTGACATACTTCTCTAACATCTATGTTGTGAGTGATCCAAAGAACCCACAAAACGAAGGTAAAGTCTTTCTGTACAAATATGGAAAGAAGATTTTCGATAAAGTCAATGATCTTATGAATCCAGAATTTGAGGATGAATCTCCAGTGAATCCTTTTGATTTTTGGGAAGGTGCAAACTTTAAGTTGAAGATTCGTAAAGTTGAAGGTTATCAAAACTATGATAAGAGTGAGTTTGAGAAACCATCACAACTTGTAGAAGATGAGGCCGAACTCGAAAAAATTTGGAAGACTCAATATAAGTTGAATGAGTTTACAGATGACTCAAACTTCAAGACTTTCGAGGAACTTCAAGAACGATTGAATACTGTTCTTGGTCTTGATTCGCCAAAGGTGACTCAAATGTATAAAACTGCTGAGCCATCTACTACACCAACTGAGAAGCCAACTACGGCTGAAGATTATACTGGTGAAACTACTGGTGAAGAAGATGAAGAGATGTCATACTTTGCTAAACTAGCCAACGAGTAATCTATAAAACATCTATGCCAGTGCCGTCATCATGTTAAGAGAACTGGTGGTAGGCATTTCTCTCACGGAGTTTTCCGTGTTTTGATATGAGTATGAGTTATTGATTACTGGCATAGATGTTCCTCCACCTTGTCCCATCATAATAGGAATCATAGAAGTCATAGTTTGATTTTCTCTTTGAGTTGCAATAGTATCTGCTAATCTTGCAAGATTTCTATCACTCATAATATATTCTGCGGTACCTGGTTTTTCTGCTACAAGAGCAAGTGTTGGTTTACGATATACTTGGGCACCCCTTGCATTTGCTACAACACCTTTTGCTTCCAATTCTTTTTTGGCTTCTGTTTCATTTCTTACCGTTCTGCCTATACCAGATATCAAAGGTTGAAATCCTGACATAAATCTAGTTTTACCATATCCTCTTGTCTCTATTCCACCTACTTCAACTCCTTGCTCTTTAGCAAATGCACCTATAAAACTTTTAAGTAATGCTTGTGTTTCTTGTAGATCAGCACCTTGTAAACTTCCAAGATCTAAACTTGATTTGCCTGTGGCATCAGTTTTTAATATTCCTTTATCTCTTGCTACTTGTGAACCAGATAAAAATTTTAGAAATGCTTCATGGGTTTGTTCATCTACACTTTTATCACTTGAAGAATCATATGATAATTTATTATCTTTTCTGAATTGTTGAAAGAGGTCACCTATTGTTCCTTTGTCTCCGTGTTGACCTATTTTCAATAATGATTCACCAAAATCCATTCTCGATTCTTTAAGAGCCATATTCTCAAGAATTTCGTCTGCTCTATCATCACCAAAAAAGGCGGCAATACCTAAATCTAGTTTTCTAAAAAAAGAACCTATTGCATCAGATGTCACATCCATAATACCTGCACCAGCAGTTTTACTTCTCATGCCATCGTCAACTGCCTTATATGCAAGACCCAAAACTGCACCTGCAATCATGCCAGGTATACCAAACGGTCCAAGTGCCGCCAAACCTAATCCTGTTAAGGCGGCATCAGCAGTTGATATTCCACCTTGATCTGTAGAAAATAAAAACTTACTTATTTTACTTGATATGCCAGCATCTCCTTCAGTCGGTTTCATACCTTTCTCAATTGCACCTAATACAGGTCCAATAATCAAAGCGGCTAATCCAACCCTCATACCTCTCATACCAAACAGTCTTAAACCTTTACCTTTCACAATTTTTTGTTTCATTAATGCTTTACCACCATATATTCCAGCAAGTGCCGCCATACCAGCAGGTCCTGAGAAAAAATCTCCTATACTGCTTACAAGATTTTCGGTATTGTCTGCACCAATACCTCCAACTAATGCACTTACTGCGCCGCCAAGTATTGCACCTGCAACTGCACCTTTTGGACCAGCGGTTGCAAATCCTACACCTGCTCCTGTCAGCATTGAAACACCAGGATCATCCTTAAAAAGTGTTACAACCCCTTTTGCAATTGCATCGCTTAAATCTCCACTACCACTATATTCATTTAGACCTTTACTTACTGCATCCCATACTGCAGGTGCTACTAATGCACCTGCAAAAAGTTTGCCCATTCTCATACCAAATGTTGGCGAAAATCGTAAAGCACCTATAGCAGATCTAAATAGACCCGCTCCTGCAGAACCTAATAAACCAGTTGCTAAAAAATTACTAAAGACACCCATGAGTCCTTTACCTCTCAATGCTCCTTTTGTTGCATCTATTGCACCTTTAAGACCTTTACCCTTTTTGCCAACAACTTGTTCAGCATCTTTTCTCGTTTCCATTTCATCTTCAAGTCTTCTTCTAGCATCTGCTCTATCTTGTTTAAGAAAATATGCTTGAAGATTTCGTATGCTTTTTGTAGTTTGTTGTTGTGCCTCAAGTTGACCTTGATTCTGTTCTTTAAGAGTATCAATAAGTTGTGCAAACTCCATTTTATTGAGTGTTTTTCTAGCCATTTTATCTCTGATTTTGTTGGTCTCTCAACCTTTCGTTTTCTTCTTTTATATGTTGTATCAATAATTGTACATAAACTTCTCTCTCAAATGGTATCATATTATCTAATTCTGTTAAACTATATTTATGGTGTTGCATCAAATTAAAATTAGTCATATAATGATTCTGAAGACTTTCGTGACACAGGCTTATGCGAAAAAATCTTCAATTCCAGTTAATACGACATGTTCTTTGCAACCACACTTTTCACATGTGTAATCAAATTCATGTCTGAGATATGGCATAGTTTGGAAAAAATTTCTTATTTTATTAAATTGTAACGTACTTAAACTATTAAGAAATTCTATCAAATCTTCCTTTGAGTGATCTTCAGCATAAAAAATTTCATCGCCTTTATAGATCATTTCTATGCTCTCAGAAACAATATCAAAAATTACATCTAATGCAGATTCGTCTTGCAATGAGATAATTTTATCATACATATCAAAACCAGGATAACTCATTGTCAAACCTATATCTGATGTCAAATCAATTTTTTTATTATGACCTGGTAATTGTTCTGGTTTAATTCCTTTTAGATCAATTTCTACTTCTTGAATATGCTCACATTTTTCATTGTTTGAGTTTAACTCATCAGGATGCTTAAATCTTAAAATAGATTTTTCACCTACTGATTGACTTCTTATATTCAAGAACAAATATTGTATATCAAAAAGAGGTAATTTTTCAATGTCTACCTCATTCATCACGCAACTAGAAATGATTTGTTTCATTGATCTCATCATTTCTTTTTCATCACCACTTTCTAATGCCATCAACAAAATTTTCTCTTCCTTTACTAGAAAAGGACGATATTGTATCGTTTCTCCAGATGAGGAAAGAGTCAATTCATAAGTTGGTGCATTAAGCACCGGTAAAGCCATAATATCTCCTTGTTAGCCTGTGTCACGATTAAATTATTCCCCTTGTTCTCCTTGAGGATTTTGTTGTTGTGTTCGCAATGCTTGTCGAATTATTGGATTTGATTGAGCATTTGATGAAAGTCTTTTCCATTTTCTATATGAAAAAGTTACTGAAAATTTAGCGTATTCATTCATTTGAGAAAATCCTACGTTCATAGCACTTACATTAATAGGAAATACTTCCATATATTCTACTTCATACATTAGTTCATTTCTATCATTTAATAATTGTAAATTTATAGAACCTATAAGGTTATCATAATATTCTGCATTAAATGTATCTTGATCAATTATATAATTTGCCCAATCATCAAAAAATCTTTTTTCAACAAGAAAATTATCAGAACACATAAATGTAAATGTCGAATCAATGAAACCTAAATTGTATGGTATTTTTCTTATTGGTCCATACAATCTTGCATCACTTGTGGTAATTGTTTTTCCTGGTAACTCCGCACTCTCTACACGCATTGCTAATGTGCGTACATCTATCTCTGTTGGACTTTGAGAGGTTGGACAAAATATTTTTGCAACGTATCTATTTACAGGTACTGGATTAAAATTTTCAAGGTCTGTTATTTTTCCTATGTCTATCATTTTATCATGCTCCTACTATCTCCCCAAACTACGAGTTTGCTTTCTTTCTTAAAACGTTCTGTAGGTAGAAACAATGCTATTTCTCTTTCATCATCTGCAATTTCAACGACCTTAGAACTTATGTGTTTGTACAAATATCTTTTGACTGTTGGTTTTACTTCTTTGATTCTTGACAATGCTTTCCAATTAATACCTCGTGCTTTATCGATCTCATCCATTAACTTTGCTCTCAAGAGAGGAGGTAGATAGTGCATATTACACCCAATGAAACCATTTGGCTTAAAATCAAATACAAGAACAAGAGGAAATCTATCATAGTATTTTAATTCTTTCTTATATTTTGGATCATAAAAGTAAGCAAACATTGAACCAGGTCCAATATTACGCTTGCTTGTCTTTTTAGATTTTTGATAGAATTCATCAGCAGTATCAACTTGCGTGAACTTACTTCTCAATTCTGATTTTAATGCCCTGGCTTTTCTCTGAAACCAATCTCTTGCGTTTCTTGTTTTTACGTTGCCTTGACTTCTATTTAACGAATCCTTGAGTTTTTCAAGAAACGATTTTTCTCTTTCAGCCATACTATTATTTATTGCCAAAGATGTGATCTTCAGTCAAAATCTGAAACTTCCATCCTCTATCTTTACAATATTCAGTTGCGGCCTTCCACTTTGCTTCATTTACACCATATGTGTAAACTTCTCGTAGATATCTTTTTGTGATACGTGATTTCTTTTTAGGTGCAGTTGTTTGTGCTTTAGGTTTGACTTCTATTAGAATACCTTCTTTAATACCTTTGTTATTCAATACTTGAATCCAAAAGTCTGGAAAATATCTATGTAATTTTTTATCTATTGGTGAACGATATGGTATAACAATTTCTTCACTAGACCATTTTAGAATACTTGGATTGTCATCACAGTACAACATGAACTTACGTTCCCATAATGAACGATATGTTACACTTGTAGGATCACCTTTATACTTATCAATATTTTTGACTTTGTACCGACCTTTGTAACTCATACTAAATATTATGTATATCAGGAGAATAATGTCAAACCCAGTCGATAAAATTAGATCATTTAAGAATAATTCACAAATAAATGATTTTACATTTCCATCTACTTTAGGAAGTGCGGAAGAAGAACATTTTACGTATATTCTCGTAAAAGAAATTGTAAAAGGTGGTGGTGAACCGAATCTTAAAGGCACAATTGCATTGCCAATGCCTTTAGATATTGTCGATGATTACAAAGTAGAGTATGCCGATGCAAATTTAGGCCCTTTAGGTGCCACCGCAGTTGGTGTAGGTTCAAGTATAGCAACTGAAGTTAGTATGGATAATATAAAAAAATCATTGATGTCTGGATTAGGATCGTTTAATTCTGGATTGTTAGGTCAAGTGATAGCAAAAAAATCGATAGAATTTATACCAGGTATAGGCACAGGAGATGGCAGATCCGCCGCAGGTCAAATAGTTACTTCAGCAACCAATAAGGCTATAAACCCTTACATTACAGGCGTATTTAAGAGTATAGGATTTAAGACTTTTAATTTTACATTCAGATGTCACCCAAGAAATGACACAGATTCGCAAGTATTGACAAATATCATTAAATTTTTTAGAAACTCTATGTTACCTGAAGATGAAGTAATAAGTCAATTTGACGAAGATGGAGAATTTTTGTATGAACAAAAAACAGGATTGCAAATGTTACCTCATAGATTTGATGTAGATTTTTTTGCTTCAGGTAGTGATGCTGGCATAGACAATAAAGAATTGTTTGGTTCAAGATATTTACCAAGTGTTAATGATGCCGCCATAACAAGTTTTTCTGTTGATTATGAAACTGAAGGTGGTCCAGCATTTCATAAAAATTCTGCTCCAATAACTACAGTATTAAATATGACATTTACAGAATCAAAAATTTACACCAGAGATAATGTACGAAATGAAGATAGACTTTACGAAATAGGGGCTTTATAATGTCTCCACAAGAAAAATTAAATAATTTAAGACGAACGGTAGGTGTAAGTGAAATAGAAAAATTTCCTGATAATGTAGCATCAGATGAAGTTTCTCATTTCATGATGATAACAGAATACAAATTTAACAATACAAATACAAAAACAAAAGATGCGTTAACTGAGTTTTCGGAACAAACTTCAACAACATCTAGTTTTCAATCAGTGAATGCATTCGCTTTATATTTACCAAAAGGTTCATTAAAGACTCAATATTCGGCAAGTCATGAAAAAGTAGATTTTGGTTTTTTTGGTGCATTATTAAATTCAGAATCTTCTGATATATTAAATAGACTTCAAGCACAATTACCAGGTATTGTTGGATCAGGTCAAAATGCTCTTTCTAAATCATTTGATTTTTACAAGAATATTGCGACAACTGTAGGTGATGAATTATCACCAAATGTAAATAGGTACATTAATGAAGATTTGAGTACGAAAATGGCATTTAATATTGGGGAGGCAGTTGGCGGTCTGCTAATGTCTAAAGATAAAACGGCATCGGTTGCATCACTTTCTATGAGAAAAACTGGTAATCCATATTCAACTCTTGTGTTTGCAGGTGTTAAAGAACGTAGACAACATGCATTTTCCTTTGATTTTTATCCAAGAAGTGAGACAGAATCTAAAAACATTTTAAGAATTATTACAAAACTCAAAGCAGGTATGTTACCTGATTATCATAAACCGCCAGCAGAAAACGTACAAGATGTTATAAAATATGATCAGTCAAAATTTTACTCAAAAAATAATTTAGGTGATCCAGAAATTTATGGGGGCAATCTTGTTAAAACAAAACCAGCAAATACTGCTCAAACAAACCTATTAAGGTCTGCATTTTTTAATTATCCAAATGTATATACAGTAAAATTTTATAAGACAAATGGAACAAAAAATCAATTTCTGCATCAAATAGGACAATCATCAATACTTAATCTCAAATTATCATACGGTGAGGGCGGACAACAAACATTTTTTAAGAATGGTGCACCACAACATGTTAAACTTGATCTTACATTTAAGGAAAATTTTGCATTGTCAAGAAACATTGCAGAAAATTTAGAAGGATAATATGTCAGAGTATTTTACAAATCTACCAATTATTACATATGATCTTGATAGAAAGAAACCATCTACTGAATATTTGGCAGTAGATATTTTTAGAAGAAATTTTGTAAGAGAACAAGTTCTGTCAAATGTGGTATCGTATTATCCTTATCAAGTTCAAGAAGGAGAACGTCCAGATACTCTAGCACATATGTATTATGGATCAGTTGACTTCATGTGGTTAATTTTTTATGCGAATGATATTTTTGATCCATACTATGACTGGCCTTTTTTTGGATCACAGTTTCAAGAATTCGTTAAAAATAAGTATGGAAGCATTTTATCGGCACAAAATACGGTACATCATTATGAGCAAATATTAAGAACGGAAGTTGCCGCAACTGCTGATACTGATAGAATACTTGAAAAAACTATTCACATTGATAAAGTAACATACGATTCTTTAGCGACAACGGCTCGAAAAAGTATAAGTAATTTTGATTATGAAATCTTAGAAAATGAATCTAAAAGAAATATTATTCTTATTGAAGATGTTTATGCACAACAAATTTTAGAAGAATCTAGAACAATTTATGGCTGAAGCACAACATAGCAATCAACAACCTGCTGAATCAAGACGTAGTGTTGTTTTGTCAAATTATAGAAATCAAAGTATAGAATTAGATCCTAGTATCATAATTGATATTACAATACATGAATCATTGAATCAAAATACAACTCATGGAGAGATAACAATTCTTGACATAGGAGGTTTTGAGGAGAGAATACCGATTATAGGACAAGAAAAAATAAATATTAAATTTGGCTCCAGTCATCTCACAAACGTACCAATTCAGGATAAAAATTTTGTAATTTATAATATGTCACCAAAATTAATTGACGAGAGTAGAAAACAAGCATATGTATTATTTTTTGTATCAGAAGAGTATATCGCCAATCTAAAATACAAAGTATCAAGATCTTACAAAGATTTTGGATATGAAATAGTAAAAGACATATATTTTGATTACATACAAAATAATGTTACACATCAAAAATCTCTTTATGGTGTTGATAATACGGATGTGGATTCAACTGCATATGAAATGCAATTAGTCATGGGCATGTTTAGACCTTTTGAGTCTATTAATTTAGTTGCAAAAAAATCCGTATCAGCAAGAGGATCTTTTATTGGATCAAAATACATGTTTTTTGAGAATAAAGATGGTTTTCATTTTAAGTCAATTGACAGTTTAATCTCTCCAAAATCATCAACAAAAGATTTAGAACAAGAAGAAGACAATAGTACACTGAAAAAATTTCAACAAGCAAAACAAATAGAACTTGAAAATAATCCTGTGGCAGATAAATTTATTTTGATGCCAGCAAATGCTTTGTCAGAAGGTGATATTTTTGATTTGTCTTCTGAAGAAAGCATTATAAGATCTTTTAAGTTTGAGTCAACTTTTGATGTAATAGCAAATATTGTTGGAGGTATGTATAATTCTAGACTTTTAACTTATGATCCAATTACAATGAGAGTAGGTGCTTTGGATAACGAGGGTGCATATGCGAGTATGAAAGATACTGAAAAAGCGACTAGAAAATCATCAGTCAGACAAAAATTTTATGACTATGATTACTTGCAAAGATTTAATCAATTTTCGCATGTATTTGGTATTGCAAATCCTATGATAACAAAAAGTCATTTTGCGTATGGAAGTCCAGAATCAAGTTATAAGTACGTCACGACAAATTTTGAGAGAGATGCAAGAAAACAGGTTAAAATTTTATCTAAAGATATGGGTAAAGAAGTTAATTATGAAATAAATTCAGAAAGATGGTTATTGCCAAATATGGCCAGAAATAGACAACTGAAAAACATAGTGCTTTCAGTTAGTGTACCAGGTAATCATACAAGAACAGTAGGTGACCTTGTTCATATTGATTTACCTTCGTCACATTTTGCAGGTGAAAAACATCGTTATTATGCTGGAAATTATTTAATTACCGAATTGAGTCATAAAATTACTGGAGATAGTTATTATATGGATATGAAATTAGTCAAGGATAATTTGTCTGAAAAACTAAAAGAGTTTGAGGACATTTATGGAGTTACAGATCAAGAAATGTTAGATGCTGGTGCTGAACAATCTTTTCTTGATGCACTTGTAGCAGATAACAACGTATGGGATGAAGATGAAGCAGGTGAAGAATAGCAAGGAGCATAAATGTTAAACTACACACAATTCAAGACTGCCGTACCATTAGAGGAAAAACTTATAGTATATGGTGGTGGTAAAAAATATGGACAAATTGTTTTTCTCGCTGGCGGTGCAGGGTCTGGCAAAGGTTTTGCATCTGAAAAATTCATGCAGAAAGATCTTTTCAGAGTTCGTGATGTTGACGAATGGAAGAAAGCATTTATCAAATTGTCAGCAGATATGAAAAGATATTCTGAACTTAAAGGGTTAAATTTAAGAAATCCTGACGATGTATTCAAGTTACATATGGCAGTAAAGAAGATGGGTATCAAAGGCAGAAGTCTTCAATTGCTTTTGAGAGATGTACGACCTGACAGATTACCTAACATCATGTTTGACATAACATTCAAGGATACTGATGAGATTGATGAGGCAATGCCAATGTTATTGAGAGCAGGGTATCAACCTAGAGATATTCACATCACATGGGTTCTTACTAACTATCATATTGCAGTCAAGCAAAATAAAGAACGAGATAGAGTTGTGCCTGATGATATTATGATTGGAACACACACAGGTGCCGCTACATCCATGTATAATGTCATCAAAGGTAATTTACCAAGAGGTGTTGATGGACAAGTAAATATTGTATTAAACAATAGAAATAATACAATTAAATTTAAGAGCAGTGATTTTGCAGATAAAGAAGTAGAAAATGTACAAGACTTTGAGTATTTCAGGCTCAAGCGAGAGGGTCAACGTATTGATACTTCCGAGAAAGCACTTGAAAAAGTAATGACATGGGTGAAGAGTAACATACCTAGAAATAGAAAACTTATAGACCTTTTCAGAGATAAAGAGGGTATCATAGTTAAAGAACCTACGAAAGCAACAAGAGACCGAAGTGAAGTTGAAAAATTTGGTGTCGGCAGAAGAATAAAACAGAGACTTAGCGCCTAATGGAAAATTTTGCTCAAGCATTTAGAGAATTTGATTCTAAATCATTCTTAGGAAAGAATGGTTTTGTCTGGTGGTATGGTGTCGTAGAAGATAGACACGACCCATTATATCTAGGTAGAGTCAAAGTAAGATGTATTGGATGGCATACAGATGATAAAACACCAGGTTCTGGAATACCTACAGAAGATTTACCATGGGCTGATGTAATCAATCCAATAACTTCTGCTTCAATGTCAGGTATTGGAAGATCACCTACTGGTATAGTCCCTGGCACCCATGTCTTTGGATTTTTTAGGGATGGTAATGAAGGACAAGAACCTGTGGTTTTAGGAACACTCAATGGTATTCCTGAAAGACTTGCGAATCCTGAACGAGGTTTTTTTGATCCAAGATCTGCGAGACAAAGAGAACAAGAACCACATCCTCCTATGTTTATAGAGAGAACTGCAGGTGTTGAAAAATCGAAAATAATAAATCATTTTCCTGTATTTTCATCTAACCTCAAGGATGGTACAAAGTTGCATAAAATTCAAGGTGCAAGTTCTTGGGCAAAACACAAATCATATCTTGAATTGCAAAGAGATGATATATCACAGAAAGCAGAGATTGTAGTTAAGGGTTTAAGAAAGGGTATCAATACAAGCAGTTATACTACATCATATGATCCTGGGGGTGATGAATTTGTAAGACTTGGATCGTACATAAATTTTTCTGCTCACCCAAATGAAAACAGAACGCAATTCAATCAAAATGGATTTTTAGATTTTAGTTTACCTACAACAAATATTTTAGCATCAGCAAATCAAAAATCAAAAAACACGAATACCGATCAAAAAAATCCATTTACGAGCATGATTTTTAGGACTCACAGAATAAATCAAGAGTTAGAAGATTATAGAAATGCTTTGCACACAAACGTTGAGACAACAAATCCAGACAAAAAAATAAATCAACCTGGTAGCACAGGTACACTAGGCGAACCATCATATCCATTTAATCATGTGACTTATTCAGAAAGTGGCCATCTGTTTGAGATGGATGACACACCTGGAAAAGAACGTGTAAGATTGATGCACCGATCAACATCCTATATTGAATACTTAAATGATGGTGACAGAGTTGATAACACCGTTGGTAAAAAATATGATATGGTAGATTCTGACATGAGTATTCATGCACTTGGTAATTCTTTTACAAGTATTAATGGGTTTTATGATTTATATGTTAAAGGTAATGCAAAAACTGTATCACCAAGCCCAAATGATAGTACCGCATCAAGTGCATTTAATATTAAAGTGGGATCAGGTAATGCATCTTTAGTTACTGACAACGGAGACATTAACATTGTTGCAGGTGGCAATGGTAGAGTGATATTAAAAGGAACCGATGTTGTTTTTACATCAGGCGATGGTAAACCAATAGATCAAAAAACTTTTGGATTAGACAATTATAATCTTAAAGGTGTAGGTATGGGTTCCGTCGAGTTGAGATCTAAGAGTATGAATTTACGTTCGGAAGGTGCTTTACAATTAAATTCATCAAATCACAATATTGTGACAGGTGATTATACTATTAACGCAAATAAAACAATAAAAATGTCAGCCACTTTTGGAGCAAAGGAAACAATTAATGGTTTATTAACGTTGGGTATTCCTGGTGAACCAAATGTTGGAAAACAAATCAATATACTTGGTGGTAAAATGGAAGTAAATTCTATTAATCCATTAGGTGGTTTTGATGTAAATGTAGGTCCTGTAGGATCATTAACTTCATCAAGTATGAATGCTCTTGGATATAAAGTAGATACATTAGGTCAGATCAAAATGGATGCTAAACTCGGAATGAAATTTGACACATTGTTGACTTATAATGTTGATGCTAAAACAGCCTTGAGTCTCAAAACTGCTATGGGTGAAATGTCGTTGAGTCCTGCAGGTCAGATTACTCTTAAAGGACCAGCGTTTAGTTTGGGTGCACTTTTAGATGAATTAATGACTGCACTTGCTCAACTAACAGTTCCGACAGGAACTGGACCAAGCGGTCCTCCAATCAATGCGGCGGCACTGCAGGCCGTACAACAAAAATTAGGGACATTGTTATCAAAATGAGTGAAGACATAATATTCGAGGAACAACAAATAAAAAATAAAGGTCTTGAAAACGTTTTACAAAAGACCTTAGAATTCAATCAAAAATATCTAGAATACTTAGAACAAAAATTAGAAGAAATGAAAACAAAAAGAGATGAGATATTAAATGGCTGATGCACCAGTAGAATTTGATCAAAGTAAATTTTTTGATCAATCTAATCCATTGCTCAATGCGGTGCTACAGAATGTAGCATCATTCGCTGGAGATCTTTCTGGTGGTTTAGGAACGCTTGTAGAATTCTTAAATTTAACAAAAATATATTTACAGGCAATTGCCGATCCAATTGCTTTAATATTAATACCAGCGATTGATCAATTGATCGATGCTATAGAAGATCTAAAAAATATTGGATTTGGAACATTGTCTGTATGGCCATGGGAGTCTGGTCAAGTTGAGTCAGGCATAGATTCAACAAAAGCATTAGAAGCAATACAAGCATTAATAGTTGCATTGAATGATATTAATCCAGATAAATTAAAATGGAACCCTAGTAAAAATCAATTTGAGTCAATCAATGTATTGGGTGATAGTGATCAATTGCAACAACAAGGAGCAGGATTTTTAGATTCGCAACCTTTTGGTTTTTCGTCACATGAACAAGTATCAATAAGAACGGAAGATGGACAAAAAATAGAAGCAAAGTCATTGAGTGATACATGGATCAATAATACACTGAATACGTGCTATAATTATCTAAACCCAAAAGAATGGGAAGAAGGTGACAATTCTGCAAAAAGAGCAATTGACAGTCTTAATGAATCTTTTAAGATAAGAACATTGACACCAGCACAATTTGTTTCTGAAGTGAATAGTTCGTTTGACGATTTTAATGATCCAGCAAGGCCTGTTGGTACTGGAGAGTATGTTGCGTTTGTAGCGTTTTTTGCATTACCGACCCACCATGCTTTACGTGATATGATTAATGCTCTCTTGAAATTTTTCGCAAATTTTCTAAAAGGCATTCCTGATTTAGCGGATGATAAAGTATCTGACATTGAATTAGGTCATCCTCTTGTCATTGCTAATCTAGAAACAGATCTCCGAATTGCTACTGGTGAAGCAATAATAGAAGCGGATTCGGATATTGCAAAAGCGGCCGACGAATTGGCAACTGCACAAGATGCAGAATTTTCTGCTGGTGTTGATGTCATCTATGGTACTGGTACAGAGTCTACAAGATTAAAAAATAAGATGCAAAGTTTTAATGAAAAGGCGAATGAATTTGCAGGTCAAATCAATGATTATAATTTTGAGATTTCAGCATTGACCAATCGTTTAGTATCATCACCAGAACCTGCCAAACTTTCAATACAAGCAGAGATTGCAAGATTATCTGATCTAAAGTCTAAAGCCTCTCAAGAATATAGACAGAATATATTAGTCAGTCAAGAATTTGGTAGGAGGTATGCAAATGAAATGACGAGAGAAAACAATCTTAACGAGTCATATAATAAATCAATAGAAACTGTTAAGCAGGCAGAATCCAGAAAAAATGAATTTGAGAAAATAAGAGAATCAATAAGTTTTGATACGACCGAATTGCAAAAGAAATTTTATACATTAGATAGTACATCACCTAGAGATCTATCTAGCATAGTCGAGCAAAAAACTTTTACGCCTGATAATAATACTCATAATGGTGTTACAATTCCAATGTTTGAGGAAGGAACTTTAATACAACAAGGACATGTTTTTAATGATTTTACTGCCGAGGTAGTTAGACATGTTGGTATTGTAGTTAAAGATGGTCAGGTTATTAGTAACAAAGTAAGAGTGAGAAAAGTCAGAGGTAGCATAAAAGAAAATACTGCTTCACCTAATCAACAAATTAACGTTCCTCCTATTATTGCACTTGATGGAAAACAATTAGATAGTTTTGGTATTCTTAAAACAGGTGAAGGAATACAAGGAGCAACTGATGCGTTAAATTATCCATTATTCGCACCGACAAATCCTGATGTTCCACAATTACAATCATCATTAAAATTTAAGGCTTCAATTACTACAGGATCAAATATACTCAAAACAGTTTTACCACTAAATGATGAACTTATTTCATATGGAGGTAAAGATGTTTATACAAATACTACACTGATTAATCAGAGCAATTTTCAATTAATGATGGAAAATTTTGTTGAGGGTCTTGTCATAGGCTCGCCTTTATCTCACAATTTTTTGTTGAATTCTAATACGGCAGTGAGTGATGTACCTGTTGATCCATTAAACAGGTTAGGTTGGTCTTTATTTCCTGGAATGGGATTTACCCCATGCATTAAAGATATAAAAATAAACGGTAAACCAATACAACGTCAAGACATAAAAACACAATTATTTCAAGTCATAAAAACGGATTCTAAAGATATAGAATATGATAGAATGCATGAAATTACTATCGAGTTAGGTACGTTGGTTAAGGATGGTGATATTGAATCATTTGATACTCAATATGTCAAAGTGCCGAACGGTACTGTAATAAATGCAGATCTTGAAGTACCTATTACGATGAATAAAATAACAGGGGGAAGATCATCTATACCTAATTGGAAATTCACAAGAGTACAAGATATATTTCCTATATATGGACAAGTATTAGATAGGATTATAGACAAGTTAGAATTTGCAAAAGATTTGGCATCAGGTGCATTAGAAGATATTAATAAATGGATTAAATATTTTGAGGATCTTGTAAGAGATCTAAAAAAATTAAATGAAGATATACAGTCATTATTACAGTTTTTAACAAACGGACTTGACAAAGCAGGATTGTATTCCGCAAGATTTTCAGGCACTGGTGGTCCAGCAGGGTTTAAGAGAAAACTTAATAGTGCAAAAATAAAAAATGTAAATTTAGAACCTGTGAAAGAATTTTCTTTAGAGCCTGTAACAATCACCAGACAAAGACAAAATCCAATAACAGGTGAACAAGAATCTTTTACTCAGGAAATTCTTAAACTTGTTCAGAAAGAAAACCCTGACAGACAATCGACACCAGAAAATCCATATGAATTAATATCATGGTCTGATTTAGATGTTATGAAATACAGTGGAGGATTTGTTTTTTATGCACAAGGAAACGATAAGACATTGTTAGAAAAATTTTTGGCAACTTCTGGTCTTACAAAACCTTCTGAAAAAGAAAATCCACCACCTCAAGTAGAAGGTTCTAATATTGATTTTTCTGAAATAAATTCTTTAATAGAAAATATACAACCTAGAGTCTCTAAAGTTCAAGTCAAACAAACTGGATTTCTTAATGATGAAATATTTGTAGATGCTGATGGTAGAGAAACCGTAAGAAAAAATACAGAGATAAAAATTATTTTTACAAATGATTCTTCTCTCTTGTCTACCGAAGAAAGAAATAAGATAAAAGAAGCAAAGGGAAATGATTTTATTTTTGACGTTGATATTCAATATGGTTCAATTCAACCTGCAACAACTGATGATGCCACTGCAGGTAATGTTATTTTATCAAAAGACGATTTCGTTACTGCCGAACCTCTTGCTTTTTCAGTTCAACCAATCAGAACGGAGACTGAAGACGAAACTTTTATTGTATCTGAAGTTATAATAAAACCTAAAAATAAATTAGAGGCGCTTACTAATTATAAACTAAAAATCAAAAGAACTATTTCTAATTCCGCAAATCAATTGTTAAAAGAAGAATTTGAGATGGAATTTGGATTTACTACATCTGCTACAACAATAATAGATATTGGAATTCAATAATGGCATTCAATAGAGAAGTAATTGATTCAACTGCTACAGACTATAATGTTGACGAAATAAGTGAAAATGATTTTGCATCAAACACAATTTTCGTACCTATTGATAGAAGTTTTACTGTTTCATTTGATGACAATATTGACGTAAACACAATAAGTGTATTCACGAATAACACAGATATTGAAACGAGTGAAAGAGGAAAACGTGGATCTATACAATTATCATCGGTAGGTAATGATGGGTTAGGGTCTGATGCTGATTCGTTAAATTTGAGATTAAAAAAACAAACATCTTCACCTGATTTTGTAATAAGTTCTGATGGGTTGATAAAAGATGAGAATGCAACTATAGAAGTCGAAATGCTCAATGCTCCAGTAGCCTCAAATGCAAATTCTAATTTTACATTTCAACCAGTAATTAATCTAGCGAGTAATTCTACATATGTTTTCAATATTACTGAAGATGTAAAAGATGTTTTTGGAAGCAAGACAGATTTTACTGTAGGTACAGGATTTGTTACTGATAATTCAAGAAGTGTTATATTAAGTACAAATCCATTTAGAGGATACAATGTAAATCTGTCTATTGATAATAAATTAAAATTTCTAAAAGATGAACAGGTTAAAAAGAAAGGTAGAAATTTACCTGTTGCGACAATTTTAGAACATGAACAAATATCGAAAATAACTTATGACTTGAATCCTGTATGTTATTTTATAAATGTGGCGTTTACAGCCGCCAATCCGTGTGTAATTACAACTGCAATACCTCATGGATTAGTTTCAGATAATAAGATAACGGTATATGAGATAGTTTCTGGTTCAGGATTATCAGCAAGAACATATAATATAGCGAGTGTAGGAACAAATACAATAACACTCGATGGTGTAAATTTACTCAATGGTACTGCTGGACGAATAAGTTTCTTTGTAAATTTTCATGCTGGTGATGAAATGATTTCTACTGGCAGAGATGATAATATACAAATAAAATTAGCATCGGCATCTACAAAAAATTTCGTTGAAATAGAAACTAATAAAGAATTATACCAATTTTTACCGACCACAACAAGTACAAATTATGCAAAGAGTATTAGATATGATGATGAAAATTCACAATTGAATTATGTTCCTGTAACAGGCGCAGACTCAAATGTAATTAAGGCTACCGATAATTTTGCAAACAATATCATACTAAAACAAAAAACCGAGTCAGGTCCTATAACGATGTTTGTGAGTGCAAATACAAATCCTTTACATAATACACATCCTTTTAATACATCTGCACCTACAGTAATTAATTTTGAGCCTGATGCTAATGATGCAATAACAAAAAAACTAGAAGTAGTCGAAATTTTAAGATCAGGTAGTACCGCAATTGTAGTGACAAATTCTATTCACGCATTAGGAGTTGGTGATACAATACAGATTATTGGGTGCAACGAAACAGATTATAACAAAACAACTACAGTTCAAGAGATAATTGATTCAACAAGTTTCACCTATGAAGTATCAAACGATCCTAGAAGTCCAGCAACACCAACAAATAACAGAATTGAAATTAAAACTGGATCGAGTCCATCTTCTCAGGCAACTGCGTTTCAGGTTCAATTTAGTCAATCTATGAATACAAGTACGATTAGCGTGGCAAATGCTTCACATTTCATTTATGCTAATGGTACTACAACGACAACCGGTTACAATAAAACACATGCTACAATACAATTATCTGATGATAATTTTGCCACAACAACTGGTTTAGTAAATTGTAAATCTATATCTGCAAATACAGGTAATTCTTTATTCACAGTTATACCCGAAACTTTATTGAAAGGTAAATCATATAAGATAAAAGTAAAAACAGGTGTTCAAGATTTAGGTGAGACAAATACAGATCTAGATTATATAACAACAAATACGTTTGCCACTGGAACAAAAAGTTTAGATCCAAGAACTGGTAAGGAACTTGTATTCGTTGATAATATACCTCCGAGAATTGAAAAGATATCATTAGGATCAAATGTTTTAGAAAGTGCAAATGTTGAAGAAATAACAAGTCCAGAATCTCTTGATGCTTTGGCAACAAACTTAGGAGGAGATTCATTTGTTGTACAATTTAATGAGAGCATGAACATAGCAACTGTTAATGTCAATTCATCAAATACAGATCCATTTGGTACAATACAACTATCATGTGATAATTTTGTTACAGTAGTGCAAATGTCCGCACAACCTGCAGTATCAACAACAATAGAATTAAACGACACTTTTACATTTGCTCCATCTCATAATTTATCTACAAATGCTAATTATACATTGAAAGTGACAAAAAGCGTAGCAGATGATTCACCAAATCAAAATTTTCTTGAGACAGATAACGTATCATCAAATAAAGTATTAACTCTTACATCTGTTACTGGAACAGATTTTCCTGTAGGTGATACAGTCATAGGCACAAGAACTGCAAGCACAACGGCAAATAGCGGAGCCGTTACTCTCAATGAAACCTTTTTAGGAACAACATCTTTAGCAAAAGGAATATTAAGAGCCCATACTCCTGGTAGTGGCACTCTTACGTCAATTGAATATACGGAAACTGCAAGTGAAGATGGCACAGTCAAAGAATTTGTTCCAGGTGAAGTTTTAACTGGACTCACATCAGGTCAAACTATCACAACATCAAATGCAACTATAACACAGGCGGCATCAGGAGAGGTATTGTCATGGAACACTGGTACAAAAAAATTAACAATTAGACATACTAATACTGACATTGCATTTGATGCGACTGATGGTATATTGACAGGAGTGAAATACGGAGCAAAAGGTACAATAACTGCAACAACCAATGCAGGTATAAGCACTGCCGTTACCTCTCTTACTGTAGACTCATTTATGAGAAAGTCAGATGACTCAATAGTTGATGTAGGTCAGCATGAAGGCGCCGCTGATGTTCCTGGAATAGATTTTGACTCAAATTTAATAATAAAATTTACTCAAACAATGAATACTGATAGCATTGTAGTAAATTCAACTGATGATCGTGTTAATTCTTCTGACACTATTATTCTTTCTGCTGATAGTAGTTTTGGAAATTGTATACCTCTTTTAGCAAATCCTACTGTCTCTGAGAATGGTTCACGGTTTGAGTTTAAGCCAGTGATATTATCAAATACATCTTTAGGATTAACAAGAGGTGATGAGTATTTCGTAAAAGTTACAAGAGGCGCAAAGACCAAAGGTGGATCAAACACGGCTTCAGAATATACAGACGGTCATGCTATAATAGTTACTTCACCTGACTTTATTTCGCTGAATGCTAGTGTTTTTGATAACAACGGTAACGAAGTAGTTTTAGGAACAGATAATTCTGTTACACATACTAATATATCAAGATCCACACCTATAATATTTCATTTTTCTGATGCGATTGACATAAGTAGTTTTTCTATTGGTGCAGGAGCAGGAGGGCATCTTTTCATATCTACTACATCTAATTTTAGTTCAGGAATGATCGATGGTACATTAAAAAAATCTGGTAGGTTTGGAACGCAGATAATAGTAACACCAACTTCAACATTAGCCGTTGATACATTTTATGTCAAGGCAAACGGTGGTGGTCATAATGAAGGTGGTGTTGATAACACGTTGCAAAATTTTGGAAACTTTACAACTGCATAAGGAGCATAATGGCATTAGTACCTGCAACATTAGCGAGTCAACTTGAAGCCGCCATGAAGGCCGCACAAGCAGATCCTACACCGGCGGCACAAACTAAGATGGCACAAGACATGGCTACTGCAATTGACACTTTTGTTAAAACCGCATTGGTGACAACTCAAGTTACAGGAACTGCGGTAGGGGGAGTTTGCACACCTTCAGGTCCAGTAGCGGGAGCGACAGTCACAGGAACAGGAACTGGAGCACCAGGAACAGGATTAAGTTAATGGCATTAAATAAAGCAACGTTAGCAACTGAAATTGAAAATGCATTTAAGGCATCTCAAGCAGATCCTACACCGGCGGCACAAACAACATTGTGTACCGCATTGGCACAAGCAATTTATAATTATTTAATTCAAGCATCCGTATCAACAACCGTTACAGGAACTGCGGTAGGAGGAGTCAATGCGAGTGTAATTACTCCTGGTGGTCCTGTACCTGGACCAATAACTGCTCCTGCGACCGTTACTGCAACAGGAACTGGCACACTTTCATAATAAATAATCATATGGCTACCTCAGATACAACAAGACAATATTACATTTCTCAAAGCGACAAATACAATTCTTTTGATGATGTTGCTAGAGAATATCTTGATAAAAAATTAAAGGCAACTCAATACGTAGATTTTGGTGTTAAATTTAATAAGAATCCAAATACGAATGATTTAGCAGTATTAAGAGGCGATAATGCAGTAAGACAAAGTATAAAAAATTTGATACGTACAAACAGGTTTGAGAGATATATGAGACCTGATGTTGGATGCGATCTTACAAAATTATTGTTTGAGCCTTCTAATCAAATAACAGAAATTAGAATAAAAGAATTAATAAGTGAGACTATCAAAAATCATGAGAAACGAGCAATTCTCAAAAACATAGATGTAAAAAGTGTACGAGATGGTTTAGGTTATGATATAACAATTGTTTTTGCTATAAAAGGAAGTGACAAACCAGTAACATTTACGACTTTTTTAGAAACAAATCAAGGATAATTTATGGCCGCTCCATCAAATTTAAGATTGACTGGATTAGACTTTGACGAGTTAAGATCAAATTTTAAGAACTATCTTGAAACTCAAGAAGAATTTACAGATTACGATTCTACTGGTTCAGCCTTCTCTGTATTGTTAGATGTTCTTTCATATAATACGCACATCAATTCTTTCTATCTGAATATGATTGCTAATGAAATGTTCATTGATACTGCAATTAAAAGAAATTCATTAATGTCGCTTTCTAAGATGTTAGGTTATTTGCCTAAGTCAAGAAAGAGTTCATATGCTAATGTAACAATTTCTGTTACCCCTACTGATAATCCGTCTAATATAACAATAGCAAAAAATACTAGATTTAAGTCTGAAATAAATGGAATCACATTTACTTTTGTTACTGATCGATCTTATTCGGCAGTTGCAAATGGAAATTCTACAGTAACTTTGTCAAATATAAAACTTGTGCAGGGTGAACCATTAACGTTTAGATATACCGCAAATACTTCAGATCATTCAATCAAATATAAAATTCCAAATCGAGGTATTGATACAGATTCTATAACAGTTAATTTGCAAGAATCTGAAGAAAATACAACTCAAAGTTCGTATACATTAGCAACAGATTTACTCAATGTGAATTCATCAGCAAATGTTTTTTTCATTGAACCAGATGCAGATGATACGTATCAGATAAGATTTGGCGATGGTATCTTAGGTAGAAAAGAAAAAACTGGAAATATTGTTATAATAGGATATAATCTTACTAACGGTGTATTAGGCAATGGCGCAAGAATTTTTTCTCCAGTATCAACTGTAGCAGGATATCCAGGCGCTACGGTAACAACAATATCGGCATCAGTTGGTGGATCAGATGAAGAATCAAATGATAATATAAGATTCAATGCACCTAGACATTATGAGGTACAAAATCGTGCAGTAACGGCAAACGATTACAAAAGAATTATTACAAGAGAATATCCACAAGCAGAATCAGTTGTCGTATATGGCGGAGAAAATGCAGATCCTCCAGAATTTGGTAAAGTGTTTATAGGTATAAAACCTAAATCTGGATTAGCAATTACAACCTCCGTAAAAGATTTTATAAGCGAAGTATTAACAAAATACAATGTAGGGTCTATCACTCCTGATTTTGTAGACATAGATTACATCTTTCCTATCTTGACATTGACTGTAAATTATGATTCTAGATTTACGTCAAAAACGACATCAGTTTTACAGAGAGATGTATTAAATTCGATCACATCCTATTCAACAAATGAACTACAAGAGTTCTCAAAAGATTTAAGAATATCAAAATTAACACGAACTATTGATGATACGAATACATCAATAGTTGGTAACGAATTGTCTATCAAATTAAAAAAATCTTTTAATCCAACATTGAGTGAGAAATTAAATTACACAATACGATTTAGCAATAGAATTCATCATCCTCATGCCGGTCATATGGGAGCAGTTACATCGACTGAATTTACTATACTTGATGGTGAAAATATATCAAGAAGTGGATGTAAATTTGATGATGTTGATGGAATAATAAGAGTGTTTAGAATAGTTGATGGTAATAAAAAAATAGTGTATGAAAATCAAGGCACAATAGATTATGAAAAGGGTGAAATAATTCTAAATTTATTTAATCCAAGTGCTTATATTGGATCAAGTTTAGACATAATTGCAAAACCAGAAAATCAAGATGTAAGGCCTTTAAGAGAACAGGTTGTGTTAATTTCAGAATCAAATATTAATATCACTATGAATGATGTTTCAAGTGTGAGAACAGGTTTGATAACTGAAACTCAAACTTCTACAACCACTACAACAAGTGCAACAAGCACATCAACATCATCAAGTTCAACTTATTAAAATGACTCAATATTTATCAGACGATACAAATAATAAAGTTGTTAATTCTATTGTTCCTCTTGTAGAACAACAGTTTCCTGAATTCATTCGTGAAGATGCAAAAACTTTCATAAATTTTATGAAAGAATATTATAAATGGATGGAATCAAGTGAAATTAAAATTACAAATTCGACACAAAATGAATATAGATTCACTCTTGAAGATGATGATACAAATTTTGCTCTTGAAGATGGTACCAATCTTACTTTAGAAAGCACGAGAGAGACAGGTAATACATCTATACTCAGTTCGTTTGAGAAGAATGAAAAAATTATTGGTCAAACTTCTGGAGCGGTAGGTATTGTTGATAGAAATATGACAACTTCTAATACTGTTATTTTTGTAACAGGGCTAGAAAGATCAAAATTTTTAGCAGATGAAGAGATTATTGGAGAAAATAATAGAACAAAAGCAACCGTAACTTCATTTATTAAAAATCCTTTGTTCGCATCAAAATCATTATTGTCCGAAAGAGATATTGATTTAGTGGATAATAATATACTTGATTTTTTTAAGAAAGAATTTGCGGCATCATCTGATAATATTATTGCCACTGAAAAAAGAGATTTATATAAAAGAATGTTTGATCTTTACAGATCAAAAGGCTCTGAATATTCTTATGATTTATTTTTTAAGTCATTTTTTGATGAGCAAAATTTAGAATATTATAAACCTAAAACAGATTTATTGAAACCTTCTTTTGGTGACTTCAGAAGAGAAAAAACACTAAGAATTATAACAAGTGATACTAATGACAGATTTGAGTCAAGAATTATTACAGGTCAAACATCTTCCGCAACTGCCACAGTTGATAGAGTAGAAAATTTTCAATCTGGTGCATTGACAGTAACAGAATTGTTTTTGACAAATATTGTTGGCACGTTTGTTGTAGGCGAAAATATTGTGTCATCTGAATTTGATGGTAATTCTGGTTCTGGAACTGCTCAAGGTGTTATAACAAATATCAATATTACAAGTGCAGGAACTAACTACAAGATAGGGGACACACTTACGATTACAGGTGGCGGTGGACAAGATGCGGCCGCAAGAATATCTCAAATAGGTACTGGTGCTATTACTGGGTTTACAATTTTTGATGGTGGTGATGGTTATGTGAATACGGCCATTCTAACTGTCAATAATTTTGCGACTGGTGGAACAGGCGTATCTGGTGATGTTAGTAATATAGCACACACATTTACTTTTTCTATCAACGAAGATATCATAGGTAATTTTACCACGGTTGTTTTTAATGATGCAAATTATGGTTTGTCTGGTCAAACAAGCACACTTAAAACTACAAGATTGGTTGATGCTTTTGGTTTTTCCGCTTTACAGATTGGCACAATAGCAAATGTGAGAGCAACTGGTTTAGGTTCTAATTATGAATTATCACCTTTAATCTCAATTGTTCAAGATAATATATTAAAATTTAATGAACCTGCAGTAGGTATTGTAAATCTTAACGAAGACCCAGATTCAATATCAGAAACAAATGCTATATCTGGAACTTTTAGAACAGGTGAAAGAATTACTGCTAACTCCGGTAATAAGGTAGGAACTTTTTTAGGATTGGTAAGTAATACAACGACTTTAAGTGATCCTGCTAGATTTCGTGCTAGACCTGTTGAGTATACTGGCACATTTGGTGTTGGTAGAAATGATTTGACTATTAACACAGATAATTATATTAATTCAACAATACCGACTGTTTATGATGTTCAATTTAATGCACCTACTGAAACTGGTGGACTAGAAGACACGAATACATTTGTATTTCGTAGAGGTATCAATGCCGCCAGTGTAACTGAATCAACAAACACAGATACGACTATTCAATATACCTCATCATCGACTGCAATTACAGGTGCATTTCAGACATTACAATTTTCTGTTACAAGTGTTACAAGGTCAAGTACAACTGCAACTGTCACAACACCTGTTAAGCATGGATTGGATGATGGACAAAAAGTAATATTATCAGGTGCTACACCCAGTGCATATAACGGAGAAAAAACAATTTCAGTTACAGGTGAGTCTACTTTTACATTTACTGTATCTGGTAGTCCAACAACACCTGCATCAGGAACGATAGTTTATGATGAAAACGTGGCAGTGAAATTCACATTACCTAAAGGTCACAAAGATGATGACAGGTTTTTATTTTCCGCAATAGATTTTACATCAAACGAAAAAATAACTGGATTTGATTCTTCTGCAAATGCAACGGTTAATACTGGTACTGCAATAGCAGATGGAGGTATAAAAGGAAATAATGCAGTTATTGATGTTGCTGGTTTGGCCGCTGGTTCTGTAAAAGAAATAGAACTTATAAACTTTGGTGTTGGTTATACTAGCGCCCCTGCATTATCTCTTGCTAATAAAGGCGGTGGTAATGCTTTATTAACGGCTAATATTGGAGCGGTTGGTGAACGTACAGGTGAATATCTTAATGAAGATGGAAGACCAAGTTCGTCAAAACGTATTGGAGATAGTAATTATTATCAAGATTATAGTTATTCATTACGATCCTCTAAACAAGTTTCTGAATATGAAGAAACAATTTTAGATCTTTTGCATCCAGTAGGAACAAAACTATTTGGAGAGTATCGACCAATTCCCCCTACATTACAAATGGGTTTTGATCATCTTCTTGCAAGCGAGGCAGAAGATATTTTAATTTTAGAAGATGGTGATAATATTTTAATGGAACAATATTATGATCCTTCTCATAAAATAACTCTTGATAGATTACAGACATTAGAGATTGGAGGAACTGGACGCACAATTACAATTACTGGAAATTCGGATGTGATTATAGCAGATGAAGGTCTAACTGATGAAATGACATTAGAAGACGATAGTGGTGTAATGGTTCTTGAAACATTTGACAACTTTTTACTTGAAACAGGATTAACATCTACAGATTTCGAGGAAAATTTTATTGAAGGATCAAAAATAATTATTGATGATGAACAGGCATTTGAGATTACATATGGAGAATTGCTTTTAGAAAAAACACTCACTGGAACTATTAATAGTTCTTCATCTAACGTACTTTCATATCTTGTTCTAAACAATTCTAGTGCAAGTTTTGTTGTTGGTGAAGAGGTATTTCAAGGAGACACAGATAGTTTCTTATTAGATAGTGATAATGGCACAAACTCTGCAAACATCGTTTCTAACTTTTTGACTCTTGAAACAGATACAAAATTTGTTTTAGAGGATAATTCATTATCGTTATTAGAATCAACTGATGATCCAATAAATGCAGATACAGGAGATTTTCTTTTAGAGACATCAAATTCTACTGTTTTCGATACAATGTTTTTAGAAACACAAAATACAAATTCTAATGGAACAGTACAAGAATATTCAACTGATGCTAGTAATAACAAAATTTTAATATTACATTCTACTAGCACGTTAGATTTTAGTTTGTCATCTAATGCGAATGGTGTAACATCTGAAACAACTGCAAGTATATCGACATTCGATAAACATTTAATTCTTGGAGTCGATACAAATTTTCAAGATGAACTTACAATAAATGATGTCATTACACTACAGGGCGGCACAGAACAAATGCAAGTGTTAAGTATATTGAATTCAACCGCAATAATTTGTAATACAACAATAGGTGATGGATCGACATCAAAATTTGATAATAATTTTGTAGATCACTTTATGCTTGAAACAACATTGAGAGGTACTACATCAGCAAATGGGATAAATGATGGTAATACTACGCTAATAGGCGTCAATTCTTTTTTTGATCAAGACTTGCTTATTGGTGATATTATTTGTTTAGCATCCAATACTACGATAAAAGCACAAGTGACATCTATTATTAATAGTACCGCTATTACTACTAATACTGTAATGGGAGATGGCACATCTAACGTTGGGATTGAATTAAAAAATTCTAGAAACATGGATTTAGAACCTTCAGAATTAACCATTACGTTATCAAATAAATATCAAGGAACAAACAATTTTATGGGTATAACCGACACTGATGGATTAGGGTTTATTCATTTAGAAGACGGGGTTGGTTTGCTCAATGTTCTTTACACTGCATCAAATACAACATCTGGTAAAATACAGATGGAAGAACTATCGACATTTTCTAATGTTGAACCAAAGATCATAATTTAATCATAAATAATAATATGCCTAATCTAGTTACAAATAAATTTAAGATACATAACGCTGAACAATTTATAGAATCTTTATCGGAAACTTCTGCTACAAATCTTTTTTTGTTTATAGGTAAAGTTAATGCATGGGGTGATGAGAATGATCCTCCTGCACCAACTGATTCTATCGCAAATACTTCATTTGATTATTGGAGATCAATGATCTCATCAAAAAAAGTAACTTCTGCTGATGTGAGTCACATCATACCTAGAATTAATTGGGAATCAAATACTACTTATACTGCACATAGTCAAAAAAATAATGAGCAATCAGCAAATAATTTTTATGTTGTAACGGATCAATTAAATGTGTATAAATGCTTACAGAATAATGTCGCAAATGGGGCATCTACTATTAAACCTACAGGTACTGGAACTGGGCTTATTGAGTTAGGAGATGGATATAAATGGAAGTATATGTACACAATTTCTCCACAAGATACATTAAAATTTACAACATCTGAATACATTCCTGTAAGAAAAGTTGGAAATGTAAATGATGGATCTAATCAGTACACGGTTGAACAGTCTGCAACAGATGGTGCGATTGATGTAATCAATAGAACATCGAACGGTAATTATCTCGTGACTTTTTCTGCAACACCAACTGACAGTACAGGTGTTGAGGTAAGAAATTTCGTTAATGGTGAAATTGTTACAGGACAAACAACTTCAAGTCAGGGTGTTGTAATCACTTATGAGTCAGGTGCTAATACTTTAGTTTATTTTCCCAATGCAAATGCATTGTTTTCAGGTAGCGAAATTCTTGTTGGTAATACATCTGGAGCACAAGCAACAATAAATTCTGATATTGTTTCTACTTATAAGTTTGAGGAAAATGTTTTTTCTTCAGTTACAAATACTACAACATTACAATTGGCCACAGATGCTAATACAACATCTGATAGTGTGTATGTTGGTTCTACATTATACATAACAAACAATGCTGGTAGAGGAGAACAATCAGTCATTTCAGGTTATGATGCCGCCCTAAGAAGAGTTACCGTATCTTCACCATTCACTATTACACCTAATACAAGTTCTGGTTATACGATATCTCCTACCGTAACAATAAACGGTGATGGTATAGATGCAAAAGCAAGATCAATAGGAAATACAATATTTGGTGTAAAAGACATTTTAGTAACTAATAAAGGTCTGAATTATACAACCGCTTCAATCACTATAAGTGCCAATTCATCACATGGATCTGGAGCAAATGCTGAAGTTATTATTGGTCCAGTGGGTGGACATGGTTTTAATGCTATTGAAGAATTGGCAGGAAATAGAGTATTAGTTGACTCAAGAATTACAGGAAATGAATCTGGATTTTTTACTACTGAGAATGAATTTAGACAAGTTGGTTTAGTAAGAGACCCATTACAAACTGCAAATTCTCAGGCATTTTATACATCTGATTTAGCAGATCAAGCAACTAAAATTACAGTTGCACAAGTTGCAGGTACATTTCAATCTGATGAAGTTGTATTTCAAGGAGATTCTTTAGCAAATAGTACAGCCAATGGAGTTGTAATTGATTTTCTAAATAATAACAGGGTAAGATTAAATCAAGTATCTGGTTCTTTTGTGTCAAATTCTACAGTAAATTCTATTACAGGTAATACTTCAGGTGCAACTGCGGTTATCGTTGCAAATGGTGTTTCTGATCCAGACATGAAACCTTATAGTGGAGACATTTTGTATATTGAAAATAGAACAAACGTAACTAGAGCAACCAATCAAATCGAGGATTTCAAGATTGTTCTTGAGTTTTAAGGAATAGTAATGCCTAAATTAACTACCGACTTTAACGTAACGCCATACTTTGATGATTTTGATGAGGCGAAAAAATTTTTTAAGATATTATATCGTCCAGCATATTCTGTACAAGCAAGAGAACTTTCTCAAATGCAATCTATTTTACAGAATCAAATCGAACAATTAGGTGATTATAATTTTTCAGATGGCGATAGGGTTTATGGTGGTGAAATTTCTCTCAATACAAAAATCAATGCTCTTAAATTAAAAACAAATTATGCAGGTGTAGAAATCGTTGTATCTAATTTTGAGGGTAGAATTGTTGAAGGCAATACATCAGGTGCGAGGGCCAAAGTTGTTAAAGCGGAAAAATTTACGCAAACAACTCTTAACACATTAATGATTAATTATCTTGATGAAAAAACATTTCTCGATGATGAAATTATTCAATCCGTTGATACTGGAACCACATACTTTGCAAATGTTGCTGGAGAAGATGAAGGACTTGCAGATGTAACTACTCTTACGACATCTATAGCCTCGACAGTTGGTTCAATCGTTTCAATTGAAGAAGGTGTATTTTATGTTGGTGGATATTTTGTTTACGTAGGTCCTCAAACTATAGTTTTAGATCAGTATAAAAATGCACCCACCTATAGAATAGGTTTGCAAATCGTAGAAACTATAGTATCGAGTGTTGATGATACAAGTCTTTTAGACAATGCTTTAGGTTCACCGAATTATACCGCACCAGGTGCAAATCGTTATAAGATAGATCTTACTTTATCCAAAAAAGATATTTTTCAAGGTGGTGTTCCAATAGTATCGTCTGGTTTAACTTTTACTGCATCTTCTAACACTGCCACGATTACCACATCAACAGATCATAACTTAAATAATGGTGATATAATTGTTGTAAGTGGGTCAAATCAAACTGAATATAATGGCAGATTTCCAATTGCAAATGTAACAAGCGGAACAACTTTCACATATTTTGTTGCTGGCAAACCAGATACACCATCTACTGGAGTTCCAGAATATACGAAAGTGATAACAGATCCACTTGAAGCAAAATCGGATGTAGATTTTATTGAATTGTTGAGAGTTGAAAATGGTATTATTACAAAACAAATAACAAATCCACTGTACGGTGCAATAGGTGATGTTCTTGCAAGAAGAACATTTGATCAGTCAGGTGATTTTACAGTAAAACCATTTTCAATAGCATTTGAGACACATAAAATTGCTGGTGTTGCATCCTCAAGAACAAGTGCAAACGCATGTACAAATTTTACAGGTTCTGGCACAGGATTTGTATCTCAATTATCAGAGGGTGATACAATTTTTCTATCAGGAAACACAAACAAAACTGCAACAATTTCCTCGATTGCAAATAATACAACTCTCACATTAACATCAGGAAGCACATTAGGTGATGGTTCTAATAATCAAAAAGTAGGTGTAGACTCTAAAGTGACGGCGGCCCTTAGTCAAGGTAAAGCATATATTAAAGGGTATGAATTTGAGACTGTAACTACTTCTTTTATTGATATTGATAAAGGTAGAGACACAAGAACTGTTTCTGGAGAGCAACAAGGAATGGATTTTGGTCCTTTCTTAAAAGTTACAGATCTATATCAAAAAGTAGGTTTTGATCTTAGTGTGGATCTAGGATTATTAGGAACTGGTAGTGGTGGAGCAGGTTTAGATTTGATTGAATTGCATTGTGTTAAATGGGCATCTACAGATGCTATGAATAGTGAAGATAGATCTATCTTGACAACTGCAAGTGCCATAACAAATAGTACAAATAATAATATTGATTTTATAGGTATCGATCCAACAAGTGATCATACAAAAATAGGTACTGCTAGAATACGACAACTTGATTATAGAGGCGGTAGAGATAGTTCTGTAACATCATTATATGATACTACCCCAGGATCAGAAGCAAATACTGCACACAAAATATTTCATTCAATTTATGATGCACATCTTTTTGATTTTAGATTTAACAAAACTACCGGAACTGTTTCGGCCGCAAATGCTAATACAAGTCAAGTTAATCTTGCAACAAATAAATTTGGTACTGCCAATACATTATATGGTGTAGAGGTAACTGTAAATACATCTTTTCTTGGTGTGACAACATCTGATACAAGAAAAATTTTAGCATGGACTGGATCAGAAAACGGTGTATTTTCAGCGCCGATGGATGTACATTATGTGGCCGCTTTAGATAGTCCATTGTCACAACCGACAACTGCCTCATCAACATACAGTCTAAATTTTTCAATTAAGAATGTAAGATCTGGTGTGAAAATAGATTCTAATGCTATTACTGATGCGTTTAATATTGACCCAAGCGGTAAAGTTGGTGGTGTAGAAACTGGTGATACCATACTCTATAAAGCAAATGACGAAGAAAGAAGTTTAATCTTTCCATTACAAAATTCTACAGTAGCGAATCTAAATCCAACAGGTTCAAGTTCAACAACTTATAGATTCAAGAGAACATTTACTGTAACTCTTAACTCTACTTCAGGTGGTACTGCAACTGCTCCTGCTGGAGAGCAATTTTATCCTGCTTCAACCAAAACATTGTCTGCCTCAGAATCGGATGCAAACTATATTATCACCGCTGTTACTGGCACACATGAAGGAAGAGTAATAGAATTCTCAAATACTTCTGGCACCGGATTAAATGGTGGTTCATCTTACACAAGAAGTATTGCACTTGAAAACAATGGTGGAACATTAGTTGTTCAAGCACGTTCGGATGCTACCGGTGCTCCTAATTTTGCTTCACATCAAGTTCAAGTCATTGCAACAATGCAAAGATCAAATGCTACGAATAGTGGTGCAGGATCACAAATTGCGAAGAAAACACTTGTCACTGGTAATACAACCGTAGCAAACGTGGATCACAATTCATCAAACACAATACAAGCAGATTCAGGACAAATTGTATTTGGTACTTCAATGAACGTACAACCTGGTGCAAATAATTCATTGAAGATTGCAGACGTTAAAAAATTAGTTGCGGTTGTCGATTCACTTAATCCAGATGCTAATGTAAAAACAACAATGGTGACAGGGGCAATTGCAGATACGGCAAATCAGCATAATATCACTTCACGATTTGTTTTTGATAATGGTCAAAAAGATAATTATTATGATTATGGAAAGATTTCGTTAAAACCAGGTGAAGATAAACCAGTTGGTCAAGTAGTAGCAATAATTGATTATTACACTCATGGTGGCACAGGACCAATGACAGTTGACTCATTTATTTATAGTGGTTCAGGTAATACCCCATACACAGAAATTCCATCTTTCACATCACCTGTTACAGGAAATAAATTTCAATTAAGAGATGTGATTGATTTTAGACCAAAAAGAATAGGAATTGAAACCGCAAATACGGATGGTTCATCTTACATAAATGATATAACAACAACGGCAAATGTTTTTGCAGGCAAAGTTTTACCAGATTTTGACTATACATTTGATACCGATTATTCACATTATTTACCTAGAAAAGATAAGATTGTTTTAACAAGAGATAGGAATTTTAAGGTCATTAAAGGGGTGTCTGATATTGCTCCAGTATTACCAGCAGATGATGAAGATAGTATGACATTATACTCAATGGAAATTCCTGCATATACATTTACTCCAAATGACATTCAAGCACGATATGTAGATAACAAAAGATTTACAATGAGAGATATAGGCACTCTCGAAAAACGTATTGAGAATTTAGAGTATTATGTATCTCTTAATTTGTTAGAAAAAGAGGCTGATGGTTTAACAATTACAGATACAAATTCTAATGATAGATTCAAGAATGGTATATTGGTTGACCCTTTTGCTGGTCATAGTATTGGAGATGTGTTTAATGATGACTATAATGTTTCAGTAGATTTTGATAAAAAACATTTAAGACCTCCTGTCAAAACAGATTTATATAAACTAAAATTTGATTCCAATACAGAAAATAGTACATTAGTCAATAATGGTGGAATTTTGACTCTTCCATTCTCATCTAGTTCAATGATTGATCAGCCATTGACTGGTAATCTTTTAGGTAAGAATCAACAGAAAAGAATAAATATCAATCCATATTCATTCCAAAATTACATTGGTACATGTGATTTAGATCCTCCAACAGACAATTGGTATGACAATTCTGCTCGACCACAAGTTGTAGTAAATCTTGAGGGACAATATGATAATTGGGCAGACATGGTTACATCTAATGGTCATGGTTCACATTATAATGATTGGGAAGAAATATGGTCTGGAGTTCAAGTAATTGATGATGTAAAGGTTGGTTCGAGAGATGCTGGAGATGTTGCAACAAATGATAGAAGAGCAAAAACAACCACGCAGAATAAAACTCTCAGCGGTCTTAAAAAAGGAAATGTACCTGAAAAGATATTAAAAACTATAGGTAATAAAATCGTAAATGTTTCTGTAATCAATAAAATGAGAGAACAGACAATTACGTTTGTTGCAAAAGGATTAAAACCAAATCTTAATGTGTATGCATTTTTTGATGATGGTAGAATAACGGACAAAGTAAAGCAAGCAAGTTTGATTTCTCTATCTAACGTAAGTACATCAAATGTTTTTAGAACAACATCATCTAATTTTGAGACAATAAGAATTACTGGTTCTGGAGGCAATGCTGGTAATACTGCAAAAGTTGTTTATATGTCAGATAGAAATGATGTAAATTCATGCTCAGTTATGTTAGTTAATATGACAAATGAAAATGCATTTAATATAGGATCTGTAATTCAAGGTATAGATACTGGAGCAAACGGTACAATTTCTGCGGTGACTAACTATCAACTTTCTGACGGACAGATCACAGTATCAAATGAAGGTGTTACGGCTGGTGTGTTTAATGTTCCAGCAGGTCAATTTTCATCTGGAGAAACTGTTTTTAGATTATCCGATGAATCTGACAATATTTTGTCAGCCACAACATCAGTAGCAGAAAGAATCTTTCATAATAAAGGTGCTATTGATTCTAATAGGGAAGATAACGTAGTTTCTGTTCGTCCTTTAATTAAAAAACGTGATGACATTAGTAGTGATAAAATTGTAAAGAGTTATGCGACACCAAGAAGATCTGAATCAAATAAATTTTTTGCTCCATTATCACAATCCTTTTTTGTATCAGAAGATAATTATCCATCAGGTGTTTTCATAGACAGTATCGAATTGTATTTTTATAATAAAGAATCTTCTACTGGTTCTAAGAATAGTATTTCTCTTGATTTAAGACCAATGGTAGATGGATCTCCAAGTCCTTCAGTAGTGATTCCTGGATCACAAGTTACTTTATCTCCAGGTAGAGTTACCGCAAATACAAGCACTCCTGTAGCAAATACATCAGGTGGATTTCCATCAGCAACATTAGGAAACTCTTTAACGGCAAATAAACAAGGAAATAACGTAGGATCGAGAACAATTTTTAAGTTTGATTTTCCTGTGTTTCTAAACCCTGGAGAGTTTGCGTTTACATTGAATAGTGCATCAAGTGAATATGAACTTTATGGATATGATCTTGGTGCAAAACATACAGGTACGGATAGAAAAATAACTCAACAACCATACGTAGGAAAACTTTTTAAGCCTTCCAATGCTGAGGCAAGAAATCCAATTGCTACTGAAGGTTTGATGTTTAGAATTAATAGATGTAATTTTACAAGTGATTTAGGTCATGCTAGACTAACAAACATTGAAACATCATCAGGCAATGCTACGTCAAATACAATCATGGATAGTATGAAAGTTATGTCAGACCTAATGGAATTTTCTGAAACGTCTTCAATTTTTCATTATTATTCTACGGCAAAAAATGCATCTGTAAAAGGTATAGCAACCGCTTTCACTGTCAATAAGAACGTAGATTTTAAGACACAACAACAAATTACATATGAAACAGATACCAATGTAGATGCACATTCTAATTCATTTCAGTTGAATGTTTATTTTACAACTGCAAATACAATATTAAGTCCTGTGTATGATGAAACAAGAAGTGGTATTATAGGTGTAGAAAATGATGTAAACAATGCAGGATTGAGTAATAATAATTTACTTGTATTAAATACTGGTGCAGGTTTGTTGCAGTCAGAAATTGGAGGTGATACTGGTAGATACGCATCAAAAAATGCAGTGGATGGTAATACAAGTGTATTCACCGTATCTGCACCTGACGTTGGAACAAATACTGCAACTATTGCCGCTAATGTTTCTGGCGACGGTAAGATTAATGATATAAAAGTCGTAAATCCAGGTAGTGGATATCTCACTACACCAACAATAACATTAGCATCAATAACTAATTCAACAAATCCTGTTGTTAAAATTATAGGCGAAGGTGCTAATGGCAGTAACATGCTTTCAGCAAATACTGAAAATTCAAGAGGTGGAAATATAACTGCAAGATATGTTTCTAGAAGAGTGACCTTGGAAGAGGGTTTTGATGCTTCTGATTTGAGGGTATACATGAATGCATATAAACCAAGAGGGTCTAACATCTATGTTTATTATAAAGTATTATCTGCTGAAGATTCTGAAAATTTTGATGATAAACCATATATCTTAATGTCACAAGACACATCAGAAGGTCTTTTCTCATTGAATGAAAATGATTTCAAGGAGTATGTATTTAAGACTACTGATGAGAAGATAAACTATACATCAAATGATAGTACAACTGTTTATACAAATTTTAGAACATTTGCTGTAAAGGTTGTTTTCACAAGAGATTTGGATATACAAACAACTTACATTGGTATTCCAAAGGTTTCTGATCTTAAAGTTATTGCTCTCGATAGCGTAGGAAATCCATAATGAAAGTAAAAACTGATAATCCAAATTATCTAAAAGATTTGTCTAGCAATGCATTGTTAGCAAATGATAGGAGTGCATTGTTACTACATAGAAAAAAATTATCAGAGTCACAACAAATAAATAATTTGAGATCAGAAATGAACGACTTAAAAAACAAAGTAGACTTGATATTATTTCATCTACAAGATATGAGAGGGTCTAATGCCTAGTGTAAGCGTAGTAGAATTAACAAATACATTTGACGATTGGCGTAATAGAACAAATGACGTTATTACAGAAATTAATGGTGCTAATAGTGTAGACCCTACAAGTGCTATTGTCTATGCAAATTCAACATCAGGTTTTCAGGTAAATGAAGTTGTATCAGATTCCTTGACAGGAACTGCAATCTCAGGAACAAGACTTATATTTACTGGTGGTAATATAAATTTTACTTCTGCAAATACGACATCATTAGGTAATGTTCATCAAACTCATATTTTAGGCGGTACTGCAATAGATGTCAGTATACCTGAAAATGCAGATACATCAATATCAAATACATTTGTATATAATAGTAAAATAAATCTCAACGGACAAAAATTTGTTAGTGGTGCGGCCAACATAAATTTTCAAGGCGCAACAATATCAAATCTTGGTGCGGTAAAAAAATTTACAAGTGAGGCTTTAGAAGATGATGACGTTGTTTTAACTAATCCTACAATAAATGTTCATAGTGATACGGTTGGGGGTCTTACAATATCTGCAGGTGTTCATGAATTTGGCGGTGCAACTGTAAATGGCGCATCAATGAACACGATTACAATGAGTGGTAGTACAGTTCAAGGTGGTAATGTTGTAGTCAATGGTGCAGGATTTTTAGTAACGACAAATAGTGTGGCACTTGCAGTTGATGGTGATGCTGATGCAAATGTTGCTATAGGTAAGTTTCCAGAAATTTCAACTGATATAGGTACAACTAAAAATCCAAGTTCTTCTAAAAGTCGATTGCATGTTAGAACGGATTTTGCCGCCGGTGGTACAACTGCTACGGCAGTTGAATCGGTTGCTGATGAATTGATATTAGAAAATATTAGTGATGGAGGAATGACTATATTAACAGGTGCAACAAAAAATAATCATATTGCATTTGGAAATTCAGGTGATCCAGATGTGGGCGGAATTATTTACGACCACGACACAGAAGATATGCATTTCGTTACTGATAGTGCTAATACAGTTATTTTTTCACATAGTTTTGGAGGCAGTGTACAAATTGTAGGTGGTGATACAGTAGGGACGCCTTCTGGTAAATTACATGTTAATGTAGGATCAACTGACGGTGCGGCTGGTTTGCTTATAGATTCTAATGATGCTGATCAATATGGAATTTTTATATCTGCAAGTCAAACTACTCAGCATGTCATGGAAATAGACACCTCGACTTTGAGTACAGGTTCTGCAATTTTTATAGACGATAATTCTGCTGAGTCAGGTCCAAGAAAAATACTTCATATTGACCAAAGTCATGCTGATGCTGGAGGTACGGGTTTTCATATTGAAACATCAGGTATGAAGGCCGTAGATATTGTACAAAATACACTCGATCAAGTTGCATTAAATGTATCAGCATCTGGAATACAAACCGAACCATTAGTAAGTTTTATTAATTCAGGTGATGCTGATGATATGACGTTGTATATAAAAAATCAGAGAACAGATGGTGGTCTTATAGCAGAGATTGCAAATAATTCATCTTCAGGAGTTTTTGCCGTATCTGCAAATGGTAATATAGGAGTAAACGATTCAACACCGACAAAAAAATTAGATGTTGTTGGTGATATAAGAGCAACGACTGATATGTTTGTTGGAAGTTCAATAATTCATGATGGGAATACAGATACATTTATTTCTTTTGGGACAGATACGATAACATTTAAGTCCGCTAATGAATCTAAAATTTACATTGATGCTTCCGCAGTAACTTTATATCACGATAATAATCCAAAACTTGCTACCACAAGCACAGGTGTAAGTGTGACAGGTAATATGACACTTACTGGCACAAGTGTTTGTGCTGGTGGCATACAATGTGCCGTAAGAGTTGAAGACACTAATGGCACATTACTCAACTCATGTTAAGAGAATAAATGGCAAAACCTAGTTCACGAGAAGCATTAAAACAATATAGCCTACGAATGTTAGGTAAGCCGGTCGTTGAAGTAAATGTTGACGATGATCAATTAGAAGATCGTATTGATGAAGGATTACAATACTTTCAAGAATATCATTTTGATGGAGTAGAAAAAACTTATTTAAGACATAAAATAACAGGTTCAACTATAACTGTTTCAAGTGTTGTTGGAGATTTTGAGCAAGGTGAAAAAATTACAGGAGGTACGTCAAATGCAACGGCAGTAGTACATGCCGCCAATTCAAGTGTAATAACATTTAAGGAACATAAAGACGGAACAGGAGTACAGAACAATAATACATCTTCTACTTTTACAAGTAGTGAAACGATAACAGGATCACAATCAAGTGCAACTGCAACGGCAGGAACGGTCACGTTTGGAGATGTCGATAATCATTTTATACCAATTGACGATAGAATTATAGGCGTAGTAAACATTTTTGATATACACGATGCGGCAGGCGGACAAACTTCTGCCAACATGTTTAATTTTAGATATCAATTTCACCTAAATGAAATGCCTTTTCTTACTGGTGGATCTATTGCTCATTATCAAATGACTCAATCTCATTTGCAATTAATGCAAGATATGTTTGTAGGTAAAAAACCTATAAGATTTAATAGGCATCAAAATCGTTTATATCTCGATTTAGATTGGGCAAACGATGATGTTAAGATTGATGAGTTTGTGGTGGCAGAATGTTTTGCGGTCGTAAATCCTGATACATTTACTGATGTTTATAACGATATATTCTTAAAAAAATATGTAACTGCACTTTTCAAGAGACAATGGGGAGCAAATTTAATTAAGTATGATGGTGTACAATTACCAGGTGGTGTCAATCTAAATGGTAGACAACTATTTGAGGATGCTATCACAGAACTTAATCAGATTGAGGAAGATATGCAATTGCGTAATGAACTTCCTGTTGACATGATGATTGGAGCAGGACCTTTCTAATGACCACAAGCGTATACTTCAATCATATTGAAAGCACACCAGAGCAAAATCTTCATCAAGATCTTATCATAGAAGCAATAAAAAACTATGGTATAGATGTATACTATTTACCTAGAAAATATGTTAATGAAGATTTATTATATGGTGAAGATACAATATCAGAATTCAATCAAGCACACCTTATAGAAATGTATGTAAAATCAGTAGACGGTTTTGAGGGTGAAGGAGATTTTGTATCTAGATTTGGACTAGAAATACGTGATCAAGTTGTATTTTCTGTAGCAAGAAGACGTTTTGATAACCTAGATATCACAGAACAAGACAGACCTTTAGAGGGTGATGTAATATTTTTTCCCTTAAACAAAAAATTATATGAGATAAGATTTGTAGAACATGAATCAATGTTTTATCAATTTGGTAAATTACCTATCTTTGATTTGACATGTGAATTATTTCAATATGATGATCAAAGAATTGATACAGGCGTTGAAGTCATAGACGAGATTGAAGACAAACTCGCTTATTCTATTAATCTTGCCATGGGTGATGGATCAGGTGCTTATGTAGATGATGAAACAGTTTATGTTGGAGATTCTGTATCATCTGCAAATACAAAAGCAAGAGTGGTATCTTGGAATTCTACTGATAAAACATTAAAGATTACAGATATAGTTGGAACTTTTGGAGCGACATCAAATATTGTAGGAGACACAAGCGGTGCCTATTATAGTTTAAGCACTACTCCTGATACAAAAGTTTTTACAAATGATACGATTGCTAACAATGTTACAATACAAACTGAATCTGATTCAATAATAGATTTCTCTGAATCTAATCCATTCAGTGAAGGTAATATTTAAGTCACGCCTGGTGATAAAGTTATGATACCTTCCGCAATTCTTTCCACTTCTACAGTATCATGTGTCCATTCTATATCATAATAGTATCGACCATGAGCAATAGAAGCGGTTTGAGTAGCGGTTGCTGAAATAGTGACGTTAGATCCTTCTGTTGAAGTTGTAAAATCTAACCTCAATGAAGTATTTGATGTGTCATAAGATTTCTGCATTCTAGCGGCCACTGAGCCAGCAGTAATCGTTACGTTTGCATTGTTTGCATTTTTTGCAGTAAAAGTTTTTGAGAAGGTACAACCCTGATCAATCTCAAAATTAATACCTTGTTTTTTAATAGATAAGGCCATACTACTATTTATAAATATATTTACTATGCTAGGACAAACTTTTTATCATCAGACAATTAGAAAATACGTAGTTCTTTTTGGAACTTTGTTTAACGATCTTAATATTGAAAAGAAAGATTCGTCTGGTAATGTTGTATCAAGACAAAAAGTTCCTATTGCGTACGGTCCAAAACAAAAATTTCTTACACGTATAAGACAAGACCCAAATATAGATAGACAAGTTGCCATACAACTTCCACGTATGGGATTTGAGATGACATCTTTAACATACGATCCTATTAGGAAATTAAATTCTGTTGGTAAAATTATGGGTAGAGCATTACCGACAGAGGGTCAAGGTACATTAAGAAAAATGTTTAATCCTGTGCCTTATAATATGGATTTTCAATTATTCGTTTTCGTTGATAATGCTGAAGACGGTACTCAAATACTAGAGCAAATTTTACCCTTCTTTACACCTGATTTTAACGTGACAATAAACGCAGTTTCAGATCTTGGAATAAAACTAGATGTTCCTATTTCTTTTAATTCGGCATCTTTAGAGGATACGTTTGATGGTGAATTCACTGCACGTAGAACTTTAATATGGACTCTTGATTTTTTTATGAAAGGATTTTTATATCCAGACATAAAAGGTGGTGGTAAAATTATCAAAAGTGTTCAAGTCGATTTTCATGAATTTGATGGTCTTGCTGATAAGGTTCCTGACATAGATAAGATGAGATTAGAAACAAGTTCAGTAACTTCATCAGATTTTCTTAATCTTGAAACAGGTGATTCAGTATTATTAGAGACAGGAGATTTTGCTGGAGATACAATAAGTCGAATTACTGTAACACCTGTTGGTGGTAAAGATGTTGATGTGGATCTTTCTGGAGAAGTTGATGCTAATACAACTATCACAATATTTAATCCTGCAGTAGACAGTGATCCAGAAACAGGAGTGGACTCATGAGTGGATTCGATGATTTAGACAAGATATTAAATGTTGCAGAGAATGCAGTTATCGAAAGAGAGAAACCTGCAAAGATTGAACCACGTAAGAGTGATGACGAACTGGATACCGATTATCAATATGCAAGAGAAAATTACTATAATGTGATTGAGCGTGGACATGATGCTCTCGATGAATTATTAATGGAAGCAAAAGAGAATGGTAATGCAAGAATGTATGAAGTCGTTGGTCAACTTATAAAAGTTATTGGTGATCAAAATCAAAATCTTCTCGGTCTTCATCAGCAAGTAAAAAACATCACAAAAGAAGTCAAGAACGTTCCTGAAAAAGTTACAAATGCTTTGTTTGTTGGTAGTACGGCAGAGTTACAAAAACTTCTAAAGGGAAAGAAGGATGAGTAGTTCTGGCAGTACCGCATGGAAAAAATATTTTGATGGTTCTGATGTTAAAACTACTGTAAAAAAGTCAGGTAGTCTTCTCAATGCAAAAACATATTCTCCAATCGCTCCTTTATCAGAAGGAGATGAAATTGAAGTTCTCAAACAAGACACATATGCGACATATACAAGAGGCACATCTAAGTACGTTAGAGTTGTATATGGGACTAAAATAGGTTTGTTTCCATTTGCAAATGTGGCAAAACCTTTAGTCAAAAAACCTGGAAAAGAAACTGTACCTAGATTGAATATATTAGCAGAAGATTTTATAGGTAATGGTAAAGACGATAAAGTTAATTTATCATCAGGTCTTGAACCTGTTAAAGTAATATCTACTGTCAAACAAATCAAAGATGGTGTTTTGGATGGGCTTACTACAAAAGGTAGAAATTATCCTGTTATTAAAGAACAAATGGAAAAGTTTTTTGCATCAGGTGATTATACAGAAATTGATTTAACAGATGTGTCTGATACTCATAAAAATGAACTTGGTACTTATTTTGGAGAAATATTAATAGGACTGTTAGCAATATCAGGTCAAACATCTGTATGTCATCCAAATATTTTTCTCGGTAAAAAAATACAAGATATTTTGATACCAACAGATAATGCATTCAAGGGTGTTGATAGTTTCATTAGATGTACTGATGGAGAACTTATACCTATTTCTAGTAAATATGGGGTTGGTGCAAAGGCCGCATTTTTTGGAAATCTTTTGCCTGCAGGAATTAAAAATTATAATGATATACGAGTTGGTAACTCTGTATTTTCACAACTCGCTAAAACTGCAAAAACTATTAATATAAATGCCAAAACTCTTGAGGGTAATAGAGGTGCAAAAGAGATATTATATGAATACGGTATAAGAAAAATTCTAGGAATAAACAAACAAAGCATTCCAAGAACATATGACATTTATAATAAAATGAGAACAGGTGTGTCAAATAATCAAACAGAACTTGTAGAAGATGCAATACGAAATTATACTGATAAAATTGAAGGTGTTGCTAATATAATGAACAAAGTAGTTGAAGGTCTGCCAAATACTACTTCATCTTTTTTTAGTCGTGCAATTTCAGAAAAATTAAATTCTGATACAAAATCGCAGACACAAATGAAAGAAATACTTGCAGGTAAAAATTTTTATCAAGCAAATTTAGATGATACAAAATGGAAAAAAGGAACAGTTTATTTTAGATTAGTCAATACTGGTTCAATTGAACTTAAAATTATAGGTTCTAAAGCCGCACTTAATAATATAGATGCCAAACAAGGCACAATCAATTACGAAATAAAGTACCCATAATATGGCAGGTGAAATATACTTAGGCAATCCTTTACTCAAAGCCGCCAATGTGGCCATGGAGTATGACGAGGAAACGCTACAACAATATCTAAAATGTAAAGACGATCCAACATACTTTTGTAATGAGTTTGTCAAGATCGTTCATGTAGATCATGGTCTTATGAATTTTGACATGTACGATTATCAAGAAGACATGATACAGAAGTTTCATGATAATCGTTTTGTCATTTGTAAGATGCCGAGACAGACTGGTAAGACTACAACAATCATAAGTTATCTTCTTCATTATGCTATCTTTAATGAGCAAGTTAATATAGCAATTCTTGCTAACAAAGGTTCTACTGCTCGTGACATTTTGCAAAGACTACAAACTGCTTATGAAAATCTACCAAAGTGGTTACAGCAAGGAGTGCTTGTATGGAATAAGGGTAGCATAGAATTAGAAAATGGCAGTAAGATAATTGCCGCCTCTACATCGTCTTCCGCCGTTCGTGGTAGTTCATTCAACATCATTTTTCTCGATGAGTTTGCTCATATTGATCCACCTTCTCTTGCTGATCAATTCTTTACATCTGTATATCCTACAATCTCTTCTGGTAAAACTACGAAAGTATTCATTGTATCTACGCCAAAAGGATTGAATATGTTCTATAAGTTGTGGGTTGATGCTGAAGAGGGACGTAGTGATTACATACCTATTGACATTCATTGGTCACAAGTTCCTGGTAGAGATGAGGCATGGAAAGAAGAGACAATTCGTAATACGAGTGAAGTTCAGTTTGCTCAAGAATATGATTGTGAGTTTATCGGTTCTCAACATACACTTATTACTGCAACTAAATTGAGAATGCTTGCATACAAAGCGCCAATACAAAAGCGAGACAGTCTTGACATCTATGAAGATGTAGATCCTAGTCATTCATATGTCTGTATTGTTGACGTTGCACGAGGTAGAGGACTAGATTATTCTGCCGTTTCTGTCATAGACACTACACGATATCCAAACATTCAAGTTGCAAAATATAGAGATCCCAATGTATCACCAATGGTGCTTCCTACAATCGTACAGAATATTGCAAGATATTATAACAATGCATTTATTCTTGTCGAAACAAATGATATAGGAGGTCAGGTAGGTGACATACTTCATTATGATTTAGAGTATGAAAATATATTTCATGCTACAATCAACGGACGAGCAGGACAAACTCTTGGTGGAGGTTTTGGAGGTGGCACTCAAATTGGTGTTAGAACAACAAAAGAAGTCAAACGAAAAGGATGCTCTAATCTAAAAGATCTTATTGAGAGTGACAAACTTATAATATACGACTTAGATACTATCAGTGAGTTGACAACATTTGTTGCTCATGGTCAATCATATCAAGCAGAGGAAGGTTGTCATGATGATCTTGTAATGACTCTTGTATTATTTGGATGGATGATAGAGCAACGATATTATAAAGAAGTCACTGATAATGACCTACGAGAAAAATTAGAGGCAGAGCAATTAGCACAATTAGAAGAAAGCGTTATGCCATTCGGATTTCTTGAAGGAAATTTTGAGGAGCCACAATATGAAAAGATGGGAGGAGAAAATTGGATAATCGATAAACGATTTTCTACAGATTATCTTCATTAATTCTATGTATTTTAGTTGCATCTTTAATATCTGTAATTAATTTTTCTACTTGTTTACATAAGTCTGGTCTCAACTTACAAAGTTTCTCTAGGTATCTTATAGATTCCTTGAAAATCATTTCTTCATTAATTCTCAATACATAAAATTTACCTCTTGTCTCACTTTTAGTAGTGAGATATAGATGTTCAGGATTGACACAATATGTATTATTGCATTGTTGATGTACAATCTTATCACCTATCTCGCCATTATATGCAAGATATGCAAAACGATGTGCAGGTATTGACTTTCCTTCATAAGAAAACATACCATAACCTTGTTTTGTTTTACTAGCAGTCCAAAACCAACAATCACCGGTCTTAATAATTTTTTTCTCAAACCTTTCAATCGCCTTATTCATGATTATATTTATATTTCACTAAATAAAAATTGTTCTAAAAATCATAAAAAAATAAATATAAGGACGAAATACACCAACAACAGGAGAAAAACATGGCATTTCAAGTAAGCCCAGGTGTAGCAACGGCAGAAATAGATTTAACAACCAGAGTACCTATCCCATCGCTATCGCAGGCCGCAATCTGCATGTTAGCAAAATGGGGTCCTATACATGAAATTGTTACTGTTTCTTCTGATGACGGCCTGGTAGAAAATTTCGGTAAACCAAGTGGTGATAATTTTCAGAATTGGTTTACTGGTGCAAACTTTCTTTCTTATGCAAATACATTAAGAGTTGTAAGAACTGCAAATACTGCTGAAGCAAATAATGCAGTATCAAACGGTAATGCAGTATTAGTTAGAAATGATGCACAATATCAAAACACTGCAAGTCTTTCTGGTACTGGTACAAGTGGCAGAACATGGATTGCAAAACACGCAGGTGATTTAGGAAATTCTCTTAAAACATCAGTATGTGTCGCTACAAGAGCAAACACACAAGTACAAGATAGTATTGTTACTTTAGATTCTAATTCTGACATTAGACTTACAGGAACTTTTACCGTAGGTAGTGACGGCACTGTTTCAGCAACAACTGCGGCCGATGGTAGAATTGACGAGGAAATTGAAATTGGCGACGTTGTTGTAAATGGAACATCAAGTGAAGTAGCAATTGTTACAGCGGTAGCGAATAACTCTCAATTTACAGCCACGCAAAACGATGCAAGTTCAATGACATCTGGATCAACAATCGTTATTTCTAGAATGAAAAGATCTGCATTTTCGGAACCAGCAAGAAACATGATGGGTGTTATTGATGGTACGGTTGGTGAAACAACAGTATCAGGAACTAATACACGATTTCAATTACAATTGCATATTGGTGATATTATTACATTGAATGATGGTGCGAGTAATATTAGAAGAAAAATTGTTGCTATCACGAGTGATACGAGTTGTCGAGTAGATGAACCATTCTTGTTAACTTTTACTAACAAAAGTTATTCTAGAGAGTGGGAATATAGAAGTGACTTTGACAAAGAACCTTTAACAAGTGATTATGCATATGATACTTCTGGTAGTAAAAATGTAAATGATGAAATTCATGTCGTATTAGTTGATGAAGATGGTGACTGGACCGGAGCAAAAGATATAAGAGGTGCTAATAGAGTACAATCAAAATCTGTATTAGAAACTTATCCTGCAATGTCAGTTGCAAACGGTGCTATTTCATCTACTGGTGAAAGCATATATTACAAAGATTACATCAACGATCATTCAGAATACATTAGATGGGGTGACCATGCTGGTGAAGGAGATGCAGTTACTAGAACGAGAGTTTCATCCGACCATACAATTTGTTTGAGTTGGGGTAATGATTTAGGAGCATCTAATACTGCCGCCAATAACTCTTTTAGAGGAACGTTTGGTGCTTTAACACAAGCCAATGGTATTATTACTGAAAGTTTTACTGGAGGTAATAATGGATTCACTGTTTCCGATGCTGATTATATGACAGGATGGAATGAACTTAAAGATCCAAATAAAGTAGACATTTCTTTCGTTTTGGCTGGTGAATCAAGCAATGTTCTCTCAACATTCTTAATTCAAGAAATTGCTGAACACAGAAAAGATTGTGTAGTATTTACTTCACCTGCAAGTTCTGATGTGGTGAATCAGACAGGATCTGAAGTTAGTAATATGATTTTGAGAAGAGAAGCATTACCTAGTTCAAGTTATGGTGTAATGGATGGTAATTACAAATATATGTTAGACAGATTTAATGGGGTATTTAGATACGTTCCATTAAATGGTGATCTCGCTGGACTATGTGCCGCATCCGATAATATAAATCCTTACATATCACCAGCAGGTTTTAATAGAGGAAATGTTAAAAATGTCACAAAACTTGCGTTTGATCCATCGAGATCAAATAGAGATGATTTATATGTCAAAGGTATAAATCCAGTTGTTTCATTTCCAGGACAAGGTACGATTTTGTTTGGAGACAAAACTCTTTTAGCAAAACCATCTGCTTTTGATAGAATTAATGTAAGAAGACTTTTTATTATACTTGAAAAAGCAATTGCTAATGCGGCCCAATTTTCATTGTTTGAGTTCAATGATGAATTTACACGAGCCCAATTTGTATCGATCATTGAGCCATTTTTGAGAGATGTACAATCACGAAGAGGAATTTTGGATTTCAAGATTGTATGTGATGGATCAAACAATACTCCTGCAGTAGTAGATAGAAATGAATTTAGAGGTGATATATTCATTAAACCAAGCAGATCAATTAACTTTATCAGTCTCAACTTTGTTGCCGTTGCTTCTGGAGTTGAATTTTCTGAAGTAGTCAACGCAATATAAGGAGTATAAATGGCATTTAATGTATCAACTTTTAAGTCACAAATGAGTGGTGATGGTGCGAGACCTAATTTATTTAGAGTTTCGTTAACAGGTGCCACTAATTTTTTAGATATAGACAAGGACGATTATTTCTTCATAAGAGCATCTAGCATACCAGGATCAACAATTGGTCAAGTTGTTGTTCCATATTTCGGTAGAGAGGTTAAATTTGCAGGTAATAGAACATTTGCAGAGTGGACCGTCACCGTTATTAATGATGAAAATTTCAAGACACGAGGTAGACTTGAAAGATGGATGGAAAGAATTAATAATCATCAAGCCAATTTAAGAAATTCAACTGGAACAGTTGGAGGTTATTTTGGAACAGGTACTGTAACACAATTAGGAAAACAAACATCTGCATCAGCATTGAGAACTTATTCTTTTGTCAATATTTTTCCTACCGATTTATCAGAAATTACTCTTGATTGGGGTGATAATGATTCAATCGAAGAATTTACATGTACTTTTGCTTATGATTACTGGACTGCTACAAGTTCAGGTTCACCTGCCGTCGATGCGACTGGTGCTATCATAGCATAATCCATTCTCTGAATTTGTGGGTGAATAAATATAAAGAACTATAAAAAGTTTTTATATCACCCACAAAGGAACTTATTATGCCTATTGATTTGTTTGGCTTTACTATAGGTCGAAAACAAGAACCCACCAAAACATTACAAGCATTTGCTAAACCAGAATATGAGGACGGTGCATTACCTGTTTCATCAGGTGGTGTGTACGGAACTTATCTGGACACAGATGCGACCATCAAGACAGAATTTGAGTTAGTAAATAGATATCGTGATATGGCACTTCAAGCAGAAGTTGAAGCCGCCGTAGATGATATTGTCAATGAAGCCATTGTCACTTCTCATGAAGTTCCACCTGTTAGAATAAATTTAGATAATATTAACGTATCAGACAACATCAAAGAAAAAATCAAATCTGAATTTAGAGAAGTTGTACGACTTCTTGATTTCAATAAAAAAGGTGTTGATATATTCAAGAGATGGTATATAGATGGTAGATGTTATTATCATGTTGTTATTGATGAGAAACAACCAAAAAGAGGTATACAAGATCTTAAAGTATTAGATCCTAGAAAGATAAGAAAAGTAAGAGAAACAAAAAAGAAAGAGGGTGATACTCGTACTGTACCATATGGATCACAACAAAAAGAGACCCGAGAATATTTTGTTTATAATGAAAAAGGACTTTACAAAGGTCAGGGTCAAGGATACAGTACAACATTTGGACAGGCCGCATCTGGTATACGAATAGCAACCGATGCTATTGTGTATACACACTCTGGTTTATTAAATGGACAAAGATCTATGATCTTGTCATATCTTCATAAAGCAATTAAACCACTTAATCAATTGAGAATGTTGGAAGATGCTCTTGTAATATATCGTATTTCAAGGGCTCCAGAAAGAAGAATATTTTACATTGATGTTGGTAATCTTCCAAAATTAAAAGCAGAACAATATCTAAGAGATTTAATGGCAAAGTATCGTAACAAGTTAGTTTATGATGCTAATACAGGTGAAGTAAGAGATGACAGAAAACATATGTCAATGCTTGAAGATTATTGGCTTCCACGTAGAGAAGGAGGAAGAGGCACTGAAATCTCGACTTTACCAGGTGGACAAAATCTCGGTGATATAGAAGATATACTTTATTTTCAGAAAAAACTTTATAAAGCACTAAACGTTCCTATATCAAGACTAGAATCAGAAGCAAACTACACCATAGGTAGAGCAACAGAAATTTCTAGAGATGAAGTGAAGTTTACACGATTTGTCAATAAACTACAAACTGCATTTAGTGAATTGTTTAACGAATGTCTTGATAGACAACTTACACTTAAAGGTATTCTTTCTAGAGAAGATTGGAATAAATTAAAAGCAGATATTTATTATGTTTATGAAAATGATAGTCATTTTGCTGAAGTGAAAAATGCAGAACTTATGCAAGATAGAATGAATCTGTTGAGAGATCTTTCAGATTATGCTGGTAAATATTATTCGCATGACTTTATACGTAAACATGTATTGAGGCAGACTGATGATCAAATAAGAGAGATCGATGATGCAATCTCAACTGAATTGGATGATCCAAGGTATAATAGATCTGAAGATCCGCAAAGTGGAGGAGGTGCACCATTGTTTAATGAAATTGAGCATGATACGAATGAAAAAGGGGTAATTTTAGAAGACATAGATAGAAAGATAGAAGAAAAGTTTGACATAGCGAAAAAAGATAAAGAATTAAAAGAAACAGTTTCAGAAGTATTTAATTCTATTTTAGAAGATGATGATGACGAACTTAAAGATACACTCAACGATGTGTTCAATTCGGTACGGAAATAGTATAAGTGAGTAACGACAACGACAATGCAGAGAGTCTAGAATTACAAAAAGTTCTAGCCGCCTCTCTTGCGTATACCCAAAAAGAGTTTCGTAGAGCAAAACGAGAACTAATCGAAGAATTCAAGGAAGTTCTTGATCCTGATACTGGTGAAAGAATACGAGTTCTAGAGATTAAAGGTGCTAGAGGTCCAAAAGGAGAGCGTGGTGAGCGTGGAGAAACTGGACCTCAAGGTGCAAGAGGGGAAGCAGGACCTGCAGGTGTCGATGGTAAGATGGGTGTTCAAGGTCTCATGGGACCTCAAGGAGAAAAAGGAGACCCAGGTGAGAGAGGACCTCAAGGGGAGAGAGGTCTTCAAGGAGATACTGCAAATATCGCACCGCTTGAAGATGACATTCAACGCATCAAAGACACCCTCAAAAATGTTGGCACACAAGTTACTCAAACCGCACAAAAAGTAAATTCTGCTAGTGGATGGGGTGAGTATCAAGGTGGTGGCGGTGGTGGTAAAGAATCATTTGGTGAAAATATTGGTTCAGGTACTGTTCAAGTATTCAAGCAGATGCGCCAAGATGGTGAAACTGCTTTCATGCAATTTCGTTCTATCGATGTTACAAGATTATTTTCTATATCTCAAGCCTCAGGTGTAATTACACTTACACAAAATTCAAGTATATTAGATTTAGATGCTGACAACAATATACTTGTCAAAAATAAATTAAAAATATATGATTCTAATGGTCTGATTATTGGAACTGGCACTCAAAATGCAGTTCTTGGTTTTGCGGCCACGACTGGAACAGATTTTTCTATACGTGACACTTCTAATAATCAGATACTTTCCATTCTTGAAAACAAAGAAATTACAGATACATCTCTTGGCAATACTGGTCAAGTATTGCGTGTAACTGCGAACGGTACTCATTTAGAATTTGGTCAAGCATCAACTCCTCTTACAATAGATGAAACTGCAGGTAATCAAAACTCTGTTACGAATGTTACATCTATATCTGTTACATCAGGCGATGGTCTTTCATTAGTACCTGGCGCAAATCCTGGTGAAGTTACACTCAAATCTATCATTCTTGAAGGTCAAACATCTGGTTCCGCAGGTTCAGCAGGGTCCGCAGGTAGTGCAGGTTCTTCTGGTACAACTGGCTCATCAGGTTCAGCAGGAACTTCAGGCACAACAGGTTCAGCAGGTAG
>VTLG01002150.1_pt1 | contig 116617 bp, 126 predicted proteins | sample 4694571 | NCBI WGS metagenome assembly VTLG01 (sample SAMN12604809, study PRJNA352737) | marine metagenome | biome: ENVO:00000447; feature: ENVO:00000209|ENVO:00000569|ENVO:01000036; material: ENVO:00002151; isolation source: viral sequences binned using virsorter ... | reverse complement strand
CCAAGGTTCCAAAGGTCAAAAAGGTGAATTAGGTGGACAAGGTCCAGTTGGTATTAGAGGTAATCAGGGTAAAACTGGTCCACAAGGCCCGAAAGGTGCAACTGGTCCACAAGGTGGTCAAGGTGCAACTGGTGCAGTTGGTTTATCTGGTGATACAGGGGCAACAGGTCCAAAAGGTGGTTCTGGCTCAGGTGGTGGTCAAGGTGCTGCAGGTGGTCAGGGTTCACAAGGTGCTCAAGGCCCTCAAGGTGGTACTGGTGGTCAAGGTAAAGTTGGTTTTGATGGTGATGTAGGTGCTCAAGGTCCTGCAGGTGGCACGGGTCCAAAGGGTCAAAAAGGTGCTCCAGGTGAACAAGGTGGTCAAGGTCCAAAAGGTGCAAGAGGTGTAACTGGTCCACAAGGTCCAGATGGTGATGTAGGTGCTCAAGGTCCACAAGGTGGTACTGGTGCTCAAGGTGGTACTGGTGGTCAAGGCCCACAAGGTGATATAGGTTTTACAGGTCCTGTAGGTGGTTCTGCCTCAGGTGGTGGTACTGGCGCTGCAGGTGCTACAGGTGCAAAAGGTGCAACTGGAGCTCAGGGAGGTACTGGCCCACAGGGTGATGTAGGTGCAACTGGCCCGACTGGTTCACAAGGTCCAGTAGGTGCTCAAGGTGGAACTGGTCCACAAGGTCCAGTAGGTGCTCAAGGTGGAACTGGTCCACAAGGTGATACTGGAGCACAAGGTCCAACAGGTCCACAAGGTGCTTCACATGGATTAAAAGATTTAACGCTTTTCACAGGTCCACAAGGTCCAACTGGAGCTCAAGGTCCACAAGGTCCACAAGGTCCAAAAGGAGCAACTGGAGAAACAGGCTTTTTTATGTTATCTGGTCCAAAAGGTCAGAAAGGTGATAGAGGTGCATTCGGTCCAACAGGACCTCCAGGAGGTTCAGGTGGTTCTGGTTCTGGTCCAGAAGGTCTTGATGAGCCAGAAGGAAGAAGATCTGATGAAAGACTTAAGAACATTCAAGGTACTATAGCTAATGCTTTAGCAAAAGTAAAACAAATGGAACCTTACTATTTCTATTCAAATGAATTAGCTGATGAATTCGGTTATGATAGAGTTGAAGAAGGTCAGCAAAAACCTAGAAGGATTGGTTTAATTGCACAAGAGTTACAGACTATTGAACCTAATTTAATAGAAAGACTTGAACATCTTCCTAAAACTGATGGAGAGGGTGGATATTACACTATTAATTATGACCACTTAAACGCGTTATTAATAGAGGCGATGAAAGAACTAGAAGTTAGAGCTGAAGTTGCTGAAACTCAAGTAGGTCTAAGTGGTTCGTTTGTATATAGAATAGTACAATCCACAAGTGCTGCACAGCCTAACGCTGGTATAATGAGATTAAATGACTTTACAACACAAAATACTGCAACTGCAATTTATCTAAATCAAACTGATGATGACGGTAATAGTCAAGAAGCGTTCTTTACTGCGTTAGATGGTATAACATCAAGTAATAAAACAATTAGAATAAGCTTGAAAGATAATGCAGATGTGTATCTATTATTTACAGTCACTGATTTAACAGATAACGGTGAATGGTGGACGTTAAGTGGTTTAGTAAATTCAGATTCTTCTGCTGATGCGCCATTCGCACACTACGAAAAGGTTGTAATCTCTTTAGATGCTGGAATATAATGTCTCTTCTACTACTTTCCAAAAGTAAAGATAGAATAATTACTGCTTTTTTAACAGAAGTAGAATTAATGCCCATGGATTCTCTTACATTTTTTGATGAGGGTAAACTATTTCATCTACAAGGTTTGTGTTCTAATCAAAGTAAGTATATTGCAGGAGTTAAAAGTGGTAATATAGATTCTATACCAGATTATGAGTTAAGACAATTCTTAATTTACGAAGAACATTATTCACAAATTTATACTGGTAATTCATTGTATGGTACTTATGAATTTAAACTAGATAATGTAGTCGCAATAGGTAATGAATGCCATCCAGACATAGCTAAAGATATAGCCATTTCAGTGGCTTCTAAGGGAACCACATCTAAAGATGTAATATCTAATACCATAATAGAGAAAGCATGGTGGGGATTGTTTGGAACTGCTGAGGAATGTTCTTTTAGACTAACTGAATGGAATACCAACGGAAACCTAATATCTAATGATTTGAGTACACTAAAACTGAGGTGGATAAATAAACAAACGGAGAATTAATCATATAATAAGTAAACATAATTTTACATGAATAACGGTATTTTTGAAACAGAAGTAAATGACCCGCAACAGTATTATTGGTATCAGAATGCTTTAACTACACAAGAAGTAGATAAAGTTATCAAAATGGCTTCTGAACTTCCAGAAGCAAAAAGAGCAACAACAATTGGTAGTGAAGACGGTGGTTCAACTAGATCTTCCATGATTAAATGGCTTCCTAAAAATCATCCAGATTGGAATTGGTTATATGAAAGGATGATGAATTTATCGGTTGAAGCAAATAATGCTCTTTGGAAATTTGATTTAAGAACAGCATTAGAAGCAATTCAATATACAGAATACTATGCTTCAGAAAATGGACACTATGACTGGCACCAAGATATAGGTATTGGTGAACTTCCTTCTAAAAGAAAAGTTTCTATTACAATTCAATTATCAGCATCAGACGACTATAAAGGTGGTGAATTGCTGATATGTACAGGTAGTAATGGAAAGGGTGAATTGAACAATAATAAAGTTTGTCCAAGAGGGAAAGGAGTTGGTGTTTTATTTCCTAGCTACATGATGCACAGAGTCACTCCAGTAACTGAAGGTACTAGAATATCTCTAGTTCTTTGGGTAGGTGGAGGACATTATAGATAATATATGAAAGTACTCCTCTATACAGGTTATCAGAAACAACCTTGGGATGGTAATACAACAGAAGGTATTGCTGGCTCGGAGATTGCAGTAATTAAAATTGCAGAAGAACTAGTTAAGTTCGGATGGGAAATCGTAGTATCAGGTGATGTTAAAAACTCTGGTAAAATCAGAGGCGTGAATTATTGTCGCATAACTCAATTACATGAAGATCACTTTGATTCATTTGATGTGATTGTTGGAACTTCCTACATACATTTCGTAGAAGAGTTTAAATTCTATAATTGTAAGAAAGTATTTTGGGCTCATAATACAGAATGCCACCACTGGTATAGAGGTGAATTAATGGACTCTGAATTAGTCCAAGATATTATGTCTTATGAAAATAATTATTTAGACCAAATAGTAACATTAACTTTTTGGCATGCATGGAAAACACAAGACAACTACAACTGGATGAAAGATAATCTAGTTAAAATAGGAAATGGTATCGACCCATCCACCTTTGTTGGACATCCTAGAAAAAAGATTAATTCATTTATATGGTCTTCAGCTATTGATAGAGATTTAGTAGACTTATTAAAGAATTGGCCTAGAATTAAAGATGTAATGTCAGACGCTACATTAAATGTTTACTGGCCAGATTATTCAAGCGATTTTCCACAAATGGAGTGGATTAACGAACATAAAGAAACATTAGAGTCTATAGGTGTAACATTCCACGGATCTGTAGACCAACATACTTTACATAGAGCAATGTTAGAGTCTGACTTTTGGTGTTACTTAACTTCTTATGAAGAGACTTATTGTATAACTGCTTTAGAAATGCAATATGCCAAAGTATTACCTATTGTCACCAGCGTTGCTGCTTTGAAAGAAACTGTACATTCAGGCATCATACTTGAGAATGATGAAACAAAGTGGGATAAATTAATAGAAACATTGAGAGTGTTGTCTCCGTCTTTAAAAAGATTTGCTAAAGAAAAAGCACATAACTGGGCTAAGAAGCAAACTTGGAATGAGAGAGCATATAGATGGAAATCATTTCTAGAGAAACTTGTAAATAATGAGTTTACTAAAGATAATTATGAAGCAACACGCGCTCGACTAGAACAACAGAAAACAAGAGAAGAATATGAACTTAGATAAAATCTTCATAATATCCTTAGATGGTGATAAACCAGAACTACAAAATAAGGTATTAGAAAACTTACAAAAATTAAATTTTGCTACTCAAACAGGTTATGAGATTTTTCCAGCTTGGAATGGACACGAACAAGGAGTTCCTCAAGGTTATGGAGTTTATAGTAAATGGAACTTAGGTGATAATACTTGGAATGATTGGTGGAAGAGAGATGTTATTCCAGGTGAAGTTGGATGTATGGTATCTCATATTAAAGTATGGGAGAGGATTGTATCTGAAGGTTTAGACAGAGTTTTAGTTTTAGAAGATGACTTCAATCCTAAAGGCGAAATAGGCAAGTTAGAGGAACCTACTGTTGATTTTGATGTTGCATACCTTGGTAGATATAAGATTCAAAAGGATGCAGAAGAAGTGGCCATAGATAAAACCTGGGTAACTCCTGTTGCTAGCTACTGTACTCATGCATATATTGTTACATTAGAAGGCGCAAAGAAATTATTAAACAACTATAAAATAAAACAAAACTTAATTCCAGCTGATGAATTTTTAGCAGCAACTTATACTGAACATAGAAGAGAAGATATTAGGGCTTTATTCCCTCCTACCTTAAAAGTTATTGCTACAGCTAATCAGCAGTTTATCGCTCAAAAGAGACCACAAGCAGAGTCTACAATTGAGATCGATCCTAAGTTAAATCCTAATTTAATGAACGACCAGACACAATTAAAACAAAAACCAGAAGAGAAAAAACCATATTTCGAAATACTTGATACTGCAGATTGGGACGCATGGAAACTAAAGTATGTAAACCAATCAATGTTAAAAGGAGAGTTCGACTTAATGGTTGATGATTTAGGACATAATGTTTATGAATTTCCATTATTTACAGAGAAGTTTTGTAAAGAAGCAATAGCTCTTTCAGAAGCTTTAAATAAATGGACTATTGATAGACACGAGTTCTATCCTACCAATGATGTTTTATTACAAGACATTGGTTTACAGGAAGCATATCACCAAGTACTTAAAGAAGTTGTTTACCCATTATGTATTCATTTATGGACATTAGAAGGTAAAGGCTGGAGTGACATGTTCTCCGAAAACTTCTTAGCAAGATATACAACAGATAGACAATCACATCTGTCATTACATCATGACTTTAGCCACGTAACTATGGTGGTAAAATTAAATGATGAATTTGATGGTGGAGGAACTTGGTTCCCAAAATATAACTTATTATCAAACCCGGAAAGAGTAGGAGTTGCAACTCTTCACCCAGGAATGGTAACACATTTACACGGCGCTAGGCCAATTTACGCAGGTAAAAGATACATTTGCGTTTCATTCATGAGAAAAGAAAAATAATATGAAACAAAACATTACTTTAAATTCACTTACAGGAGATGACGGACATTTAGTATCTCCAGTATTAAATGCAGGTTGCAAGAACTACCTAATCGATATTGATGGTACAATTACAGATGATGTTCCTAATGAAGAGCCAGATAGAATGTCTGTGGTTCTACCATACGAAGGGGCAGTAGAAACTCTAAACAAATGGTTTGACGACGGCCATGTAATTACATTCTTCACTTCAAGAACTGAAGATGTAAGAGATATTACAGAAGCGTGGTTAGATAAACATGGATTCAAATACCATGGTCTATTAATGGGTAAACCTAGAGGTGGTAATTATCACTGGGTTGATAACCACATTGTCAAAGCTACAAGATATGAAGGCAAGTGGGCAGATTTAGTAGAAGAAGAAAGAACCATAGAAGTATTTCCCTCATAGATATATAATCTATGATTATTAAAGATTTCCAAACATTCCTTAACGAACGTTATGGTGGTTTGCACAAGGTTGTTATGTGCATATCTACCACTATATCAGATTTCGACTATGTAACGAATGATGGCATGTATACTAGAAATTACATGAAGCTGTTTACAAAAGGCGATGAGCCTTTTAAATCAGATATGCCTGTAATTAATTTTTGCAACATTCATACACAGAGGTTACTAGACGCTGGTACGCCAAAGGAATTAATCTATAATCCTAAGGAAAAGAAACAAGAAATAGCATCAAAAGTTAAATGGCATGAGATTCATAAAGATTCTAAGTTTGTGCCTAAGACTGTAACAGATGTTAAAGATTTAGATCAGTTAGAATTCCCTATTATAGCTAAACCTGATAACAGATTCTCTGGACAAGGTATTGTGAAAATCGATTCACTTGAAGCAGCTAAAGATATGGACCTTTCTGATTTTGAAGTCTTCAGCGAGAAGATAGACATCGATGAAGAACACAGAATAATAATGTGGAGAGGTGAGCCTGTTCAATGGGTACAAAGAGTCCATGGTAACAAGGAGACCAAAGAGATGACAAAAAAGAAAGAAGATAAACTCTATTTTAAGTATGTGTTAAAAGACGTAAATAAAATGCCAGAAGAATGGAATGAAGTATTTCAGGAAATGAATAAGGCACATGATGGTCTAGACATATACTCAATAGACTTGGCGGTTGACAAAGAAGGAAACCCACATGTAATAGAGATGTCCTCAGAGTTTGCTCCTCTTTATGGTGTAATGGCATTTATCTACAAAAAAGTCTATCAAGATTATTACAATAAAAATTTACATTCTTCTGATGAAGCTCAGATAGATATGTACCAAGAGAAAGACATTGACTCAACTTTGAGTTTTAACAAGAAATTTAAAAATAGATTTAGCGTAGATAATGGGTAAAGCGAATATGGCATGTATGCACATCAATGTTTGGGTCCACCACATGGAAGTAGACCAAATGTTTGATTTCCTTAATGGTAGAATTAAGGCAGCACCAGATTATTATCTAAGCCCAGATAAAGTACCTAATTCTATTACAGGTGGCTATGTATCGATAGCTCTTTCTTTTGAAGCATATTCTCTTTTAACCTCAACTAAAGATTGGGAAGCTTCTAGAGGTTGGATGTCCTAAAACAAAAATTATGAAAAAAGGTAACAGAACGGATTATCTACTAAACTACAAAGGCAAGAAATTTAAAGCTAATAGTTTTTTAGGATTAATCTGGAAGTTCTTAAGAAACAAATAAGAAACAAATAGAACTTCAATGGTATAAAAACTGTCTAGTTAAAGCTAGGCAGTTTTTTAGTATAAAAGGATTAAAGATTTAAAGATGTACACAATAGACGAATTAAAACAAATGATATTCATTGATATTGAAACAGCAACTCAAAAAGAGACGTTTCAAGAAATTATCGATGAGAACCCAGAATTAGAACAGTATTGGAATTTAAAAACTATGCAATTGGTTCAAAAGAACCCAGTTGAATTAGCAGAGTTTGAAGATCCACATAAAATGTTTCCAAGAATGGCTGGTTTAAATCCGGAATGGGGTAGAATTGTTTGTATCTCTATTGGTCAGTTACAGTTTGATGAAACTGGATTCCCTAATGGTTTTAAAGCTGTATCATTTAATGGTACAGATGAAAAGAAGATTCTAAAGGATTTTGCAGAAATGTCTGCTAAGATTATGCAAAAATATCCTGGTATGAAATGGGTAGGTCACTTCATCAAAGGATTCGATATGCCATACATTATTAAAAGATCGTTAATTAATGGTGTCAAAGTTCCAAGACATTTTCATTTACACAAAATGAAGCCTTGGGAAAACTGTTTACTTGATACTAAAGAAGTATGGCAGTTCGGAGGTTGGGACTCTGCTAAACTAGGACTCATCTCAGAAGTCCTAGGCATCCCGTCTCCAAAAGATGCAATGTCAGGTTCAGAAGTTTCAGAATACTTTTGGAATGGACAACATGATGAGATTAAAACTTACTGTGAGAAAGATATTAAGGCTACCGCAAACGTCATATTAAAAATGTCTGGTATGCCAATATGTCACTAAAATTTTCTTCAATTTAATAAAAAAGTGACATATCGTCACAAAAAATGCTTTGGCATACTTTTTTCACTATTAGTATTGTGCATAAGCACATAAACTAAATAAAAATTAAAACATGTATTTAACAAATTTATCAAAACTAAACAACGGACTTGATGCATTCGATAGCATCTTTGACAATTTCTTTAATTTCCCAAATACTAGACCATCAACATGGACTACCATTAATTCATTTGGCACAGATTATAGAGTAAATGACAACAGTTTAGAGATTAGCTTGCCAGGTTTCACTAAGAAAGATATTAACCTTTCTGTGGATAATAGCATTCTTACTATCTCATCTGATGTAAAAGAAGAAGGATTCAGACAATCTTTCAACAAGTCCTTCAGATTACCAAATACTATTGATACTGAGTCTATTTCAGCTTCAATGAAAGATGGTATCTTGACTATCAACTTTGAAAAATCTGAAACTAAGAAGAATATCTCTATCAAATAAGATAGAGATTTCTTCAAAATAGTTGCCTCAGAATTTTTCTATGTCAGATATTTTTATTATATTAGTAACGTAATTAAACACAAGCTATATGAGCGGATTCAACATAGACGATTATCTTAACGATCCTGACTTTGAGAACAAGTTAGAAAATTATAGAGAAAAGATGATTCTTGAGGCTATTGAGCACAATTTCAAAAACATTAAAGAAAACGGGTTAAGCTCTTGGCATTTGAGAGAAATGTCAAATACAGACCTTGTTGGACTCAAAGAAACTCTAATCTTCATGACAAAACATTTTATTGACAGTGAAGAATATGAGAAGTGTGGAACACTAAAAAAAGAGCTGGAAAAGATCGAAGAGATATTACAGCGAGTCTAAAAAGATATATAAACTACGCACTTTCACTAAACGATTGTGCGGGCCCCCGAAATGAACCCGTAGGAAACCTTGTGTTTCCGCGGGTTTTTTTATTACAGATATTATGATGATATATAATCTATGAAGTATATTTTGACATTAGAGAAGTATTTTGCGTACAAAGATTTTAAGAGAAGTTGGGGTTCTCCTGTAGAAATGAGAGAAGACCTAGAGCTTTGCCTTAAAAGACTTTTACCAAAAGATAATATGATTGATGAAATTGAAGATCAGTCTACTGATAAAGGTATTAAGTTCTTTATTAAGTTAAAGTCTAAAGACTATTTACATGCTTACAAAATATCTTCATATAGAGTTCAACCTGAACAAGGATGGGAGTGGTATCTTAATAAAAAGAAACAAGACTTTAGAGAATTAAAGAATAACTTAGAAGAAGATTACTTGTCTAAATTAGACCAATTCTTAAAATACTTTAAGTCTTATGATTTTTATGCACAATACATTGATGATGGTAGACAGTGGAAAGCTGCTACAAGAAATAATGATACACTTGCAGATATGTATAAGAACTTGTCAAATAGTGAAAAGAAACAAGCTAAAAAACAAATACTGAAACATTTCAAATCTAAAGAACTTAGACCTGAAGTAGATAGAGTATTTCCAAACTAAATAGAATTTAAAATGAAAAGAATTCCTAATTTATCAGAATTTATCAACGAGGCTAATGCTTTCGCTGCTAAAGTAGAATATGTAAAACCTGCTTTATCAAAAGCTGCTGATATTGTTGCTAGATTTGTTAATAAGAAAACTAGAAAAGATTTCAAGAAATTTCCTTTTGCTCATACAGCAACTATCGATGGACAAGAAAATGTAGGAGTAATGTTTTACTCTTCTAAAGGCAAAGAGGCTTTTAGAGTTTCAGATAATACATCAGGTGTAGCTGGAGTAATCGGTTCACTACAATACTTTTCAAATGCTGAAAGTGGAACTGCTGATTTTAGTTTAGAAGCAGGCACTCACAAGATTCCAGTTATTAAATTATTAAACGAGTTTATCAAACTAGTTATGGAAGATGATTATTACACAGAAGTTATTGCAGAGTCTTTAGAAGTTAATGAGGCTAAAACAAGAGCTCTGTCAACAAAAGAATTAAAAGAGGTAAACGATAAACTAAATGCTGGAGATTCAGTAAGATCTATTGCTTTATCTTTAGATGTACCTTACAGACAAATTTCTAGAATTAAGAAAGGTGTTAGTGTGAAAACGATAGATTCTCCTGCTGTTGCAGTGAATGACGCTACTTTAAATGATAAAGTAAAATACTTAGAAGAAACAATGGAAGACATTTACCAAATCTCAAGAAGAGTTGGTGCAGGTGCTTTCAATTCATTGTTTATATCTGGTAGAGCTGGTACAGGTAAAACATACAACGTAGAAAGAGCTTTAAAAGATGAAGGTCTAGTAGAGGATGAAGATTATGTTTTAGTTTCTGGTGCCGCATCTGTAATTATGATGTACAAGAAGTTCTATCAATATAGAAGTGGTACATTAGTATTTGATGATTGTGATGCAGTATTTAGAGACGAGAACGGTAGAAACTTAATGAAAGCAGCGCTAGATACTAAGAAAGTTAGAAAGATTTCATATCTAAAGAAAACAAAAGCAGTTTACGACCCAAAAGACGTAACTCCAGAAGAAGAGTTTAATCTACAAGAAGCAGGTGTTGTTCCTAACACATTTGAATTCTCTGGTAGAGTTATCTTTATCTCAAACTTACCAAAAGATAAAGCAGATCCAGATGGAGCAATCAGATCAAGATCGATTTTAGTTGATGTTAATCCTGATGATTCTACTCTTATGGAAAGGATGAAGAAGTTGTTACCACACTTAGAGCCAACTGATATGCCAATGAAAGAGAAAGAAGAGATTTATGAATTCATGAAGCAGGCTAAAGATGTATCAATGAGAACATTCGTAAAAGCTGCAGGATTTAAAATGGCAGGACTTCCTAACTGGAAGCGTATGGCTGAAAGATACCTATAAGAATATGAAGCATTTAAAAACATTTGAATCTTTTGTGAATGAAGGAAGACCTTTCTTTCAAGAAACTCCAAATGAGTTTGCTTATTTAGATTTTAAAAAATGGGCATACAAGAAAAGAGGTGATATTAAGAAGAGGTTAAAAGATATTGATGATGGCTCATTCTTTTTTATAGAACTTAAAAAGATATGGATGGATTGGGCAAGTAAAAATGCAAAACAATGGAGTTATGTTCATTCAACACCAGTTGCTGAAAAAGACTTTGGTAGAGCTTTAGCAGTTATGATGAAAGATGATAATTTAATTATTAAAAAATCTGGTAATAAACTTACAGATCTTAAGTAATGAAATATCTAAAACTTTTTGAAGACTTTGCTAAAGATGAACCTGAATTAGAAAAAATTAGACAATTCAAAGGTTCTATTCAAGACCTGGATGATTGGCTCAAATCTAAAATAGGTGAAACAAATCCATATAAAGACACTATAATGGTTAACGGTCCCCATGTTGGAAAGAAAGATAAATCATTACCATATCAAGACTTTCAAAATGGAGAGTCCGATTTAATAAAGAATAGACATGGACGAAAGAACAGCTAAAGAAATAGCAAAACAACTTAAGAGAATTGCAGATGCAATGGAATCACAGGGCAAACGCGATATTCTTGCAGAGAAGAGAAAAGCTAAATTAGAGTCTTTGCAGGTAATAGACATTCGTAAAAGAAACAATTCTAAATCTGATAAAGAGTGAGTCATTACACAACATTAGGTGTAGACAAAACGGCAACTCAATCAGAAATCAAGAAAGCTTATAGAAAACTTTGTGTTATTCACCATCCAGATAAAGGTGGTGATGAGAATAAATTTAAAGAGATTGCAGACGCTTATGCTGTTGTTGGTGACGAACAAAGACGCCAGCAGTATGATGCTATGCAAGAAAATCCTTTTGCCAACTTTGGTAACATGGGTGGAATGGATGGAAACTTCTCAGATTTATTCAATCAATTCTTTGGCAATCGTGGGCCATTTCAGCAACAACAGACTAGAGGTAATGATGTAAGAGTACAAGTACACATTTCATTCAATGAAGCATTCTATGGTGTCACAAAAAACTTTAGAATAGGTTCTGAAAATATAACACTTCATATCAAACCTGGCGCTAAAACAGGAATGAAAATAACTATACATGGTAAAGGTAGTCCACATCCATTTAATTCCCAACTGCCTAATGGTAATGTTATTGTAGAAATTTCAGTAGAATTAAATGCTGAAAATGTAATTGACGAACAAAACAATATATGGAGAGAATATAGTTTACCATGGTATGATATTATGACAGGAACTAAGATAACAATTAATAGTTTAGATGGTCCTTTAGCAGTAATGATTCCTAAACATAGTTCTCCTGGAAAAGTATTAAGATTAAAAAATAAAGGTTGGCCAGATTATCGAAGTGGAGTTCGAGGTAATTTAATGCTAAAATTAAATGCTGTCTATCCCGACCTAAATGATGAACAAATCGAATATATAAAGAAAGTACAGAAAATACAGAATGGAGACATTTAGAAATAACAGACGAAATAAAAAAGATTTTTACGCGGCCATTGAAGGGCTAATCGTAAACAATAAGTCTGTCTTTTTCTCAGTTCTTTACAATGCTATCATGGAACATCCTGCTTATGTGGTGTTATCAGATATGTCTAAAGAAAGAAAATGTGAAATTTTGGAAGATATGCTAAGACATTATGAGGAATTAGAGGCGTATGAGAAATGTGCAAACTTAGTAAAAATTAAGAGAAGTTTAACCTAACAAGAATATATGTTAATAGTAAAAATTGATAAAAAGACCAATTTAGAAAAAGCTTTAAGAAAATTAAAAACCAAAGTCATTAAGACAAAGCAATTAAAACAACTTAGAGAGCGCAAGCACTTTACAAAACCTTCAGAGAAAAAGAGGCTACAGATCCAAAAAGCCAAATATATCCAAAGTAAGCGAACGGAGGAAGATCAAAATTAAACAGACACGACTTTTAGTCTGGTAAAAAAACGCATAATATACTAATAATTTTAGGGCCGTGCAATGTGCATACGGCTAATAGTTTTAAATATATAAGTTATCAGAAAAATACGAGTAAAAGCTATGAGCGGATTTATATCTTCCGATGATAAAGATAGCCTAATGAGAGCTAGCTATTATCAAATAACAAGGAACTTTACCAAGACAGTAAATCGTTTCGTAGCTTTTAAGGACGAAGACAAATTAATTGAAATACCTCATGGTATTGGTCAAAGGTCTAAGTTTATAGATTTAATGATAAAATACTTTGAGTCACTAGAAGAATACGAGAAATGTAACAAGTTGCTTAAATTAAAAGAACTTGTAATCATGGCCGGGGACTAAAAATAAATATAATATGGCAAGAACCTCTAGAGCGGCATCAATTGCTGCAGGATTGAAAAGAATAAGTTTAAGAAATAGCCAGCGAGATTATGTTGGTATAATTGATAGTAATGACATAACATTTTGTTATGGTCCTGCAGGAACCTCAAAAACATTTACAGCGTGTTATACTGCGTTGAAGATGCTACAAGAGAAACAAATCAAAGAAATCATACTGTGTAAACCAATTCAAGAAGCTGGTGAAAAGTTAGGTCACTTACCAGGTGGAATTGAAGAGAAGGTAGACCCTTACATGAAGTCTTACAAATCTAACATCGAAAAGATAATAGGTGTAGAATTAACAAAAACTCTATTTGATAAAAAGATAATTAGATTTGAACCATTGGCTTATATGAGAGGAGATACATTCGATGATGCACTTATGGTTTTAGATGAAGCTCAAAATGCTAACTTTAAACAACTAATGTTATTTGTAACTAGAATGGGTAGAAATAGCAAGGTTGTAGTTACAGGAGATGTTAGTCAAGCAGATATTGCTGCATCCCAAGTTAGCCTACCTGACTTTATCAAGTTGATAGAAGATGTCAAAGGAGTAGGTACTCACATCTTTACAGAAACTGATATTGTTAGGGCTAAGATTCTACAAGAGGTAGTTGTCAGATATGACAAATGGAAAATCCAGAACAACATAAAGTAAAACTCAGGAAAGCTGCATACGAAGATCTTGAGGGTATTTGCGATATTCTTACAGAAGCATTTAAAGGTAAAACTACTCCATCAACTAGACAGTGGTGGAATATCTTAGATAACAAAGATATTCTTTACTATGTTGTAGAACAATATGGCAGAGTGGTAGGTGTGGCTTCAATTATTATTGTTAATAAACTTTTAAGAGGCGGTAACAGAGTAGGTATGATTGAAGATGTGGCTGTGTCAAGATCTGCAGGTTCAAGAGGTATTGGTACAATGTTAATCGAAAAGTTAAAAGACGTTGCAGTAGAAAGAGGTTGCTATAAAGTTATATTAAATTGTGCAGATGAAAATATAGGATTCTATAAAAAATGTGGATTCTATCAAAATGAAGTACAAATGAGATGGGATAGACCAGCAGAACTAGGACCAAAACATAGAAACAAAGGGCTATTTTAAGGTATAACTGATAAACAGTTTATCTAATGTCTAAAATCATTTTATTAAAGCACAGCCACACTAACGATCCTCAAACCGTTGAGGTAGGTGTAGATGAAGCTGGTAGAGGCGCACTCGCTGGACCAGTAACTGTAGCAGCATGTATTATGCCTTACGGCTTTCAACACGAACTTATTAAGGATTCTAAGCTCTTGAAAGAAGAAGAGAGGGCAGAAGCGCGTCAGCTAGTCTTAGATAACTGTTTAGCATACTCCATTCAACACATCGATGTAGACGAAATAGAAAACACTAACATTCTCAAAGCTACCTTAGAAGGCATGAGAAGAGCTCTTACTGCCACTAAAGCTCAAAAAGATTTTGACTTTATTCTGATAGACGGAGATCAATTTCACGGTTTCGACGGCAAACCTTTCGAAACTGTAGTTGGTGGAGATAATACTTATGTCAGTATTGCAGCAGCAAGTATTCTGGCAAAGACTGAGAGAGATAACTATATGAGAAACCTAGAAGGTGGTAATGTATATGGTTGGGGTTCTAACAAAGGTTATGGCACAAAGCAACATATTACAGCCATCAAAGAGGCAGGAGCGACGGAACATCACAGAGATTCATTCATCTCACATTTACTAACTACTACAAATCAATTATTTTGAGAGGATTAATTCTTGGAATGCTACTCTTTCTAGGAGGGCAAATTTTAATTTGGTTTCAGACCAATGGACAATTTTTAAGTAAATGGGCAAAAGAACACCCATGGATAATGTCAATTGTTGGAGGTACTTTAATTTCCTTCATGTTCATTAAAGCTACTGCTTTAATTGCTGCACACTATAATGGTTTACTTTGGCCAGGTAGGTTCATTGGGTTCTCAATGGGTATCACTTCATTTGCATTTTTAACATGGTGGTTAATGGGTGAAGGCATTAACTTAAAGACAACAATTTGTGTGATTCTAGCAGTGGCTATTATCAGCATTCAATTATTTTGGAAATGAAATTACCTTGGCTAGAAAAGAAACCAGATAAACCTACATTTGTAGCAGTTTACAAAAAACAAAAGACTAGTAACAAACACTACATGATTGTTACAGACATACACTCTGATATTTTAATTAATGGCAGAGCAACAAAACCTATCATTGACCACAAGTATGATATTGTAGAACTTGGTATGGGTGCTTCATTCATTGAGGTATGGTCTAAAAAATATGGCATAAGAAAACCTCAAATAATTGCAAAATAATTGCCAAAAAGTTTTTCTATGTCAGAAAAATTGATTATATTAGTACTGAATTAAAACAAATTATATGAAAAATCCTATCGTAAAGGCTATACTAACGTTAATCGTTCTTGTACCATTAGCGGTTGCTGCTGCAACTATGCTATGGAATGGCGTATTAACTCAAGTTGTAACATGGGCTGGACCTATTAATTTCTGGCAAATGTTAGGACTTATGCTTTTGTGGTACTTAATGTACCCAGGAAGAAAACCTAAACTTAAAAAAGATAATGTCTAAGAAAATCATTTATTTTGACATGGACGGAGTCCTAGTAGACTTAGCAGCAAAGATTGCTACTTACTCTCAGGATGTTATCGATGCATGTCAACTAGATGATTCTATAGACAGATTACCTGATTTATTTTTAGACCCACCTCCGATGGCAGGTGCTGTAGATGCATTCGACAAGTTTGTCAAGTCTGACAAATATGATGTTTACATTCTAAGTACTGCTCCATGGGATAATCCAGACGCCTGGATGCAGAAAAGAAAGTGGGTAATGAAGCATCTAGGAGATGGTGCTTACAAAAGACTGATTCTCTCTCACAACAAACATTTGAATATGGGAGACTACTTAGTAGATGACAGAACCAAGAATGGTGCTGGTAATTTTACTGGAGAACTGATTCAATTCGGAACAGATAAATTCCCTGATTGGGATAGCGTGTTAGACTACTTAAAACCTTAAAAATGCATTTCGAACCTAATTGGACTTTTAAGCAGAATATGGACCACATCTTTGATGTATTCCGTAAAGCTTCAAAAGTCATTCGTTCTTGCGAGAACCAAGATCAATTAGAAGGCGCATCAAATTATGTCAAGAATGTCAGGCGATACCTTACTTTCTTCTCTAAGACAAAGAGGCAACAAGAATTCTGTGATAAACAAATGGATGAATTCAATAAAATGTTGAGACTTAAAAGTATTCGCCCTAAAATTGAAGATTAATTAAAACAACATCTTGTCTATTAACAACTACAAAAACTGGAAATCTGAAAGTTTAGAGGCTTGGATAAAAACAGAGCCTCAACTGGACAGTGAGTTCTTACATTTACCAGATTGGCATGAACCATTAAACCAACATGTAATGCATGAGTGGGAAAGGCCTTTAATGAAAATGGATGCAGAACAAATTTGTAGTAAAGGCGGTAGTATTCTAAATATCGGTCATGGTATGGGTATTATTGATGGATATATTAGAGACTTAAAACCTACAAAACATACTATCATTGAGATTCATCCTAAAATTGCTGCAATGGCTGTAGATGCAGGATATGAAAATGTTTTGGTAGGAGATTGGCTTGACATAGTTAAAGATTTAGATGAACAATTTGATGCAATTTACTTTGATACTTTCTGTTTTGACAGTAGGCCAGATTGGGGTATCTTCACTGCACACCATGTGGACAGATTGTTAAAGCCAGGAGGACTCTTCTCTTACTTTAATCAAGGAGCTGCTCGTAGACAAGGAGTTGCAGGTTTATGTGAGACTCTAGGTTGGCAGAAGCAAATTAAAACTGTAGAGTACTCATCAGATGGTGAAACTATAGAACAATACGATTCTATTATTTGGCATAAATCTGCAAAATAATTGCCTCTAGATTTTTCTATGTCAGAAAAATTGATTATATTAGTACTGTAATTAAAACAATATGAAAAACGTAATTTTTGATCTAGACGGAACTCTTGCTCTAATTGATGCAAGGAGAGCTCTAGCCACTAAAAGTGGTAAGATGGATTGGGATGTATTCTTCGATCCTAAGAACATTGACCTTGACTTGCCACACCACGCTGTGATTGCAATGGCTCAAACCCTTAAAGCTGCTGGCCACAGGATTATTATCTTGTCTGGTAGAAGTAAAGGAACTAAAGATGCTACTAACGCTTGGTTGAAGAAATTCAATGTACCTTGTGACATCTTGAAAATGAGACCTACAAGCAGGGACTTTATGTTCATGCCAGATGACAAGCTTAAGCAAATGTGGCTTGACAAGCTTTTCACTGACAAAAGTGATATTATCTGTGTCTTTGATGACAGACAGAAAGTAGTCGATATGTGGAGAGACAATGGATTAACTTGTATGCAAGTTGCTCCTGGAGACTTTTAACGTCCTTGTCCTCTGTAAGGCTTCTTGTAATTCTTAGACGTCTTGGAGTTTGAGTGATTATTTTTACTATGAACTCCAGGACGCTTCTTTTTAGCTTTTTCGTATGCCGGCATTTTGTTAATTTATTTTTAGTCAAAACCTATATATCTTTAGAATATGTTAATAACTTTTTGCAAAATAATTGCCTCTAGATTTTTTTATGTCAGATATTTTTATTATATTAGTACTGTAATTAAAACGATAAACAAATGAACAAATATATGCAAAAAATTTCAACTTACCCATTCAGACACCCACTCGGAGACTGTACCAATAATGGTTTAACTTCAGTAGGTGATTCTTTCGACCTTTATTTTGACGTCGATAATGTGGACAACATTCCAGACGACTCACTTGTCTTAATCAAAAGAAACTTGTTTGGTAAACCAGCTTGGTATGCAAAACCTGCATCACTTTTGAAATCAGGTACTCAATCCATGATGGGCGGTAACTTCGTTTACACGTCGGATTCAAGATTCCCTGGAGATGCTCCAATTCCTGTTCACGATAGAGTAGAAGCATAATGGCAGGTTTCTATACATATCCTAAAGGTACTTCTTGGTATTACCGAGAAATGGGTTCCAGAGATAAAAAGACTGGAAAGCTAAAATACTATAACGTGAAAGTCACGGACTATAAAATTGTGGATTGTGAATGTATGGCCAGAGAATTCAGGCCATATCAACCATGTAAACACATGAAAAGATTACATGAAAAAACTGGCCACAGTTTGTAAATTTTCCAGAAAACATGTAATTATACTAATATGGAAGCAATAAAACAAATACAATCACTTCTGCAGGAAGCAGAACAGATAGCAAAAGATGAATTAGGACTAGATAATATATTCTACAACGAGAGGTTCGTAGAGATGTTTATGGCTAATCATTTAGGCCATGAGTATGGTAACAATACTCAGGGTGGCGATGCCTTAGATGCCACTGAAACGCCTACAGAATATAAGGCAATTAATCTTAGAAGTAAAAGTAAAGGTACTTTCCAGTTTCACTGGTTATCTAAGAACAAAATCAAGAAATATGCTCAGACTAACAATATGTACTTTGCAATTAGAGATGGTGTAACTATTGAGAAGATCTATGAAGTTCCAACCGATGTTATCATGCCAGTTTTAGAAGCTAAAGCTACAAATTCAAAATCTATTAATGGTCATGCAGGTTTCAATGAAAAGAAATTAATTGAGGAGTTTAACGCAAAGTTAGTCTATGATTCAGAGAAATTCAACTGTGCATATTCTGGCTTAACATCACCAGCAGCTTATGAGTAAGAGAATGACACCAGTATCATTGCTGATTGAAGCAATGCAAGAAGAATTAGAAAGCAGTCCGAAAGAGGTTTGGCCAGGACTGGAATATGCAATTGCCATGGCAAAGAGACTTTTGCCTGAAGAAAAGAAAATCATGTGCAAGTTTGCAGAAGATTGGGCGAATGCAAGAGAAGAAACAGATAGAATGTATAATGATATTCCAGGGTTTGAAGGTACCCTGGATGCATTAGATGACTTAACCGATTTTTCATGAACAAAATTTTAGTCTTAGGTATTTCACCAGGTTTTGCTGGTAGTCCACAGAAATCTATGTCTATTCAAAGAGTAAAGAGATGGATGGCTGAATGTGGCTACGAGCAGACCGACTATGACTGGAGAAATCTAGTCGATGAGGCTGGAGCTTTACCTAAGATGTCAGAAGTTACAATTACACAAGATGAAGTCTCTGTCTATCAGAAAGTAATTTGTCTTGGTAATAAACCTGAACAATGGTGTAAGTCTAAGAAACTGGATTATCTAAAAGTTCCTCATCCTTCTGGCTTAAACAGAATGTGGAACAATCCAAATCAAGAGACTATAACTATTGGTGAACTAAACAATTATCTAAATGAGTAGACAGTTTACATGGTGGCGAAGATTCTGGGCAACAAGAAAGATGCCTAAGCAAATGTTGTACAAAGCTGCTAGCGAATTACAACAGAGAATTGAGTTTGGTGAATATGAAGTAGATAATCTTGGTAGAGAATATATGTTGGAAGAAGCAATCTTCGAGCAGAAAGAAAAGGCACTAAGAAAAGAAAAGCCTTGGTTAACTGAAGAGTCTTACCGAGAACAGATTCAACCTATCAACAAACAATACAGAAAAAGACAGAACTTAATTATGAAAGCTCATCTTGAGTCTGAGCAAAAATTACTGTATAAATTAAGAGAAGAATTAGATAAAGAGTTTGGTATTGGTCAGCAGAGAATTCAAGATGAGATGGAAGTATTCGATGGAACAACTAGAGAGTTTTATTTTCATATTAAGTCAATAGCTTTAGGTAAGAAGTTCGATCCTGACAAACAACAGAGATTAATACTTGAGCAACCAAGACATATCCTCAAACCCAAAGAAAGAAAATATGTGGACCTTTGGATGAGGTTAGTAAAGAAGAATAATTGGGAACCATTCTTAAATTGGAACAATTATCAATAACCACATATAACTAATATCAATTGCGGGAACAATGATGGAATTTTTACTTTATTATGCAATCGGTGGATTTTTATTCAATCTAATGTGGGACTTGTTAGTTTCATTCTTAGTCAATAAAGATTTACTTAATGAAACAACTAGACTTAAAGGCGTAGAAAGATTAATTGTAGGATTCATTTGGCCTTATGGTTTAGTGTTATTCATTTATCATTTAATCCGCGCACTTAATGAAAAATAAAAATATGACAAACTACGGATATTGTTGCATCAACATGCAGCTCAGAAAACAAAAACCATCAGTTACTACAAATCGTAGTATGATTAAGCGTACGTTCGAGGCTAAAGGCCCAGACTATGCATCAGAACTTATTGTACAAAATGTAAGAGATCTACGTGAGATTATCAAGTGGAATCATGCTAACGGTATTAAGCTATATCGTCTTAGTTCTGATATTATGCCGTGGATGTCAGAATACAACATCTCAGATCTAAAGGACTTCAGAATTATTAGAACTATTCTAGAAGACTGTGGCGATCTGGCTAGGGAGTATGGGCAACGTCTTACTTTTCATCCAGGACCATTTGACGTCTTGGCATCACTAAATGAAAATGTAGTCACCAAATCTATTGCAGACCTTAACAAGCACGGTGAAATTATGGACCTAATGGGTCTACCGCGTACTCCCTATGCTGCGATCAACATACATGTTAATACTACTCAAGGTGGTAAAGAAGAAGCTATGCAAAGATTCGTAGACAACTTCCATTTACTTGACCCTTCTGTTAAAAGCAGACTTGTAGTAGAAAATGACGACAAACAAAAACAATATGCTGTAGAAGATCTTTACCAAGGTATTCACAGTAAGGTAGGTATTCCAATTACATTTGACTACCATCACCATTGGTGCCATCCAGGTGAGTTGACTCAGGAGGAAGCTCTTAAAATGGCTTCAACAACTTGGCCTAAAGGTATCAAACAACTTTGCCACTATTCTTCGTGCAAGCAAATACATGAGGATGCTTCTGTTATGGCAAGGGCTCACGCTGATTACATCTATGAGCATATCAATACTTATGGATTAGATTTAGATATTGAGTTAGAAGCTAAAGCTAAGGAATTAGCTGTACAAAAATATGTGAAACAATTTGCATCACAACTAGTATAACCCTTAAATAATATCATTATGACAAAGTTTTTAAAAACGGTAAAAACAGGCTTAATCAAGTCACTTAACCATATTTCCGACCAGTATTTCTATGCAATAGGATTATTCTGGATGGGAGCATCTTTCCTTTATATAGGAGAACCTCATTTTTGGAATGTGTTGGGTTTTGCAATCCTGTTTACTGGAGTACAGAGCATTATCAATGAAATTAAATTAAATAAGAATTAATATGAGTTTAAAAGTAGACGCACTTAGAGCACACTTCCAAGCTGAAAAGCTTGAAGCAATTGCTACCCTTGAGGTATACGTTAAAAATTCCGCTGGTATCGGTGAGCACCCGCAAATCATCGAAGAAATGGTAAAACTTGTAGAGCAAGTTGCCAACGCTAATGACTGTTTAGAGACATTAGACGAAATCTTCATACAAGATGGAGAGAACAGTACTAACGTAGCTCAAGAAGGCTCCGTCAATAGTTGATTTATTTAGGCTAGACATAGATGACTAAAGGAGCAAAGGACCCCAAAAGTGGGGTCCTTTTTTTGTGATATATAATAAATGAAGTATATCAAATCTCTACATGAAGCTGATAAAAGAATTCCTAGAAAGAAGGGACAGAAGGCTAAGTCAGATAAACATTCAGATCTTTATACAGATGAAGATCCGAAAGGCACCATCCATGGCTTAGGTTTTAAAGATGCTCAGAAAGCAGAAGATAGCATAAAGATTATCAAGAAAGTAGATAGAACTCATGCACATAAAGTTCAAGCAACTCTTGTTATGCAACAGAGAGCTAAAGTTGCTATCGAAAGAACTAAAGATCCTGAGAAGAAAAAGAACTTAAAAGCAGCTTATGAGATTTGGACTAAGTTCTTAGAAGAGATGAAGAAGAAAACTCAAGAGTTGAAGAAAGAGTCTGTAGTAAATGAGATTGGTGATATGTCTGCAGGTTTCTACAGAGTTACTGGTCCACTATTCGATGCTGGAGGTAGAAGATATTGTAAATATGAATTCACAACTGAGAGTAAGTTAAGATATAGTGTTGTATTTTACGATAGCGTAAAAGATCTAACTGAGATGTGGTTCGAAACCTATGATGGTGATAAACAAATACCGATGCATCTAACAACTGATAGAGGTGAAATTCTTAAAGTTATTGGAACAGCAATTGGTATATTAGAACATTATCTAACAGCAGAAGGTGCTGGTGCTCCTTATGGTATTACTGACAATAGAACTCCAAATCAAATTCATAATCCAGGAGTTAAGACTTTAATTATTAAACCAGTAAAAGAAAAGAAACGTAGAGGTAGAGGTTTCGGTGATGATATTGAGTCGGATAGAAGAAGAGAAAAGATCTATATGCAATTCTTAAAGAAGCAAGGTTTTTCTCCTAAACTAAAAGGTTCAGATATTCTAATCGATATTCCTAAGTATCAGAAGAAACAAGGTGTAGTAGGAGTTGTAGCAGAGTCTTGGACTGGCCAAGAAGTTGCTGACCATATTAGATATATTACTCCAGATGAAAGTGATGTGCCTGATTACTTTATTGACAAATATGTTTTACCTAACGATGGTTGGCAGAATAAACCAATCAAACTAAAGAACTTACTAAAAGATAGAGACTTTAAAGCATACTATAAATCTGGTGAAGAGAGATATGATGAGTATGAAGTAGCTGGTGATGACTTATACCAAGAATTAGTTGTCTATAAAGGTCAATTATTAGATGGTTATTCTAGAGCAGCGAGAATGTTAAGAAATGGTGAAAAGACTGCAGCAGCTTTCGTAATAGAGAATAGTTATATAATGGACTTAGAGTTATTTGAAAGATACACTAAATTAGATTCTATCTCAAATAAACTTTTAGGTGATGTATTTAGACAATGGGTATTAGACTATAAGAATGGTAAGAGGTCTTCTCATTATTCATTTAGCGTAGAGAACCCTAAGTTAACTTTTGATTTGGACTGTAGAATTTATTTTAAAGGTAAAGGTTTTGAAGTCTTAGATTCTACTGGAGCTGATGCAAGAGACGAAGATGACGATGGCGATTGGCAAGATCCGTTTATCAATATAGATTTCTCTTGTAATCCAGAGTGGTTACCAACATATTGGTCAGAAATTTACTTCCATTTAGCAGATGTTCTAAGACATGAGATTGAACATATTACTCAAGATGGTATTGATATTGGTAACTATAGAAAGGGTAAACCTAATAAACCAGACGATGAGATGAGAGCTATGATTAAGAGTGGTATTATACCTAAGTACTATTATTTACTTTTAGCTAAAGAAGTAGACGCAAATCTACAAGGTCTAAGGTTTGAAGCTAAGAAGAGAAAAGAAAAACTAATTGATGCTTGTAATAGATATTTAGACCAAAAAGTAGAGATGGGCTACCTAACACCTGAAGAAAAAGAAGAGGTTTTAATCAAGTGGGAAGCAAGGGCTAAACATTTAGGTTTTAAACTGAGATAAATAGGATATGAAGCATATAATACAATATAGTGATTTTGTTTTGGAGAATAGAAAAAATCAGCCTAACACTAAAAAGGCTGTGGCTAAAATTCAAAAAGTAATTACTAAACAGTATGATAAAGTAGAGAAAGAAACTGCTAAAGCTAAAGAACTATCTCAATCTTCAGAGGTTGTAGATAAAATGTCTGCTACTCTAGCAAAAATGAAAGTACAGTTAGCACAAGCCGAAGCTCAAAAACAAGCTGTTAAACAACAGATTGAAATTAAGAAAGGCCAGATTAGAACTGCTAAAGATAAAGAAAAAGCTAGTAAAGAGCTAGAGAAAAAAGCAAAAGAAACTCAAGAATAAATAATAATATGAAATTTATTAAACCACTTAACGAAAAGAAACCTAAAGGCGCTCCTGATTTTCATCATTCAGATGCTCCAGATGCTGAAGGTAGATTTAGAGACTTAGGCATTAAGGATTTGGCAGCATGGTTAATTAAAACCAGAAAGAAAGATGTAAAGAAGATTAGTGGTTCCTTAACTCAACAAGTTGTCTTCAATAGAAACGACGATCCTGAGTACGCAGAGAAAATGGAGAAGGTTAGAAGAGAAGTCTACAAACAATTAGGTAGACAAGATCTTCTAGATAAAATGGATGAGTCAGTATTAGAAAGATTTAACGAATCAAGTTTTAGATTCGGTAAAAAGAAACAATTTAGTTACGATGACATTAATGTAGCTTATGGTTTTTGGGGTACTACTGAAATGAATTATGATGAAGAGCAAACTTCTATAGCATGGGAAGATGCATTCGAAATGCTAACAGGGTACTATAAATTTAGCGACGATGGCGCACTATACTATTTAAACTCAAAGGCAGGTAGACATCTTGCAGATAAATTTGCAGGTGGAGAATTCTACAATATGGAAGATGCTATGTATGATTATGCTAAAGATAGTCAGTGGAAAAAGTGGTCAAAAGAGTATAACAAGTATGCTCAAGAAGAAATGATGTCAGAAGCTAAACAATTGCCTAAAGAAATTACAAAACATAAAGACATTCCATCATGGGCAAAATATGTTGCGCAACACTCTGATGGAGAATGGACATGGTATGAAGAGACTCCAACTATGGTTAGATTTAGAAGTGGTGGAGGAGCATGGAAACAAGATGGCAACCAAACATATACAGGAGTAAAAACAGACGGTAAAGACTGGGATAAAATTCCAACATATTATTATGTAAAGAATGGAAAGATTAGCGAATCAGTCTTAGAGTCTATAGATGGTTTGGAAGACGCTAAATCTAGACTTGAAAATGTTTACAAGCATTTAGGTGTTGAGTATGGTAAAACTAGAAGAGGTGACAAATATGTTCAGATTAACTATATACCTGCATCAAGACCTCAGAGTCAAAACCCTGAATTCTATAAAGTATTCTATGATAATGATAAAGACCTAAAGAAAATAGGTAAAGAACTTGGTATGGACCTTAAAGAGTCTGTACTAAACGAAGAGGATTCATATAACGATTATCCTGCTGCTGCAAAGAAAAATGCTCAGATGGCAATTGATTGGAAAGAGAAGTATGGTAGAGACGAAGTACCTGCTGGAACTCCAGTTGGTTGGGCAAGAGCTCATCAATTAGCTAAAGGTGAAAAGATCTCAGCAGAAACTGTAAAGAGAATGTCTGCATTTAATAGACATAGAAAGAATTCTAAAATTGCACCAGAACATAAAGATACTCCATGGAAAGATAATGGCTATGTAGCTTGGTTAATCTGGGGTGGAGATGAAGGTGTTGATTGGGCAATGAAGAAATCAAAAGAAATTGATGCTATGGAAGAAGTAAAAGAAGGTAAATTATCTGTAAAAGCTTTTGTTGGAACTGAAGCCGGTGGACCATCTTACAAAAAATTTGGACTAAGACTTAAAAAATTAGGTTCAAGTATATATGGTGGAGACGATGTTGAAATATCTGGACCAGATTCTAAACTATTACAATTTGCTAAAGCTTCTTTAGGAGTTGGTAATAAAGCTAAAAATGTTAGGGATGCTCAAAAAGAAATTGATGGTATGTTAGAATCAAAAGGGCTTAAATATATTAAACCTTTAAATGAAGGTTACTGGAGCCACTATGACTATGAAAAGTGGACTAAAGATAATGGTAAACCTAAATATCCAAAATGGGTAAAGACTACTCTAAAGGAAATTGTTAAAGGTGGTTTCATGGAATCACACTATGATGCAGAACACAACTATATGGTTTTATGGTTAGCCTCATTAGAGAACAAAAGAAGATCTGAATTATATGCTTACGACAAGAAAGGTAAGAAAGAGTTTGGTAAAGTAGGCTATGCGATGTACCAAAGATTCTATAATGACTTAACAGGTTACAATATGTTCTTTATGCAGGGAGCTCTGTATGCGATGGAAGTTTCTAAACAGATTCAAGATAGAATAGCTAATGGTGAGCCTGTAGAACCAGCATATTATATGATGAAAGAATACTTCAATAACTTCGGTATGGACACTAAGAGAAGTAGAACTTTTAACGCTGCCTATGAGAAACTAGAGAAGTGGATGAAAGACAACCAAATCGAAACCCTATAAATAATACCATATTAGGAAGATATATAAAAAAACAAAGAAATTAACAAATGGCATTTACACACCAAAAAACAGTAACTGTTACTCCCGCGGATGACGCTTATGGTTGGGCAGTTGTAGATAATGCAACTAACCAAACAGCTAACTGGGTTACAGTAACTCAACAAGGAACTACCGATGTATGGGATTTCCTAGTAGCCGATAACGCAGGCTCTACACAAAGAGTTGCGACTGCTACGGTAACACACTCTAATGGTGTGACAACAGATTCATTTACAATTACACAGGTTGGTGTTTCATCAACTCCGAGTACGCCTACGCCGTCGTCAAATCTATGGAATATAGTAACTGGGCCGGCAAGTAATGTATTTTCTACTGGATTTACAATGAATGGAGGTCCATTTACTTATGCAGGTACACCAGGAGCAGATAACAATACCGCTAGAGGTTTTGAGTGGGGAACAGATCAGAACAATTTATCTAATACTCATGTACAGAATACAGTTGGTACAATGGCATACTCTCATGGCTTAACTGGTTTAAATGCTTCAACTACATATTATTACAGAGCATATAGCACTTCTCCAGCAGAAGGTACAGTATATGGATCTATTGAAAGTGTACAAACTTCAGCCCCACAATTATCGTTTAACGCTTTAGTTATGGAGGTTGGTAGCACAACAGGAACCCCTGGTTCAACAGTTGATGAAACTCCTTTCGCGCAAAGAGTTTTCTTTACAATTAATGCTACTCAAGAGATAGACGGACATACTATTGATGTTCTTAGTTTAACTAAAACAGCGCCTAATGCAGGAGCAGGTGAGATTGAAGACTTTAGTATTTCTAACAGTAACATGTTAAATGGCTCAACTATAAATGATTTAGCACCATTTGAATTTGGTGGCTCAGGTACAGCTAGTAATGCTCAAGCAAAATTATATTTAGCTATCGCGGAGGATAATTTAACTGAAGGTACTGAAACTTACCAAGTTACTATTTCTCCGGATTACAAAGACGCAAATGGAAACGTAGCAGGACAACATGGTTTAGCTACAACATACAGCTTTAACATTAACGATACTTCAGTTAACGTTCCTGTACAAGCTGCTTATGGACAACCAGCTAACCATGGTATATTAGGTAGTGGTGTTACATCTACTTCAGGAAGTGTAACTCTATTCACATATACGTTTGACAATAACCCTGCAGTCGTCGGGCCATCACATACAATTTTATTTAGCCCAGAGTCGTCTCCAACACATACTATAAATACTAGTGCTACCAACGTTGCCAATACCATTTATTGGTCTAATAGTGCAGATGGTAGTACAAATGATACTAATGCTATAACAGCGGGAGCTAATGCTGTACTACAAAACTTTAGTGTTAGTGGTCAAAACGCAAACAATACAGGATCTGGAGGTAGCTTCTATGGTTCATGGCAAGTTACTTTCGAGGATAAAGCAACTGCTTCAGCACCAGCCAACCCTGGATTAAGTTCATAAAAGAATTAAAATTAAAGAGATATGGCAATTAAATACTTAGTAATAAATCACGAAGAAACAGCAAACCTTAAAACGGTTATTGCTTATGATGTACCGCCTGCACCACTAGGAGTAGGTTATTTAAACTTTGATGACGCAGATGGTGATGCAAATACTTCTGATATTTCAGTGGTCGCAACTCCAGTAAGTGGAACAAATAACTACGTACATCAAGTTGGAGTTAGTTTTGAATGGGGAGGTGTAGAACCACAAGCTGGAAACTTTGCATTATCAGGTACTAACGGTAACCCAGCTAAACTTAAGACGGTAGACTATCCGGCTGAAACCGGTGCGGTTGATGTGCAATTAAGTGGAACACCTGGAACCACTGGTAATACTGGTTCTGTAACTCTACTGTTTGCTGAAAATGATGGCTTTGCTCAGACCCAAAACTTAGTATATAGTGGTAATATCTCTCACCCTGATCAGAACACAACAGGTACTCAGGGCTACAACATTTTAGATATTAGACAAAATGGTCAGCAATTTAGCCAAGGTAAAATATAAAAAGATATTAATTAAATAAAAACTAAATAAAATGGCAAAAAAAATACTATCATTCGAAGAATATCAAGTTCAACTAAAAGCTGAACAAGATAACGTAGATACTACTGAAGAGGTAGAAAACGAAGAATGTCCTTGTGGTGAAGACGAGGATGGAAACTGTCTAGAGTGTGAAGATGATGTTGTCGTTATGGCTCCGGCTGAAGACGATGATGAAGATGAAGACGAAGAGGACGAAAAAGAAGACGACGACGATGATGACGACGATGATGATTCTGATGAAGATGATGACGATGATGAAGACGATGATGATGAAGAAGATGAGTCTGAAGAGTCTGAAGAAGAAGAGTCTGAAGAAGCTCCTGAAGAAGGCGGTGAAGAAGCTCCTGAAGCAGAAGGAGAAGCAGCACCAGCAGAAGCACCAGCAACAGTAGAAGAAATGTTAATCGAAGGCTACGAAAAAGTTAAAGAAGCTGCGTGTGCTTACGAGAAAGACGAATACCAAGACCACACATTAGAAATGTATATGAAAGAGAATGCTGCGTTAGTGGCTGCTCTTGCTGCAAAAGCAATGGAAGAAGGTTATGGTGAAGTTAAAGAAATGGAATTAACTCAAGAAATGTATGAGGCCCACTGTAATGAGATGAAAGAGGCTTATGGTAAGAAAATGGATGAGTTAAAAGAAACATACGGTGCAGGTAAAGAGTAATATGAAATACATCAAGTCGATAAACGAATTAAAGGAAGCTAGACAGGCTCCAGCAAAGAGATTATTTAAAGACGTTGTTAAAGGCAACACATCTTCTATTGAAGGTCAGAAAATATCTAAGGAGATGGCACAAGCTGCATTAGACTGGTTTGATAGATCTGTATATGCTAGAAAATATGCAAATCAAGTTCAAAAAGCTGGTATGGGTGCAGTAGCTCCTCTAATCTTTGGCGACTATTGGGGTATTAAGAAAACTATTAGCCGTAAACTAAAGGACGAGTTCAAAGAATTACAAGACGTATATAAGAGAGAAATGTCTGAGTCATTATTAAATGAGTCAGATGCAACTCCTACTATGTTATTAGCAAACGAGATTGAAGGCGCAGAATATCACATGGCTTATTCAGACGGTGGTGTTGGTGTAGATGCTAGATCGACTAAGAAGACTTGGGACGATGGAGTACCAGTACTTAAGTTTATTGCAAGAGCGCCTAAGAAATCAGTAGAAATACCAAAAGGTAAATTTGAAGTAGTTATCGATGATAAATACGGATGGTACTACTGGCAACACAAGGGTACGTGGTATGGTATGGAACAAGATGGAGAAGCACCTCCCTTTGAATACTAAATAAATGAACTTGACTATGAAATGCGATTGTAAAGTATGCAACTGTGGAACTTCTTGCAGTTGTGATTGTTGTAACTGTTAATTGTGCAGGCACACATTTTAGAAACTTTTAATAAGGTCTATATATAATTACTGAATATATAGACCTTTTTAGTATGCCAAGAATTCCGGTAGATTTAATTTACATGCAAATGGCTTATCAAGTAGCCAAGCTCTCGTACGCTAAACGTAGGCGCGTTGGTTGTATTATCGTGAAAGATACACAGGTAATTGCAACTGGATATAACGGTACGCCACATGGCTTTGATAACGACTGTGAAGAGATACAGACTAGAGAGATAGAGAACGAAAATCACAAGAAAGTATTAGAAGAAAAAGGTTATGAGTGTGAAGACACTTGTTGTTCAAAAGAAGTAACTAAAAGAGAAGTTCTACATGCAGAGTCTAATGCACTAGCAAAAGTAAGCCGCTCTTCCATTTCATCAGATGGCGCGGACATGTATGTAACTATGTCTCCCTGTTTCGACTGTGCAAAATTAATTATTCAAGCAGGTATTAAAAGAGTATTCTTCTCAGAAGACTATCGAGATATGTCTGGTATTGCACTGTTAGAGAAGGCTGGTATTGAGGTAAAAGAAGTTATATGTTGGAACGGGGAGTAACTCAAATTATTGATGAGGCTCTAGCCCAAAACGTATTCGGAACTGATTTCCAATTTAGACCAGGACAAAGAGAGGTTGTGGAAGCTATCTGCAATCACTATCTTGAAGACCAAGAGGGAACAGTTATTCTAGATGCTCCAACTGGAAGCGGTAAATCTCTAATTGCTATGTGGTCCGCGCACGTTTTAAAAGAACTCGGCCACCGAGGCTATCTCGTCACATCTGATTTAATGCTACAAGATCAGTATGAAGAAGATTTCCATAAGTTTAAATTGAATTGGCCCTCAGTAAGAGGAGTAGACAATTATGAATGTGATGTTAATGGTCTAACCTTTTCTCTTGCAGACTGTAAGATGAAAGGTATTGGTTATGAACAGGCTGAAAATCTTTCATGCTGGAACACTTGTGGGTATCTACAAGCCAGACGGCGCGCGAAGGAGCTACCTGTAGCTCTCTTCAACTACTCATATTATCTAATACAAAGGAATTATGTAGAAGACAAGATGATAGATCAGGGTAAAGAGATACCATTTCCTAAGAGAGACTTTGTATTCTTTGATGAAGCACATAAGGTTGATAGTATTGTACAAGGACACTTTTCACCTAGAATAGACAGAGGAACAACTAAGATATTTAAAGAAGTAAACAGATTCGTACAGAAACATGGTATCAATGCTGCCTGGGTAACCGAGAACAGAATAGCAAGTATCGTCGACCGCTTAATGCGGGAAGACGACCACCAGGAGTTAATGAGGCTCATCGGAGAGTTCAGAGGTATCGCCGTGGTTTATCGTAAAGTCAAAAATGCAGCCCTCAAGCAGTCAATGACCAGATTTAAGCAGACTGACGTCCCTAAAGAATGGCAGACTTTTTTTGGACGAATGGATCGATTGAAAGATATATGGTGTAAGTTTGATGACTATCATGATATAATTAAAGAGCTCGGTAATGATGCAATCGTTATTAATCGAAAAGAAACTGAAACTCAATTCTTATGTTTAGAAGAAGCATTAATGATTGAAAAATTCTTACAGAATAAAAGTGGTTTTAAAGTTTTTATGTCTGCAACTCTAGGCGATATTAGATCTTTTGCAAAACATACTAAAATGGGAAATGCAAAGGTTATTAGAATGGATAACAAATTTTCCTACAAAAAATCCCCCGTGGTTTTCATCAATAGGCACAAATTGTCTTTTAGAGAACGCGAACAAAATCTCCCCAAGGTCATAAAGGTTCTTGACAAGATTTTAGACAAACACAAAGGACAAAGTGGGATTATTCACGCCGGCTCCTATCAGTTCATGAATGAAATAAATGCTCAATCCAAACACAGTTTTAATTTCATAACCTATGATGTAGCGAAAGAAAGATCTAGTGCAATTAGAAACTTTAATGAAAACGATGGTAAAATACTTGTAGGTCCTTCACTGTTAGAAGGTTTAGACCTTAAAGATGATAAATCTAGATTTCAAATCTTCTTTAAAGTACCATATCCATCATTGAACGACCCACTTGTAAAAGCAAAGATGTCCGCGTTTGCTGATTGGTATGATTGGAAAACAGGCATTTCAATACAACAAGGAGCAGGAAGATCTATTAGATCTAAAGATGATTGGGCAATAACATATATTTTAGATGCGTGTTTTAGAAGCTTGATAAATAAACAGGACTTCTTTCCACCATCATTTAAAGAAAGAATAAAAACAATTTACTAAATGAGAGACTTAATTATTTGCGACAACTTTTACTCTAATGTAGATGAGGTAAGAGCTTTCGCTTTAAAACAAGATTTTAATGTTGATGGTAACTATCCTGGACATAGAACAAAATCTTTTCTAAACGAATCAATTGCTAACTATATTGGTGAGATTGTAGGAGGAGAGATAGATTTAGAAGGTTTAGGTGATGATACTTATTGTGGAGCATATCAATATACCACTGCAGCAGATAGAACTTGGATTCATGCGGACGGTTGGAATCACTGGGCAGGAGTTGTCTATTTGACACCAGATGCACCAGTTACTGGAGGTACTGGTATTTTTAGACATAAACCTACTGGACATTATTCTGTACCTAGATTGAGTGATGGTAGCAGAAATGAAACACTTATGGATTTAATTAACAGCGATGCACAAGATTACACCAAATGGGATTTAGTTGATGTAGTAGGAAATAAGTATAATAGAGCTGTATTCTACAAAGGAGACTTATTTCACGCTTCACTAGATTACTTTGGTAAATCTTTGTATAACGCTAGACTATTTCAAACATTTTTCTTTAACACAAAATAAATTATGGGATTTAACAAACTACACATTCCGGAACTAGAATCTTTAAAACAATCTCTAAGAGAGAAAGGTAACGAAGAGTTTACAGAATTCTGGAAAAAGAGATACATGAAAGCCGACGCGATTGTCGGACCACCTGATTCACATGACTTTATTAAACAATTTCTAAATCGTGAGTATAATTATAGAACGACTGGTCAACTCGAGTTTGGCTTTGATGAAGTCGATGATTAAAAATAAAAATATGTCAATAGAAACACAAGAACAAACAGAATTAAAAATGTACGTTTGGGCAAAGACTGAACGTGCTGGAGATATAGTTACTGTAAGTGGAACAGAAGACAAATACACCACATTTACAGATGGCACAAGATGTGCAACCGCATTAATCGGAGAAATGTTATTAGAAGCTAGAGACCAAGACAATGCAGAATCTTTAGCTAAATCATTTAAAACTGTAGAAGAACCACAGAGAGATCCGAATCCTGTAGAAGAAACTATTAAAAAAGAAACTACTACAACTGGTAATGTAATGATTGATGTGCTAAGAAAAGTTAGCGCTAAGAATACTGTTACTATGCCTTTAGAGATAAATGTACCAACTAAAGACGTTTACAATCTATTAGTAGATCAGATTGATGAAGACTTAAATGAGCATGTATTGCAGCTTGTGATGAGTCAGATAGATAATTTACAAGAACAATTAAAGCCACAGGCAGAAGAATTTATTAAAAACTATTACAATGGCAAAGGAACAAAAACTAACACCAGAAGAAAGTCAACAAATAGCGGAGGCAACTCAAGTGCCCCAGACATCACCTACTGATTGGAATAGACGTCAAAGACGTCACATGTTGAGACAACAAGGAGTATTAGGATATTTAAGTAAACTTCCCTTCTTAGGTGAAGTTAGGTCTAACTTTAGAAAGCAAAATCTTGAGAATGGAAGAAAGATTCATCAAAGAAATTTGGATGAAAATGACAGAGTTAACCATGCTGCTCTAGAAGCTAAGTTAGAGTCTATGAAAGAGACTTGGAAATCTTTAGGCTATAATAAGAGTGAGATAGATAAATTAGAAGAGGCTTGGTCTTTATCTGTTATTAAAGATAAAGAAACTCGTAAAGAGGACAAGAAGAAGATTAAGCAATTACAGAGAGAAGTGCAAGAGTCATTTCAATCTAGAAAAAAATAAACACTAAATGATTAGTATTAGTATAGAACCTGCTGATAACGGGGTAGTCAAATTTTTGATTGACGATAATGTAAATGGTGGAGGTGAAGAATACACTTCAAGAGTCGTTTACGATTTTGATGGTTATCTTGGTAGACAGCAACAAGTTAAGTTTTTAAATGACTTAATCTTAGATTTAGGTTTGAGTACTGGTAGTGATATTGACCGTGATAAATTGGAGATTAAATTAGATTGGGGAACAAAGTATAACCCAACAGAAAGTGAAATTAAATCAAGAGTAAGTCAACTCCAAAAAGAAATAAAAAGACTTGTTCGATTAATAGAGAAATGAAACTACACGTAGAAGGTGTATGGTGTAAGACTAGAACTGAGTTTGAGAGATTAGCAAAGTCTGGTGAATATGATTTGACAGTATCTTATTTTGATATATTCAATAGATTGATAAAGTCAGACCCTTATAGCAAGGAACCATCAGACATTATTGTTTCTCTCTATATCAGAAAATTAATACAAAGGCTGCTTGATGATGCAAATGAAAACGAAAGAGAGCAGGCTAAAATTTTATACATGTTCAAGACCTTAGACTCAGGTTCGGTTTTAGGATTTAAAGAATTTGTAAATGACTTAATTGAAGAACCGTTTGATTTGGATCTTATTATCATTAACAGATGCGACTATCCTAAAAGAGGTGTGTTGAGCAAATTTGATAATGTAAGATTCATAGACCATGATTAAGCATAAGATTTTTACCAAAGGTGAATTAATTCAAGCTCTAATCTCTACTACACAAGCACCTAATGTACTGATTCCTGTGAGGGCTATGATACACGACGTTAAATTCGACGACGTGAACCCTCAATATCAAATTAAGATTAGAAAGTTCTATGACCAGATTAATTTTCTAAAGAGAAACTTATTTGGTGGTAGATTCATTAGAAATTTTGAGGGCAAAGATACAAGAATAAATCTAAAGAGACAGGAATATAATACTGTTAAAGAACTAGAAGATAGAGTATTTAATGGTGATAAATGGCAACAATATCTAATTGTTGTAGACTCTGTATTTTGTGTAAAGACTAGAGGTGAACAAGTAGAATTATTCAATAAAATACAAGATTTCCAGGTTGAAGCTAATTTTAAAGAGCTCTTTAACCTATCAAATAGAACCACATACACTGGAAATTACAACTTTCATACAAAAGGTGAGTTCATTAAAGCACTTCAAAAGTTTTTAGGTGATAAATACCCTAAAGACAAAGATTGGGCAGATTCTGTACTATATAGACCCAATCACGATGAAATGGACCGCGGAGAGTGGGTCTAAACATATTAGTGTAATATATTGCACAGATATATATAAAAAACAATAGGACTTTTAATGGCTAACTACACGCTTGATAACATTCTTCCAGGACCTCCAATACAATATATTTACACGGAGATAGCAACTGGTGAACAAATCGTTAGAAACCAACAGTTTTCAGACGATGAAGTTGCAGGTGCTCCCCCTGCAGATGGAGGTAATGATGCTGTAATCCAAGGTACTAATTCTTTTAGAGAATCCGGTGAAGTTGCTGGAGAGTCTTTATATGGTAAGAAACAGATTGATTCTAGAACATATAAGACCAAAGATCCAGATAAAGACTTTAATCAGGGTCCTGGTGTTAGATCTTTATATAATAAATGGTCTCTTCACAACTATAATAACAGAGCGACAGGTACTGCCGGAGAGAAGAATGCATATTTACACTATAATAAAGCTGTAACTTCTGGTAACGATGATAACATTTTAAATCCTACTGCTAGAAGAATTGTAAACTATTCACAAGATCAGGGCGGGATTGGTTATTCATATAAATTTTCTGACTTTGCATCTACAGAACATTATGGTCAGATTTCAAATGAATATCTAATTACATTAAGACGTTTTGCATATCCATGTGGAGATGATTTAATGAATACAATGGGAGTAGATTCAAAAGGTAATCCTATTGATTTAGGTCAGCCTGATTTAGCTAGAGTTTTAACATGGATGTCACCTGCTTTAGGTAACGACATGAAAGAGGTATTAAAATTTGGGACGTCATTTCCATGGAAAGACGTTGAGTCTCAGATTCAAGAAGTACAAGGTAATGCACAAAAAAGAGGTAAGTTAGGTGAGTTTATGGATTCATCTTCATTAGGTCGTGCAGTTGAAGCTGGTTTGAGTGGTAGAACAGCTGCAGAAGCTCAGACAATCAGAGATAAAGGTGGAGGCTTTGACCCTCTTAAGGAAACTTACCCTAACAAAGTATTTGGACCTTTAAACGTGATTAAGAAAGTTTTAGCTAGAGAACAAGGTTTAGAATTTGATAGTACATTTAATTTAACGTTCCATTACGATCTTAAAGGTATAACCGGCACTTCGCCAAAGGTTGCGTTTATGGACACTCTGTCAAATATCTTAGCTCTAACATATAACAATGCTCCTTTCTGGGGTGGTTCGGTTAGATACACTGGTAGTGGTTCTGTCGGTAAACCTTTTGGTGACTATGATAAACTTAAGAATGGAGATTATGCAGGTTTCTTAGGTTCTTTAACTACTCAGTTGAAATCCTCAATGGGTGCGGCATTCAATGATATAGGTAAGGCTGCAAGTGGTCTATTAAGTGGTAAAGGTATTAACGCCTTAGGTGATTCTAAAATCATGGACAACATTATTGGTGGTGGTCTAATGAAATTATTGAATGGGCCTCAAGGTGGTACAGTAATTAACGCATTCTTAACTGGAGATCCAACAGGACAATGGCACATGACAGTAGGTAATCCTATGAACCCGATGATGGTTTGTGGTAACTTAGCACTACAGTCCAGCAGCGTAGAGTTTGAAGGTCCTCTAGGTTTTGAAGGATTTCCAAGTAAAATAAAATTAACGGTCGAGCTGAAACCAGCAAGACCTAGAGATAAAGGTGAAATTGAAAGTATGTTCAACGCTGGTAGAGGTAGAATGTACCTACAGCCAGAAGTTGAAGGTGCTGTAGACATTGATGCAATTGTAGACGTATCTGCTTATGGAAACAAAGACAGAGGCAAATTTACTCCTGGATTCTCAGAAAAACTATCAAACTTTGTATCTGGATAATGAATTTAAAATCTTTAGCATTTAAAACACTAGATGGAGCTAAATTTATTTTGGCTCAACCTACTATGATGTTTAGGAATAGAGAGGTTGTTCCTATCATTGCCACACATGTTGTACAAGACGATGAGGTGGGTAGACCAGACTTAATTGCACTGGAATACTACAACGATGATAGTAAAACAGATATTATTCTAAAATGGAATGGTATATCAGATCCATTTGCTTTAAACCCGGGAGAAGAGCTAGAGATTCCAGTGGACACTGTGCCTTTCTATAAATTGGATAGACCTAGAATCTTTGAGGATAATAAGATTAAGAACGAGTTTGTACAGGGCAAGAAGTTGAGTCAAAAAGACAAGAATAGACTAGATGCTCTTAAAAAGAAATATAATAAGGAAGTGCTGTTACCACCTAATGTAATTCCAGTCGGTAAAAAGAATTACAAGTTTACTCCGGATGGAGGAGTTATATTAGGAGCACAAGCCCAGAACGATGAGGTAACTCAGTCAATAATATCTGATCTTGCGAATCAGGGACAAGATCAAAACGTAGACCTTGAAGTTACAGATGTAGTTGAAGAACAAATTACAAGTGGAGCTGGCGCTGGTATCAGTGATTTGACGGAAAGTCAATTAGATAAAAATTTACAAGACTTAGCTGGAAAGGGCACTGGATCTGGAGCAGGATCTGGAGTCGGAGCTGGAACTGCAGATGAGCTTGGTGGAGAAGCAGGAGATGGAACTGCACCAGAATCTACTGGAGGAGCAAACGATATTGCTAACGACGGCGCGCCTTGTAACTAAACTTTAGAACATGGAGTTAGATAATCATTTATTAGCGGTTGTTGAACCGGCTATACTACCTACGGAAATTAAACTAGACAATCTTGGAGAAGATGGTGGAGGTGATAAACAAACTAAAGCGATAGGTACTTTAAAGCCTTTTATTCTAGTTAATTCATATCAGTTTGGACCTAAAGATATAATGGGGTTCAAATTAGACTGTAGTGGAGTTACACCTAAATGTACAGTAACTGTCATGGATAATAAAAATGCTTTCCAAGTAGAATCATATCCAAGAGACGGAGACTTCTTTACTATTCTACTTAATTCAAAACACCAAGAGACATTCAAGTCAATTCACATGGATTTTGATATTGTTGAAATAGAAACTTCTCCCGAAGTAGAGGGAGCTAACCCTACAATTACAATGGAAGGTATTGCAAAGATACCTAGATTATTTGCAGAAGATTGTCAAAATCTAGATGCTGATAGTTCATTAAATCACTTAGAGTTAGTGGCAAGAGATTTAGAAATAGGTTTAGCAACTAACGTAGAGTCTACTGACGATAATCAATCTAGGCTACAGGCATTTATTACCTATGCAGATTTCATAAAAGAAATTGTAGACGATTCATATATCTCAGATGATTCCTTTACAAAATACTATATAGATCAATACTACTATTTAACCTATGTAGATATTAATAAGATATTTAATGCTCCAAACCCTAAATTAGATGAAGTAATGACCGTACTTGCTTCTTTTGCTGCATCAATGTCTGAGGGAAGTAATCAAGATGAGGGAGGTGAAAATAAAGGTGACCAAATTGAAGTACCTTTGATGTTAACTAATCATAAAGATACAAATGGTTTGTCCTGTTATGTTGATAGATATGAATTGATAAACAACTCATCTAAGGTCAGTCTTGCGGCAGGGTATGCCAGAAATATCCAGGTATATGATAATAATTCAGATGCTGGAGAAAGACTACAAGAGTTCAGAGTAGAAGCTTTAGTAACAGAAGATCTTCCAGATATTGAAGCACCTCTAAAGGGTAATGAAAAAGATAATCGTTACGAGACTCAAGTAAAACATAAATATATGGGTAGACAAAATGCAGGCGAAGATGGTTTAGGTAACACTCATGCTAACTCTGTATTTTCAAAACTACATAACAAACAAAACCAGATGGAAGTTGAAAAGATGAAAGTTAGAATGACTTTATCTTCATTTAATCCATCGATCTATAAGTTTCAAAAGATACCTGTAATAATGTATCATTATGATGGTGTTAGAGCTGAAGCATCGAAACAAGGTGATTTCAAAAGAGAAGAAGCAGGATTTACAGATCAACCTTTTGATGCTGGAAAAGCAGAAGATGCAAATGACGCGCAACAAGTAATGGATAGATTCCTAAGCGGTCATTATATTATAGAGAACATTGATTACATTATTGATGAACCAGAAGGTGGTATGAAACAAATAGTCACATTGATTAGAAGAGAGTGGCCTACAAGAATAAAGAACTTAGAAGCTTAAAAAAGAAAGATAGATAATACATGGCAGATTTTAAAACACAACAAGATTTTAGAAAAGGTTCTATACTTCGTAAAATAAACGAAGACCCAACCTATCTTAGCTTCTTTCTAGTATTCGATACAATAGACAGGGAAGAGTCTCCGCTATTTGCAGGTCCTGCCAAAGAGTATCTATTAAATGTATTAAATACGGATTTCTCTCAAAAACATGCAGATGCTTTAGATAATTTTCAAAAAGTACTCTTAAAAATTAACAAGGAATTACCTTGGTTCTGGCAAACATTATCTGGTGTAGATGTTGCAATGCAATATAAGGGATTAGACGATCCATGGTGGGGTGCAGAATCTCCTTCACTGGAAATAGAATGTTTAGAGGAGAATGTTGAGTTGACAGCAATAGGTCTAATGGACTTATACAAAAGAGCTTGTTATGATTTTAATAGATGGGTTGAAGTTATTCCTAGAGATTTAAGACGTTTTAGAATGCAGGTTTGGGTTAGTGAAGTTAGAAGATTCCAACAAACTACTGGAGCTAAAGACTTAGGATTCTTTGATAATCCAGATACAGCTACAGTCGGAGGAACACAAAAGAAAATTAACGAGGATTTAAGCCTAGAAGCAAAGCCTTTTGTTCAATTGCAATTCTCACATTGTGAATTCGATATTGATGCTATTTCTACGATGTTCGCAGATCTTGGTAAAAATCCTGAAACAAAGAAACCTAAGATTGCAATTAGATGGGACCTTGTAGAACAGATTAATCAAAAGTTAGGTGCTAATCTAGTTGTTGAAGAAACTGACTCACCATTAACACAAGCTGCCATAGGTCAAACTGGTGAACTAGGACAATACTCTCCGTTTGATGCAACTCAAAACCCACAAATGCAGGACAAGAAGTCTCCGTTTATTAAGGCACCAGATATTGATTTAAAATCTATTGGTAAGCAGCTTGAGAAAAGAACATTAGGTAAAGCTCAAGATGCTGCTGAGAATTTTATAGGTGGTATTCAAGGTAAAGTACAGAGTACTGTTGACTCTCTATCAGGTCAAATAAATGGATTAGATAACGTACATGGTCTACCTACTGGATTAGCGGCAAGTTTATTAAACCAAGCAGAAGATTCTCTTTTAAGTAAATTATTACTAGGTAATGTCCATGGACTTCAAGGTGGCTCAACATTACTAGATGCTGTTCAATCTGGTTCTATAAATGCTATAGGAAATCAGTTAGGCGGTTTATTTGGCGGACAAAATAATAGTGGGGGAGCAAGCCGTATCAATGAAAATATACATCCGGATGGAGTTGATTCATCACCAGATGGATTCTTAAATCAAAGAATACATCCTACTGGTGTAGACTCATCACCTGATGGAGGATTAAACCAAAACGTACATGAATAACAGTGAATTATTTAGAGACAATTTACGTGATGCTCATTGGTTAGGAGAGGTTGTTGATATTGAAGACCCTCTTCTTCAAGGTAGGGCAAGAGTAAAAGTATACGGTAAATTTGACAAGCTTCCAAATGATGCTATTCCTTGGGCTACTCCACAGAATAGAGAGACTCCAGGTATGCATGTTGTACCTAGAGTAGGAGATATTGTTGCTGTTAGATTTGATAATGGAAATATCTACCATCCAGAATACTGGTTTCAAGTAGATCAGAATGAGGATTTAAAAACAGATATTCTTGAAGCATCAGGAGAACCACACAATGTAATTAGTCTGGTATACGATGCAGAACGTAATGTAAGAATTTACCACTCACCAGAAGATGGTCTAGTAATTACCAGGGGTGATGGTGCAAAAGAAAGACCTATGCTTCAAATTGACGAAGAAGGTTTTATTAAGATTTCAACAGATGCTAAAGTCTTTTTAGATTGTGGAGATATATTTGTATCTAATACTGGTGAGTCTGGAGCAGACGAAACAGAACCAGCAGTAAGAGGTCAATCTCTACAAGATTGGTTACAGGCATTGTTGGACGATTACAATGCACATATACATCCAACAGGTGTTGGTCCATCAGGTCCACCTATGCCACCTACTCCAGCAACAGTAGCAAAATTATCAGGTACACATATTAACTATCAACAAAAGAATAAGTAATCATGCCAGCGAATTGGGCCAAATTTATTCCTGACTTAGCAAGTACTTTACAGAGTCAGAAGTTTACAAAACCAGGCGGGGCAGGTATTTCTTATGAACTTCCAAAACAAGAGTCTGTTGTTGGTAATCCTCTTAATTCTGCACTGAAATCTAATCAAGCTGATTACATTAATTCGTTTGACCCTAATCCACTATCTGGTAGATATGATTTTGGTAAACAAGTTGCTCAACATTATTTAGACGCAGTAAAGAATTTAGCACAAACTCATGTTGCGGCAACTCATACTAACAATCCGGCTGCAGAAACTTTATTAAAAGAGGGTTATGGTATTGCCTTTGAGAGATTATTAAGAGAAGGTGATATACCTTTACAGGACCAATTTGATGAGGATGGTAATTTAATTGAGATGGGTAAAGAGTCTCATCCTGCTTATGCTGATTTTTGTCCTGAAGTTAAAGAGCCAGACGCAGAAGCTTTAGCCAAGATAGAAGAAGAGAATAGAAAAGCTTTTAATAAATTTACTTCTGAAGATAATGTAACTAACTATAACTTATACAAATTTAAGTTTTATCAATTTCCTTGTTTAACTGGAAATGAAAGCCAAGAAGAATTAGAGGTTATCTTTACTAATAGAATTATTTTAGGCTATGAGTTTATGGAAGATGCTAATGATAGATGGGATTATTTTGTCTGGGTATGTCACTTAGGTAAAGAAAACTATTCTGGCACTGGTAGTAATCTATATGAAAATATAAACTCACAATGTAGAGAAGATATTGAAGATGCAGGTTATGATTACAAGAAATTAGCAGATAATGTATCTGCCTTAAGTAAGGTTGGTATTTTAGCCGCACATCCTCAGGATGAAAATGATTTCAATACTACAGGCACTAACTCTGAGTTAGAAAAGAGAATTAAAAGAGAACCAACAAAGCCTTTTCAATTTCCTACAATAAAGAATAAAGACGAGAAAGAAATTATTCCTGAAATTTGTCCAATTAATCCCTACAAGATTCAAGTTGCTAGAGACTTTGAAGATACACCAGATAATCCTAGTTTAAAACCTAAAATTCTAACTTCAAATGTAATTGCAACTTTTACATACTATCCCGGTAAAAGAGATAATTACAGTATCGGAGGTTCAACGGAACCTTATGTTATCAACAATGCTAAAGCTCTATTTAAGAAAGACGCAATTGATTATGAGAAAACAAAATCATGGGTAAAGTCTACTTATGAGAATGGTGAATGGAAAAACAAATGGAGAAAGACTCCACCTAAAGGTAAACTAAATGCTGCAGCGAGAGCTTCAGATGATAGCTCATTTATGGGTAAGAAAACTCCTAGTGCTGCTTTTATTGCTCTTGGTTGGGATGGTTCAGGTTGGAATGGTTCTGAAGCAGGAACTCAATATAAATTTGAATATCATAGAGCTCTTTGTGCGATTAAAGATGCTGCTAAATGTGAGGAGCCAATGGCAGAAGTTTCACATCCATGGGATCCGTCTGGTACAACTCCAGGTGGAAAATCCTACAGTGGCGATCCTTATATGATGATGGCTAGAGTAACGATTGCATATTGGTATGCTTGTATTATTAAACCATTTACGCCGTCACCTTCAGCTCCACCAGCTTTAATCCCACCCCCACTAACAGGTATCTACATTCCGATTTATTATGGAAGTGCAAATCGTTTAGCAAATAATTTGAGAAGAGCTTGGAATACAGGAAAGTCTTTTGATAAACCTGGAACTCAATCTCCAGCTTCAAATGCTACAGCAACTGCAGTTGCAGGAGCTTATGCTTTACATCTACTAGAATTTAAGTTGCTATATCTTGGTGGTATTCCAACTCCTGTTGGTCCAGTTCCTATGGTAGGTTTTGTACCTGTTGTATTTTAACCCCAGTCTTTTTCGAAGGTGTACCAATGGTCTGCAGACGCACAGTCGCGGAGAGCATCGAGAACCATATAAACCTTTTCATCCATGGTTAACATAGGTAGAATGGCTCCTACGTGCATCTCAATTAGATTATCATCTTGCATGTAAGAGTATACGTGTTTTGCAATTCCACTAATAAGTCTATAGGAGTTATCTTCTACATCTGAAAACCTTCTACCTGCATAATAGCCTAATGAGTCATTCCTGCCGGTTTCTTTACTATGCTCCATCATTTTGTCCCAGAGAGTGTCTCCAAGTAAGTCTCTGACTTCTTGGCAAATTTCTTGAATTGCATCCTTATGATTTTGGACGGCCTGGTAGCCGTAGCCACCAACGCCGTTACATTCAATTTTCTTATAGTTAAATTGTTCCATTATGCTACGAGTTCAATTATTGTGTTTTCAAAAGTGTCTTTCAACTCTCCGTAAGCCGGATCTGCCCAAGACTTAGAGCCGATAGATTTCCAGTGTCTGTAGTCCGCCATGTTAGGGAAAGTAGAGTGAATATCTCCAACAGTCAAGTTCTCAATAACAGTCTTGTCGATGTGCAAGAATTTGTTACCTTTCATGTTAAGAACTGAGAAGTAATAGTCTGAATCTGGAAGTTGAATTTCAACGTTGAAGAGTTTGTTCTTGTCAAAGTTAAACAAGTTACAAAGTTTACTAGTACCTGAGTTAATAACCATGAAACCAGCAACACATTTAGAGATACTTCTGTATTTGTACTCTTTGTTCCAGTCCAATTTAAGGTCTTTTACGTAGAATGTGTGCATTTTACCCTTAATGTTCTGTTCGATTGTGAACGAAGTTCCGAGGGTATCGTGGGTGTGTTTTTTAATGTAAGCCATATCTTTATTGTTTGTTTTTAATTACAGTACTAATATACGAAAAATTTCTGACATAAAAAAATCTAGAGGCAATTATTTTGCCTAAAATGGCAAAGTTTTTGTGATACATATAATAACCTAATCAAATACTCTTATTATCTTTAAAAAACTGCTATTCATATTGGCTTTGTTCATATTCTCACTACATTTAGTGGAGGAATTATCGTATAAAGAACCTGAACATAAACCTTTCAAAAAAATGGCAACTTTACCTGAGATATTTGATAATGAAAGTATACAATCTTTTTTACAGGATTCTTTATTATTTACACCACCTAGAATACAACCGTTGATAGTTACTAGGCTATCACCCCTACACCCTAAAATAATTGGTTTGACTACAGAAATTACACAGGGAGTTTACTTAATTCAATTAAACGTAATTTATTCTTCTGAAACTTTACAAAGAACATTGTTTCATGAGTTGATTCATGTCTATCAATTTGAAAGAGACTTATTACAGGAGATGGGTAGGTTTATTGTATGGAAAAATGTGATTTTTAGTTGGTCACTTCCATGGGATAAAAGACCTTGGGAGATTCATGCAGAAATGATGACAGAGCAGCTTTTCGTTCCGGATAAAAAGGATTTTTAAGAAGATATATAATATGTTACTAACATGGTATACGTTAAACCTTTTAAATAAAATATAAATGTCAGCAAAAAGAAGACGAATCGGAGATTCAACCACAACAATTGCAGTAGAAGAAAGACCTACTAACACACAAACGCAGGTAAAAACTAAACCTCAAGTTAAAGAAGAAAAACCTGCAGATCCATACGCAGAATTTTATGATGAAAACGGAGAGTTCCTTTGGGAGAAGTATGAGAGTACATGTCCAACCCAAAACAGGAAACCAAATCCTCATGTAAAAACTCAGGATGGAGACATCGTATTTTCTAGAGAGCCTTATGCTCAAGAACTTTACGACAAGATGAAGCAATATAGCCAACCTATTAAACCAAAAGTTTATGAAGGCGAAATACATGAAGGTGTAATTTATGGAATTGACCATAATTATATTACTGTAGATATAGGTTATAGAGAGCTAGTCTATGTTAACTTCAATAAAGAATCTGAAGAAGTTAAACAGTCTTCAGTTGGTGATGAGACTGCTGTTTTAATTACAGATACAAAAGGTACTTTAGCAGGAACTATTACAGGTGGTATCAAACATAAAACTTTTACAGATCTTAGAAATGGAATTGAAGAAGGTAGGACTGCTTGGATTGGTCTTGTAAAAAACATGATTGACAAAGGTGGTTATGTTGTAAGAGTCCAGGGTATTGATTGCTTTATGCCAGGTTCATTAGCTGGTATTAATAAGTTATCTGACTTTGGTTCTATCGTTGGAGAAGAGATTTATGTAGTACCGGTTAGTTTCTCTGCAGACAGAGGTACAATCGTGGTTTCTCATAGAAAATACCTACAAGCACTTATTCCTTCTGAGATTGAAAAGTTAAAACAAACTATTGAAGAGGAAAAAGAAGGTAATGTAACTGGAACTGCAAAATATGGAGTATTTGTAGAGTTTAACAAATGCCTTACTGGTATGATTCACAATAATGATTTAGATGAAGCAACTTTAGCTAAATTTAAAGCCAGAGATATTAAACCAGGAGATCCAATTAAATTTAAAGTAAAAGATATTATCAGCAACAACAAGATTACATTAACACAAAAAGATGTGGTTGAAATTAATCCTTGGATAAACATTACCAAGAGATATGCAATACCATCTGTTGTGGAAGCAGTTGTTAAGTCTAGAAAAGACTATGGTTTATTCATTAATATAGAGGACGGAGTAACTGGATTGTTACATATTAGCGAGATTGGTGAAGAAACTATGTCTGTATTCAATCCAGGTGATAAAATTACAGTTCAAATCACTAGAATTGATGAGGCAACAATGAAGGTATTCTTGAAAATGCCCCAATAACTCTCTCAGAAGAGTTTGATATATATTGAAAAGTAATATCATACTCTCAATATGCAAAAACTAAACAAAGATTCTAGTAGAATTTCGGTACTCAATGGAAGTCAAATTGGTATCGAGTTTGAATTCTACTCTGACTTGGAGGTAGAAGAGACACAGAAAGCTTTATCTGAACTACTCAATCGTAAGATTAGATTAGAAGATAAAGCTCACTCTGACTTTCAACCAAGCTCGGAAGTATTTAAGATGGAGCCAGATATGTCTGGTGGTAAAGGGCTAATTGAGTTAGTTACTGGTGCAATGCCATATCGTGACGCTAGATTAGTTATCATTAAAATGTTAGGATGGATTAGAGAGAATGGTTATACAACTGACCGCGCATCAATTCACTTAAATATGTCTTTTAACCCAGACTATTTAGCAGATAAAATGATGATTTCTAAAATGAACGTTTTAAAGTTTATTTTAGAGTTTGATGAGAAGAGAGTCTATAAGTATTTTCCTAAAAGAAAGAATTCCACTTATGCAAAATCTATTAAGTGGGTTATGCCTAAGCATGAAGCTTTCTACTATAATGAAAATTTAATTAGTTCAGATAACTTTACATTTGCTAATACTAAGTATTATGGTATTAACTTTGAAAAGGCACAAAAGAACTATTTAGAATTTAGATATATTGGCGGTAAAGATTATGAATATAGACAAGAAGATATTCTACATTTAGCAGAAATGTTTATTATGTCAGTATGGAAATCTTGCTTTAATCCTGTGTTCACCCCTGAGAATAAAATTGAGATGAAGAGGATTTTACATAAGAATTTACCACTAATGGAAATGTTAAAAGACTATGCCGCCGTAAATAAGCATTGGCCTAAGATACATATACTGGTAGACTTACAAGACGACCCGTCTGTTATTGGGGTGCAATGGAATAGATTTAAAACAAAAGTTTTAGATCTTCTAGCACATGGCGGAATGGAAGAAGGCATAATTAATTATGATTCTGACTATGGGTCTGTTCAAGTAAAGGACGGCAAATTTAAGGTAGCTTATTTGCTGGACGGATTTGAATTTGTAAACTGTGAGTTGGCTGGTAACATTGAGAACAGTGGTATTTATTCATGTAAAGTCTCTGGAGCTCAAATACTAAGGTCTCAACTCTACCAAGGTACAAAAGTTATAGATTCGAAAGTTGAATCTTCTTTTGTACACGGAAGTTGTACTTTAAAGAACTGTTACGTTTTTGGAAAAGACGGCATCTTTAAAGGTAAAATGGAAGGTGGAATTTTTAGAGAAGGTTATGTGGGACCACATGCCAGATTCTCAGATGACACTGAAGTTATAGTAAGTAAAAAAATTAAAACATAAAAAATGAGCGAAATTAGAAGCGGCAATCTTAACGATTTAAGTACACCAAGAGATTTTGGTGCTAACTGCTTAAACGAGTTTCTTCAAGAATTAGGAGATGATTTAACAGGGGCTTGTATGGTTCCAGTTAATTTACCTCAAAGAGAGATTGTTAACATTATTAAGAGGGCTAAGAAATGGTTCTATAAGCAGTATGAAGATTCTGTAAAAGAGAATTACTATATAATACCTAAAGCTGTTTTTGAGTCTGATTATTTTAAAACCCATAGAGCTTTGAACCTACCAGGAGCTGGAGCTGACGGTGGAGGAGGAGTATATTCTGTTTTTGGAGTTTATGACACTGGTAATGGGTTTAATTCTACAGGTGGTGGTCTTGATGTTAGATTTCAAAGTGGTGGAGACTTCGCTCTAGAAAAAATGTTATTTAGAGGCTTATATGAAGGAGCAGGAGCTGCTGAAGCCGCTGAAGAATTACAATACTATGTATTGAACCAATCATTGGCTGATATGTCAAGAATGATTACAGAAAATCCTATTAGTTTTAATTACACTAGATTGAATGGTGAGTTTAAAATTATGGGTGATACACCTAAAGATGATGTAGTACTTCATGTATATGAAACTATATCTGATTGTGCACTTTATTCAGATGAGATATTTTTTAGATATTGCTCTGCTAAGATAAAACAATCCTTAGGTGCTAAGTTAGGTATTTTTAAATTTGCATTACCTGGTAATGTAGAATTTGACTATGATGCGATAAAAGACATGGGCGACACCGAATTAGAGTCGATTATCGAAGAAATTAAGGGCGACGAAGGCGTGGATTATATGTTCCACTCGTAATTAAGCCGAATACATATATAAATGGATTTTTACATTAAATATATAGGTGACCCGAATTACAACGCGACACAACTACAAAACAACGGTGAGATTGAGCAATTAATTACTCAAATCGAAACCATTCTATTCACTAGAAAAACAGATGTTTTAGGTTCTGCTCAATTTGGTTGTAATTTAGAAGACTTGGTATATTCTTTAAATCAAAATGAGTATAATATCAAGCAAGAAATCAATAATCAGATTAACTCTTATTGTCCACTTGCTACTAAGTATAATGTAACCACAGATGTAAAATTCTTTAAAGGTGAAGTCAGAGATATTGCATATATTGACATCACTATTGATAGTAAGTATTTGGTGCAAATAAACCTAAGATAAAAGAGATAAATAATAAATGGCAGAGTTAAAATTTTTAGATACGGTAAGAGCAAGCGCAGATCAGATTAAAACTGATACAAGAACGTTTATTAGCAGAGTTTACAAAAGAGCTAATACACTTTTTACTGAAGCAAGTCCTTTTGCTCAAATTATTTCTGTGTTCGCTGAGTTATATGAACTTATTATGTTCTATATAGAAGACGCTGTAGTGGAGCAGAACATTTACACAGCTCAACAAGCAGAATCAATATATGGTATGTCAAGATTAACTGGACATGACGCAACTAGAGGTTTTGCTGCAACAGGAGAGATAGAATTTAGATGGAAGCCAGGTGCAGATCTTAGTAAAATTGCAGGTACTGGGCTAAATTTAGACCCAAGAGCAGAGTTAGTGTGTGAATTAAATAGTATGACATATACGTTATTATCTTCAAAGGATAGATTTAGATTAGAAAAGTCTAATATGACTAAAATAACATCTGCTATTATCCAAGGTAAATATGAGAGACAAACCTTAACTGGCACAGGAGAAAAGCTTCAGTCTTTCAATGTACAAACAAAGAAATTATCAGACCACTCTAAAGTTAGTGTTTCTGTAAATGGTGAAAAATGGACTTCACATAATTCACTTTATGATTTATTAAATAACGAAAAAGGTTACCTAATTAAAACTGGTATTGCTGGAGGTTTAGATGTTTACTTCGGTAATGGTGCTTTTGGTGCAATTCCAGCTTTAGGTTCTACTATTGAAGTAGAATATGTAAACCACGATGGTTTCATGGGTAATATAGATGATGGTAGAGACATCACTTTTAAATGGCAAGCAGAGGGAACTGATTCCTTAGGCGGCACGCATGACTTAAATGAGTATTTAGACGTTACGTGTACTTCATCTCCAAAAATGGGAGCAGACAGAGAGTCAACAGACTTTACTAAAATTATGACTCCTCTAGCTTCTAAATCTTTTGTTTTAGCAACTCCAGATAATTATGAGTATTTCTTATCTAGATACGGATTATTCTCGTATATAGATGCCTATAATACAACGTCGGATGAGTATTTAGATGATGACAATGTTATCTATATTTTTGCTGTTCCAGATGTAAAAAAGAAATTAGCTTCAGGTCAAGATTACTTCTCTATTCCAGAGAATGAAATGTTCTTTGACCAAAATGAATATGATAAAATGTCACAAGTAATTCAGGACAGTGGTCAGCAAATGGTTACTACTGAAGTTGTGTTTGTAAAACCTCAGATTAGAAAATATAGTATGGATATTAATATCAGATACTTTGAAGGTTTTAGTAAAGAAGAGATTTTTAATGATGTCAGAGCCGCGGTAAGTGATTACATGTTAAATATAACAAGAAGAGATAAACTGCCTAAATCTGATATTGTCTATATTCTAGAAGAAATAGAAGGTATTGATGCTGTTAACGTTAGGTTCATTTCAGAGACCGAAGAAACAGCTAGAAGACTTGGTTACTATGAGTCGGTTACAACAACTGTTCAACCACAAGAGCCAGTAGTCTTAGAAGATATAGGTAACGGTAAACAAAAATACATCTTTTTCAAAAAAGTAGAAGAAGTTAAAGTCGTTGACGTTGATGCTTCTACAGTGATACCGTACACCGTAGCTGGTTTAGACGAGTGGGGTGATATAATCATGGAAAAAGAAGAAGTTGCAGTCTTTAGAGGCGGATGGCAAGATCGTGATGGTGACGAGATTGTTGACAAAGCTCTAATCAATGCTGAAGCAGCATTATCTGTAAACTTTGACCCAACGCCGGTACCTAGGACTATTTATACTAGAGTACAGGCTGGAAATAGAAAAGCCTTGAAATAATGTCGTTGTATAAAGATTTATTAGCATATAAGAGACAAAGCCTTTACAAGGCAGCCAAAACTAGAAAAGATTCTAGATTAAATGTTGGTGCAGACTATCAAGAAATTGGCCTGTTTCAAAGAATGATTTCAAGACATATTCAAAGAAATCAAACTATGAACGAATTTGTTTCTTTTTTAAATGACTATCTTTTAAATATACTTAAAGGTAATAGATTTCTAAGAGGTTACAAGAATTATACGGTGAAAAAAGACGACAAGTATATTAGATAATATGTGGAGTAATTTAAGATTTTTTAACGGAACTACAAGTGAAATACAACTTGAACAAGTAGATGGTATCTGGCAAGGTTCTGTTTATTTACCTGTTGTATCTACTCAACTGTATGAGACTGTTAATTTATTTATTTTAGAAGAAGCTTTAGATACTGCTGGTAATTCTATCATTAATACTCCAGTTTCTCCTGATGGAAATGTAACAGCATTTGATTTTAAATGGGAACCTACTAAAGTGGACCAGTCTGAGGATATTATTATGTATGGTTATACTTTGAGCGATGGTAAACCTATTATTAAAGAATTAAAAACTCAGAGTAAAGATTTAGATTTGTTCTCAAATATAGCAAGCCAAGATTCAAATTGGCTTAAAACTCTAAACGAGAATAAAAACGTTGCTGTACAAATTAACATTGCTCTTAATTCTACTAGAGAAGGTGTTCACAAGAGAGTGTTAGAAATTAAAGCTGGATCTGAAGTAATTGCAAGAATTCAAGTTTACGGTGAAATTGAAGGTGAAGATGAAAGACTAAAAGTTTTATTAGCCAACTTAGGTGCAACGCTAGATGATTCAGATTTCTTATTGTTCAAATCACATGATATATCTGAACAATCTCCAGACCAAGTATTAATGAACCAAAAGAGAAAAGAGCTCTTGTTAGAATTACATAACATTAAGCCTTTTGTTGGTACATATAAAGCTATTCTAAATGCGATAGATTATTTTGGTTATGATAAAATTACTTTAAAAGAGTATTGGATAAATGTAGATAAATCAGAGAATAACTTTGGTAAGCTACATGCTATTCCAGTACCTAACTCATCTGTGAGAGGTGAGATGACTAGAAAGAGATTAAAGTTTAAAGTACCTTCTTCAACTATGAAGAAGACTAGTAGATTTTCTTTAGTCTATAGATTAAATGAACCTAATGGAACATTTGATAATTTTGATATTCCAAACGTAGATGAGATATTTGATTATACTCCTGATGAAGTTATCATTAAATTATACGGTTTAAAGAATAGATTACAAAGAGATTATTTACCTCTTGAAGCCAAGATTATAGATATTACTGGAGAAGGTGATTACTTTACTCAAAGAAATTTAAACATCTGGAAAGTACAAAACCCAATTGGGTTCTTTACAGAAGGACATAGAATTAAATATGAGGTATTTCCAAATGATAGAGAGTTATTCATTGAAGATACTTCAAATGTTTTAAAAACTAATTTAGTACAAGATTTCTATCAAACTGCTGCTAACGAGCAGGCAATTGCTCCTACTAATAATTATGAAAACTTCTTAAACCTCAAACCAGGTGAAGAAGGTAATCTAACAGTAGCTCAAAGAACAGAGATGAAGAATATCTTTAGAAACTTCTATGCAACATATCACGATAGGGAATTACATTCATATAACGAAAACATTCCAATTGGATGCCCAGTTATTTTAGATGGTGTACCTTCTTTTGATGATGTATGGGATGAAGCTAACTTTGTTTGGGATGATGCTATTGATGCAAATCAAAATTTAAAAGTAACTTGGGATAACTGGTGGAAGAAATGGGTTTATGAGATTGAGTGGATTATTGATGGACCAAACGGTTTACACCAAGAGTATAGAGGTGGTATTGATGACTATAAACAATTAGCTCTTAATTTACCATACATTGGTTCGTATACTGTAGAGATGAGAACTTATGATTTATTTGGTCACATGTCTTTCTATAAAACAAAAGATTTATTTGAAGTTAAATTAAAAGAATTAGAACTTTACGGTATTTACAAATGGTTAGATACAGATCAAAATGGAGTCGGAGCTACTTGGGATTCTAAGAAAATAGAATGGAATAAAACTGGAGGTTACTGGAACTTTGCTCAAGACAACGAGACTAAAGTTGAAGACAGTATTGCTACTTTATATTTAACTCTGGATAGAGCAAATTATATTCACATGGAAGATGACCAAGGTGTTAGATTCTCAACAGTTAGAAGATATGAAGATATTTACTCTGATACGGGTTATTCTGAAACTTCAGGTCCATATCAATGGGAAGAGTCTACATTTAGATGGAAAGACACAGAACATTTATGGTGGGATTCTATGAGAGTCGGTCCAGATTTATCAGCTTCATTTAAAATTGACTGGATCGAACTTGGTGACACTTTAAGAATTGTACATAGAGATCCGTCTACAAATCTAGTATCATTTGGTGAACATACAATTACCTCACCAACACCTGTTAATTCTGCAGATTTTGCAGGTTGGCAAGCTATTGTAGCTGATCTAGAGTCTAGCACCGACCCTATCATAAATAAATTTAATTTTAATCCTGTATTTGAGGACCTAGATGATGGAGGTCAAATACTAGATAAATTTCACTACATACTATGTGTAGGACAAGAGTATTCAAAAACTTATGACTTCGAATCGGTTGAGATAATTAAGGCTTCAAATGCCTCTAATGCTCAAGTGAGCGGTGAAGTTCATGTAAAACATTACAACCCAACATGGGATGACACGAAAGTGTTTAAACACCATGCAACAGTAGATCGATCTACTCACGTAACTATATCTACAGATATTTCTAAGTTTCCTGGAGCTAAAAATCCAAAATGGACAATAACTAATCTAAGTAACCCAGAAATAAGTGATATATACTATAATAATATGTGGCTGACGTACATTTTCAAGGAGCCTGGAGATTACTCTATTCAACTTGAAGCGGAAGATACATATAACAACAAAAACGTCATAAGACGTAACATGATAAAAGTAAAATAAACTAAAATGGCAAACATTACAGAAATTTTAGGTACCGACTCGGTATCGTCTTCAAGACCAACTATTAACAGTAACTTTGAGTTGTTAAACGATGAGTTAGCTTCTGTAATTGCTCTGTTAAACCCTACTACTTCGGTATTAAGTGGATTAACTAGCGCAACTACAAGTGCATTAACAGTTAATGATGGTACGAATCTTTTAGTTGCAAATTCATCAGGTTTAACAGTCAGCACCGCTTCTGCGTTTGCTGGTAACGTTTCATTTGGTGGAAGGATTGCTAAGTCTGGTGTTGTTGGAACTGCTTCAGCTCCTACAGCTACAAACAACCCTTCTGAGATAACTAAAGGTTCTTACTTTATTAGTGCTAATTTCACAATCCCAACTGCGGTTGATGGAACAGAAGTTACTTTGATTAATGTCGGAGGTGCTAGTGTAACAGTTACTGCTGGAGCAAACGCTTCTTTAGGTGCTACTACAATGGCGTTAGACAACACTAACTCAACTTTAACATTAAGATGTTTTGAAAACAAATGGTATATTATTAGCTCATACGCTTGTACTATATCTTAAATTAATTAAACTGAAACCAAATAGATGGCAACTCCTTTAGTTAGAATACCACAGCCACAGGGTGGCACGATGTATGCTTTTGCATCTTCAGCAAGAGATATGACTAGGGCGTTTAACAGTTCTGATTTGAATTTTGAGTTTAGTAAATTCGCTTTACTAGACCTACCTGATTTCACAGATTCTGTAAACGGCTCTAATACCATTGACTTTGAACTGAACTTAAAGCAAGCGTCGGGACAAGCTTATGTAGCTGGACAACCTAATATAGATTGGGCACAGACATTCCAGAACTATGCTTTAAATATGGAAGAGATTCTACTCAAGGATGATGACTACGACCCAATTATTTTAGCATCAGACGCTGAAAAGATTTTCTTTAAGTGGATGTCGGCTCTAGGCGCAATTAAATTTAGACCTACAGATTCAAATGAATCTACAACAGGAGCTTATGCTGAAAATGATAGTGCAATTCTAGGAGGTTCGAACTACGATAGTGTAGTTAAGTATTTAGGTACAATCGATGCAGAGAATGATGTGGCTTACCAAGGTAATACATATCACGAAGTCTATATTAATGTACCGACGTCTGTTGGAAATACTCCGTTGGTTTTATTTAAGCCAACTGACTATAACACATCAGCTACAAAATTATTTCCAACCGATAGTGAGGCTGCAAACATTGAAGGTAGAGAGGGTCAAACACACCCAGATCCAAATATCAATCTTTCTCCAGTTGTAGATAACTGGACACAAAGCCAAGGAGCTTTCTATGATATTGCAACAAATGCTACAGATTCTGTAGGTATTGACTTTGATACAGCTTCTTATGCAGGAATTCAAAATAATCCCGATGTAAAATCTTTACTGGATTTTGCTAAGACTGGACAACAATTTAGATTTAATGCCGTTTTAGTTTACTATGATTTATACAGTCAATCGGTCCCTGCAAACAGATCTACCAACCTTTATGGTATCTTAATCTTAGATGATATTCTAGATGCTTATGGTCCTGGTACAAAAATTCATGAACAAATTAAATTTAAGCCTAATGAAGTTACTGGTCTAAACGGTAACGCATATTCATTAAAGTTAAATCTTAAATTTAATTCATCTCTAGATAATGTAGGTGTTGAGACAAGTGTGAACGACTTCACTACTTTCTCAATGGACTTATTTATGGATACGACAACAGCTTTAGAGAATGCGACAGATTTACTATTACAAACTAATAATAGATATTCTAAAGTTACAGAAAGATTAGATAGTCTAGAGAATATAATTCTAGGTACAGCAAAAGCAGCAGAGCTTGAGACTAGAATAAAAGCAGTTGAAGATGACTTTACTGCATCTTCTTTACAATTACAAGATTCTAATGCATTGTTAGAGCTTGTGAATAATGCACACTCTAAAATTAACCAGTTGATTGATGGTACAATTCCAGTAGAATTACAATATAATACAGATGTAATTTTTGCAGGTAGAGGTACAACAGTTGATAAATCAGTAGCTGGTAAAATTAAAGTAAACAACAATGTTGATGGTTATATGGTTGCAGATGTATTTAGATGGGACATCGCTTCTAAGGCTATAGTTAGTCAATTAGCTGCAAATAACCTTTTCGATCCAACAGCAGCTAATCAATATGGTGTTTGGTCTAAGCTGGTTCCTTTCTCAAATAGATTAAGCTTAAAGAATATCACAGATTCTGGGGCATTCAACGGGAACCTAAATATATACATTGATGATTCTACTACTGGATGGTCTAAGGGCCAGATATTTAGAGTTGCATTAGACAATATAGACATTAACGGAAACAATATAAAAATTTGGACGAGTGCTTCTACAGGTTTCAATCAAGCAGTTGCCAACATCACTCCTGCGCAGTTGATTACAACAACTCCGTATATTGAAGTAGTATGTATGGACCCGTCCAATTATGTATTTGAAGCAGATATTTTAAGATAATATGAACACAAACAACTCTATTTCAAACTCACTAAAAAGGCTCTTAGAGCTTAATACTAACTCGTTAAAAACATTTGAGAGAATTAACGAGGCTGTAACTACTGAGCAGAAAAGTATTCCATTAGAGATACTTACTGACGAGGGTACTAAAATAGTATCTATACCTGGGTTTGGCTTTATGCAAAAAGAGTTGCAAAGATTAGATACTAATCTAAAAGCATTAACTGGTTTAGGTAAAGGTTCTACTAGAATTAAATTACCTGATGGAACTTTCCAGAACATTATCACATCTGCTCTTAAAACTCCAGCTAACGATTTAACAACAGTAGCGAGACCTATTAATTTCTCTACTGCTCCGAACTATTTTGCAGAGGATTTCTTAAATCCAATGCTTAAAACTTCTTTTGATGTAAGTGGTCAAATTCCAAATGACACTGAAAGAGTTTTAGTAAAAAGAATTATTTTTGATTCTTCAAATCAAGCTTCTGTAGAATTCTTTAATGACAATTACAGAAATCAAGAGAATATAGATTATTTAACCGCTATTAGAGATATAGTAAATAATAACATTTCCTACATTTTAGATGAAGAATTAAGAGATATGCCATACAGAACAGGACAATATACTGGAAAGTTTGATGTCCTATCAATCTCAAATTCACAAAGAGAAGTTTTAGTTGACGGCGTTACTACAAAACAAGCTATCAAATTATATACTTTAGATAAATTAACTTATTCAGATAAAGACAAAGATTTAGATCAGACTGAATTGTTACGCGTAGGTGATGAATTGATGGTCGCTGGTGGTGCCAAAAACACAAGATATGTAATTGACAAACTCGACTCTTCTACTCGTCAGGTTGAACTGAGACTAGTTGAGGGTTATGAACCTATTAAGATTGGTGCTAATGCCCTTGGTATCTATAAAACTGAAGATGATAATTTACAAGTTGAGATACCATGTGGATTTAACGAGAGAGTCTTAATGTTTATGAAGGCAATTGATGCTGATTCTAAACTATTAGCAGAAAATTGGTCTCCTGGTGTTGGTTATTATACAAACGAATTAACTCTTACTCAAGAGGATGGTGTACAAATTACTTTAGCAGAATACTATAAAGAAAATGTAGCTGACTTCAGTAGAATGATTGATGCTTTAAAGGTAGATCCAGTAGTTCCTGCTGCAGTCGGTGTAACTCCTGATGCTCCTGTTTTAGACGGAGAGAACTTTAAAGTAGTACAAATCAATACACATTTATCTGCAAATGATGCTAAAGATAAAATTTCTAAACTATCTGCTGATAAAATTACAGTTGATGAGGCTGTCAAGAAATTAGATAGTACAATTGCTAAAAAACGTGAAGAAATTGCTACAAAGAAATATGAGTCTGAAGTACAAAAAGATAAAGATAGATCAGAACTAAATTCATTAATTGAAGAGAGAGCTTCTGAGTCTAAATTATTCGATTCTATTGTAAATCAAATTCAAAGTATTTCATCTGCTTCTAACGTAAAGAATGTAACACCTAAATATAGAATTAGAGGTTTCTGGGCTATTCCTGATGCTAAGAAAGTTGCAGATACTGCAGACCAAGAAGTAGTACAATTTATAGTCTCATATAGATACCTATCAACTTCTGGTAAATCAGGAGAAGCTGCTCAAATTCCGTTTAAAGAAAACGGCAGAGAGAAAACAGCAGTATTCTCAAACTGGAATGAAAAGAAAACTGTAGTAAGACCTAGAGCAAAATCAATAGCCCCAGATGGTTCAGTTTCTGAAAAGTTTACATGGCAACCTTCTAAAGTAGAGGATGGTCAAGAGATTAACTTTAACCAATTAGATATTCCTATTAATCAGGGTGAAACTGTAGAGATTAGAGTTAAGTCTATTTCTGAAGCTGGTTATCCACAAAACCCAATTATTTCTGATTGGTCAGAATCGATGACGGTTGCTTTCCCAGAAGCTGAGATCGATACAAATGATATTGCTTCTACAGTAGAACAAAATTTAGCTGAATTAGCTAGAGTAAGAATGAACGAAGAGTTAACTGCTCAGGGAGTTTACACTCACGTTGGAGATTCATTTACAGCTAATGAAAGTTATTATGCTCACGTTGCAACTAACATTGCATCTGGATTCCTATCACCAGAGCAAAAACCAATTTCTGTCTATGATAAAATAGCAGAACTAGAAGCTCAAATAGCAGCACTTAAAGGTTCTGTTGAAGCTGAAGTTGGTGAATTGGTTGTTAAGATTGTTGCTGAAGACGGTACTGTAACTAATGTTGCTAAAGACACTACAGTCCAGTTATTTGCTGGTTATTATGTAGATGAGGTTGCAGACTTAACCGTTAGAAAAGGGCATATTGTAAATAAGACATTTAAACTACAATTAGAAAATAGTAAAGCCACCAAACTAGAATTAGTTTCAAGATTAGTTGGTGATAGAAATAAACCAGCATATAGATCTTCTGCTGGAGCTTCAACGGAGAGTAGCAATGGTTTTGGTTTAGCACTAAACGATAGTAATGGTAATGCTGCTGATAAAAAAGTAGAAAACGACAGTTACTATTTAACAGAGGGTAAATATGATTTAGCTCCTATCCAATATCAAAATATAGATACAAACAACTTTGATGAAACTGGAACAGCTCCATATCAATCAGCTCAAAGAAGAGGGCAGTTTGTTTATAGTAGGTTTATGGATGTTGCAAATCAGAATGCACATTATGTAGTTGAACCAGTTGAGACTATTCCTGCTAACCCAGATGTTACTGATTATGAACATGATTTAAGTTATGATTCTGGAACTCCATTAAACGCTTCAAATGGAGCTAATGATTTTATTTGGGCAGGTTCATTTGGACAAGGTGATAGTTCATTAGGTGATGGAAATGGTTACTCTGGAGTTTTTGATAATTCTAAAGTTAACACGACTGGAATAGGAAGCATCGGGCTTTACCAATATAACAGAGGTTTATACATTCACAAGGACCATCCATTATTAGAAAATGTATGGGAAGATGCTGCTGCAGCAAACAACTTGGATATAGACGCTGTAAGAAAAAGCATGATTTTCTCTATGCCTAAAACAGCTACGTTTGCTACGGGTGCTACACTATTTAGTTTCTTTGGTTACAATGCTAATTTAGATAGAGTTGCAAGTAAACAACAAACGGCATACCATAATGGTAGAGGCTTAAGTGCTGTAACTTCTGGTCAGGACTTAGGAAGATCTGTTAAAATGTCCTTTGAAGAAAATGACCAGTATTTGTTAGGTGGTAGATCTTGTGGTGCATTCTTATTTATGTCTCCAATCAACATTGAAACATTAAAAGTTGGTGGTGACACTAGAAGAAGTAAAAAAGAAATAAACCCTAAAAAAGATAATGAATCTAACGCTGTTTCTGTGGACATAGTATTCCAATATAGAATGACTGACTATTTTGGAAACAATGAATCTTTAGATAACGGTAGAATTGGAGGATTTGCTAGATTAGCTTACAACAACCTGACTTTTACTAAAAAGATTGGTTTAGATATTTTCGACAAATACGATGAACAGTTCTCTTTCGATCTAGAGATATTCGCTAAATATAGTCCAAAAGGTAAAAACTTAAACTCTATTAAAGCGGCTAGATTAACGAGAGATGTGGATGCTAACCCAATACAACAGTGGTATTCTCCTGTTAATGGTAGAAACATCAGACAGTATTAATAATCTACAATTCCTAACAATTCAGTTAGATAATAATCTTGATATATAATAGAGACGAAATATCTCTAGAATAAAGATTTAACTGAATGGCAAATATAAGTTTTCAACTTAATACTACATCTGGATTTACTGATGCTGCCAGTGCGATAGCAAACTGGGGATCGGGAGGTGTTATGACTCGTTGGGTAGACGACTCGGATAACAGTAATAATATCGCGACTGGTGACACTGTTTTCGGTAGTAACGATGGTGTACCTGACCTGCAGACTGGAACTCTATCCAATGCATTTGCAGGCGGCTTAGATTTCTACGCCTTTGAGCAACCTGATGGCAGTATTGTTGCTGCACAAATAGACAATAACGGTTTAATATCTTCCTCAGTAATCACGACTACAACTACTACCACACTGGCTACACCTACATATAGTATTATAGTGACAGACAGTGGAGGTAACACACCTTCTAATAATGAATTTAATGAAAGTGGAAATGGAAATAATGGAATTGTAAATGTTACAATTCAAAGCGGTGGTGTAACAGGTAATACACTTAACTACACTGTAAGTGGTACTGCGACCGAGAATGATTTTTCAGTTTGGCCACTCGCAACAGGTACAACTCAAGGTACTCTTGATTTTACTAATGCAACCACAGTACCTTTACAATTTACAATTGCTAATGACGTAAGTAGCTCTGAAGGCAACGAGACTTTAATTATTACTTTAGATGCTCAAGATAATAACGGTAATAATGCTGGACAAACAGTAACCATTAACATTCTAGATACAAGTGTAAACCAACCTCCAGCTTTAAGTGCAATAACTGATTCCGTAACTCAAAATGGAACAGGAAATGATTTCGTGGACATCGATCTTTCTCAAGGAGCTGTTGACCCTGAATCAGATCCTCTAACTTTTTATATTAAAACTCTACCATCCAATGGTACTCTTAGAGATCCGCAGGCACCAACCACAGATTTAACCACTGGTGTTTTACCTTATGAGATTCAGAGTAGTGGAGATACAATAAGATATTATCCTGGTACAAGTTTTGTTGGAGGTTCAGTTAGTTTTACATGGTCGGCTGAAGATGGGTTAAGTAATCAACAAAACAACGCGCAAGCTACTGTAAATGTTAATGCTCCTCAGAACCAACCTCCTGTTGCCGCTAACGTCTCTCCAGCTGCTTTTCAAGCTGGAACTGTAGGTATACAAAAATTCTTTACTAGGAGTGCAACCGACGAGGATGCTGCTACAGTAACTTTTAACTGGTCTGATGCTAGTGGAAATACTTTATCTGGCGGATTAGCTGATATAAACTCTACTTTACTGTATGGTCAGGTAACTCAGGTAACTGGGGAAACCTTTGTTTATACAACAAATACTACACTTGGACCAAACGATTCAAGTGCATCAGAGACTTTATTTTACTACATGGCCACTGATAGTGCGGGGTTGACATCAGCACAGCCGGGACAAGTACAATTTCAACTATTGCCTCCTGGAAACGTAGCACCATCTTTCGATGTAACTCCACCAAGTACACCAACACAAATTACTAATGGAGTTCCTTATATTGTACAAGGTATTACAGCAACAGACCCAGAAGGAAATACAGTAACTATTTCTGTACAAAATGTTGGAGGTACTGATACTGGTGCTTCTGCAACATTTAATGGTGGCAACTTAACCGTTACAGGTTCTAGCGCAGGTTCTGTTTCTGTAACTTTAAGGGCGACAGATCAATTTGGTGCTTTCGATGCGGCTAACGATATTACATACAACTTTACAACAGTGGCAGTTGCTTATAGAGGTGTTAGAAAATCTGCATTCTCAAACTCAGATACTGCTGCGTGTTCTTTAGAAAGACCTGCTCAAGGATTTTACTATTACGCTACAGCTCCAAACGGAACTACATTCTTAAGTAATTTAGCCGCAGGTGCTTTCTTATACTCAGATACTGGTTTACAAAATAAAATTATCCCGAGCAACGCTAGCTTCCCTTGGGTTTCTGTAGAAGAAACTATAGGTAATACTTCTACAGTTAAAGCATTAAAATTAAATGCCGGTGATGGAGCAATAGAAGAAGTTTTAAACTGTACAGTTACTGGAGGTAATGCGTGGCCTATCTTAATTAGATATAGCCAAAATGGTACTGTATTCTGTGATGGTATTTACGAAGAGAATGAGGCTTGGCAAAACGTTGGTTCGACTGCAACTATAGTAGATGTTGTGGCTGCCGGTGGTCAATTATTTTCATCAGAGTATTATGCGAATCAATACTTAAATAATAACGCACCAGCATCTTTAATTTTACCGAACGGTGCTTATACACAAGCCGGTGTTACTGGTGTAGATGTAGATAGACATTATTTTAACTATTCAGGCGGTTGGACTACGAACCCAAACCCTGTAGCAAACGATCCGACTAACGATCCAAATTCGTTAACTCCGGTAAATGGAATGTATGAGTGTGCTCCGGACATTGTATACGCTACTAAATCTATTAATGTATTCTGGAACAGCTCAGAGCCAACTAATGTTAGTGCGTTCTGTGCTCCTCAAAATGCTGTAGGCTGGAACGTAAATAATCTAGGTAGTACTTACGATACTATTACTCTATATTATAGACAAGACCAGAATGATAGTAATAACTGGACTCTACTAGATCTTGCAAAAAATCAAATAGTCATTTACAGCACTCAAACTGCTGCTGAAAATCAAGACTATAACTTGATGTTCCCTAGCTCCGTTTTACTGGATAATTTAGGCGAGGGCTTTGTATTATTTGATAAAGATGATGACACTGGTTATCCCGGCTCATACAGGTGGTACGCATTTAGTCCAGATGACAATAACAATGCGACTTTAGATAATTTACTAGAAGTAGCAGATAGTGGATCTGTTTATGGACAGTGTGAAGATACAATATCTGGACCACTAGCAGATTATATTAGACCTGAAGTTTGGGATATAAACACCAACAACATTAATATAGTAATTGGAAATGAAGCAGGTTCAGTTTACTTTGCGTTCTATGGATGTGATGCTAAATTAGATCCAGGAATTCCTGGAGGTGAACCTTATTTCCCAATGTATATTGTGGATGGTATGGTAGAGAAGGTACAGTTATTAGACGTAGGGACTTCATATATCAATACTTTTATTCAAACGATTACCAATAACACATTAAACACAAGAGCTCAAGTTAAAGTAGGAGGAGAATGTTTAACTTACACAAATGCTATTGTAGCAACTAATATCGAAGATGCTGTCGACATCATGCAATCTGAGTTAGATTTAATTGGTGGTGGAGATGTTGTAAGAGCAGTTTCTATCAACGCAATAGACTTAGGTTTTGGAAGTGAAGCTGTAGTATCTTACAGGTCGCACACAATGAACCTGAGCTCTCAACAAGATTTAATATGCCATAATTGTAAAACTAATTCTAACAGTTGGGATGTATATGAATTCCCAATAATAAATGATGCGGATATTCTAAATAGAACTGTACCTAATTTTGATTTAGAAGAGAATTATGTATTGGACAATGTGTCTAAACCTTTATTAAGAACAAACCCAAAATTGTCAACGAATGCTAAAATTGTAGCGAATAGTACTGATAAAATCTTTATCGAGTCTATTGATGCAACTAAAGAGTTAGCTTCCGTTGAGTACAAGAAGTATGAACTTAATCCTAATGGACAATACTCACAAGATTTATATAAGTTCTATAAAAATAGTTCCACTCCAGCTAGTATAATGTATGCTACAAGAGTTGATTCTTCAGATTTTGCAGTTCAAGAGTCTTATGATAAACAAATTGAAGAGGTTTATCACTATGGGACAACCTATAATTATTCTAAACTTCACTCTGAAGATTTTAGAATGTTAGCTCCTATTTGGTTAGATAAAGATATTCCTAAGAAGTTTGTTGTATTTAGAGTTAACGATCCAGTAGGTGAAGCTGATTTTGATACAAGAACTAACTTTGATAATATACAAGAGTTTTTAAAGAACTCCGAGATTATTAAAACCTTTGATTTAACTACAAACTCTTCTTTAGGTAAATATATTAGAAACCATGTAAACTCTGAGTCCTTCCCAAGAGGTCCTTTACAATTTAATTTTGAGAAGAGAGAAAAGAGTAATTTTAAAGGTATTGATTTAGAAAAAGGCGGGTTTACAGCTAAAGGTGAGTATCTACATAAAGATTTTGTTTATACTGACAATCCGCTAATATCTAGCAACTCCACAATTACAGATGGATTTGAAAGAAATAAATTAGCATGTGCAAACTTACTAAACTTAGAGTTTTTATTTGATGATGATAACGCCTCTGATTATTCTATTAATAGATATTTTGGCTTATATGTAAACGATATTGACTCTGGTTATGGTAATCTTAGATCTGCAGAAAATGGTAATTTAATTTTTGAGTCATTAAACTCATATATTAATGGAGACCCAAAATCTGCAATACCTGCTTTTAAACAAATATCTGGAACTCCAACATTAGGTTACTTGTCAATTAGCGATGAGTTCTACAAAATATCTTCAAAAGCTAAATATGATGTAAACAAACTTAACGTAATAGTTGAAGATAGTACCAATGCAATTCCAGCAGAGATTAAGACTGCTCCAAATGGAAAATCTATTGATATTGTTAAGAGAGATGTTGCTGGTTTTGATTTTGTTAAGGGTACAATTACCAGAACGCCTGCTGTAAACGATAGGTTTGTGGTATTCGAGTCTAGAGAGTCTTCATACTCTATTAAATTTTTAAGACTTATAGCTAGCGAAGCATGGCAGCTTAAATTAGTATTAGGCGGTAGTGTGACAAACATAAACGTGGTTACACAGGGTAGTATAGATGCTACAGGTATTTACATTAAAAACCAGTTAGCACAATATCCTAATATAAAGGTTTCATGGAGTGCTAATGATAAAAAGATTTATCTAACAGAAATTAATGCTACTTTAGGTGATTTACAAACTGAATTTACACCGATAAATGCTTTGACTTCTAGTTCAATTGTTAAAGTTGAACAAATTCAAACATCCATAAATTTAGATAATTCTACCTTCTTCGCTACACATGGTTTACCTGCTGGAACTTTTAGTGGTCAATCATTCTCTTCTCAAGGTACAAACGCTGAGATTGCAAAAGCAATAGCAAGTTGTATTAACGGAAGTTCAATTAATTTTGATGTTGTAATAGCAGACGGTGCTTCAGAATTCTATATAAAATCTAAAATTGCAGGTTACAGGCTTTTACAATCTGGAGTCTTACTTCCTAATGCTAACGCTGAGAATTTTGTATCTTTTGAGAATTTAGACGAGAGAACAACTTTAAATCCAAATGGATTACTTAGATTAGATAATAGCTTAAGGTCGTTAAATGCAATTCATTTTATGAATGGAGGTAACTCTGGCGGTAAATCAGTATTAGTGACACAAGACTCTGTTTCTGACGTTGTGGTTGGAGATATGTTAGCAACAGGATCTGTTGGAGCTTTCAATAGAGTAATCGATATTGTTGATGATATTGCAACCCCAAATACTACATATAAGAAATTAGTTTTAGATAAAGTAAATGTATTAGAAAGTGGTGAACAAAAAATCTACGCGGAGAACATAGCAAAATTAGGCTTGTTCTCAGCTTATGATATTCACGATATGAATTTTGATTTCTATGATATATCAAATTCTGAGCTAAAAGAGTTGGAGTATGAGACTTCTGCTAACATTAACTATGAGCCAGAAAGAAGTTCTACAAATACTTTAACTGTTTTCGGAACAGACTATGATATACAAGATGTTTATAGTTACTTTACAGGTATTAGTGATATTTTACCTGAAGAAACATTGGATGCTTACAACGAGGTTAAGTTATTTAGCGAGTATGATAGACTGCAAGAAAATAATATCAAAGAGTTTGCTGTAATGTCTAGAGTAGTTCCTAACATTAATAAATGGGTATTAAAAGATACTTTAACTGTAAGAGAACAACCTTATTATCTAAACGCTAACGAAGCTTTTGGTAGAACAAACTTCTCTCCAGATTTTAATGCGGTAGGTAGAGATAGATTAGGTATGACACATGAGTGGTTCTATATGGACAACTTACCTAAATATCTAAACTATAATCAATATAACGATACGTTTAGTTATGTCAACTTTTTGAGTGATTTTAAATTAACAGCAGAGCACTTTAAGAGCACGTCATATAACTACTTTGATAGATTTATGGTAACAGAGGGTTTTGAGACTAAAAATAATAATGGTTACAGTTCTTTTATTAAAACAAATTTAGAGAAGAAATATACATTAGTCAATGGTGGTAACGATGTTGCTTTTGCGAACACTGTTTTTAAAGGAATTAAAGTAGATTTCAAAAATAGAAAAGAGTTCGTGAGTAACAAAGCGACTGAGTTCGTTAAATCATCTGAATTCAACGGCTATAAGTTTAGCACGTTAGTTTTAGTTAGAGGCGGTAGTGAAACAAACTCTGTTGATTATGAGGTAATACAAAACAAGAAATTTAAGTTCGTTGTGTTCTTAATTACATTGTCTCTAGATGACCTTTGGATAGATGGTGCTTTAAATAGAAAGCTTTTATATGAGATGAACCATAGTTTTGTGTGGAATCATGAAACTCAAAATTTCTCATATTCAGACGTTAATCTAACTGGAGCTTTAAACTTAAACGATATTAATTTTACAGATCCATCTTCTAATACTTATAGAGTTGCGAAAGGAATTACACATAGTAACGGTGGAGAACCTCAATTCTTAGACCAAATCAATCCGGATGAAGATGATAACTTTGGATTCTTACAAGTTAAAGTTTCTACCTCTAGTGGAGATGTTGTATTTAACTTAGAGATTGAATCTGTAGATGACCAAGACCAAATAACATTAGCAAGCTCACCTCAAGATGTAAACGGTAACCCTGTTAATGTTTCTAACATAGCCGGTTACATTCAAAATAGTGCTGAGTATGTTTACAAGGGTGGAGGAAAGAACGCATTTACGGCTATCTTAGACCAATTAGCTGTAGGCTCTGTTTCTAACTTATTAAAGTTAAATGACGGAGAGGTTACATATACTACAATAGAAGAAGACGGCCAATCTGTAAATAACAGATTTGAGATTGAATTTGAGAATGGAGTAGAGGTAATTAAACAATCTAGCTTGTTAACTGTTGCAGATGAGGATAAACCTAAAACATTTAAACTAAAACAAGGTGATATTGGTTACAATATAGTTTCGGGTGCGGTTTACTATCCATTCTTAATTAGACAAAACGGATATTACACTGTAGATACAAGACCTGTTGTAACATTTACTGATACTTACTCTCATTTTAAGACTAACACTCTTCAAACAACTTTAAATACTCAAGAGTTATCATTTGAAGAGCCGATGTATAAACACTCTTTAACTAGCGCAGAAGAAGTTAAATTAGCTAGAGATTACTATAAGAGATACAACAGATGTAAGACTGCATTTAATTTAGGTTTCATTCAAGATTATGGAGCGCACGATGCAGCGTGGGGTACAATTAAAAACCACTTCTATAGAAAGGTAAATGAGTCTAATCCATCTGGTGTGACAAAATTATCTACTTCTACTGATAAATTACCACTTTATCCATTAATTGGTGAAGTTGCGATAGATAAAAAAGATGTAAATGTATTTAAGTCTTCTTGGGATAAAAACTATTATACTAGGTCTTTATCTGGTGGATTAACAGAAGCAGTTCCGGGTACTTTCGAAACTAAAGAGGAAAGATCTTACTTAGGTTCAACTATTATGAAAGTAAAGGATAGTTATAGCATTATTAATTTCACTACTCAGACTGTAAAAACACAAGAAGAGCAAGATTTAATTCTAGCTAATAACAATAATACAACAGACGTTGTGGTATTTGAAGATGATAAAAATGTCTATATTGACTTCTATATTACTACAACTGTTAAAAAGCTATTAAGCGATGATGGTGTTTTAAACTCTATTTCTGAGTTCGTGTCTGCTGCAGATTCTGCCGGAGATAAAACAATTATCTCTGATGATGCTCTACTTTATGTGGAAAACAATCTACTTAACGCTTTTAATTTAGACATGATAAAAATATACACAAGTAGAGTGAAAGGTATATCTTCTGAGATTTTATCTTCTGCTAGTGTTAATAATTTAGATGACGGTGGCTATATGAATGACACAAACTTCACGTTTAAGTCCCATGAGCAAAAGCCCCTTAATTTTAGATTGATATATAATAAAAGATTAGGCTACTCTTATAGAATTAGACCTATGATAAAAATAAAGTCATAAGAAATGGCCATTAACATTCAAGAAATACTACATCCTAGTGACTCCGATAGTATCAAGTTTGAGAAGATTAACTATAACTTCGACCAGATACTAGCAAACGGCGGTGGACCTATTGGACCTAAGGGCCAAAAGGGAATCCAGGGAGTCGTTGGTCAAACTGGCCAAAAGGGTGAAATCGGTGAAAAAGGTATCAAGGGTGACTCTGGTGAAACTACTAGTCCATGGAAATCTATTGCTATAGATTTAGATGCGCTAGATGGAGTTAACAACGTTACGTTTTTAAAACCAAAACCAGGAACTGATAAAGAGACTCCAGTCATTTGGCTTGGAGATTCTTCTTTTATTAACGATGGCAATACTGCTGGAGATGGTGATGTTACTTTAAGATCTACTTTGAATGTTGGTAGACACTATAACTTTACTGGTTCTGCAATTGAAGCCGAGTATATGACTTTATGGCATAATGCCGATAATAAAATAGTAATTGATTCTGAAGACCAAACAGGTTATGTGAGATATAATTTATCTCCTGTTAACCCTTTAGTTGGTAATGCACCAGATATTAGATTCCAGATCAATTTACCTACTATTCATACAGAGACATTTTTATTAAATAACATGGGAGCATCTGGTACTTTATCTGATGGTGCAATTAGATACAATCCAGGTGGTAATAAATTTGAAGGATATATTGGTGGTGCATGGAAAGAATTCTGTATGGACCCATGTGGAAGTGGTGTTACAGCTACAATTTCAATCTCAGGTGGAGACTTAAACTTAAATGCTGATGGTACTCTATCCGGTGATAGTATTTCAATCTCAGGTGGAGACTTAAACTTGAATGCTGATGGTACGACTAGTGGTGGATCGACAACTACATCGTCGACTACGACTACGACTGCAGCTCCACAGCTTGAGTCTTATACAATTAATTTTGTTGAGGGTAACTCCAATGCTAACTTTAACATTACTGGCGTTACTCTAGATAACGGTGGTTCTTCCTATGCGTATAGTGCAGGTTCAGCGACTTTCCAAGCTTTACCAGGCGCTACAGTAACATTCACTTTAACAGCGGATGTGTCTCAAGGTAGAACTTTCGATAACGACCCTATTACTATTTCTGGAACTGCAACAGTAAGTGAGTCTAATACAAATACTCAGGCAACACATCAGTTCTCTGAAGTGCTTGGTTCTAGTGGAGCTACAACTACACTAACAGTAGAAGCAGCTACATCTGCAATTGTTACGACTGCACCTGCACCAACTGAAGACTTTGACTTTGTTAGCGGACAAGTGGGCGGTGGTTCTATCACTAATTTCACTACAATGAATTCAACACTTAACGTGACCAATAATTCAAACAATGTCGCGCTTAACTTTGAAAGATCTAGCAGTGTAGCCCAAGCTAACTTCTCTCTTCCGAGTTTCGTTACTTGGAACGCCAACTCTCCGCTTACATATAACGGGGGAACCAACTCAGGTACGTTGAATTTAGTAGTATCACAGAATACTACTAGTAACGCTAGAAATGGTAATGTAACATGTAATCTACCGGTAGACGTTGGGAATGTAGGTGCTGTCACAATACAACAAGATGGCACTGTAATATCTGGTGGAGGTGGTCAACAACAGTATTAATATGAAATAATATGAAAGATAAAATAAAAAACATACTCTCGAATAAGACTCTAGTAACATTTATTGCTGGAGCTCTTTTCGTTATGCTATTTCTTAGACAGTGTAATCAAATTTCAAATCTTAAACAAGATGTGAAGTTTGCACAAGAGGATGCTGACAGAAGTTTAAATAACTTTAAAGCAGCTCAAGACTCTGTTACAATACTAAGAAATAACAATGGCGATCAGCTGGCAGAGATTAGATCTTATGAGTTTGATTTATCAAAACTTCAAGAGAGTCAGAAGGATTTAACAAAAAAGTACCAAAAGGCACTTGCGTTAAATAAGGATTTGAAAGAGGTTAACTCTTTAATTTCTGCAGAGTTAGAGATTAAAGATAGCCTAGACGTAACGACGAACGTGGCAGCGATAGATTCTGTTACTACTAAAATCAATTTCAATTCAGAGAAAGATTTTGGTAATGGTAACTCAAGAATCTTATCCGGGTTCTCGACGATAAAATATGACTTTGGGCAATTCAAAGTCCTAAGTAGTGAATTTGAATTAAAACAAACACTAAGCCTAATGGCTGCAATTGAGCAGGGAGAGGATGGAGCGGATAGACTTAAATTATCTACTTCGTATCCTGGTTTAGTGATTAAGGATATTGAAAATATAAATTTAGTAAATACTAGATTAAACAGACAAGCTGAGAAGAAATCAAGATGGTTAGTTGGCTTTGGTGTTGGATATGGTGTTAACTTAAATAATAATCAGGTAATTAGTACTGGCCCTTCGATTGGAGTAGGACTTTACTGGTCACCTAAATTTTTACAATTTTAAAACATGGCGCAATCAAGTAGATATTTTAGAATAGACGAAGACATTCTGTTAGAGTTTATTTACCACGACCAAGGTGATTTAGAGAAATACAAGATCGAGGTAGATGATAACGGCAGTGAGGTAATGTTCTTAGATACAGTGGACCAAAATCCATTTCAGCCTAGACATTTAATTAATGAACTAGGTTCTGCTGTAGTGAATTTTGATGTTACTGTTATGAGTGGCTATCTCGCTGTAGAGAATTTTGCAGCTAGAACTCTACTTTTGCAAAATGGAAAGACTTACAAATTTGATTTAAGTGCTTTACCTAACCCAGCTGATTTTGCTATTTCTGGTCAACTAGGTATTTACACTTATTCTCCAGTTACTAACATTGGACAATTTACTCCAAATGTAAATGGCAAAATTTCTTACAGCTATCCGGGCTTAAAAGGTGGTAAAATCATTATCGATACTAGAGCTAACCCTCTATTCTCGTCGCCGGATGAAGCAACAGGTAATGATATTAACCAAACAATTGGTCGATACCATGCTATCAAAACTCCAGGCTTAGCAGATACTACTAAATATGCTTTATTGGGCTATGATTCTACTGGTGATTATGATATGCATAATTACATTAACAATAACCCGGAATGGCAAGGTGGTAATGAAGCAGATCTTTTAAATTATCAAACAGAAGCTACTGCTAATATCAATTATGTTTTATATGACAGTATAAGACTCCACTTAAAATCTGGCTTCTCGTTCTCTGCAAGAGGATATGAAGGTTTCCTATTTGAAGTAACTGCTAAAAGAACTACTGGAGTAGAAAATTTCTTAACTCAATTAGTTTATCTAAATCAAAGTAACTATGAGTTTTCAAATCCTAAGCCATTTATTTTAGGCGAAACTCTTTGGTCTAAATATATTAATCTAAAGATTCCAACCCTTGTAAATCAAAATGCAGAATTTAATGATAGGTTTTACGGTAATGGAACTTCAGGTTCAAGCGACTTAGATCCAACTGCAAACTACGGGATTAGATTTGCGCTTCTAGATCAGTTAAAAACTATTGAAGGTTTTGATTATGTTTATACTGGTGAAGAGAATAAATTTACAGTCTCTAGAGAAGATGAGTATGCTGACTTTACAGTCGTAGTTGAAGATGCTGCGGATGGAGATTACTTTAATATCTATGGAGAAAAAGATAATTCAATCAATAATTTTGAAGGACATATTCTAAATAGAATTCAAACTTCTTCTGATGATATTGTTGTAATTTATGATGTAGATGTATTTGAGCAAATAGGTACTTCTCAAGTAAAATCTTATACTACTACTTTTACACAATATGAAGATTTTAATACTCCGCTAAAATTTAGACCTGTAATTAATCAGTCCAACATTGCGGTTAATTTCTCAATTGAAGTAACTATGAGAATTTACAATCAAACAGATAACACTCAAATCGTGAAGAGAGCTAGTTTGACTGTAGACCAAGCTGCTAAGTATGGTAAGAAATTAAGCGCATTAAAGATTGATAATCCAAACATATTAACTGAGGTTTACAACGTACTACCTAGCTTAGCTGCTAATAAAGTTATCTCAGGTTTTATTACTGATAATCTACCAAGATCAGTTAAGACGGTACCAGCATTTGTTGAAAGACATAATGTGATTGCTAGTTCTGCTAAAGTGAACTTAGTGGGTACTGGAGATAATCCAATTACAAAAGAGGTTGAAGAATTTGATACAACTGATTTTGTAAATGAGGGTGATTTATCTATTAGTATTCCTCCTTTTGCTTCTTACTATAAATTTGCTATTGCTAAGAAAAGAGGAGACGATTTCGAAATGATTTCGTTTGAGAATGCGGAGAGAGTTATACTTACATTTAACGATGGAGCTACTAAATTAAAATTTAACCATGTCTATAATAAAGATATTGACATGGGTAAAGGTGAAGTTCTATTTACTGTTAACGAGGCTAATGCTTCTAGTATTAGAGGTATGAAGACTGACGCTTTCTACATTAGCATCGACAACGGAACAGAAGAGACAATGATTACTAAAGGTAAATTTACTATTGGATAATGATTTTAAACAGCAGAAATAATTCGTACGACTTTAGATTTCCTAGGAAGTTTATTCCAGAGGAAGTTGCAGCAAAATACAAAAAGTATTTGAACAGAGTGCCTGGTGGACTTTTAGCAGAGCCAATTGATTTTGTTAATTACTCAATTCAAGGTATTAATATCCCAGGTGTACAGTTCGATCCAATTACACAACAAGATAACGATGGTACAGTAAGAAGCCATAGAGGTGCTGTGCCAATTCAAAATACAATCACTAGAGAGTTTACAGTAACATTTCAACTACTAGATGGTTTTATTAATTATTGGCTTATGATGGACACCTTACTTTTCTATTATGCCAGAACAACTAAACAAGCTTATATTGAACCAATGACTCTAAGAATCTTAGATGCTGAAGGAGCTTCAGTAGCCTATATGGAATTCAATGGTATTATTATGAACTCAATAAATGAGTTGAATCTAAATATGGCTGAAAATGTATCTGATTTTAGTACATTTGAGTGTACTTTCGTCTACAATAAATTAGACTTAAGATTAGAGATAGAATAAAAGATATATAAACTATGAAAGATACTAAAACATTTAACGAATACTTAGTTGAGCAACAGTTAACAGAAACTGACATGCAACTTTTAAAAGAGTCTTTACAAGAAGAGTGGACTCCAGAATTAGAAGCTAAAGTTGACTATGCTCTAGAACAATTCGTACAGCAATTTCAAAACGAAGATGGCTCCTTTGATTTAGATAGATTAGAAGAGGGTATTGTCAATGAAGGACTTTTAGGTTCTATTATCGGTGGTTTAACTGGTTTCGCGCTAGGAAAATCTGTTGGTAAAATGATTGCTAAAGTATTAGGTATTCAAAAAGGTATCTTCTACGATTTATTAACCTCCCGTTTAGTTGGTGCTGCTCTAGGTGCTGCAATGGGTAAAAGATTCTAATTTGAATTTAGTAACAGTTGACTTCTCGCTTAATTCCCCTGGTATCTGTATTTGGACATCTGATAAAAATGAATATCAGTTCATCTCATATCTTAAAGCTAATACCGGCACAAAAGCCGAACAAAAACGCCAAGAAGAAATTTCCACATTCTCAGACGTAACTCTATTTCATCAACCAGATTGGAAAACAAAATTTGGTGATTACTCCAAGAACGAGTTTGCAAAAATTAAGAGATACAGAGAGATGGCGTCAGATCTCATCTCTACAATAGTCAATATAGTAGGTACGACAAGAGATTATTATATTGCTTTCGAGGGTTCATCTTACGGATCTAAGATGGGAACAAATAACATTATTGACATGGCAGCAGGAGCTGCGATTTTAAAAAATCAAATGATGGAATTAATTTGCGTCGAAGAAATTCTAACTGTTGCTCCGACTACAATTAAGAAGCATGCTGGAAAAGGGAATATGAATAAAGCCGCACTTTGGACAGCTTTCTTAAATAATGTTTGCGAATCTCCTGAGTTAGCTAACAGTCCTCTATTTAAGTATTGTGTTTCAGAAATTGGTGAGGTGAAAAAAGTTCCGAAGCCTTTTGATGACCTAGTCGACGCTTGGTTTCTTAATCATTATCTTCGCTCTCAACTCGAGGGAAAATTGCCAAACTGACCAAATCTCTGCTTTCAAGCCCTCTCTGACTAGTCTCTGCTTCCGGTACTACTCTTCCCCTGAGGTTAAATACATAACTTATATGCTAGTTCCCAGAAACAGTTTCAAAAAACTACAACAAATCTCAAAAAAAGTTTTTAAGCTAAGAAAGATAGCCTGATTCTCTCAGGAATTACGACGGTAAAGTTACAAGTATCACAACATTTACCTTCATTGTATTCCTTTACAGGCGCGGGATTATGTCCCCAATCATCTGCGATTTCTCCACCACAGATGACACATGGTTCTTTGTCTTTTTTCATAAGATCTTCAATTTCTATTTTGTAATCCTCTGTCATTAGCAGTATGAATTAATTTCTTCCATATCCTTTTTAATTTTAGCACACTCATTCGTGAAGTACTCAGACTCAGGATATTTAAAGCCTAACCAAAGCATGTCGATGTTGATTGGACCTGCTCCACCAATCTCGTTCTCAATATACTCACAGAACGCGTAGAGCTCGTCTGATTCGTCGATGTATAAACTTTCATTTACGTAGTTAAAACCCTCTAGAAAGCTTCCAGTGGTCTTAGCCCCCATCAAAAGGAGGTCTTTATTCCTTGAACTTAGATATTCGATGTTTTCCATATTGTTTATCGTTTTAATTACAGTATAAATATACGAAAAATTTCTGACATAAAAAAATCTAGAGGCAATTATTTTGCCTAAAATAGCAAAAAAGTTATTAACATATTATGCAGAAACAAACTAAAATATAGATATATAATATGTATAATAAACAAAGAACAAGTGATATGTTAATTACAGCGGATTACTTTCGTCTTGATGAGATTCTCAAGAAAATGGTGGAAGCTAACGCAATCACGAATGAAGAACGTGAGGAGTTACTACACAAGTCAGGGCTGATTAAGCAAGAGGACGGAAGATGGAAGGAAATGCCTACAGACCCAAGGTCTGGGAACTATCCAGCTTATTTGACGTTAGACTGAAACTTTGATTATTACACAACTATAAGGAACTGAAAGGACATTTAAGTTATTTCGAGTATTAAACATTTATTAAACAATTTTAAGTATTATGGCAGATTTTGACATTTTTAACTTGGGCGTAGAAGACGTAGAAACGCATCAGCCCGAAAAGACTTCAACAAATGAAGTTTACAAACCAACAGCCGATGACGGCAAAGACGGAACGTACAAAGCATTAATTAGATTTGTACCTAACCCTGAGAATCCGAGAAAGTCTCTGATTCAAAAGTATGTCCACTGGTTAACTAACTCTAGTGGCGACGGAAAATTAGTTGATTCACCACAAACTATTGGAGAACACTGTCCAATTGCAGATGTATTCTGGAAATTGAGAAAGTCTGATAGTGCTGTAGACAGAAAAGCTTCTGAGAAGCTAAAAAGACGTCAACAGTATTATTCTCTTGTGAAGATCGTTAAAGACCCACAGAACCCAGAACTAGAAGGTTCTTACAAAGTATTTAAGTTCGGTTACAAGATTAAAGAAAAGATTGACTCTGAATTAAAGCCAGATTTTGGTGAGCCAACACAAGTATTCGACCTTTTCGAAGGTAAGAACTTTGAGCTTGTTATTACAAGACAGGGTGAGTACAATAACTACGATAAATCTAAATTCTCTTCTAATAAGTCTGCAATCCTAATGGGTGAAACTCCAGCAGAAAGAAACAAAGAGACTATGGGAACAATCAAAGAAGAATTGGACAACGCACCATCTCTAGCACAATATGATTACAAAGCTTGGGACGAAGATACAAGAGCTTTCGTAAACAATGTATTGAGAATGTACCTTAATCCAGGTGATGATATTGCAGCAGTAACTTCTGCTCCAAAAGCAGCACCAGCTCCAGAAGCAAAGAAGGAAACTCCTAAGGCGACTGCTACAGCCCCGGCGGCAGCACCTGCTACTGAGAACAAGGTAACTACAGATGATGATTTAGATTCTTTCTTAGATGACCTCAACATCTAACAGTATACAATTAACTGAAGAGCTTAAGGGTAGAATAAAAGTTGCACTAAAACAAGTTTGTGTAGAGCATCATTCTAATCCCAACAAGCAATTGCTTAAAGACATGCCAGGGCGAATAACCCTGGCGTGTCCTTATTGTGGTGATTCACATACAGATGACACTAAGAAACGTGGTAATTTGTATTGGGACACTCTTCAGTATCACTGTTACAACTGTTCTCACCACACTAATCTACACACATTCTTAAAAGACCACCAAGTTAGAATGCCTAACTCTGGTGACTCTTTCACTATTATTGACTATATTAAAGAGAACAAACAACAAGTTAGTCAAGAGCAAGTATTACAAAATGCAAGTCTTGCAAGCGTTCAGGACTTAGCATTAACTGTAGATGAATTTAAAACTATATTTAGCGCTAAAGAAATTACACCAGGCGATTGGATTTGGTTTCAATTAAAAGATAGATTGTTACACAATAAAGCAGATGAATTTCTCTTTTCCCCCAAAGGTAATAGACTGTGGATTCTGAACAAAGGTTTAAATGGGAAAATCATCGGCGCACAATCCAGACGAATGAAAGGCTATGGGTCAAGGTATTTGACTTATGACCTACCTAAATTATATGAAGAATGGAAGAAGCCATTAGAGTTAGCACCAGAAGAATTAACTAAACTGGCAAAGGCTTCTACATTATTTGGTATTATGCAAGTTAACTTTCAACAACCAGTTACTTTATTTGAAGGTCCACTTGATGCCAAGTTTATGCATAACTCTATTGCCCTAGCAACAGCAGGTAGATCGACAGAAGAATTTGATGAAATGGCGACGGTCAGATATATGTTCGATAACGATGCTACAGGTAAAAAGAAAATGATTGAAAAGTTAAAGAAAGGCAGACCAGTATTTATGTGGTCTAAATTTCTAAAGGATTTTAAGCTAGATACATATAATATCAAAGATCTAAACGACTTGATAAAAGTATGTTACAAGCAAAAATCTGATGCTTGGAAACAAATAGAAAATTATTTCACATCAAGCGATTTAGACTTATGGTACGTATAGAAGAAATGGAAGATACAATAGAAGATTTTTTTAAGGATAGCGACCGCTTCAAAAAAATGAAGATGTTGATTGACTTTGAAATGCCTGAGTTTAAAACAGAGAATCCAGATATGGAATTCAGTAAACCTAAACTTAAGAAAGGCGAAAAAGCCGCTAAGTTTATTAAACCAGACGTAAACAAGAAGTCGCTTTTTTAATATAATAATAGATGAGTAATGAAAAGATTTTAGCACTAGACCAAAAGTTAAGTGCACAAAGACAAGAATGGTCGACCACTATCAAAGACTTAGCTCAAGGGTTAAGAAACTTAAATGGTATGGAAGAAACAATTGCAAATGTTTTATCTTCTAGACAAACTCTCGTAGACCAAATAGCTTATATAAATGTAAAAATCAAACAGCAAAAGAAAACTATTGCTGCCAGATATAGAGAAGCATATATAAGATACTACAACTATGACTATAAACTAGGAGAGAAGCAGAAAGAAAAGTTTTTAGAGAATGATTTAGCAGATGACAATATGATTTTGTCACATTTAGAAAATCAACTAGACTGGTTAAAAGATTCTGTAAAAACTTTAGATAATATGGGCTTTGCTATTAGAAATAGATTGGCTCTTAAAGATCTATAATAAACAGTGGAATTAACGTTAACAGATAACAAGCAGTTCTTGCGTGTGGATGAGGCTACTGAGATGGAAGTTGAACAGCTCAACATTTCATTGAATAGACGTATCGACTCGTGGAGATTTCACCCACTTGTAAAGAAAGGTTTATGGGATGGCTATATCTCATATATTAAAGATGACAAGTGGATTCCATCTGGTTTATGGAGAGAGGTAATGTCTCTATGTAAACAATATAAGTTTGAACTTAAACTCAATGGAATTACAAATCTGTTTGACACCAATATAAAAGCTGCTGACTTTGAAGAGTGGGCAATGGATTTCTTTGATGGTTCAGAGATACAACCTAGAGACTATCAAACTGAAGCAGCATACAATATCCTTAAATTTAGAAACTGTCTTAGTGAGTTAGCCACATCAGCAGGTAAGACTCTAATTTCTTTTATGGCAGTTGCATATCTACTAGAAAAACAAAAGGCTGGTAGAATTCTATTCATTGTACCTAACGTTTCACTTGTTGTTCAGGCATCAGAAGATTTCATGGACTATAACTGGAGAAACCAAGTTAACATTAAAGTACAACAGATTTATTCTGGTCAAAAAATTAGACCGGGTAGAAATGTAGTAATAGGAACATATCAATCTCTAGTTAAAAAAGATAAAGAGTATTTCCAACAGTTTGATGCTGTGATTGTAGATGAAACACACAAAGCAAAATCACAGTCAATTAAAACTATTCTACAAAAATGTACTGGAGCCAACTATAAATTTGGTCTTTCCGGAACAATTCCAAAAGCAAATTCATTAGATAGACTAACACTTATGGCTTATACTGGTCCTGTGATTACAGAGGTAAGTGCAAATTTCCTACAGAACGAAGGCCATATCGCAGGATGTAAAGTGAAAGTAATAAAAATGGATTATGCAGCTGAAGGTACAAAGAATGCTTTCAGAGAAATGTCACAGAACAGATATGAGAGTAAAGACGTATACAAATTTGAAAGCAATTATATTATACAGTCGCCAGGGCGCTTGGCTTTCATTTGTAACATTATATCCAGAGTTAAGGGTAATTCCTTGGTCTTGTTCCATCGTATTGAACATGGTAAGAAGATATATGAGAAGCTTAGACAAGAGTCTGAGAAGAATGTTTACTATGTAGACGGAAACACAGACAAAGATATTAGAGAAGAGTATAAGAAGAAAATGGAAGCAGGTGCAGAAGTTGTGATTGTAGCCTCTTATGGTACGTTTTCAACAGGTATCTCTATTAATAAAATTCACAACATTTTCTTTACAGAATCCTTTAAATCCGAAGTGATTATTAGACAATCAATCGGTAGGGGTCTAAGAAAACACAAGTCAAAAACTGACGTAAACATCATCGATTTTGTAGATGATTTATCGTCTCCAGATTGGGACAATTATTTAATTCGACATTCTAAAGCTAGACAGAAGATCTACAGAGAGCAGAAGTTCCCATTTGAGATAAAAAATGTCACATTTGACGGTGATATATAATACAATACTAATAAAATAAACTATTCTAAAAGATGGGTTCATTAAAATTACAATCTTTCGAAGAGTTTGCTAATGCTAGCGCCAAAGCTGCAAAAGTAAAACTAGAGGAAGAGCAATCAGCTGCAAGAAATGAAGCAGCATATCAATTTAAAACATTATTAGCCGAATTTGGTGTAACTTCTATAAAAGACCTAAACGAAGAAGAGAGAAATTCTTTCTATAGAAAATTAGGTTCTTCAGAGATTAGCGAATCAGTTGCTGTCATTGAAGAAGGCACACGTTCTCAAATCGGTATTATTAACAAGAGAGGAAAAATAGAATCAGTGTACATGCACTACGATGGCTATCCAGACCACATGTTACCTACAATTAAGAAAGGTTACATGAACCCTGGAACAGTTAAGTTCTTACTTAAGAAAGGTGGTGGTTCTGGTTTAGATGCAGATCCTAGTAAGATTAATTTCTACGGAGATAAAACTACAATGAAAGGTGACATGAAAGATATTGACAAATATCTATATGATGCTGCAGACAGAGCAGGAGCAGAATATGTCTACTTATACGACGAGAAGTCTAAAAAGTGGATGATGGCAGATACTTATGATATGCCAAGAGAATTAAAGCCAGCTTTTGAACATTTTATCATCAATGAAAGATTCATGCCATCTAAAGGTAATGTAAAAGACGCAAAGAAAGTAAAGAAATCATTAGAAGGTATCATGTTAGCAGCTCCTGATTTAACTGCAGACTCTGCTACACATTTAGGTGCTATCAAATATCTAACCATAAATGCTCTAGAAGACGCAAACTTCCACTCTTATATGGAACCCATTGGAAAGAAGATTGGCGGCAAGATTAGAACAATCATGACTAAGATTGATGGTCTAGGTGATATTGAAGTACCAATAGGTGCAAAGACAATTCAAAAATTCTTAGAAAAGCACTACTCAACTCTATCTAGCGCAGCTGGATGGTCAGGTATTGGTATCGTTGAAGGTGTTGCAATGTATCTAGATATGTGGGGCTTTAGTAAAGTAGCTCAAGCTATAGTAGATGAGTTTAACTTAATTTACCAAAACGAATCAGTAGTTACTGAAAGTAACGCATTCTTTGCAGCAAGAGCTAAAGCAATGGAAGAAGGTGCTGAAGAATTTGAATTTAACGGTAAGAAATTTCCAGTAACAGAAGGCATGAACGACAAAGGAGAAGCAGATATTGATTTTGATGGTGGTGCTAAAGACCTAAAAATGATTAAGAAGAAATTCAAGGTTGATGCAGAAGAGTATAATCCAGGTATGGTAATGTTAAAAGGTAAGAAAAAAGATATTTTAGCTTATTTACGTTCTGATTTCTATGGAATGGATGAGGATGATATTGAAGAATTATACCCTGATCTATATGAAGACTCAGAAATTGAAGTCGAAATGAAAGCAGTCGTATCTGAAGGAGATATTGCTAGAGTTTCTAAGAAAGAAATTATGTTCCACTTAGACCAATTTGAAAAAGGTAAAATCGAAGCTGAAGATTTAAGACAAGCTATGGAAGAAATTCTAGGAGAAGGAAATGCATTCGGTGCTGCAAGAGCAGAGGCTATCGCTAAAGGTGAAGATACATTTAAAGTTGGCGACGAAGAATATCCAGTAGAAGATGTAGGTGCAGACGATAAAGAGAATGCAGAAGAATATGCTGAAGAAGAAGGTATCGAAGTTAAAGAAGAAGAGGTAACTGAAGACGAAATCGAAATCAAAGTAGACGGAGATTATGAAATTGAAGTTGAAAAAGAAGATGACGAGGAAGAAGAGTCTGAAGAAGCTCCAGCTGAAGAAGAAGGTGAAGAGGAAGAAGTTGCTGAAGAAGGAGCAACTAACGAGGCTGAAGTAAAATCAGACGAAGACTTTAAAGAATATGCTTTCGCAGTTTTAGGAAAAGCTTTCGGTGATAAATTCGACGAAGAAAAAGCTCAAGAAGTAGTAGACGGTTTATTAGACAAACACGGCGATGACTATGGTGCAGCAGTTGGCGCATTACAATCATCACTAGGATAAAAACAGTTTAAAACTTCTCATGAAGATATACTATAAATTTACAGATTTCATAAATGAAGAACTCCAGGTGGATAACTTGGAGAGCTTCGTATTTGAGGGTGGGGCTGCAGGACACATGATGCACCCATTCGATGACAACTCACTTACATTTGCTGACTTTAAGAGAATTGTGAACTCTGCTTTACAGGGAGGTCTTGATTTTGAAGAGGCTCCAACTGAAAAGACAGACGGTCAGAACGTATTCGCAACTGTAAAGGATGGTAAAGCTATGTTTGCTAGAAACAAAGGCCAACTAGCTAATCCACTCGATCTAAATGGTATTATTAAGATGTTCACTGGCCACGCTTCAAAGCTGGTTGAAGAAACATTCATCTTTGCTGCCAAAGATCTAGCAGAAGCGCTCCCAAAGCTTAAGGACCAATCTGTATTCCAAGACGGTAAGTCTTTTATCAATATGGAGTTAATTTACTCTAAAAACCCTAATGTAATTTATTATGACAGAGATGTTATTCAATTCCACGGTATGAAAGTTACTGATGGTGAGGGTAATATCATAGGTGAAGAGAATATCGCAGCAGAAATAGTAAAAGCACTTAGAGAGTTAAAAGCTGATATTGGTAAAACATTTACAATAATTCCCCCTCAAATTTTGAAGTTAGCAAAAGATATTAACTTTGATGAGAGAGTCGGCTATTACGAAAAAGCGATAAATAAACTAAGAGATACTTATGGTTTATCAGACCAAGATGAAGTCAAAATGTATCATGAGGCTTGGTGGAGAAACCAAATCGAAGAGAACTTTGCAGATTTAGACCCAGCATTAAAAGAAGGTCTTTTATTAAGATGGGCATATTTAGACAAGAAGACTCTAAATATGAGAGATTTAAAGAAAGCAGTTACTCCAGAACAAGCAAAAGCCGTCAAAGATTTTGATGGTCAAAGAAACAAGAAGTATAAAGAAAACATTCTACCTTTCGAAAACCTATTTTTAGAACTAGGCGCAGATGTTTTAAAGAACGTTTCTAATTTTGTTGCTGCTAATCCAGAAGCTGAGAAAGCAAGATTACATAAACAAATTAGAAGTGAAGCTAACAAAGTTAAAAAGAACGGAGATTTAAAACAAATAGAGAAGGTAGAAAAAGAATTAAAAAGACTAGAAGGTATTGGTGGTATTGAATCAATTATCCCAACCGAAGGTTTAGTCTTTAAGTACAACGGTAAAACGTTTAAACTAACAGGTACTTTTGCTGCAATTAACCAGCTAATGGGTATCATAAAATACGGTAGATAATGGCATTACAAAGCTTAAAAACATATTTCGAAGGCGTTAACTCAAATGAGTTTATGGATTTACTTAATAACAAATGTATTGTTACTGAGAAAATCGATGGCTCTTCTTTTCATGTAAAGAGAAATAAGACAGATTTTTCTTACTATAAGTCTGGTCAAAAAACAGAGATGAATGTTGTTGATAGAACGATTGTGAGATATTATGAAAATGCTATTAGACATTTTAAAACTCTATCTGAGGAAGCAAAGTTAGATATGCCTTTTGATTGGAAGTTTGGTTTTGAGTATTTAGGAGATAATAAAACTATTGATATTGAATATGATGTACTTCCAAAATCTAATTTAGTTTTAACTCATATTCAAGTGATGCAACCGTCTAATCCTAGTAAAGTTAGAAAGGTGATTAGAGACACTAAGGTTTTAAATAAATGGGCAGATAAATTAGATGTTAATAGACCTCCAGTTTTATTTGAAGGTCTTTTGCATTCAGGTCAAAAGACTTCTTTAGTTGATGTTTTAGAGACTAATGTAAATGAGTTTGAAGACAGATATAATAATCCTGACAAACCATCTTTTACAAGAGTTATCTATGGTATTTTTAATGAGAATCAAAAAGCTTCGGCTTTAATGAATGACCTTTCAAAAGATGTTTCAGGTTTTATTGTTAACTTCCACGATGGTAAAGGAGTTAAGACTTTTATTTTAGAGAAATTCAATAAAAAACCTAGACCAGAAAGAAAACCATCTGACATGTATCAGATTTCTATCTTAGATATTGTCGAACATTTTATGCAATATGATATAGATGGTGTTGAATTAACAGAAGAAGCATCTGACAAGAGATATTTAGAGTTAATGTCAGAGATGTTCAACGATTACATTGGTAAAAACGCAACAAAATATATTGGAGCTAAATTCGACTCTGCTGATTTTGCAGAATCTCCAATGTTTGAGTTAAATCATAAATTTTTACAAAACGAAAAAACACTAACTTTAATTCAAGATAAAATTTTAGCTGAACTATTTAAAATTACCCTAGGATCTTTTAGAAAGAAGAGAAATAAGGAGACTGATATTATTAATGGAGATATGTTAACCACATTAAATCAGGTTATTGAAAAAATTGAAAGCAAAGTCTTGGCAAAGGTAGAAGAAAACGGAATCATGAATTTTAAACAATATCTAATAAATCAAAAAATTGATTCTGAAGTAAAACCAGTAATGGAAGCTTTAGATGTACAATATCCAGAACAAGGTAAGAAACCGGTAAATATGTTTGTTGGTAGATTCCAACCATTTACATTAGGTCACCAAAAAGTTATTGAAACAATTCATAAACAAAATGGTTACCCTGTAGTTATCTTTTTAATTAAAGCTAAAAAGAAAAAAGCAGAAGATGCATTCAAGAGACCTTATGATGAAGCTACTCAATTGGGTATGTTAAACAGATTAAAGGGTAAATTACCAATCGAAGACGTTAAAGTTCTACCTACAGCAGCAATCGATAAAATGTTTAATGAATTAAGACCTAAGTATGAGCCAGTACTTTGGGGAACAGGAACTGACAGAATGAAAGTATATGGTTATCAAGTAAATAACGACAAGTATAGAGAGGCTCTAGGTGTTAGAGATGATTTCGGTTTATTTGAGATTCCAAGAACGGGTAAAAACATTTCAGCTACTCAAGTTAGAAACGCAATGCTTGATGGTGATGAGAAACTATTTAAAAAACTAACTCCAAGGGGATTACATAACATGTATGGTGAGTTAAAACAAAAGCTACAAGACTCTATGGGAGTAATGGCGGAATCTACAGAAGTAGAGTTCTTAACCTTCGATGAGTTTGTGAAGAATATATAAACAAACATAGCATAATAATATGAAGAAAGTTTTATCATTCGAAGATTTCAAAAACTCAGTAAATGAGTCAATACAATTTGGCTCATATCACTTTAGTGACAGAACGTCATTCGGCGAACACAGTGATGATTTACCTGAAAAAGGTGAAAGTAAATTTTTAGTGATGTCACATACTGAAGTAGAGTTTGATGGTAGAAGATACAGACTGGATGGTCAACATACTAGTTTTGGTCAAGGAAGTAAAAGATATATTATTGGTATTTTCGAAGACGAAGCTTCTGCTACAGAAGCGTATAAGCAAGCTATGAAAAAACCAGAAGGTGCATACGTTTCTTTCTCAATGGGAACATTAACTGCAAAATCTAAATTTACATTTAGTTACATTGAAAAAGAGGGACGCCTAGCAAAAATTAAAATAAGATAATCATGGCATCATTCGAAGACTTTTTATCAGAAGGTAAGAAATTACAAATCAAAAGAAAATATACAGAGAACCACCCTGCTAAAACTGTAGGTAAAACTGCCAATGTAAGAAACGCAGTTCTACAAGCTATTAAGGATGGTGTGGTAACAAGAGAAGAGTTCAACAAAATTCTTTCTGAGTTATCTGCTGATTCTAGACAATGGTCTTCTAGAAATAGAAAGTATTTCAATATCTCTGAAGAAGGTATTAAACTTTCAAAGTGGGGTATGAGAATTCTAAACGAATTAGACTCTGAAGAAGAGGAAATGATTCTATCTGATGAAGTTAGCGAGAACGTAAAAGTCTTAAAAGACAAATGGCCTTATGTTGAGTTTAAACTTAAAGGTAAAAAGCACAAAGTAGACTTTGAGTATGAAGATGTTATTGATGACCATGGCAACGAAGGTAAAGATCTATATTATAGAGGAGAAGATGAAGACGGTAATTTCTTTGAAGTAGATGTCTATGCTGATTATCACGGTGAAGTACAAGATGTATTTTATGACACTCTAGTACAAGTTGACGAATCTAAAGTAAATGAGAAAGATGATGCTGGTGACCACTTAGATAAAATAGCAGATATAGTAGGTGGCGTTAGAGACTTCTTTGCAATCGGTAAAGGATTAGACAAAGGTGGTTACAAAGGTAAATACTTCTATAGTGATACAATGATGCCAATGTATCAAGTAGAAATTGATGGTTTTAAATTTGGCATCATCAACAAGAAATATGTCGATAAAGGAGACAGAGAAGTCGGTAATATCGCAATCGGTTTAATGGAAAATATGAACACAAATATGAAAAATGAATTCAATTTATTTGAATCGTTTGGAGACTTCTTAAGCTCCAATGGTATTCTTAACGAAGCAATTAACTCAGTATTATTCAGATCTATTTTAATGAATGGTAAAGAGGGTAAACATGCTAAGAAAAATATGTCTATGTTAGCTAAAGGTTTTTATGGCCTATCTAAAGTAGCTCTTGATAAAATAGAAGACGAAGACTTCATCGTTAGCAACGATCCACAAAAGATATTTAAGAACTATGGTGGTTCAAACCACGTTATTTTCTTTATCTCAGATAACGAGAAAGAAAATCCATACTATGACAGTAGAAACTCATCTTGGAATGACTACAAAATGGTTCCAGGTGGAGGTATTCTACTAGCAGCTATGTCTGGTGATAGACAATTCTTCTCTAACGAATGGTCAAGATGGGCAGGTGGTAGAACTTGGTCTAAGAACAAAAAAGGTGATGAAGGACAAATAGGTATCAACCACAAATACAGAGGTTGGGGTGCATCAGGACTTAACAACGGTAAGAGAATTGCAGAAGTATCTGACAGAGTTGTTGTTCTCAACCTAGACTTAATTAGACAGAAGTATTCTACTGAAAATCTTAGAAGAGCTAGAGCAGAAGCTAGAGCAGGTGCAACATCATTCAAATCTGACAAAGAATTTAGAGATGCTAACAACGCTAGATACCACAAGATTTTAGCTGATAAAGCAGCAAACTTACCACTAGATAAAATGGTAAAAGATGCAATCGAGCTTTTAGCCAAGCAAATCTCAGATGGTTTAGCTAAAGGTGAGAAGACTCAATATCAAGAAATTAAAATTGGTGAATCTCCAAAGGGTAGAGAAGTAAAAGCGAGAGATGCTTCTCAGCACATGTCAAATATCTTAGATGATTATGCTAGATATGTAGATTACATTAGACAAGCAGAAGAATCTGAAGCTAGATTCGGCGAGAGAGAATCTTACTATGAAAGAGAGTCTAAGGATTACGCAAAAAGAGTAAAAGAAAAGATAGATAAAATCGAGAAATTCGATTACGCTTGGTAAAAATATAAAAAAGGAGTTGGCATCTTGTAAGTTAAAAGAAAGTAGTAAAGAATATCAAAGAGACAGTAATAACAAAATGACTAAGAAGTGGTCATGGAAACACTACACTGTTCACAACACTTCAACAGAAGAGTTACTAAAGGCTTACGAGAATTCCAACATGAAAAGAAAGAAGGGTATAATAAAAAGAGAACTAGAGAAAAGAAATGCCATCAGTAAGTAAATCACAACAGAGATTAATGGGAGTTGCATACGCAGTTAAATCTGGTAGTATGGAACTTAAAGACGTGGACGCAGAATACAGAGATAAAGTTGCGTCACTAGTAGATGGTATGACTAAGAAAGATCTAAAGAAATACGCTTCAACAAAACACGATAAATTACCAGAGACTGTAGATGAAGATTTTGCTCAAGCAGCACAAAACATTACCCCAAGTGCTAATATAGGTGGCATGGGTCCTGTAGTTCTACCTTCCGACGGCGTTGTAGGTTCTGGAGATGTACCATCAGTAGCAGATATTGACGCCGAAGATGAAGAAGAAAAGAAGAAGGATAAAACAAAAAAGAAATTAGAAATGGAGAACTTTAACCTATTTACACAGTTTGGTGATTTCTTAAATGAAAAGTTTGACCAACGTCCTGGACAATTAGTTAAAGACTTACATTTTGAGACAGACCCTGAAAAAGCTCAAGCGATGAAAATCGAACTTGGCAGAAGACAAGGAGAGGTTACAACAAGAAAGCAAATTGAAGGTGGTGATTATGCTCTAAGAAGATTTAGAAAAGAGATTAGATACGGTGATGGTTCATACCTTGGAGTATTTATGCCAGGTTCTTATGATGCTGCTACGTCTAAATTAGGTGATGGTCCACATAAAAAAGCAGTTAAGAAGGTAAAATGGAATATGAAGAAGTATCAACAATGGGTTGATGATGTAGCTTCTAATGATGGCTGGAAACATGCTTACGATATGGCACAAAATGCTAAAATGGAACCAGGTCTATTACAATGGGCTAAGAAAGAATTTAGAGGTGAAGATCCACTACAAAGAATTCAATGGGATATTGAAGCTTATGCAGAATCTGTAGTTAACGAAAAGTATGTAGAAAGAAAAGACATGATGAAGTTCGTTGAAAAGTATATGGACTTTGTAAGAACTAGTGAAGATTTTAATGGCTCTCAAGGTGGTATCTGGGTTTCAGGTGAAAATATGGATGAGTTCAAAGGACAAGTAATATATGATTACTATGCTGAAGGCAGAGGTTATGAGCTAGGAGTAAATGTCAAGTGGGAAAAGGAACTTAATAAAAGAGGATGGTATAGTGAATGGTACGATGCAGGCACCGTACAGATATGGCCTATTTAAGGACAAAATTTTTACAAAAAAGTTAGCCTGATATTTTTTTATGTCAGGCTTTTTTATTATATTAGTACTGTAATGGACAAGAAAAAGAAAAATGATGATAAATTAGACTTCAACGGAGGATGGTCCTCTGGTGAGGCTGCCCATCATATTTCTAAGAAGATGACACAGCAGACTATAAAGTCTAAGAAGGCTTATACGAGAAAGAAGAAGCATAAAAATAAAGACGATGAATAAAGTAGTTTTTATAGGAGATATTCATGGACATGATACATGGAAACGTATTGTTGCTGATAATAGCAGCGCAGACCATTTTGTGTTTATTGGAGACTACTTTGATGCTTACTTGATTACTCCTGCAGTTCAAATTGAAAACTTCAAAGAGATTATAGAGTTTAAAGAGTCTAATCCAGACAATGTAACTCTCCTAGTCGGTAACCATGATTTTCACTACATGCCTCATTGTAAAGGTCAGTATGGTGGTTACTCTCACTTCTTCGCAGCAGAGATTGCAGATTTGTTGAGAGCAAATTCACACAATCTTGAAATGGCATGGCAGTATAACAATATAATTGCATCTCATGCTGGTATCAGTTCTACTTGGTACTATGAGAATATCGAAGACATGGGCCACTTGTTTCAGATTGCAGACAAGATTAATCAGCTCTGGAAGGATGCTCCATGGAAATTTAATTTTTCCGGTCCAACCAAAGATGGTAACTCTAAAGACAATAGCCCTCTTTGGATTCGTCCTCAAGCTCTAATTAAAGATCCAATTGACCCTGAAATTATTCAAGTTGTTGGACACACTCAAAGAGAATTTGTTAGCGTAAAAGACAATGTTTTTGTCATTGACGCACTACCCAGACAGTATCTCATTCTCGAAGACGGCGAGTTCGTAATCGCGAACGTTTACTCCAAATAATCTACTGAAAGCCGTGAAACATTCGCGGCTTTCTTACTATAATACTTAAATCAAATTGAGTATTATGAGCAAAAACATTCTAAAAGCAGCAGACGAAATTATCAACAATCGTTCTGAAGAAAAAGAACGTATGTATGGTCCATTCGAAGAAGGCATGAGACGAGCAGCAATGATTTGCGCCGGCATGACTGGTAAAGAATGGTCTGGTTCCGATATGTATGCAGCGCTAGTCGCGCTTAAATTAAGCAGACATTCTTACAACTACAAAGAAGACAATCTTCTAGATGCCGTAGCCTATATTGGTGGCTTAGACAACTACATTAAGAAGTATGGTTATGGTAAGACTGAAAAGCCTATTAATTTAACTGACGCAGACGCTGGATATGGAGACACAGAGTAACCTAGTCTACTTCACAGACTTAGAGAAAGATAAATCACTTAAGATTGGTATTGCCGCACTTGTAGGTAAACTCAGTCCAAAATTAAGTTCACACAAATCTGGATGGGCATTCCATCTAGCTAATCAATTAAAACATGCAGGCTACACAGACGTGCAAGTCATTACAGACATTGAGACCGATTGGTCTACATTTGATGTAATGTTACTTGAACACGGTATGGAGTTTAAGGGTAATTTTAATATCTTCGGTGGGGCGAACGATGACTTGTACCATCAAATCACTAGAATGTTCGCTCAAGGTGTCAAGCTATATTCGCTTCACCATGATATGCCCTGTGTTGGAACTTTAATCGAAAAGAGATTGAAGACGGGTTCTGAGTTATTCAAAACTTTAGAATCTAAAATTGATGATGCTAAGAAAATTTGTTCCCAAATTCCCCGAGTTGACAGAATTGAAAAAACTTTCTGCCTGTGCTTTGGGGACTCACATTCTTTTAGTCAATACACGCCGGGTTTCCAAACAGACAGACATGATGGTCTAACACTTTTTGGAACTCTTAGGAGAGGAATTAGAACTTATATACCAGAATATATTCAATCACTGCGTGTCTATCTAGGGAATATAGATATAAGACACCACTTAATGAGACAAGACAATCCATCGAAGTCTTTAAAAACAATGATGGAAGAATATGAACGACAACTAATTGATTTAGAAATAGAACATATTGATGTTGTTCAGGCTCTACCAATTGAGAATGAGTCTAGACCACTACCAAAAACAGGCTACTATAAAGATACGCCTTTCTTTGGTACTTGGGCAGAGAGAACAGAGTTAGTAAAAGAATTTAATAGATTGGTAAGAGAAATGTGTAATAGAAATGGTTGGAAGACTTGGAAACATTCTGAAGTATTCTTAAACTCTTTTGGAGAGTTAACATTCGATGTAATGGAAAAACCAAAGTCTGTACATATTGCACGAGAGTTCTACAGATGGGACTTAGTGAAAGACGAACCGAATAAGAAATTAATTAAAGTGACACAAGCATTATTTTAATATATGAAAACCTATAAAATAGAAATAACACCATTAACAGAAACCATGGGCAGAGGCGATGCCCCTTATACCATTGAGATAACGACCGATGATATTAATTGGTCAATGGAACAATACCAACGAAACCGAGACGCCTTCAGTTGGGAAATACTAGAAGTGAATGAGTACGACGTGTAAAATTAAAACTACTAAATACTATGATGAGTTTATCAGGTATTATGAGTTAGCTTTAGACCAGCAGAAAAAGAGTAACCTAGGCCACATTCCACACGCCGAGTCCAAGATGGACGATCCGCTGATGGAACATATCGAGCTGTATGATGTAGTCGAAAGGAAGTACGCTGGGTTTAGTCAAATCGTAAATGATGTTTTTTACGGTTGGACTGAAGCACATCCGTATTGGTCAAGAATGCAGGAAGGTCTAGTTACAGAACAGCGCAAGGAAGTCGCTAATAACTGGACTGGTAAACAAGATGTCTTCGGCCTACCAGAGTGGCTCTACCTATTCATACTGCATAGAGTATGTGGATCTGCAATTAACTATGCTACCAAACCAAGTGGCTACCACAACACATTGTTATTCGACTTGTGGCAATCTGATTCTATAGAACAAATGTGTGAGCAAGTTAAGGCAGCAACCAAGTCATTCTACACTTCAGTTGGGTATCAATTCCCAGCATTCCCAAAACCCCCAGTCCCAGAACAGAACGAGGATGTATTTGTAGGGATGTCGGGGTTTGAAGGCCCTCAGTTTCAATATAAAAGAGGTGGCGATTATTTTCTATGTGAATTTGCACCACGCTTAGCTAGAGATATGGCTAACTATCTAGAAGAAGGTGGTAAGAAAGATTTAAGAGACTTAGGTCAGTGGATGTTTGATTGGAATGTTGCAAACGGACTAAGACAATATAAATTCCAATATGCTGCAGTTATTGCTGATGTAGCAGATTGGTTTCCACAATATATTAACAGAGAATCAATGTTCTATTATGGTACTAACGCAATAGAATGTATTGGTTATCTGGCAGATCCTGTAGAAGGCAAAGGTAAGAAATCAGAACCTTTCCTGGATGCAGTGATGACAAGAATATATGAACAAACAGGCTCTCTTCCATATAATGCAGAAGATGTAGCTTGTGACTTTATTCGATGGATTGAGAATTACATGAGACCAGGAGCTGACTATAAGCATATTAATATGGACACTCTTTGGAATTCATCTACAATAATAGACCATCCATACGGTAGACAAAAAGCAATGTTAGACTTAGGTCTAGTAGAAACATTTAACGGAATGAAACACCATCCTTCCGATGATAAAATAATTGCAGAAGCTGGTATAACAGTAGAAGCATATAAAAAGAAAGTAGCAGAATTTTATGGCACATAATAATCATACAAATCTATTAGTTAACCAAGACTTAAATCTGATGATGCCAAACAGACAGGCGTGGTTAGATTTAGCTGGTGATTGGAAAGATCCGTTTCCAGCACCAGAATTAGTAGACCATGATGGCTTCAAAGTAGTAAGAGAAGACATGATGGGTTTTGGTTCTAAATGTAGATTCGGAGATATTCTAGTTCAAACATGTCCTAAAGATACATTAGTATATGTACAGCCTAGGTATGGTTTTGCAGGTATCTCACTTGCTTATTTAGCAAAGAAATATAATAAGAGGCTAGTACTATTTAGTCCTTCACAAAAAGAAATATCAGACCACCAAGCTATCTGTGTAGAAAGAGGAGCTGAAATGAAGTTTAAGAGAATTGCAGCAATGCCAGTCTTAAATGCTCATGCAAAACAATGGGCAGAAGATAATGATGCATTCTTTATTCCACTTGGACTTCGTCATGAGCTTGTTACAGCAGCCGCTGTTAAAGTTGCATACGATCTTGCAGAAACACATGGTTATCCAGAAGAAGCGTGGTCAGCAATATCTACTGGTGTTCTACAAAGGTCTCTGCAAATAGCATGGCCTGACACTAAATTTAACGCAGTTGCAGTTGCAAGAAATATCAAGAAAGGTGAAAGAGGTAGTGCAACTATTTGGTCTCACCCAAAAGCATTTACACAAAATGTAGATGAAAAGTATTTTCCACCATTTCCATCGGCATTAAATTACGATGCAAAAGCATGGGAGTTCATGACTAAACATGGAAAACCTGGAGCTTGGTTCTGGAATGTTGGTGGGGACCCCAAGCCTGAAAAAGCTGATACGAAATTGTTAACAAAATCGTACAGAGATTGGGGTGAAGAACTTGAAACAGATAAATGATTTTAACTATAAAAAACAAATAAAAGAATATGGCGAACGCAGATAACAAATGTGCAGATTTGAAAGTTGAAGACTTTCACGCAGAAGCTGAAGATACACTCGGCCTAATTTACAACAAACAAGTAGAATTACAAAAACGTTTAGGTTTCGACTTTACTGGTTGGACACTAAAAGAAATCGCAGATTTCTGGTGTGTTAACAAACACGCAATGTCAGATGAACTAAATGAAATGTTTGATGCATTAGGAGGTATCAATGATGGAATTGGCTCAGCAGCTTGGAAGTACTGGAAAGGTACTCATAAAGATGCAGCTAATATGAAGATTGAAGATTTGTCTGAAGAAGACAAGTTAGAACTATTTTATGAATGGATTGATGGATTGCATTTCTATATGAACTTTGCAATTTCTATTGGTATGACTTCAAAAGATATTGTTAACTTGTACATGGCGAAGAACGCAGAAAACCATGACAGACAAAACCGAGGATATTAATGTTATTAGATATTGAACAAAAAGAAAATGAGCTAGTAGTTTCTTACTACAACAAAGAGGGTAAAGTCTCTTTTAAACGCTATCCTGTAAAACAGTTTCAAAATTGGGTCGTGACTAAAGACGATGACAAATGGAGAGACCCGAATATCAAAAACTGGGACGGTAGAACTTTAAAGAAGTCTAGATCTAAAACCTTTAATAAGTTTTCATTACTTTATTTTATGGATTCTTTATCTCAAGAAGATAGAGATGAAATTTATGAGTTCAATATGCCTCGTACATATTTTGTTGATATTGAGACAGAGATTGTAGACGGTTTTCCAAAACCCGAAGAAGCTAAGTCTCGTATATTAACATTCTCTATTATCACTCCAGAAAGAAAAGCTATCGTTCTTGGTCTTGAAGATCTTTCATCTGAACAGATTAAAAAGATTGAAGAAGATACTAATAAACATTTTTCTACAGGTGATTACGACCGGGACTGGGAATTTAGTTATTACAAATTCAAAGATGAGTACAATATGTTGTATACATTTTTGCATAAGTTTTTACCTAAGTTTCCTATGATGACTGGTTGGAACTTTATCAACTATGACTGGCAGTATATTGTCAACAGATGTAAACGCCTACAAATCGATTTAAAAGATGTTGCTATCACAGGAGCATTAGATAAAAAAGATTCTAGACCTTTACACATGGGTATTTTAGACTACATGCAATTGTACGATAAATATGATAGATCTGTTGCTGTAAAAGAATCAAATGCACTTGCTTTTGTTGCTGGCGCAGTTTTAGATGGTATTAGTAAAATTAATTATAGTGGCTCATTACAAGATCTCTATGAAAACGATTTTCAAAAATATGTTTTCTATAATGTAATTGACTCAGTCTTGGTTTACTACATCGACCAAAAGCTTAGATCGATGGAAGTTCTGCTGACTTTAGCAACCATTACAAAAATGCCACTATATAAAGCTGCCTCTCCGGTAGCAGTTACCGAATCTCTAATCGCTCGTAAATTAGCTGAACAAAATAAACGTATCGGCACCGAGTGGGACAGAGAAGATGGTAAAAAAGATGGTAAGTATGCAGGAGCTTTTGTTAAAGACCCTGTAGTTGGTTATTATAGTGGAGTAAGTGCATTTGACTTTGCATCACTATATCCATCAATTATGAGACAGTTTAATATCTCACCAGATGCTTACATCGAAATTGTTCCCGAAGCAGAAGTTAAGGAACGTAGAAAAGACCAAAATGTTATTGTGTGTCAAAATGGTGTAGTTTATTCTAAAGAAGATAGTATTCTTAAAAAAATCTTGAGTGACTTATATGCTCAAAGAAAAGATTACAAGAGAACTTCTTACGAATACTACGAAAAAGCACATGATTTAACAAAAAAATTTAACCTATAATTTCGACAATTGTGGGCAGCATTCAGATATATAAATCAATAGCAGCGCTGCTAGAAATTTCGAATTTATAGATTAGTTAAATCAGGTCTCAGCATAGACCTTTTTTGGTCTATATGCTATTTTTTAAAAATTAAAATTAAAACTATAAAAAAACAAATTTATTAGCAATTATGTCATCATTATTTACCGAAAGAATTCCCTTTAAACCATTTGAGTACCCTGAATACTATACAGAGGGTTGGTTGAAACAAGCTCAAGCCTTTTGGCTACATACAGAAATATCAATGCAAGGTGATGTGAAAGATTGGAACGAAAATCTTTTACCACATGAAAAACACTTAGTAGGAAACATCCTTTTAGGTTTTGCACAAACAGAATGTGCAGTATCTGATTATTGGACTACAATGGTGACGAAATGGTTTCCTAAACACGAAATTAAACAAATGGCGATGATGTTTGGTTCTCAAGAAACAATTCACGCTACAGCTTATTCATATCTAAATGAAACATTAGGTCTAGAAGACTTTGAAGCCTTCTTACATGAACCTACTATGGCTGACAAATTTGACTTATTAACTTCAACTTCTGCAGATTACACACATGAAGATTTAGCAGAAAATGCTACCGCAAGAAAAGAGGTTGCAAGATCTTTAGCAATTTTTTCTGCTTTTGCAGAAGGGGTTAGCCTCTACAGTTCTTTTGCAGTTTTATACTCATTCCAAATGAGAAATAAACTAAAGGGAATAGGACAACAGATGAAGTGGTCAGTAAGAGATGAATCTTTACATTCAAGAATGGGATGTCAATTATTTAGACACATGTGTCAAGAATATCCTGAATTGAAACAAGAGGTTTATGCAGATGTATTACAAGCTGCAGACTTAATGCGCCAAATGGAGCATAAGTTTATTGACAAGATTTTTGAGCAAGGAGATTTAGATAATCTAAAAGCTCAAGATTTGAAAGAATTTATTAACAAGAGAACTAACGAGAAATTAGTTGAATTAGGATACGAATCAGAATTTACATTCGACGAAGATTCAGCTGGAGAATTAGATTGGTTCTATCATTTAACTGGTGGACATACTCACACAGACTTTTTTGCAGTTAGACCGACTGACTATGCAAAAGCTGGTGAAGGTGAAAACTGGGATGAGGATGATTTATTTGATTAATTAATATGAAGACAAACGATAAAGTAGTAAACCATGCTGCACATCTAGGCTGGGAAATCGACGTGGATTTTCCTTCATGGGCAAATACAGAGGTTTACGTAAAAACAATTTCAGCAGGTTACTTATTCAATGGTGAAAAACCAAAAGACGCATACTGGAGAGTTTCAACTACAGTAGCAAGACGTTTAGGTAAACCTGAATTAGCAAGCAAATTTTTTGATTACATCTGGAAAGGTTGGTTAAACCTAGCCTCTCCAGTATTATCAAATACAGGACTAGAAAGAGGATTACCGATTTCTTGTTTTGGTATTGACGTAGCAGATTCCATCCATGATATTGGCTCTAAAAATTTAGAGATGATGTTATTAGCAAAACATGGTGGTGGAGTAGGTATCGGTGTAAATCAAATCAGACCAGCAGGCGCAAAGATTACAGGTAATGGTACATCAGATGGTGTTGTACCTTTCTGTAAAATTTATGACTCTACAATCTTAGCTACAAACCAAGGTTCTGTTAGAAGAGGAGCTGCATCTGTAAATATCGATATTGAGCATGGTGATTTCTGGGAATGGCTAGAAATTAGAGAGCCTAAAGGAGATGTTAACAGACAATCTCTGAACCTACACCAATGTGTTATTGTACCAGATGGTTTTATGCAGAAAGTTCAAGAGGGAGATCCAGAAGCGCGTAAGAGATGGATTGGCGTCTTGAGAAAGAGAAAAGCTACTGGCGAGCCTTATGTAATGTTCAAAGGTAACGTCAACAGAGCAAATCCAGATGCATATAAGCAGAATGGCCTTAAAGTTTATATGACAAACATTTGCTCTGAGATAACGCTACATACAGATGAGTCTCACTCATTCGTCTGTTGTTTATCCTCAGTAAACCTAGCGAAGTACGATGAGTGGAAAAGCACAGACTTGATTTACACTGCAACTTGGTTCCTTGACGGAGTCTTAGATGAGTTTATTCAGAAGGCTAAATTCATGAGGGGATTTGAAAACTCAGTAAGATCTGCAGAAAAAGGAAGAGCATTAGGTTTAGGTGTACTTGGATGGCATACTTATTTACAAGAAAGAGGTATTCCATTTGAAGGTCTATCAGCACAATTTGAAACTAGAAAGATATTTTCGCAGTTAAGAACAGAAACTGAAAAGGCATCAAGAGATATGGCACAAGAATATGGTGAACCGCTGTGGTGTGCAAATACAGGAATGAGAAACACTCACCTGAGAGCCATTGCGCCAACCGTATCTAACTCAAAACTAGCAGGTAATGTATCTGCAGGTATTGAGCCTTGGGCTGCTAACGTGTTCACAGAACAAACAGCAAAGGGTACATTTATTAGAAAGAATCCAATTTTAGAATCTTTCCTATCTGTAATTAACAGAGATACAAAACCAACATGGAATAAAATTCTAGCAGACGGAGGTTCTGTACAAGGTTTAGATTTCTTAGATGATTACTATGTAGAAGTAGGAACTCATATTGGTGATAAAGAAAATTTACTCACTAAGAAAAAGTGGGAAGCTCTATCAGAAGTAGAAAGAGATAAATGGATTCCTGTCAAGGATATATTTAAAACATTTAAAGAGATAAACCAATTAGACTTAGTAAAACAAGCTGGTGTTAGACAACAATATGTTGACCAAGCTGTAAGTTTGAACTTGGCATTTCCAACTCAAGCAGATACTAAGTTCATTAACAAAGTACACTTAGAAGCTTTTAAAGAAGGTGTAAAGACTTTATACTATATGCGAACTGAGTCGGTACTAAGAGGAGACATTGCAAAAGCAGCAACAGATCCAGATTGTGTTGCATGTGATGGATAAAGGTGTGGTTTGAAGACCACGTCTTAGGACCGGGATAGTTCTCGGAAAATAAGGGTCGGAGTTCGCTACTACCGGCCCTTTACTTTTTATATAAGTTTGGAAAACTTTTCAGCTTCTATCTCTCTGATTTTATCAGCAATCTCTGCACCTTTCACATTAAATTGCTTCATTACATCTCTACCGTTAGTAGAAGGTTTGTATTTCATAAAAGCTTTAATCATTCTCAAATCTAATCTGTTTAATTTTGAGAATTCTAAAATAGTCTTTTTATCTAAGTCTACACTATCTCTCTTCTTACTCAATTCAAATACATTCTCTGGTTTTAGATCCAGAAGAGATTTCAATAAAATAATAGCATCTATCTCTAAGTTCGAGAATGTTAATTTATTCATTTGAGATTTAATCTGACTATTTTCATTAACTCTAAATAGAGTAGCTAATTGTACTAACCAATTTTTTGAATTGATAAAATCTTTATTAACATAAACAGTAGGAAACATTACAGGCCAAAGCTTGAATTCTTCCACTAACTCTAAGTATTTCTTTGGAGACTTTGCAGTTTCTATAGATTTCTTAAATTCATCTCTAATTCTTTCCGCACTAATTCCCTCTAAAGAGTTATCAGAAATGATAGCCTCTGCAGTATTCTTTTCTATTTTACCACCAGTTCTACCAGCAAATCTTAATGCTCTTAATTTTCTAAGTGGGTCTTCCTCAAATCTCTCTTGAGCTCTACCTACAGTTCTAATAGAATTAGATTGAATATCTGCAATACCACCAACTAAATCGACTACTTCTTGTTTCTCAATATCGTAGAATAACGCGTTGATAGTTAAGTCTCTTCTTAGAACATCTTTATCAATTGTAGAAAAGTTAACAGCATCTGGTCTTCGACCTTTACCAATATCTTCTCTGAAAGTTGCAATCTCCATACCCTCTTTAAATGAAGGAGTTTTTGCAATTACAACTCCGAATTGAGTTCCTACTTCACCAATAGTATCAATACCGCCAGATTTTAGAATCTTAACAACTTCATCTGGTTGAGCATCTGTGGCTAAATCAAAATCCTTTGGTTTAATACCTAGCATTGCGTCTCTCACAGCACCACCAACCACATAAAGTTCTCTTTTATTTTTCTTAAAGAGTTTATGTAAATCTTTGACATCACGAGGTAATGCAAGCTTCAATCTCTGTTGAGCTTCTAACAATAAGTTAAATTGTATGTACGACTTTAGCATATTGTATATATTTACAGTACTAATATAATCATTTTTTATGACACTAGAAAATAAAATGGCAATTATTTGCAAAAAATTTGGAACAAAACTAATTTAATCGGTATAATGACCCACTAACAGAAAGATTAATGAACGACTACTTGTTCACAACTATAAAGAAATTAAGAGAAACCTTCGATTCCGACCCGAAGGCTAACGCTGATCTTCGCATCCTAGACTGATTAGCTTTTATTAACCCAAATTAAATTAACAATGAAAAATTTTATTTTAACATTAACACTAGCTGTATTCACAGCATTCGGAGCTAACGCTCAAAACACTAAAGGTGACTGGTATGTAGGTACTGGTGACATTGATAACGTTGCATGGACTGAGTGGTCTATTGCACCAACAATTGGATATGCTTTTTCTGATGACTATATGATCGGAATGGGTGTAGCACAAGCGGATTCAACTGAAGATATGAATCTTAGCTTAAACGGAAGATACTTCTACAAAGGTTTCTTCGGTTACGCAGCTATCAACGACTTTGATTTCGATCAAGTTCAGGTAGGTGTAGGTAAGATGTTTACTTTTCATAAAGGAAACATGTTTGTTGACCCAAAAATCGTTTACGACTTAGGACAAGAAACGACTAACTTAACACTAGGATTTGGTTTAAAATTTTAAGCTAAATACTATAGAAAAAACAAGCCCAAGATTCTAGGACCTTGGGCTTTTTTATTGAAACAACTAGTCTTTAACCAATATAATTATCAAACAAAAAATATACTTAGATGAAATTACAAATTGATCGAATCGACCAACATGAGTTAACTGGATTTATTAATCGAGTTAAACTTATTGACTCATTTGTCTATATGAAAATTCAAGATGGACAAATTCATTCTGCAGTTTATCTTCCACAGAGAGATGCAGTAAAATCACATACAGTAAATTGTGACAAAATCTTCCAAATCAGTGAGTTTCCAGATACTGACAAGGAAATGAAAGTAGCTTTCTTTGAAGGAGCTAAAGTAATTGATGCAATCAAACACTTTGAGCATGATGCTATCAAAGGTGAAATTGAGTTTATTGAAAACGAAAATGAGTTCGTTGCATCTACACTTAGAATCTACAATGATGAGCTAGAAATTACATTAGCTTGTTCAGAGCCTTCACTAGGTTTTAAAGATCTAACAGCAGATCAACAAGCAGCTATTTTTGCAACTAACGATACTAACTTTAGTTTTACAATGGACACTCATACTATCAACAAAGTTAAAAATCTGTTTAGCTTAGATAAAGATGAAACTTTCAGTGTAAAAGCTAACGGTACTGGAGTTGCGGTAAGTGGTAAATCATTTAATGCTGTAATTAATCCAGAATCAAATGGTAACGGAGAAGTTACTGTTTACAAAAAGTACTTAAATCTATTAGATAAAGAAGAGCAAAATGTACACATCTCAGATTCTAAAATTGTATTTGAATCTACAGAGTCTACTACATTGCTTACAGTATCAACATGCCAAACTGCGTAATATATGGATATTACTGCAATAGAAAACAAACCAACAGATCAATTGAGTAAAGATGAGGCTGAGTTGCTTGCTAGACATTACAAGCAACTCGCCGCTAAGTATACTGCTTATGAACAAGCTGTAAAACTTACTCTTAATTCTATCTATGGTGCATTCGGTAATAAGTGGTTTCACTTCTTTAATATCGATATTGCAGAGTCTATTACAAAACAAGGTAAAGATGCTATTCTATATTCCGAGTCAATTCTTAACAAGTATGTTCAAGAGTTTTGGCATAAAGACACTAAAGTACATGAACAATTCGGTTTAACTGTAAAGGGTAAAATTGAAAAACCTGCAGTTATCTATATCGATACAGATTCTTGTTATGTGCAGTTTCAAGATTTATACGAGTCTATTATTTGGAATGATGAAAATAAAGCTCTTCCTATCGATGAATTTATCTTAGCCTTCTATGCATTTAGACTTAAAGACTATATTACTAAATGTATGCACAAATATGCAGATGCTACGAACACTGATAACTTCTTATTCTTTGAACTAGAATCTTTAGCATATAATGGTATTTGGATGTCAAAGAAAAAGTATATCCAAAATTTAGCATGGGATGATAAATTAGAAACAACTGATAGACACCCATCACTTAAGAAAGTGAAAACAATCGGCTTCGATACTATTCAATCCTCTACTCCTAAATTTGCTAGAGAGAAATTAGTAGAAGCACTTAGAATTTTATTTAGGTCACAAAAAACCCCTGGCGCTGAAGAATTACAGGAGCTAGTTACTTTTATGAAAAATATCAAAAAAGAATTTCAACTAGCTAATATAGATGATATTTCATTTAATCGTAGAACTAACAACATTGAGAAGTATATCGTCGATGACCAAATTGAATTTCAAGTAGGACTAAAATGTCCTGCCAATGTTAAAGCAGCAGGTTACTACAACTATAACTTAAATAATAATTCTAAATTTAAAAACAAATACAAGATGATTGGTAACGGTGAGAAGCTAAAAATCTACAACTGTAAGACTCCAATCTCTGAAGTATTTGCTTATTTACCAGGTGAACATCCTTATGAGATTGCACCTAAAGTGGATTATGATACTCAATTTGAAAAATGTATGATTGACCCACTTAATAGAGTATTGAAAGCTATCGGCCTTCAAACTTTAGATACAAACTTAATTTACGCATCAGCATTATTTTAAAATTATGACAATACAAGAAATTAAACAGCTAGTAGAAGACTATCCGAACGATCAGGACCTCGGAGGTAAAGTAAGAGAACTCTACTGGAGAGACTATAAAAACGGAACTTACTCATTTATTTCAAATCAAATGAATTTATTTCAAGATGAAGACAGAGAAGACAGAGATGATGTTGCAGTTTTAGGAGAAGACTAATGAGTGAGGGTATTAACATAGAAGATCTGCCAATAAAACAGCAGAAGTATATTAAAGAATATCAGAGAATTCTACATGGATTAGCAGATGTTCAAATGAATATAGAGTCTTTGTCTGAAAGAGCAAAGACTTTAACAAAGGAGTTAGACGAACTTAGAGCAAAAGAAAAAGAGGAGTTTGGAGACGATAACGTCCTAGGTAATGTGTAGGAAACTATATGTTACTTTATCATATAACTATTAAATAAAAATAATATAATGGCAAAGAAGAAAACATTTAGCTTTGATGACATAAACAAAGAATTAGCGGACATTAATCCGTTAGGTTCCGTTATGGAACATTCTAATTTTAGTGAAGTTACAGAATGGATTGACACAGGTAACTATCATTTAAACGCATGTGTCAGTGGCTCGCTTTTCAAAGGTTGGCCAAACAACAGATCTTGTTCGGTCGCAGGACCATCAGGAACTGGTAAAACTTATTTGATTCTAAACTCTATTGCAAGAGCAATTGACATGGGATATAGTGTTATATTCTACGACTCTGAAGCTGCTGTAGACAGAGAGATTATGAAAAAGTTTGGTATTGATACAACTAAAGTAAATTATCAACCTGTAAATACTGTTCAAGAATTTAGAACTTCGGTAACATCTATTACAGCAAAAATGCAAGAAGTAAAAAGATCTGGCGGAGAAGTACCTAAGATTATGATTATCTTAGATTCTGCTGGTAACCTAGCAACTGCAAAAGAAATTGAAGACGCTAAAACAGGTTCTGATAAATCAGATATGACAAGATCTAAGGTTCTCAAATCTATCTTTAGGATTATTATGACTCCTTTAGCAGATTTAAAAATACCTTTTATTTTTACAAATCACACTTACATGACGCAATCGTTTATTTCACAAACTGTTGCAGGTGGTGGTACTGGACCAGAATATGCAGCATCAATTGTTTTATTCCTTAATAAAGCTCAGTTAAAAGAAGGTGGTGAAAAGACTGGTATTATTGTAACAGCTAAACCAAATAAAAATAGATTTGCAAAACCACATCCAATTAAATTCCACTTACATTTCACGGAAGGTATGAATAGATTTGTTGGACTAGAACAATATATTGATTGGGATGAAATCGGTATTGCAAAAGGTTCTATTGAGAAGGGAGTTAAAACTCCAAAGGCTACAGCAAGAGGTTGGATTTGTAAACACCTTGATGAGACTGTACCTAATTCAGAATTCTTTACAGAAAAAGTATTTACTCAAGAAGTTCTCCAAAAAATTGAAAAGAAGATTCAGCCTCTCTTCAACTATAGCACAGAACATAGAGAGCTTGATATTGACGAACTAATAGAGCTAGGTGAAACTGAATAAAGATAAACTGCCAATCAAGTATATCCTAGGGATAGAAAAAGATTTACCAGATTATCCAACCGCTCTAGATGTTTTACAAGCTGAAGTAAAACTCTGTAACAGAAATCCAGACAGATACAAAGGTAGCTTTACCTACCACGCATTAAAAACTTACAGGTTTCCAGAATCAGATCATGAAAGAATCTTAGAGTCTGCAAAGGAACTAGTCACCATGGGTTTATGCGAACAGACAAATGAAGAGCCTGGTAAAGAGGCTTTTAAAATTTTAATAAACCCATTCGAATGATAGCAGTTTTTGATAATTTTATACAGGACGGAGAATTACTAGAAGAAATAAGAGATAACTACAGTAATATATTTAGAGACCCTGGAGTCTATAAGTATTACAATGGCTGGTGGAATACTCCAGCTAAGAATACAACACAGCGTATAATACAATATGCATGGGGAGAGGGATGTCCAATTTCTAAATCTTTCTCTATTGATGGTTTCGAGTATTGGACTGGTATTCAAAGTGCTAAAGAACAAGATAAAGTATGGGCAGATGATTTACCAATTCATTTTGATAAAGATGAAGCATGGTGGAAAGAGACTGGCGAGATAGTAACTCCAGTTATTGGAAGTGTTTACTATCCTGAAGGTCAAGATTTTGATGGAGGTGAACTTGCTATATACACAGATGGCCGAGATTCAACACCAGAGATAGTCAAAGCCAAACCTAATAGATTTGTTATCTTTGGGGCTGGAGAAGATCTACACATGGTTAAAACAGTTACACGAGGAATTAGAAATGCAATAGCAATCAACCTATGGGAAGAAGAACCTTATTCTAAACAAAAGGGTATTTTAACCATAGAATAATAAAAATACAATATGCAATTCGGACAAGATTTTGAAAAGATATTCTTTAGACTCTCATTAGAGAAGGTAAAATACTTACAAGCAATTAAAACTGGTTTTTATACATCAGAAGAAATTGATGCATTAAGTTTTTTAGCTAATAAGTTCTATAATAAATTTAATGAGACTCCTACTAAAGAACAGTTAGCACTTCTTGTTCAGAATCATCCAAAATCTAAAGAAAGAGTTTCTGATAATATACTAAACATTATCTTTGATGTTGACTTAGATCAGTATGACGAAGAATGGTTAACATCTACTGCAGAATCTTGGATTAAATGGAGAACATTCAACACTTCATTTACAGATACAATTGAGTTTATTAAAACTACTACAGTTACTCCAGAGAATGTAGAAGCAATTGTAACAAAAGTAAAAGGTATTATCAATGACAGAAATAATCTTACTTTCAATTCTGACTTAGGTCTAGACTTCTTTGACTTTGAAGCACACGACCAGAAAGAAACAGAGAAAGTAAGTTCAGGCTATAACTTCTTAGATAGTATGTTAGGAGGCGGTTATGACAAAGGCGGTAATCTAGTCGTTTATGCCGGTGAGCAAAACATTGGTAAATCAATTTATCTAGCTAATGATGCAGCTAACTTTGTAAAAATGGGCACTAATACTGTGGTTATTACTGCAGAGATGGCAGCACATAAATTCGTAAAAAGAATTGGTGCTAATCTACTTAGTGTTAACATCAATGAGTATGCAGAAAAAGCTAAGAATAAAGAACATATTAAACGTAGATTAGAAACGGTTGGAGATGGTTTTACTCCCCCTGGAAATCTATTTGTAAAACAGTTTCCTACATCACAGGCTACAGTATTGGATATTGAGGCTTATGTAAATCAGATTGAAGAAGAGAGACAAATTAAAGTGGGTGCAGTTGTAATTGACTATATCAATATATTAGCTAATTACAGAAACCAAAATACGGAGAATACATATATGAAGATCAAGCAAATTGCAGAAGACCTTCGTGCTATGGGTATTCGTAATGATTGGTTGATTGTTACCGCAACCCAAATAACAAGATCAGGCTATAATGCATCGGACATAACAATGACTGACATCGCAGAATCTGCAGGACTTTCTCATACAGCAGACGTAATGCTTGGTATTATTCAAGATGATTTAATGAGAGCTAATCAAGAGTACTGGTTAAAAGTACTTAAGATTAGAGACGGTGAGGGTAAGGGAACGAAATGTAAACTAAATATCGATTGGAATTACATGAGGTTAACCGAGACACATGAAATGTCTAACTCAAATATACACTCGATATAAAAACAATATCCTACTATGGCAAAAAATGACAAAATTTTTAACAACAACTTCGATACTCCAGAATTTGAACTGAGTAATATATCTTTCGATTTAGATCCTAGCATCAAAGATAATCAAGACGAAGAAGAGAAAATACATTTTGAAATGATTGCTAGAGAAATCCATAAATTAATTGGATTATCTAGATTTAAAGTATTTAATGAAGTAGATGAATTAGGTAAGTGTAATAAGCTTAGGAAAAATGACATCAATGAGGTGTATGGATATATTGTAGATGAGATGGCAGCAAAATTTAGCCGCATAGATATTTTCAGCGAAATGTGTGTCTATTTCGATATTAAACCCGTAAAATTTTATAGTTCTCTAAGTAACGTATATAAAGAGGACTTAATTCAAGAATTAGATTTAAGAACTGGTATTTTAGAAAAGAAAAATATCAAAAAGTTATTTTAAATGATTGAACCTAAGATAATCAAACAAGGCGCAAAAAGAGTTTGGGTCCTTGGCGATTTACATTTTGGTGTAAGAGCAAATTCAGTAGAATGGTTAGAAATTCAAAAAGATTTCTTTGAAAGGCTTTTTATCCCTACATTACTAAAACATGTACAACCAGGTGATGTACTAGTTCAAGTAGGTGACACATTCGATAACAGACAATCTATTAACATTAAAGTTCTTAATTATGCAGTTGACTTATTTGAAAGATTAGGTCAAATTCTACCATGTTATGTAATTTGTGGTAACCATGACATTTGGGCTAAGAAGTCAAATGACATCTCCTCCATTGATAGTCTAAAATGGATTCCAAATGTACAAGTCTATAAAGAACCTGAATTACTAAACTGGAATGGTAGAAATGTTTTGCTAATGCCATGGAGAAGAGACTCAGAACATGAAGCAGAAACGTTAGCAAACTATCCACAAACAGAAATTGTATTTTGTCACTCAGAGGTTAGAGGTATTTACTTAAATTCAAAAGTAAAAAATGAACATGGAACTGAGACTAATATCTATGACAAATATACAAGAGTTTATTCTGGCCATATTCATTTTAGACAGGAGAAGAATAGACTTTTAATGGTCGGTGTACCATATCAACTAACCAGATCAGATAGAGATAATCCAAAAGGTTTTGACTTAGTGGATTTAGAAAATATGGAAGAGACTTTCTTCGAGAATCATATTTCCCCTAAATTCTTAAGATACAATATCAAAGCGCTATATGACATGCCTCTCGGCAAGTTTAAAGAACAAATAGAAAATAACTTTGTAGATTTATTCGTGCCATCACAAATAGCTACAACAAATGCTCTGAGCCAACTGGTAAATGAGATACAACATATTTCAAGAAAGTTAGAGCCAAATATCTACGAAGAAGATTCATATATTGATAAAGATTTCTATGACATAAATGAAATTGAGGAAATGTACAAGAATTACAATATCCTTAATTTATGTAATATGTATGTTGACGGAATGAAACATGATGAGGATTTAGCTCTAAAACTAAAAGGGAAGTTAAAACAATTGTATACACAATGTGCATATAATTACGATACCGATAAATAATGAGGATAGACTATATTGAATTTAAAAACTTTGCATCTTACGGAAACCAGAAGCAGAGAATAGATTTTAAGAAAGAAGGTTCCGAGTTATTTTTAACACTTGGTAAAAATGGTGATGGAAAAACAACAATTGCAAATGCAATTATTTATGGTCTATACGGAAAAGTAGAGGGTGTTAAATTAGCAGACTTACCCAACCGTATTAACAAAGAACTTTATGTAAAAATTGGACTCAAGTGTGGTACTATGTTTATTGAAATTGAACGTGGTATTGCTCCAAGTAGATTTAATGTCTTAATCAACGGAGTTGAATTTGATAAAGCTGGTAAAAAATCAGTACAAGAGTATTTAGAAGATGAAGTGTTTGGTATTCCATACCACGTATTTAAGAATATAATTATTCTATCGGTAAATGATTTCAAATCATTTTTAACTATGTCTAACCAAGACAAGAAACAGATTATTGATAGAATGTTTGGTTTCTCTATTCTTAATGATATGCAGAGACAAATCAAAGATGAGAGAAGAGATATTAAATTTGACATTGACTCTTATGAAGCTGAGTTAAATCAAATCATGGATTCTATAGCTTCTGTTAGAGGTAAATTAAATACATTATTAGAAGAATCAAACGCGGCCAATAAATCTAAAATCCAAGAATTAAAAGACCAATTAGTTGAACTACATGAGACGGTATTGGTTATGGATGAAAATCGCAAGAAAGAAGAAACTGCGATGAATAAGTTCAATAAAGAATATAATGAAAAAAGAACTGAGGCTGGAGATATTAAAAGAGAAATTGACTACTTAAACAAAAAGCTAAAGCTATATGAAAGTGGGCACTGTCCAACTTGTGAAACTAAGTTGACTTCAGATTGGCACGTAAAACAAAAAGATTCATTCAGTGAGAAGATTAAAGAAGATACAGATACTATCAAGTCAATTAAGGTTGAAATGGATAATCTTAAAGTTAAGGCTGATGACGCATTTACAAAGAAACAAGATATAGAGGGTCAGATCAGAGATAATAAATTTACAATGAAGCAACTTAAAGATGAGTTGCTAAAATTAAAAGACACTCCGGAAGGAGCAGACTTTGACCACCTAAGAAATCTTATTACAGAGTTTGAACAAAAAGAAGAAAAGAAATCTGCAAGTAAAGACCAGTTAAATGGTGACTATAACTTTATGGAAATAGTTGAGCAGATCTTGGGAGAAGATGGTGTAAAAAATCTGGCAGTTAAAACTATTCTACCAGGTTTAAATACTAACATTGCAGCGATGGCTCAAACTATGCACTTGCCTTTTCATATTAGATTTGATGAAAAGTTTAATTGTATTATCAACCACTTAGGTGAAGATATTAATCCATTAACACTTTCAACAGGTGAGAGAAAGAAAGCAGACTTTATTGTTATCGTTGCAATTATTAAAATCTTAAAATTAAGGTTCCCACAATTAAACCTATTGTTCTTAGATGAGTTATTATCTTCGGTAGACCATGATGGTGTTTACAACATATTGAAGATTTTAAATCAAGTAATTAAAGAACATAAAATAAACACATTCGTAATTAATCACTCGGTATTACCACATGAGATTTTTGACAAGAAAATTCAAATCTACCGAGAGAATGGTTTCTCTAAATTTACTATTGAGACTATAGATTAATAGAGTGATATATACTCTATGGCAACTTACAATCTTAAATTTAACAAAGATGACTCAGTTATTAGACATGTTGTTGTAGGTCTATTAGCAGATCTTAACAGCAAGCTGAGTTTTTTTAGACAAATTAGCAATGACGAGAGAGTTATTGTTGATGTACCATTCTTTTATGCGGTCTCTGGAGATGAGAACTTCCTAAAAGATAATTTCCTATTCTCAAACGTTAATGGACCTGGCTGCGACCCTGATGGTCAATTTGCTGATGGTAATTATGATAAAGTTCCAAGAGGTATTGTAAACCTAACTTCATTTGCGGTAGACCCTGCTAAATTAGTAAATAAAAGAAACATGGGTCAGTATTCGATGATGAATGAGCAAGGTTTAATGGAAGGATTTGTTGCCGAGTTTGAAATGATTCCATGTATGATTGGAGTTGATGTTGAAATACTAGTATCAAGTCAATTAGATTTATTTAAAGTAACGGAAGCTATTGTAAAGAAAATGTACAAAGCTAATTTCTATAATGTTGATGCTGGTCACTTGGAAGAAGGTACTTACAGAATTTCATCTGAGTATATGATGCCAGATGATTATACACAGGAAAGACCTGTGGAATATAGCTTTGATGATAAACAAAATCACAAAATCACATTTAGCCTAGAGATTAATTCGTTTATTCCTTCATTTGATTTTGAAGAAGATACTTACCAGAAATTTACTAGAACCATGTACGCTAATGCAATAACAGGTGACTATGGAGATCCTAACGGATTTTTAGATCCTGGTATGAACCCATCAGTTTACTATGATTGTGGTACTGGTTTTAAATGGGAGTCTAATGGAACTGAATGGATTAAAACAGGAGAAGATTTCTCTTGTACAGACACTGCATTAATAGCTACATTTGGTAATGAACAAAATACAGAAAGTCAAATAAAGAGAGTTTCCAGAAGAAGAAAGCAAGCTAATAGAATGTTTACTATTAAAAACGGACCTGACCCAGCCAATGGTGTTGGTTCTGAAGACTCAGATTCTATGCTTGGAGACAACTACAATGTAACTGGTAGAGACTACCCATTTGGAGGTAAAATATAACGATAATTTGACTGATATATAATTTATAGAAAATAAAATACGAAAAATGGCAAATTTATCAAACAATAAAGTTATTTCACCAGTAATTGAAAGTGGCCATGGTCACATTTTTCATGTTGGAGGAGCTAACTTTAAAGTAACTGGTTCTCACATTGAGCCAGTATCAGAAGTAAATGATGTATTCAATACATTAGTTACTGCTAATAAGTTATTTACAATCAACGAGAATGGTATATCATTCTACTATGATTACAATAATAAAAAAGCTGTTTCTAAAATCGAAGAAGGCGCTTTAGAAAACTTCGATAAAATGAACGAGTTAAATGAGAAAGTAAATTTCCTAACAAACTACGGAAAAGAACTTAGATTAGCTGGTAAGAAAGGTGAAGCTTTAAATAAAGTAAACCAAGAATTAGAAACTGCCACTAAAGAATTACAAGAGACTAAAAATTCTTCTATCGCTGTTAGATTCTCTTATGTAAAAGAGTCTAATGCATTCTTTGCAGGTAAAATGGAAATCACTTTAAGTTCTGAAGAAAAACTATCTGAAAGATTTTTCAACATCGGTTATATTAAGTATGCTGATAAATCTTTAATTGAAACTTTCCAAGTTGCTGCAGAAAACTTTGAATCTTTTAAAGTTTTAGATTTTGTAGAAGAGTCTACTAAAGATCAAATCACTGTAGTCTCTATGAAAGCAGAGAATAATGCTTTTGTTTACAGAAGAAATAACACTACTAAAATTGTAGAATTCAAAAAATTATTAGCTGATGCTGCTGTTGATTATGTAGCAGAACAAACTGGAGCTGATGTTACTGAATTATATGCAGACGTTTTAGAATCTTTAGTTGAAAGAAGAAAAGCTAAGAATGAGAAAATTCTTTTATTCAAAGAGATGTTATCATTCCTACATGACCAAGTTGGTAGATTAGCCGAGGCTGATAGAAACCTAGCAGATATTAAAGCTGCAGATAATTTATTGAAATCAGAAATCAAAAGAATTTCTGAAGAATTAGATGGAGTACAAAATGAAGATCTTCTAAATATCGAAGATGGTTATGTTGCTGCCAAATTAAAAGTAGAATCAGATGGTATGGAAGAAGGAACATCAATGAAAGTTGACGCCTTAGAATATACTAACGCTGGAAAGAATGATATTCTTACTGTATTCATCAACGATGAGCCAGCAAGAATTGAAAAGTTTAAAATCGCTTTAGATTCACAAGAGGCGGTTTAATCTTAAGACCCCACAAATCCCACTAAAAGCCCGTTTCGAAACAATCGGGCTTTTTTTCATATAAAGGTAAATTAAATTAAACAAACGTGCCGAGAAAGAAGAATTATCTAAATAATAAAGATCTTTACAATCAGATTGTGCAGTCTTTAGAGGATGATAAATTGACAAAGGACGCTGAGAAGATGTTAATCTTACTAGCTGAGAGGGCAATTAGAAAATTGGTGTATGTAAATGAAGATGACAGAAATGATTGTTTACAATTCGCTATTTTAGACCTCTTAAAATACTGGCGTAATTTTAATCCTAAATATACCAACGCATTTGCTTATTTCACAGAGATAGCAAAGAGAGGGTATGCTAAAGGATGGAATAAAATCCACCCACAAAAATATAAGAACACAATGTCGATGGACAAGATTAATACTAATAACGGTAGTTCAGAAGGCGGAATGTTTAATATATAATGTCAATAAAGAACTTAAAACCCAGAGGAAATTCTGGTTTTGTTCAGGGCTATTATCATCCTGAGAATCCAGAAAAATACATCGGTCCAACACCGATCATTTATCGTTCCTCATGGGAAAGAAAGTTTTGTATTATGTGCGACACTAAAGATAATGTATTGAAGTGGTCAAGCGAACCTGTAGAAATTGCTTACATTTCTAGAATTGATGGAAAGAAACGTAAGTATTATCCAGATTTCTATATGAAGACCAAGAACGAAGAGGGTATTGAAGAGGAGTTTATGGTTGAGATAAAACCAGAAGCTCAGATTAAAAAGCCTAGACCACCTCTTAAGAAATCAAAGAAAGCTTTAGAGTCGTATAAGTTTTTAGCAGAACAATATGTTAAAAACACTGACAAATATAAGTATGCGCAAGCATGGTGTGAAAGTCGTAATATGAGATTTATCGTGTTAACGGAAAAGACACTTAAATAATGGGACAAGTTAAAAGAGACATAAGACAATTAGGTAAAGAATCTGGAGGTATGGGTAATGCCAGATCAGATGCTGAAAGCTGGTTTGAAGATTCTAAGAAATCTATCAGAGAAACAGCAGTACAGAAAACAGCGAGAAGATTTAGACCAGGACAAATCTATGTATTTAGATATGATGAACCTAAATATGCTACAGAATGGGATAGAAATCCATGTGTTTTAGCATTAGACCCAGCAGGTAATAATGACTGCGGTATTAATTTAAACTTGCTACCACCCAACATTAAAACAGAACTACTAGATGTAGTTTATGAAAGATTCCAAGGTTATTTAAAAGGACAAGAGGGAAAACCTGCTAAAAGCCAGGCTCCGCTATCATTAAGTTATGATGGTGCAAAAGGATTTTTAGGTAAATTTGGATTTGATTTTGCGATTAGACAATATATCCCTAGTCGTAAATCAAAACAAGCAGTAGTAGGATATGAACACTGGTCTAAGATAGCGCTTATAGATTTTCTTGATTTAGAGGGAATGGGAGTTGGTGCTATTAGAGCAATGTTCAGAAACCACTTAAATAAATGAGATATATAAAACAGAAATAATAATATATTATGGCAGGATTTACTGAAAAAAGAAACGGACCATTTAGTTCTAACACAAGACCATTTAGCCTCTCTAACGCATTAAAGACGCTAAGTTCTTTTGGTATGCGTTATGATGACATGGTACTCAGACAATCTCAAGCTATTGGTCCTATGGAAGACCAATTCGGCTATAGAGAGATGAACCCGTTCGGTTTAGACAACGATGACATTTATGGTGCATTTGCCGCACTATCGATGGCAGACATCAATATGAAGAAGAACGTACCATTCTTTGATATTGATTATCCTGGAAAAAGAGATGAGTTGAGAAGATTCTCAATGAATGATGAGGTTGAAGATATTTTAGATATACTTTGTGATGAAGCAATTGTATATGATGATAAAAACTTCTTTTGCCAACCCGATATTATGGGTCTTGATGTTTCAGATGAAGTCAACAAAGACCTTAACAAATACTTTAGACAAATTTACCACTACTTTGGTTTTAATGGTGAGAATGGAGCATGGTACTTCTTTAGAAAATTCTTAGTAGATGGTTATCTATCATTTGAGATTATTTACTCACCAGATCAAAAAGAAATTATAGGTTTCAAAGAAATCGACCCAGTAACTTTAATGCCAGGTTTTAATAAGGACGATGGTAAGAAAGTTTGGATTCAGTATAAAGACGATCCAGTAAAAGAAAGAGTTCTTTATGACTCTCAAATTATTTACATTTCATATTCTTCCCTTTCAACTGCTTCAAGAGTATCTTATGTTGAAAGATTAATTAGATCGTTTAACCTACTTAGAATTATGGAACACACCAGAATAATCTGGGCAGTGACTAACGCTTCATTCAGAATGAAGTTTATTATTCCTGTAGGTGGTAAATCTAAAACAAGAGCTAAGCAATCACTTGCTCAATTGATGAATAACTATAAAGAAGTTGTTGACTTTGACTTCGAGTCAGGTAACTTAAGTACTGACGGTAAACCAATGTTACAATTCTCTAAAGAGTATTGGTTACCATCTAAAGATGGTGAACAACCAGAGATTGAAACTCTTGGCGGTGAAGGACCAGACCTATCAGATACAGAAGCACTTAAATACTTCAATGATAAATTAAGACAAGTATCAAAAATTCCTTACAACAGATTCTTATATGAAGAAAGTGGAGGTGACTTTGCTTTAGCAGGTGATGGTATGGTAAGAGATGAGATTAAATTTGCTAAGTTTATCAATAGATTAAGATCAGTATTCCAAGAGATTTTAGTAAAACCTCTTTATATTCAAATGTGTCTTAAATACCCTGAGTTCCAAGACGATCCACAGTTTAAAACTCAAGTAGCATTAAGATTTAATGAAGAGAATGTATTTGCTGAATTGAAAAATCAAGAGATTATGCAATTGAGATTAGACTTTATCTCAAGCATGAGAGACTCGTTAATGACAACTAACCAAGAAACTATGGAAGAAGAGTATTACTTCGACCAAGAATACTTAGTTACTAAATACCTCAAGTTATCTGAGGATGACATCAGGGCTAATAAAGCATTCAAAGCTAAAGCTGAAAAAGCTGCAGCAGAGGAACCAGAGCCAGAAGATGATGGCATGATGATGTAATATACCTAGATAACTAAGAAAAAGAGATATATAAAACATGAAAGCAGATATGAAAATTTTTAAAACATTTGAAGAATTCATCGCTGAAGATGCATTGAAAGCAGGCGAAGAATCTTCTATATATGTTGAACCACTAACTTTAGACTCAGGTCCAGAGATAAAATCAGCAGAGATTTTAGGTGCAATTACTGCCTCTAAGACTGAAAAGGAATTCAAAGATTACTTCTTTGGAGAGTATGGTCAGGATGCATTTGCCGAAGGTGAAATGGATATTCTAGTTAAGTATTATCTAGATAAAGAGACCGAAGATGCTGAAGAAGAAAAGGAAGCTGAAAAGGAAGCTGACGCAGAAGAAGGTGGCGAAGAGGAAGATCCTCTAGCAGGCATTTAACATATTAGGATATTTGCATAATAAGACGTGATATATATTAAAAATAATAAAAACCATAGATATGGCAAAAGTTAACGATTTACTGATCGTCGAAATGTCCTCTAACCAACTAAGCGTAGCTTCTAACGAAGGTAAAGAGTACGTTCTCGAAGGTATTTTTGGTGAAATTGACACTAAAAATAAAAATAACAGAATTTACACTGAAGATGAGTATATACCTCAAATTCAACAGTTACAAGATAAAATTAAATCTTCTAAACTGTTAGGTGAGTTAGACCATCCTCAGCAATTTGACGTTTCTCTTAAAAATGTTTCACACATTATTGAGGAACTTTTCTACGATAAAGACAATAAGCAGGTAAAAGGTAAAATCAGACTATTAGATACTGACGCTGGTCGTCAAGCTAAAGCATTAGTTGATGCTGGTGTACCTTTACAAATCTCTTCAAGAGCTGCAGGTGCTGTAGAATCAAATGGTAAAGTAAAAATTAAGCAATTATTCACTTACGACCTAGTTGCAGATCCTGGATTTGCTAACGCTGAGTTAAAGAGAGTTAACGAGTCGTATGGTTTTGATAATGAGTCTGGGCTTTGGATTTATGAAATGAATGGCGAAGCACCAGAAGCTACAAAAGAAATTACAAACAACACAAATACAGAAATAAAAGAAAAAAACATGGCAGAATTTGTAAAAGCTGAAGATTTCCACAAGTATTCTGAGTACTTAGCTAACGAAATTAAAGGCATTAAAGAGTCTATCGGAGCTCAAAGCGAAGATAACACGTTAGAGAATGTAAAGTCTCATAACGATCACATCGTCGAAAGCGTTAATACTCTCTCAGAATACGTTGAGTATTTAGCTGGCAAATTAGACGAGTCAATCCAGTATTCAGAACACGTTGCTGAAAAAGCAGATCAAGGTATTTCATATACTGAGTCTGTTGCTGAAAAATTAGATCAAGGCATTCAGTACTCTGAGCATTTAGCTGAAGCTGTTGGTAAAGTTAAAGACTTTGCTGATTATATTGCTGAACAAGCTAATGAAGGAGCTGAAACTCACAAGAATCTATTAGGTTACGTTGAGTACTTAAAAGAAAACTTACAGTCAGTATCAGAATACACTGAGTATATTGCAACTCAAATCAACGAGAATTTAGTTGAAGAAACTGAAGAAGTTGAAGAAACTGAAGAAGCTCCAGAAACTAACGAAGAAGAAGCTCCAGAAACTAACGAAGAAGAAACTCCAGAAGTAACTGAAGAAGACGAAGCTGGTGAAGGTGCTGAAGAAGTTGCTGAAGAAGAAGCAAACGAAGAAGAAGTTGCTGATGAAATGGCACATGGTGAAGAAGAAGTTGAAGAAACTGAAGAAGTTGCTGATGAAATGGCACATGGTGAAGAAGAAGTTGAAGAAACTGAAGAAGTTGCTGATGAAATGGCACATGGTGAAGAAGAAGTTGAAGAAACTGAAGAAGTTGCTGAAGAAGACGAAGCTGGTGAAGGTGCTGAAGAAGTAGTTGAAGACGAAGTTACTG
>VTLG01000491.1_pt1 | contig 116626 bp, 162 predicted proteins | sample 4694571 | NCBI WGS metagenome assembly VTLG01 (sample SAMN12604809, study PRJNA352737) | marine metagenome | biome: ENVO:00000447; feature: ENVO:00000209|ENVO:00000569|ENVO:01000036; material: ENVO:00002151; isolation source: viral sequences binned using virsorter ... | reverse complement strand
TTAGAGTGAAAGTTTTTTTGGACTCGGGTGCAATTCCCGACACCTCCACCAATTCCAATGGCCTACTATGAACGGTTTACCAAATTAAGGGGGGTGAAATAGTTTCGACAGGAGAATGGAAACTATAGGACAGCACGGAGAAGCATGATGGCTCCGTTATCAATTATGCATACTTTAAACGCTAACGATTACGAATTAGCGATGGCTGCATAGTCAGTCGGAGTCCGAGGGTACTTGGCAACAGAAACCCTCATCTTTTTCCTTGTATTTGTATTCTCATTATGTTATAATGAGATGTTTGTTATGATGAAATGAGTAAAATTTTCATCATGTATTTTAATCCTATATAGGAGATGTTTATGAGTACTATGAAGCGTGGTCAGCCTAAAGTTGGCCGGAGAAATGCTCGCAAAATGACTCGTCTTGAGTGTGAGCTAACAGATTTGCCCCGGTGGGTTCAGATTTATACGAGCCCAGCTACTGGTCAAGTTGCGTTTAAGAACGCAGACATTGCTGGTGGTGCGAAGTCTGTTTATGCTATCCGAAAGAAACTTTCTAAGTTTTGGGGATAAGCATTAACTAAAAATAGGGACTCTTTATGAGTCCCTATTTTTTTTCTTTATAAATATTGTTATGAAATATATAAAACAAAAATTCAGCGAAGGAGGAGACTATGATCCGGAACCTCCTTCAGTATATAAAAAAGAGTAAATATTCAAAGATATTATTTAAAGTGTATATTGTTTGGTGTGTGATAGCAGATTTAACATTATTGGGTGGTATTATTTGGGGTTTTATTTATTTTTGGTAGGGTTAAAATGAAAAAATTTTTGATATGTATTTTTGTTATTGCAATGACTTTTCCTGTTTCATGTACTGTTAATTCTATTAGTAGTGCATTTGATAATAAAGTGTTTTTTGTACCTAATTTTTATAATTTCAAAAATGAAGTTAATTGTTTAGCTCAAAATGTTTATTTTGAAGCTAGAGATCAACCTACTAAAGGTCAAATCGCAGTTGCCCTTGTTACGATAAATCGTGCAAAGAGTAGAAGATTTCCAAATACTATTTGTAAAGTTATTCATCAAGCAAGTCGATATAGTAATGGTAAGTTAATTAAAAACAGGTGTCATTTTTCTTGGTTTTGTGATGGGTTATCTGATAAACCAAAAGATAAGTTAGCTTGGAAAATATCTGTGTTAATTGCTAGAGCAATGTTGAAAAGAAATGATATGATAGAAGATTTTTTACATGGCTCTACACATTATCATAGAAAAGATGTTAATCCCTATTGGAATAGAAAAATGATTCGAGTTACAACTATTGGAGATCATATATTCTGGAAGGATTACTTAAACGATTGACTACGTTGGAGGTACATAGAATGAGTAAAGATAAGAAACAGGATGTAACGCAGCCGTCAGTCGAAGAATGTGGTATATATCTTCTGATGGATGAGATTTCTGATGCTAGTTGTAAAGATGTTATTACTTTTATTATTTCAAAAAATGTTATAAAACCATATCCAAAATATTTACAGATTGTAATTAATTCTAGTGGGGGTGATTTACAATCTGCTTTTGCTGTTATAGATACAATGAGAGGTAGTGCAATACCTGTCCATACAGTTGGATTAGGTTGTGTTGCTTCAGCTGCTGTAATGATTTTTATAGCTGGTGAACCCGGTCATAGAATATTGACACCAAATACTTCTATATTGTCTCATCAATATTCTTGGGGTACATATGGTAAAGAACATGAATTATTCAGTACAGTTAAAGAATATGAATTAACTACCGAAAGAATGGTTAATCATTATAAGAAATGTACAGGTTTAAGTGAAAAGAAAGTGAGAGAACATTTACTACCACCTCAAGATATTTGGTTGAGTGCTAATCAAGCTAAGAAACTTGGTATTTGTGATAGTGTTAGAACTACTTACTAAGGAGAACTAGAATGAAAATAACAATGAGCGATACTGTAATGAAAGATGGCAAAATTGTTAATATTGTAGGTAAAGAAGAAGAAAGTGAGCCTATAATTATTTCTGATGTGATTCCTATGTTTATTAAAGATGAAAATGGTAGGTGGATTAAAAATCCTGAGTATGTTGAATGTGATAATTAAATGACTATTGATTTAAATTTAACAATAGAAGAAATTGTTAAAACAAAAGAAATATCTTATATAGATGCTGTTTTGTTTCATGCTAAATCCATTGAGATTGAACCTGAAGGAATGGCAAAGATGTTGAATCAATCTATAAAAGATAAAATAGAAGTTGAAGCACAGGAGCTTCATCTGTTGAAAAAGACTGCTAAACTTCCTTTATAAGAATAGTAAGTCCTATATTATGATACAAAGTAATACAAATAATATAACGTAATAAGGAGTAATAAGTATGGCAAGTTTTAAAGAAATGAAAAAGAACCGCATGGCTAATTTGGAATCTCTTTCCAAACAAGTCGAGAAACTCGCAGAAAAACCTTCCTATGAAGATGAACGGATCTGGAAACTAGAACGGGATAAGACCGGTAATGGTTATGCAGTAATTCGTTTCCTCCCTGCACCAGAGAATGAAGATGTACCTTGGGTTCGTGTTTGGACTCATGGCTTCAAAGGTCCCGGTGGTTGGTATATCGAAAACTCTTTGACAACTCTTGGCAAAGATGATCCTGTATCAAAAGCAAATACGGCTTTGTGGAACTCTGGTATTGATTCTGATAAGAATATAGCTAGAGATCGTAGACGTAAATTGAATTACTATTCAAACATCTATGTTGTCGAAGATAGTTTAAATTCTGAGAACGAAGGAAAAGTATTTTTGTTTCGTTACGGAAAGAAAATCTTTGAGAAGATTACTGGTGTTATGAATCCAGAATTTCAAGATGAAACTCCTATCAATCCTTTTGATTTGTGGGAAGGGGCAAACTTTAAAATTAAGATGCGTCAGGTAGATGGTTTTCCAAACTATGACAAATCTGAATTTACTGATATTTGTCCTCTTGCAGAAGATGAAAAGAAACTGGAAGAAGTTTGGAAATCACAATATTCTTTAAGTGAAATTGTTGATGAAAAGAATTTCAAAAGTTATGCAGAACTTGAATCAAGATTCAATACTGTAATTGCACATGAAGGGAATGATTTTGTTGGTACTATTGAAGAAAGTACTGAGGATCCTGTTGCAACAGGTGAAAAGGCTGATGAGACTTTGGATTATTTCAAGAAGTTAGCTGAGCAAGAGTAGTATAACTTTAACTTTAGTAAGGAGATTTATTATGAACAAGAAAGAAATGAAACAAGTTGTATATCCATTGACCGCTGAAGAATTTAAAGAAAGTGAGAAAATTACTTCTCAGGATGTTTTAGATTTGGTTAATGAAGCGGATATTGAAGTAGAGTAAGAGGAGAGGGACTTGGTTAATTCCAAGTCCCTTTTTTTAATGCATTTCAGCATTATGACCTTGTGGTGATTGACCATTTATATCTGTTTTAATTACTGCAGTAGTATTTCCACCTCTTTGAGAGTTATCTACATTATTGATAACAGTAGTATTTCCTCCTCCCATCATTCCCATTTCCATCGGTGTAAGTGCTGATAAATTCCTACCTGCCATAGAACTATCTGATATTGGTTGTATATGAACAAGTTCTGGTCCTTGTTCACCTGCAAGATATAATTTTGGACCGTTAATTCTTTCAGTTATTCCTTTAGCAGCTGCTTGAAAATGAAAATGAGCCCCTTCTGGGCCAGTTTTTCGGTCTAAATGTGGATCACCTGTTATTTTTCTAGTATCTGTGGACATTGCAAGCTTCAAAGCTTTGTAAACTTCTAATCTTTCTTTTCCAGCTGGAATCATCCAATTTCTTAAATCAAATGCATTTCCAGAAAGATGTTTTGAAGTTGGTAGACCACCAGCTTTATCATTTGCTTCTACTGATCTTTTACCACTAGTAATAGTAGGTATGCCATAAGTAGGTTTCCATACAGAACTAATTGCATTTACTACATTTTGCCATCCACCAAATTTCGCCCAATTTACTCCATCTGCATCAACACCTGCTTTAATATTCGGCATGTAGGTTATTTTACCCGGACTAAATCCAAATGATGTAGGACCTTTTTGTAGTTGTTCATGTACGTTTCCTTTACCTGCTTTAGCATCTTTCAGTTTTCTAGCTGCATCAATAACTCTTTGTGAAGTTGGTTCTGTTTTTCCTTTATTTAGTTTACCACTTGGGTTGGTTCTGTCAATAGGATCAGAATTTTGGGGAGTATAACCCTCAGGACCTTCTTGACCCATACTATTATTAGGATCAACTTGACTAGTTCCAGCTAAATTCTCTGCCTTATCAAAAATTCCCATCAATCTTCTGATTGGAGCAAACATCTGTTTTATTTTTTTTCCTACCCAGTCACTAAATTGCTTTAAAGTATCTGCCATCCATTCATCTAAATCTTTTGCCCATTTGTCTGGATTCCATGCAGTCTCAATGGATGTCCAATTCCAAGTTTGCCACCATCTTCTAATCTGCCCTACCATAGAATTTTTGTCTGGATTTTCATTCAATCCAAAAATCCATTTCCATCCCCAGATCAGTTCTTTCATAACATCAGTTGCCCATTTACCCATGTCCCATGCTGGTTGTGCTTCTATTTTCTCTGCGACCTTATCAAACCCAAATAATTTGAAAGTGTTTGTTACTAGCCATTGTGCTGCTGTTGAAAGAAGGGTTAGCGTACCAGCAACAGCCCAGTCCCATAAAGCTTCAATACCTTTTGTACCAGATGCCCACATTTTGGAAACAAAAGTTGCATCTGGTTTTTTTGCTTCTTCTTGCCAACCTTCCACCATCGCATCAATAGTTTCCCATGCAGCCAGTACACCAAAGACCCACGGGAAAAATCTTCCCAACGCAGTACCCACAGCTAAAGTCCTTGGCCACTTGAGCATAAATTTTTTCATCTTATCCAAAAGGGTCATTAGTTTACCCTTTGGTTTGGCTTCTGCTCCATCATCTGCAGCCATTCCTGCTGCAGCACCAATGCCTAACCATTCTAAGAGTGGATTAAATACTGCGGAGAGTCTTGCGGTAAGTTTAGTCCAAGCTCCAGATATACTTTTAACAATTTTATTTTCTTTTATAGTTAGTATAAGTTTTTCCCATTTTAATTTCATTGATGTTTTCAAATCAGTCCATTTTGTTTTAAACCACTTTCCTAGTTTAGTCATGCTAAACATTTCTTTTAATTTTGTAGTAAATCCAACTAAAACACCAGTTAATAATGTTCCTAACACAACAGCAAAATTAAGCAACCCGAGACCAACTCTTTTTAACAGTTTACCTAGTCCAAATTTAGAACCTTTTCCACCTGAATCCAATCCTCCCAAACCGTCATTTACTTTGTTTCTCGCTTCAAATAGAGATTCCATTGAAGGAGCAAAAGTTTTTTTAAGTTGTTCTAAAGATTTTTTACTAAATTCAGTAATTTCTACTTGATTTGGTTTCTTAGCCATCTAATTCTGTCCTCGTTGTTGTTCTTTTTGTTTAGCGTTTTGTTCTGATATAAATTGTATTAGTAATTCTGTATAAACTTCTCTTTCCCAAGGTATCATATTGTCTAATTCAGTTAATGAATATTTGTGATGTTGCATCATGGCGAAGTTGGTCGTCAATAGATTCGCCAAAGTTTCATAACAAAGAGCTATACGAAAAAACTTTGTAGCCCCGAGAGTGTTTGTTCTTCTACATAATCACAAGTTTTCTTTTTTTGTCCTTTTTTAGTTGGTTTAGGACCTGGACATTTCATTTTAACCTCATGTTTTAAAACTGGCATTGAATTAAAGAAATCAGTCATTTTTTGAAATTGAGGATCTGTTAAAGATTCCATAAACTGATCTATTTCTTCTTTCGTATGATCTTTTAATGGATATGTATTCTCTTTATCATATATAAAATCTATTGATGATGATACTAAATCAAAGATACCTTCTACTTGTTTACCTTCTTTAGTTCTGTCAAGAACATCATTCTGTTTATCTAAAGTAGGGTATTTCATCATAACTCCTATTTCTTCACTTAATTCAATTTTCTTATCATGTTCAGGAAATGTAGTAATTTGAATATCGTTTATATCAACTTTAACTTCTATTGCTGTTTTACATTTTGGACATTCATATTTTAAATCAATAATTTCACCTTTTGATTTAGCACGTAATTGTAAAAATATATATTCTAAATCAAAAGTAGCCATTTCATCTACATTAATATCTCCATGAACACAATTTGTAATAATTTCTTTAATAGCATTTATAACTTCTTTTTCATCTTCACTTTCTAATGCTATTAAAAGAATTTTTTCTTCTTTAATAAGAAAAGGTCTATATCTTAATTCTTCTTCAGAAGAAGGTAATTTTAATGTGTAGTGTGGTACTGTAAGTGTTGGTAATCCCATTTCATTTCACTCCTTTATATAAAATGATATTAATTTTATTATACTAAGGTTTATAAACCTCCCCTAATCGTCTTGCATTACTAAATGTTCCTGTGTGTGGATTCGGTATAAATCGACCTGTAGTTTCATCAACAAACTCATAACCTTTTTGACCTAGTACATCTGTTGCATATCTTTCTGCTTTTGTTTTTGATTGATTATGATTAGTAGCATCACCTCGCATATCAACTTCAAAATGTCTATATGTCATTGTAACATTAAATTGCATTACTGTATCTGTTGTGCCATAGTCTAATGATATTGGATCTACTTGTTTTGGGTAGGCATCAAATAATTGCCATCTCATATTTTCTTTTTGTTGTTTATTAAGATGTTGAATATCAACTCTTGTTACATAATTTTTGTAATAATTATAATGATTATTTTGTGGACTTACTATTGCTTCAATCCAATCGGTAAAGAATTTTAATTCAGACAAACCATCAGTACAATAAAAACCTAAAATAATATCAGCATAAAGTTTTTGATATGCAACTGAACGAAATCCTATATCTTTTTCGGTTGTAGCTATATTGTGTCCCGGGATTTGAGCTTGGAAACAATTTAATTCTAATAATTCCATTCTCTCTCTATCCAGACCAATCTGAAAAGGTTGTGTTATAGTTACTTTGAATTGATTCGGTTTCGCATAACCTTGTCTGATTTTTGCTTTTATGTCGTGTATATTGAATGCCATCTATTCTCTCCGTATAAATACTTTCGACTCTATATATTTATACCTCGACTATGAATTTTCAGAAGCATGTTGGCAAATATAAAGTACATAATAAAGCAAAATATGTAGCAGATTTGCAAGAAGTTGTGTACAGATCCTCTTGGGAACTCAAATATATGAAGTATCTCGACAGACACCCAGCTGTTTTAGAATGGGGATCTGAAAATGTTATTATTCCATATTATAATCAGATTGAGAAGAAAACTAGAAGATACTTTGTTGATTTTTATGTTAAAATAAAAAATCCTGAAGGTGAGATCAAGAAGTATTTAATTGAGGTTAAACCGGCCAGTCAATGTCGGCCACCTAAACAGAGAAAAAGAATTTCTGTTAAGTATAAAAATGACTTAAAAAGATTTATTGTTAATCAAAGTAAATGGAAAGCTGCTCGAAAATGGGCAGAAAAACGTGGTATGCAATTTATAATAATAACAGAAAAAGAGTTGGATATTCCTACTAAATCTTATAAATACAAGAAAAATGGCAGACAGCAAAGCAGTAAAAGATAAAAAAATACTTCCACAGGGTCGTTGGAATCTTGTAGATAAAAAGCAACTAGATGGAATGGCTAAATTTTCTCGAATGGGAATTGCTAAATTATTTTTGACGCAAGTGTTTCTCGGATTATCTACAGGTAAGATTAAATCTATTGGTGATTTAGGTAAACTTAAAGCTATACAAAGAGTTGTAATAAAGTTTACAAAAAGAGAAACTGGATTATATAACCAATTGTTAGTACCGATTGGATTTCCTCAGTTAATAATGCAAACAGTAAAAGGAAAACGAGTACCAACTTTTGAAACGAAAGTAGCACTACGAAAGCGTTTAGGTCGAGTATGGTTAGCAACAAGATTTCGTGATATTAGTTTGTCAGATGATGCTGTTAATAAAAGAGCAGAGAAAAATTTAAAACGACATATTGATTTTTTAACCCAAGAATCTTTCTTTCAAAAAGTACATAAACAAGCCAAGCAGGAAGGTATGTTAGATCGGAATGAAATTGCAAGAGAGTTTTATCGGGATAATGCTCTTGAGCAAGGAATTAATTATAGATCATTAGAAATGTTGAGAACAGGTGGTATAAGAGCAAGTGATATGAAATTGGGTAGAATGTATTTCTTTCGTTATAAACCTGAGGATCCTAGAAATCGTGGAGAAATTTTTGATGAATTTCCTTTAATTTTTTTATTACAAGAAGATGCTGATAATTTTGAAGGAATTAATTTTCATTATTTAAGTCCTAAATTAAGATTTGTTTTACTTGGTTTGATATATGAGTATTTAAAGGATAATAAATTAGAAAATCCAAATCGTTCTAAACTATATGCAAAAAGATTTAAAGCTAAGATAGCTAATAATAGAAGATTTAGATATGCAAAGGTTATATATAGACAATATAGCCCGTATCAAATTAAGTCTAAAGTGGTATTAGTACATCCATTAGATTGGGAGATAGCTATTCAAGTTCCAACAGAAAGATTCAAAACAAAAGCAGGTAGTCGTATTGCAGCAAGAAAGATTTGGTATCAATCACAAATAAGATCAAGGACAGTATAAATGGCAAATTATCAACCTAGTAAATTCGATCAATTAGTATTTCCTTCAGACGCCGATCCAAGGATTAGGACAGAAACTTTTTCTCCATATCAAGAATCTATGCGTTTTGGTATAGCATGGAATAGAGGTTCAAATTTAAAACAAGCTGTTGGACAACAGGCAGCCGAATTTTTAACAGTCAGGGATACTACATCAAGTGAAAAACAAAAACAGGAAAATAATGCTTCATTTATTAATGGTTTAAAAAAAAGTGAAACAGAAGGGTTTGATTTACTTGATTCAATCACCCGTCCAGTATCAGCTGCTTTTGGTGCAGGTAAACAGATTATTAGTAATGTCTCCCGCAATAGAGCCCAACAAGTTTCTGATGCAGCAAGGAATAGAACTGAGTTAGGTAATATTTATTTGAACATGCCTAATCAAGTTGTATTAAATGAAGAAGCAAGTTGGGGTGGACAAGATTTGGGTGCAACTGGTCAAATAGCAAGAACTGCTTTAGGTGCAGAAGGTATAACTGGTAATGAAGCATTTGGTGCTGGAGTAGTAGGTAATGCGGGTAATTTACTTGCTGCAGGTGTTGGTGCTGCTGCAGGTCTCATAAAGGGAGTTGTAGGTGGATTTGTGGGAGCAGCAGCTGCTGGAGTTGCAGCTGGTTCAGTACAGAGAGCAGCTGATTCTGCATTTAGAGTTTCACAAAATCCTTTTTTAGAAATGATGTTTTCGGGAATAGGTTTTCGTCAATTTAAATTTGATTTTACATTAAGACCAAGAGATCCTGATGAAATTGAAACTTGTTTTAAAATTATTAAATTATTTAGAATGCATTCGAGACCTTCATGGGAAGGAACTTTTGGTAGAGCTTTTATGAATTATCCTATGGAATTTGATATTGACTTTTTAACAAGAACAACAAATCAAATACCAGCTGACAAAACTGTACCAGATTTTGGTAGTTCTAGTTGGACAAAAAATGTACATTTACCTATGTTACGACCTTGTGTTTGTACAAATGTTGAAACGAATTATACACCTCAAAGTGTATGGTCTGCTTATGAAAGAGGTGCGCCTATTGCCTTAACATTAGGGTTGTCATTTCTTGAAACCGAACTTGTTACTGCCGGAGATATTAGAGATGAACCTGGTTTTAATGCTAGTAATAGTAAAGGTAATTTAGTAACTAATGAAGAAGCTAACAGAACTGCTTTTGGAATTACAGGTTCAGGAGATAATCAATAAATGGCATATTTTTCTAGTTTTCCAAAAATATTTTATGATGTTCGTGGTTTACAAAGTAGATCACCAGAAGATATTGTTACAAATATTATGGCACGAGTTTTATTAAAAGCTAGTGCTTTTGATAATCCTGATACAAGTCAACAAGATTTGTTACAAGCTACAGGATATTTTCAAAAACATATTATACAAGATGGAGAAAGATTAGATACTTTAGCATATGAATATTATGGTGATTCACAACTACATTGGATTATTGCATATGCAAATGGAGTTTCAATATCAAATCCTTATTATGATTTTCCTTTAACACAGTTTGATCTAAATAAATTTATTACGAAAAAGTATGGAGCTGGTAATGAAAATGCTACACATCATTTTGAAAACGCAGATAAACATGAAGTTGATTCAAATGCACCCGGTGCCACCATTGTAAGTAATTTTTTATATGAAGAAAGATTAAATGATACATTAAGACCTATTAATATTCTTCAACCACAATATGTACCTGCGGTTGTAAAAGAATTTAAAGAATTATTAGTACCTTCTTTTTCGCGGCAAATTGGACTTTAAAAAGGATTTAGTATGGCACAATTACAACAAAGTGTAACTGATGTTGATATTGAGAAAATTTTAATTTATTCAGCTAATTTTGATAAAGGTTACGATTTAACACCTCATCTTGAAGAACTAAATATTTACGAAAATATTTTTGATAAGACAATGAAAGGTACATTGGTTCTTGTCGATGCATGGGACTTACCTAATAAATTACCCATTCTTGGTGAAGAACGTCTTGATATTACAATATACACACCTACTGCTAAAGATATTGATGAAGCTGCAATTGATCCTATGTATTTTCATGTTACCCGTATTCACGATAGAGATTATAGAAGTCCACAGAGTCAAAGATTTATACTTGAGTTAGTTTCTGAACAGTACATGAATAATATTTGTAGTCGTGTTAGTAAATCATATAAAAACAAATCTGCTTCTGAGATTGTTGAAGATATTTATGATAATCATTTAGACGATGGTAATATTCTTATCACAGAAAAGACAGATAAAATTGAACCTTGTGTTATTCCGAATTGGAGTCCTTTTCAAGCTATAAATTTTTTATGTAGAAGAACTATTGCTAATGATGCTAATGCTGTAAATTTTTTATATTTTCAGACAATGCAAGATACATATTTTAAATCTTTACATAGATTAATGAGTGCAGAACCTGTATTAACTTTTCTTACTGCTCCAAGAAATCAAGATATTCATAAGATTGAATCTTTAGCCAATGAAAATGTTGTGAAAGCAGATAAGATTTCGATAGTGAATCAATTTAAAAGAGTTGAAAATATTAATCAAGGTCAGTATGCATCAAAGTTATTAACACATGATATAGTTACAAAAAAACTTAGAATGTATCATTATGATGGATATAATCAATGGTTTCATATAAATCATTGTGGTCAATTTCCACCATATAATAATTCAGAACAAGATTTTCGAGCTTCAGAAACAAATGTTTCATTAGGACCTTTTGCTAAAGGTTTTCAGTTTAAGTTTGATCCAGAAGATACTCGTACTTCTGCTTTGTATGATAGTGATATTTCATTTTATCCAAAACATAAAGATTTACTTGGAGCAAAAGATCCAAAATTGATCGGTCCCACAATTCCTTATGATAATAGAGTTGAGGATTGGAAATTACAAAGAGCGCAACATATGCAACAAATGAATGGAACTGTTTTAGAGGTAGAATGTGGAGGAAAATCTTTTATACGTTTGGGAATGATAGTCGAGGTTTTAATTCGTGCCGCACAAGGTTATGTAGGATCAGGTGATCCTATAGATGAAGTTTTATCAGGTAGATTTTTAGTTACAAAAATTCGTCATGTTATTAGTTTAAATAAAGGTAACGCAGAATATAAAATGGTTATTGAAATGAGAAAAGATGGTTTAGAAAAACCAGCACCAGATGTTGGACATTTAAAAGCTTTGAAAGAAACAGCGGGGACTCGAAGATGATATATGGTGAATTTGTTTGGTGGCAAGGTGTTGTTGAAGATCGTGATGATCCATTAAAGTTGGGTCGTTGTAGAGTAAGAATTGTCGGTTATCATACAGACGATAAAAAACTTATTCCTACAACTGATCTTCCATGGGCTACACCTATGCAACCTATTACTTCAGCTGCTATGAGTGGTGTTGGTACGACTCCTATAGGTCCTGTTCGAGGTACTTGGTGTTTTGGATTTTTTAGGGATGGTAAAGACGCACAAGAACCTGTTTTTATAGGAACCTTTGGAGGTAGACCACAAGAACCAGCTGATCCAAAATTAGGGTTTAATGATCCTGTTGGATTGTATCCTCTACAAACTCATCTTAATGAACCAGATACAAATAGACTGGCAAGAGGTATAGGAAAAATGCCAGTTGGTTCAAAGAATGGTGAGAATCATGCATCCTTAATATGGAAAAGAAAGACTAGACAAACAGGTGTACCTAAAGCTGTAGCAGGTGATTTACAAGGTACAGATGCACTAAGTCTGATTATTGCTAATGAAGGAAATTATTATGATTTTGATTATTGGAATGAACCTAATCCAAGATATGGGGGAACAAAAGATAGTGCAACTGAGTATTTAACTCCGGGTAAATTACCTGACGGAGAACCTTATGGTAAAACTTCTTCAAAATATCCTTACAATCATGTTAGACAATCAGAGTCAGGTCATGTAGAAGAATGGGATGATACACCGGGTGCAGAGAGATTACATAGGTATCATAAATCAGCAACATTTGAAGAAATACAACCAGATGGAACAAGAGTTGTTAAAGTTGTTGGTAATGATTATGAGATAATTGCTAGAGATAAACGCGTACTTGTTAATGGTGATTGTGAAGTAACTATAATGGGTGATTGTAGATTACAAGTACAAGGAACAATGGTCCATGAAGTTTTGGGTAACTACCATTTAAATGTTCATGGTGATATGAGAACAAAGATTGCTGGTAATGATGTTAAATCAGTTGGATCAGATAGTACGGAAGTTGTTAATGGTTCACATTCTTTATCTGTTGGTTCAAATGATTTTTTGACAATAGGTGGAAATGAACAAATAAAAATTAGTGGTACGGACACAACTATTGTTACGGGTAGTTATGATCTTTATTCTTTAGCCGATATTACTCAAGCAAGTGTTTTAGGTTCTAGGTATTTTGCAGCTACAACAATGGACATAAATTCATTGGGAATTATGAGTCTCGCCACGGCAGGTATTATGAATCAGTATGCTGGTACAACTTGGCAGGCATATTCTTCAGGTCCTATGATACAAACATCAATGACTACATATAATTTAAATGTTGCTCTTTCATCTACTTTTATTACAGGTTTAGCTGAATCTCATTTAGTAGGTGGTATATTCTCAGTAAGAGCGCCGTTAATACTTTTGAACTAAGGATTACGATATGGCAAGTTGTGGTATAAGTGTAAATGTAAGTAATTTAGGTGTACAATTTCAAGCAAGTGCATCAGCTTTTAAGGCTCTTGCTGGGTTGACAGGGGTTCCTGTTATTGGAATCGCGGCAACTGCTGCTCAATTAATTCCACAGCTAACATCAATACAGGGATTGATGAATTTTGTTTTACCTGCAATTCCTTTGGGTTCTACTTTAACGGGTTTAAGAGATCAATTTTCTAATTTTGTTAATGCAGGTGTTGGTACTCTTACAGGACTATTAGAAGATTTTGGAGATATAACAGGACTAGCAGGTTATGCAAATATTGATTTAACTAATCTGGCCAATTCAGCACTTGGCTTTAGTGGTACGTTTGATCCTTGTAATTTTGTAGATTTTGGTATACCTAATGTTGTTAGAGATGCCTCAGGTAGTTTAAGATCGTTAGCTAATTTTTCACCTAATTTAGGAGTGTTTAGTTTTGCTGCTCCACAATCTATATTTGGATTGAATACATCACAGTTAGCTTCATTTAATCTAGGTAATTTTTCAAATGTTACAAGAGGAAATTTATCATTTAGTGCAGTTAGTAGTTTTGTTTCAGATCCAATATCAGGTATCACATCTATATTACCTACAAATTTGGGTGAAGCAAGAAGTCTGTTACAAACTAATATCGTAGCTTCGGGTGGTGGATTAGCTGCTGCTATTAGGGTTACTTCAACAGGAGAAATGATAGTAAGAGAGAAACAAAGTTTAATAGATGATATTGCAAATGGAATATCAGAGTCTATTGATGAAGCAGGTGATTTTATTTCATCAACTTTATTTGATGAAGATGGAGATAATGAAATAGTGTTTGACGAGTTCGGAGATGAAATCTAAGGAGATATTATGGCCATAACATTTACACCAGGATTAACACCCACTTTCCATGAGTTGATAACAGATTCAGCTAAGGAAAGTGAAAAACAGATTGTTGCTCTTATAACATCAGGTACTGCTTACGAGAATAAGTTACAGGCACCTATTACTGCCATGACTACTCGTATGGATACTGTAATCGCTGCTTTAAATTCAGATAGGGGTACTGCGGCAGGAGAAATAGGTTTTGCATCATCACCTAATACATTAGCCTTCTTTGCTGCCAATTCTCTTAATTTACCTGCAAGTTTTACTGCGGGAGGGGGTACATTTTCTGATATGCAAGCTATACATAGTGCCGCTGTTGCTTATGAAGCTGCTGCACAAGCTTGTATTACAGCAATGAATAATTTAAAGGGATTTGTCAGTACGGTAGATGTAGATAATTTCAAACTCCATATGGATTTACTCTCTGGAATAAGATTTGATGTGCCAGGTACTATTGAAAAACCTAATTTATTTGGCCTCATGGGAACGGTTATGTCAATAACAGATTTGAGAGACCGATTTGGTGAAACTTTTATTAATTATCTAGTTCTTCTATTCGGTACCTTGTTTACAGCAGATGATACTATTGCTACAGCTAAAGCTCATGTAGATACGGATCCTATACCTACGACATATGCCAGTTTGGGTGTACTAACTAGAGTACAAGCAAATCCGTTCAACGAATCACCTTCAACAATCATTAATGATATTAATGCTGTAACAGGTACGGTAACTCCATACACGGCTTTAGTAGTTTCTCATCAAGCAAATTTTCAGACACATATCACGGATGATACGAATGAGTTTAATGCAGCTACTGCTTTACTGGAAAAGTATATATTTGCTATGAATATATCAAGTCATTTCCGAGATGATTATTATAAATTTATGTACACAGATGTTTTTGGTAGTACGGCCATTAAAAATATTATTCAACAGATAGACGACGGTACAATAGAATAAGGAGATAAATATGTTTCCAGCTTGCAGAATTGGAGATGCAGACATGGTACATTGCTCCCCACCATTTCGTTGGGGGGCTTCCCCTAATGTATGGGTTAATTTTAGGCCTTGGTCTTGTCAAGGTCATTTTAATCAATTTCATTTGAGACCCTGTGGTATTACTTGTTGTTTACATAAAGCACCTATTGCACTAGGGGCTTTTACTGTAAGAGTAAATTTTAGAGGAGCGGGTTCAGTAGGAGATTATATCGCAGGTTGTACATTTGTTGCCCAAGGCTCTCCAAATGTATTGATTGGATTTTAAATAATAAGGAGATAAATATGAATTTTTACCAATTTACAGAATTATTGATAGTAGATAATCACATTATGAATCCCAATGTTACTGATGAACGAGTACAACAAGCACGGGAAGATATTGCCGCGATCATTAGACAATATAAGAAAGATAGACCTACTACACAACAACAGATGGGTGAAGAATTAATAAAAGCTATGGAAGGTGTTGAGAATGATGTTAAAAAACTGAAATAAGTCTCACATATTTTCCCAGTCTTTCTACGCTGGACAACCTCAAACACGGTGAACACAATGGCATACGAATCCGGTTATGATCCTAATCATCCTCAGGACTCACAACTACATACGCGTTGCGTCATACTTGAGTCACAGATAGAACAACTCCGTGCCAAACTCAATAGTATGACAACAGAACGAGATGATCTTCTAAAGTCTATTAAAGTACTAGACGATCTCACTATTCAAATAAGACGTACATTAAACAAGATAGAGGATAATCATGGATTCGACTGAAGAGCTACCCGAAGTTCTCAAAGACGACTATATATTCATAGAAGGAGTAGGATATTTTCCTAAATCACTATCTCAAAACCCTAGAAAAGATAAATACATGATATGGGAGAAGGAAGATCAATTAACACAAGAAGGAGTAAAGTAAAAATGGACATCAAACCGGTTGGCTGGAAACCTGACGGAACACATATAAACGTACTCGGAATAATCGTCATAATCGCGGCAGTACTATTCACATTCGATCCTTACCATTGGTTCGGAGATGATACCCCGACACCTAAAACAACTACAAAAGAAGTAGTTAAGGAGAAATAATGGAAATCCTCGGAGTTCTAGTAATATTAATATTTTTCGTAGTATGGGTGAGATATACTTATCAAAATATGGGTGAAATGCGTTCTTACTGGTCTACGGCCTTTAGGAAACTAGGACACGACCATTGGCAGGGAGAAGATATAGAACCCAAAGACTACACTTTCTCAAAACAGGCTGAGGAATCACTAAAACGTAAGAAACGTAAAGATTCCTCACCTGTTCCTGTAAAGAAGAAAACGAAAAAACGAACAACAACAAAACGTAAGACTACTAAAAGGAAGGTGAAATAATGACTATATTTCCAGACAAGAAAACACTATGTAAAATTGCTGTAGGTGTAATAATCGTAGTAGTCCTATGCATTTTCGGACTAGGATATATCAATATGTACTTGGTGGCTAAATGAACTATCCTCTCTTACAATCTATCTTAAAGGAAAATGACGAAGAACTCACAGAAAACGGACTATCACTAAAGAGATTAGCGGAGAGATTACAAGACGATAACTATGAAATGACTGAATCAGATAAGGAGATCATGGATCAAAAATGGCGTAAAATATGGAAGGGATAACCGATGAATTTCTATAAGTACATACTAAATTGGTGGTATTGTGAACAATACGACTATGTAAATAAGAGATGTAAGAAATGGATAGAGAAATGATTCATGGATACTCTATATGGATTAATCAGAATATTCCTTATATCAGCTTTTATAAGTGGAATTGTGTACTTGCTTCTAATGCCAGAAGATAAGAAACCGAGAACATACAAAGAGATCACTTTAGATCACTTTCTTAGTGTAGGTAAGTAAGAATGAACGATTGGGAAGAACACAAAGCTAACATGAGAGAGAAATGGTGGTGGATGGCTGTAATGTTGTGTGTAGGAGCGTTTATGATGGGTTTATTGATGTTAATGTGTGCCTGTGGTGTATGTACATGATTCATAAGGGGTTACAGAGTGTTACGAAGTGTTGGATAATGTCAGAATGGGTTGGAGAATGTAGTGGGGAAATTGGAAAGGGGCATCTATGAGAGAACATAGAGGGACTTGGCGACTTAAAGGAAAATCCTATTTTTACCAGAGAACCGCAGAGGGTACCAGATCCCTATGAGATTCCTTTCCGATATGACTCCGAAACATACTGAGTACATCCGCTTGGCACTCAATGACGTTGAGATACTTCCAGAGGATACCAGTTGGGCAGCAGAGATGTCAGAGAAACTCAAAGACAATCCCTCATTATACCAGTTTGAATCCGGGTCCTTAGACATTCTCTGCGGTTACCTGATTGATATGTGCCACGAACTAGATGACATGCTGAGAGAAGCTGATGATACCCCTGATGACGAACACGGGGATGAAGCAGAGTATATCATGGAGTACCGCGGTAAATTAGAGGAAATCCTCAGCTTATTACAGAAGTAATCGCTATCGAGAAAATATTACCTGGCCGAACCCAAGTTGCGCGATATAGCGACATGGACAGTAAACTCAGGATATAACAGCGGTATCTTAGCGGCTTACTTGAGATACTTATTTTACGAGCCTCAATTTTTTCCGTAGAAATCAGAGTACTCTGAAGTCGCGTCTATATAATAACGAACCCGAAAAAATTTCGGAGAAAAAAAAACTCACCGGAGAATTGCTATGGATAAACCTGTAGGAGATACACCTCAAGACGATCTATGGATAGATCATATTATTGATGAGAACCTTAGATTACAGAATCTTGTATCTACATTGATGAAGAATCTCAATAGAGATGAAGATAAGATTCCTGTAATAAAGAGAGATGATAAAAGTATTAATGTAACTGGCGGATAATGTCAACAAACTTTAACTATACACTAGATGGGAAAAAGCTATTTAATCGGGAGAGCAGTATGACTAAACTTACAGTTAATTTCACTAAAGAGGAGTTTGACTGTAAATGCGGATGTGGTACAGGTACTATTAGTGAGATGTTAGTAAATCGGCTACAGATGGTTAGAGATGATTACGGTAAGTCTATGATAATTACTTCAGGAATACGTTGCCTCAGTCATAATCGTAATATAGGTTCCCGTGATACTTCCTCGCATATCAAGTGTATCGCAGCTGATATAGGTTGTAAGAGTATGGGTGAACGCCACGATCTATTGAAGTACTGTTTGAAGTTCTTTGATAGAGTAGGTGTTCACAAAGAATTTCTGCATGTAGATGTAGATTATGATAAACCACAAGGAGTATTTGTTTACTAGGAAGCTCATATGTCATATATTGAATTAGTTTGGTACTATAAACTCAGAAGGTTTATAAGGAGAGTAACAAATGATTTCATTCAAAGACTTCGGTAAGAACACGATCTTTACTATGGAAGGGTGTGAGTTAATAGAAGAATTATTGGTAACTGAGGAGGGTGATGAGAATGGTACAAATAAGAAACGAGATGTACAAGAGTGTAGAGAAGAAGATCCTGAGGGGAAAATACCTCGAACAGCGTAAACAGATGGATGTTGAAGATGTCAACCGTAAGAGTAATATAGTATGTAAACAGTTGTTTGAACAGCGTGTATGGATTGAAGCAAAGAAAATTCATTGTTATAAGAGTATAGGCAATGAAGTCTCTACCGTAAAAGTGTTAGAAGAAGCCAAGAGACTAGGTAAAGAGATTATTGTTCCTGAAGAACACTTGTATAAAGTAGAACCTGCTTATGTGAGACAATATCAGGATAAAGGTATTGATCTAGTTATTTGTCCAGGAGTTGTATTTGATTTGGAATTAAACAGGTTGGGGAGAGGGAAAGGATTCTATGATATTCTTTTATCTCAGTTAGGTACCTATGCTGTGGGATTGGCTTATGAGGAACAAATCGTAAAAGGAGAATATCTATTCTCACCAGAAGGCCATGATATTCCTATGGATATGTTAGTAACGGAAGAATACATATATAGGAATTTACATTGGAGAAAGGAAAGAGATGAATCAGAATCTATATAATTACTCAATAGATGTCAATGGTGAAATAAAACAGGTACATGATGCAGGATTGATAACAACTCCCAGTATGGTTATGGAAACTATTAAAGTTGAAGCGGAGAAACCCAAAGAACAATGTGAGGCCTCGGGTGGGAGGTCCTCACTTGAGAATGTTGGAATTGTTCTTGGTGCTGTTCTAGTATTAGTAGTTTGTTATAAATTCCTCAAGAAACATTATTAAGTCTTGAAGCTGTTCTTAATTTAAGTGAAGCTTTTGGACTAACACCAGAGATTAAACTATCAATCAATTCCTGTGGAATTGTATGACGTAAACTAATTCCATTACACCATTTATTGATATGTTTTGTTGTCGTGTTAGAATACTTTTGTTCTGTAACAAACATTCCTTCTGCTGTTGAAACGGCTACGGGTGTTTCATAAGAAAACAGAACATAAGTGCCATCTTTAAATACGACTTCGGTTTGATTACTTCCAATTTGTTTTAATTTCATTAGTTTAATTCCTTTAAAATTTTATTTTCATATGTAGGAAATACTTGCAATGTATTACCTTCTTTAGTATAACGTGCTGTCATTTCATAACATTCATCCCATTGCTCTTCACAATCTACACAACTCATATGGCAGTTCACAACACTCCCATCAAAGTAATGTTCATCACATTCAATAGATTCTGATTTGCAATAAGGGCATTGATAATAGTTTGCATCAATCATTTTCATTTTATTCTCCTTAAAGTTTATGGTCGGGGCGAGAGGATTTGAACCTCCGACCCCCTGCTCCCAAAGCAGGTACGCTACCAGACTGCGCTACGCCCCGTCTAAATCTAAATCATCCCAATCTGGAGGATCAAATAACATTTGTTCCTTTACAGTAAAATTCGGACAATTCTTTTTCTTAGTAATACACTCCCATTTATTTCCTTCTTTAAAAATAGTTCCTTTAATTAGTTTGACATTATCACCATCACAAGTAGGACAATAAATTGTCATTGTATTCACTTCTTCCATTATAAATCTCCTAATAGTAATACTTTGTTTCTTAACATAACTAGTTTAGCCATAGTCTGCTTTGCTTCTGGATGGTTTTTATTTGCTACCATTAGATTACGACATAACCAAGTTACATTTTGCAAACTTGTTTCCAGTCTCAAAGGTGGGACCTTCATATCACTTGGAACAAGTTCTTTTAAATTGACTTTGCTGAGGATCTCAGCTGTCTTATTATTTCGTGTAGAGTTAAACATTATTTTTCTGCAAGCTCCTGTAATTCTTTAAATGACATATTATCCACAATATCCATAACGTCTGCAAGTGTTACAATATTGCCTCTATAATCCTTCCAAGAAATATACCCGTTGGTATAATTAGGAAGGCGTTTAAAATTGTTCACTAAAACAAACTTGTGAACATAACCCATTTGTGATAGCATCATTGTCATTTTAATATTTCCCTTCTGCTTCTGCATCCAGATACTTTTCTAAATCAGCAACAGTATGGACACCATACTCTGCCCAATGAAAAATATCATTAGTCAACATACCAATCCACAAATCAGGATCATTCTCCATTTGCTTTTGTGCATCAGCATTAAGTTTGTTGATATGAGCAACAAGCTTTTCTGCTTGTTCTGCATACCATTCATTATTAGATTCAATCATATAATTCATATAATCCCCTGTGCTTTCCATTCTGCTTCATTAATAAGATGGTTCATCATTTCATCCTCAGAGATTCCAAAATGCCAATCTCTATCGTCTTTCGTTATTGCAACCCATCCCTTTTTTTGAGATTTGACAAATCGAATTTCTACTCCCCTAGGAGGGTCAATCCGTTCAGCTGCTTCTTTTATTATTTTAAATTTTTTATTTTTCATATTTTTTAATGTTTCGTGGTAGAAAGATTTGAGTTATCCAGTACAAATGATTTTTTTGTTTTACTGCATGTTTAGCAAATCTTTTTCGTTGATTTTCTGATACGGTAAAAGTTATAGTATCTTTATTAATATCGTATCCGTTGACATAATGATCTTCTAATTCAAAAGCATCGCCGATACGATCAAACTGCGCTCTTGGAATTTCTAATTTATATGTTTTTTCAGTTTTCATAATCTTCTCCAAATCCAAAGTGTTCATCCTCAATCAATGAATCAAAATATTCTCTTGCTTGTCCATTGCTGGGAAAATGCCAAGACTCAAAAGGATTAGGATGTTCACAATCAGCCCATTGAACCAAAACCCAATCAGATTTTAACCAGATTTTATTGTCATTAGGCTGGACTGCATACATTGTGCAGTTGTCTATAATGTGTCTATACTTTGGTGCCTCGGTGGTAAATGGATCTAAACTTTTCAAAACTTTTTCTGTTCTTGTATCGTGCATAATTTCTCCTACGCGTAAAATGGTAAATTTTCAATATCAATTTCTTTAATACGGTCCCCTGATTTTCCAAATGCTGGATTTGCAGGAGTTGCCAAAATCGTTTTCATTTGAAATGGAGCAAATGTTACATGGCAAGGCGCCCAATAATGTTTAGGACCACCATTAATAATGTTATATAAACCTTCTAACATTTTTTTTCTATTCTTTGAATATCGAGTATAAATTACGTTAGCAATAAATGCTTCTGGACTATTCGGTTCTTTACTCAATTCTCGGTATAAATTACTTAATAACATATTCATTAATATCTCCTAATATACAAATTTATAATTAATTTTATTTTTCTTAATTCTCTTAGCACGCTTCAAGTTAATATCTGAAATGGTCATTTTAATAGAATTGTTAAATAAACCATTTGTGATAATAGTTCTATTTTTTGAAGGAGACCAAGTAAAAATTTTAGTTTTAAATTTCATAATATTAACCTCTTAACTTCTTTATAAACACAACATCAAAATAATTAATAATCCAAGTAAACTGAAAAGCAATATATCTGTTAAAATTTCTTTAATAGTCATTTTTACCACGCTCGATTTTCAGAAAGTTTGCCATTCGATTTAGACTCGCCACCGTTTCGTGGTTTACGGTTTGTTTCAGAAAAGTATATTGATGATACTCCATTTTTATTCATTGGAGAGGACCATCCAAAAGAACCTTTCTGATGCATAGAAGCGGATGAACTGATAACAGATTTAATTCGCTTCTTTTGGGGTTTACATTTAGTCCATTTTCCTTCTTTTTTCAATTTCTTAATTTCTTTCTCAGTTAAATTCATTTTTGAATCCTTATTAAATTGTTGATTTCTTAATTTCATACTACTATTATATAGAAATATGCCTTAAATGTCAAATTTATTTTGCTCTGTAAGTTATTGATATATAAGGACTTACAAACAATCGACCAAGACCTTTAAAAATGGACACTTACAGACCCCTAAATCTGTAAGTCCTTTGTTTATAATGGGTTATAAGTGTTATAAATATGATAAATGCTCTTAAAATGAAAGGAATTTCGCTAAAATGCAGAAAACATATAAGGAATTTACAGAAGCAAAGACCAAAACTTGGAAGGATATTGGAAAGGGTAGGTTAGCACGTGATGCCATGAAGCATAAAAAACGAATGAAAGCTAAACAAGTTCTTGCATATACTACAGCACATGATGAATTTACTATTTTTAACAATGAGAAGGAATATAAAGACGCTATTAAATATGCTAAAGATATGAAATGGGTTAGAGTGGAGTAAATTAGATGGCTAATCTTGATATTACAAAACTAAAAAAACGTGATAATATCAAAACATTTGCTGAAAAAGTTTTTCATCTCAATAATAAAGCATGTACTTTTCATACCGATAAGGGAAGATTAGATTGTTCTGGATATGAACTTCAATATCCTAATGAACCTGTAGAATATGAAAAAAGAACAAGTAATGCTCAGCAAAATAAAAAAAGTGCTGAAATCTTAATAGAAAATTTAACGAATGCTCCAGCTGGGACTAAACTATGGCTTGTAGGAACATGGGGTAAAGCAAAAGAACAAATTGTAAAAATTAATGAAATCACCAAGACAGAAGAATTTGGTGGAATGCCAGGTGCTGGTGGAAAAAAAATTAATAAAGGAAATCTGTTTGAAGAAGAATTACAAAATAGATTAGAAGAATGTATTGTAGGTAAAATATGTAAAGGAAAATATGATTCACAAGTAATGACATTACTTGAAAAAGTAGAAAAAAAATATAAACAACCTGCATTAAAATCTGAACTAATGGGTGGTTTAAATCAACCAAGGCCATTAACCGGAAATTCAATTACTGACTTACATATTGCTCCTAAGGATCCTTTACAACATGGACAAAAATTAACTGATATAACATTGCGTCTTGGAAAAGATGGGAAAAAGCATGTTTATTTAAGTCTTAAATTTGGTGGTACTTTAACATTTATGAATGCTGGTGTGGGAAAGGTTCTAACACAACAAGAAATAAAGAACTATAAGATTAACAATCAGCAAGGTAAAGCTTTATTAAAAATGTTTGGTATAAAGGTACCAGATTTTTGTCATGTATTTAATGGTGTTCCCAAACAAATAAAAAAACATATCGACTCCCCAAAGGTAGATTTAGGTCCTATAAAGAAATTTTTACAAACTGCTATAGGTGCTGGTTATTGGATGATCCATGGCCATGATGGTGGTAAGATTACTATGTGGGAAATGACAGAGGAAAAAACAAGAGCTGCTGCCAATGGAATCAAACAACCGATAGTTTATTATGGAGGTAAATCTGGAACTGGTAAAAGAATTGATGTTGAATTTCACAGCGATTATTTTGATTTTAAATTAAATATTAGAAATAAACAGAGTGGTGTTTATCCATCTCATGTTATGTTAGATTATAAATCTAAAGAAGCGTTGGGAAAAATAACTTTATGAATAATACTTGGGAATCATCATGGAAGCCTAGAGAGAAGTTTGTTAGTGAAATAAAAACTTCAACGGGTCGAATTGATAATAAAGAATGGGCTTTTGCTAGTTATGGTTATTTACCATTAGCACCCTCCTTGTTAAAAGATATGGAGACTGATGTTAAAAGGATTTATCATGTTACAGATGTTAAGGGTTATAAAAAACTTTTAACAATTCAAAATAGACGAATAGATGTTCCGGGATTTACCAAAGGTTCATGGGGTATTGCTCAAGGGACTCAGACAGACGGAGAAGTATTAGTTACTTTAAAAGGTAAGGCTTCTGTATTTTTTGAAGGTGATGTAAATACTTATTTGGATAGAAATGGTTTAAGGTGGTTATCTACAAACGGAAATGTATCAAAACCAGTTAATGATATTGTATATGAATTTGCTATGATGATACTTCCTAAAGTAATAAAGAAATTTGACATCTTAACTACACAGCCGTCAAAGATAACCATAGATGTTGGAAATTTTATATATGATAAAGATGGTAATACTAAAAAGAAATTTATGGCTTATTATTATGATGAATCGAAAAAACTTGTTAAAAAATCATTAATAGATAGAATAAATAAAGCATTAGGCTGGAGAGATAACCAGAATATTTCTCACAATGAAATTCTTGTGCATAATTTTAAAATTATTGATACTAAATTAATCAGATCAGAGGATCCTGATGTTGAAGCAAAGATGTGGGAAAGAGCTGCCAAGGAAAGATTACAAAAATTAAAAGTAATAGACGCAGCTGATATAGCTAATTTGAAATAATTTACCAAAACTTTTATAAATATATGAGGAGATATTATGGCTCAACAGATCATTAAAAAGAAGCTTGAAACAGTCAAAAAAGTAACATCTATTGGAAGGTCTAAAAGAAGTAGACCAAAGAATAAATCTAAAAAAAGAAATTGGAAACGGAGTCGTGGACAAGGCGATGGAAGAAAAAGAGGATAAGATAAATGCCAACTACTAGAATTATTAGTAAAGGACTTTCTACGAATACCAGAACATGGTCTGATTTAGATTTGGATTTTACAAAACATCCTGTAACAAATGATGTATCCGTTAAAAGAAATATTGAATCTGTTAAACGATCTGTTAGAAATCTCATACAATTAAATTTATATGAAAAACCTTTTCATCCTGAAATTGATGGTGGTGTTACCCGGCATTTATTTGGTCTTTCATCAGCACATACAAAATATGATATAGAAAGAGCTATCGGAATTTGTTTAACTAATTATGAACCTAGAGTTCAAGTTAATAAGATAAGTGTAACAGAAGATTTAGGAAGAAATGGATTTAATATAACTATCGTATTTACCGTTGTCAATTCACCGGAACCAATTGAAGTAAGTTTATACCTAGAGAGGGTAAGATAAATGGCCAGTAATAAAATAAGAGTAACAGATTTAGAATTTGATGATATTAAAACAAATTTAAAAAATTATTTATCTGCACAAAGTGAATTTGTTGATTATGATTTTACTGGAAGTGGTATGGATGTTCTTTTGGATGTTCTAGCCTATAACACTCATTACATGGGTTACTATGCAAACATGATGGCTAATGAAATGTTTTTAGATACTGCAGCACTTAGAGAATCTGTTGTGTCTCATGCAAAACATTTAAATTATATTCCAACATCTGTTACAGCACCTACTGCTTATTTAAATATGACTTTCACACCAAGTGGTAGTCCAACATCTATTACTATTGCAAAAAATACTAAATTCAGAACAGTCGTTGATGGTGAAGTATTTAATTATATTACAACAGCTGCTGTTAATATTACTCCTGTTAATAACATATATGCTGTAGCTCTTTTACCTATTAAAGAAGGATCTCTTTTAAGTAAAAACTACACAGTTAATATAGCTGATGAAACACAAAGATTTCTCATTCCTAATAATAATGTAGATACTTCAACTATTACTGTTACTGTACAAAATTCAGTAAGTGATACAACTGTTGCAACATATGTTGATGGAAACTCGTTAGATATTACTACAATTACTTCAACACAAAAAGTTTATTTTTTACAAGAAGTAGAAGATCGCAGATATGAAATTTTCTTTGGTGATGGAGCTATAGGAAAACAACTTGCTGATGGTAATATTGTTACGATTGAATATCTTGTTACTAATGGAATCACTTCAAACAAAGCAAGTAATTTTACTGCAGTTTCAACTGTCGCGGATTTATCTTCATCTAATTTTACTTTAGCAACAGCTATCGTGGCATCGGGAGGATCAGCAATAGAATCACTCACATCTATAAGAAATACAGCACCGAAATTATATCAAGCACAAAAACGTGCAGTAACAAAAGAAGATTATAAATCAATTTTACTTGCTGAAAGAGCTGATATAGAATCTATTACAGTTTATGGTGGTGAAGAAGCAAGTCCTGCTGTTTATGGTAAAGTATTTGTTGCAGTTAAACCTATAGGAAATAATACTTTTGGAGCATCAACTAAAGATGCAATAAAAAGTACTATTTTAAAAAGAACAAATGTAGTAACAATTCAACCCGAAATTGTAGATCCAATTTTTTATTATCTTATTGTAGATACAACTGTTAATTATGATCCTGTAACTTTATTGATTAGTCAAGACCAATTGAAAACATTAATTACTGGTAATATCAATAGTTATTTTAATACTAATTTAAAAAAGTTCGATCAGAAATTTAGATATTCTGTATTGACAAAAGATATTGATAATACTGATACTGCTATTAGAAATAGTAAAACTGCTATTAAATATCAGTTAAGAATTACACCTGCAGTACTAGAGACTGCTGCTAGTTATACATTAGAATTTAATAATCCATTAACTAAAGGTTCTCTTACTAGTACAGCATTTACAGCAAGTGATGGTAACATATATTGTTTGGTTGATGATAGTGAGGGAGTTATTAAATTAGCACGTGCAACTATTAATGCAACAACTGGTGTAGCTACAGTATCTACTCCTAATGTATTTATGACACTTCCTTCTGGTGCAACAAATCAAGGAACAATAGATTATGATACAGGTAAAATAGTTTTAGGTGATTTTAGTCCTTATACAATTCCAGATGGAACAGGATCTATAAGAGTAACTTTAACACCCGGAATTAATAATCAGGATATTACTCCTTTAAGAGAACAAATATTAACAACTGATTTAACTGATTCAACCGCAGTTAATGTAACAATGGTAGCAGAAACAATAATCTAAAATGGCAAGTAATCCTAATACACCTATACATCCATCTTTCCATGAACGAATTTCTGTTCGTGTGGAAAGTCAATTACCGCAATTTGTAAAAGAAGATCATCCTACTTTTATAGCGTTCTTGGAAGCGTATTATGAGTATCTGGAACAAACTGGTAAGCCTTATGAGTTTATTGGTGATTTACGCAACTATTTTAATATTGATAAAACAGTTGATGATTTTTTAAAATATTTTAAAACACAATTTGCTGAAGATGTTCCTGAGGCAATATTTGTTAATGCCAATAGACCTCAAGTATTAAAAAAGATTCGTGATTTTTATCGTTCTAAAGGTAGTGAAAAATCTTTCCAGTTTTTATTTCGTCTATTATTTAAAGAAGAAATTGAATTTTATTTTCCTTCTGTTGATATACTTCGTGTTTCAGACGGAAGATTTACCTCTGATAAAATCATTAGAGTTATTGATACAACAGGTACAGGTGGAGTTTATAATCTTATAGGTAAGATGATTGTTGGAAGTCTTTCTGGTGCAAAAGCTTCAGTTGAATTAATTTTAAATGAACAAATTGGTGTGTTTGAAGTTTCTACAATTTATCTTTCTGGTGTTGTGGGATTATTTGTATCAGGCGAAACAATTACTGATGGAACGAATATATATACTTTAGGTGGAATGATAACAGGATATACAATAACAAATCCTGGTAATAATTATTCTTTAAGTTCTACTATTCCAATTTCGGGTGGTGGAGGTTTGGGAGCAAACTTTATAATTGATAAATTATCTAGTGGTAGTATTACTACTGCAACAATCGTTTCTGGTGGAAGTGGTTACATTGTAGGAGATTATCTTACTATTGATAATACTGATAAGTTAGAAATAGATGGAAGAACTGCTAGTGTTTTTGTTAAGACAGTAGATGGTTCTGGAGCTATTACTTCACTTGAAATCGAAAATGGAGGTTATGGATATACAACATTGCCTCTAGTTACAGGAGGTGGAACAGGTACTAATGCCTCTATAACTTTGGCTGGACAAGGAATTGGTGGTATTAGAAAATTAAAACAATTTAATAATGGTTTTAATTATACTTCAGTACCTACAATGGACTTAACATCATTGGGAGATGGTACAGCTACAATCGTTCCTATTGTTAGTGGTTATGATGGAAATTCTCAAGAAAGATGGGTAGGTGATGATGGACAATTATCTGCCGCAAATTATATTCAAGATAGTAGTTATTACCAAGCATTTTCTTATGTAATTAAATCTAGTAATACAATCGGTAAATGGAAAGATGTTGTTAAAAGATTAATACATCCGGCAGGATTGGCATTATTTGGTGAAACATTAATATCAAGTTTGTTAGTATCAAACTTAAAAGTTTTAAACCCCCTTACTACACCGATTCATCAATTTCCTTGGACGATTGTATTCCATGAGGGAGATATTAGTCCTGCTAGAAGATTGAACAATCAGCTTTATCAAACTTTAGAAGAATTTCCTTCTGGAGGTGCATGGCCTAATAGTGGTTATCAAAATGGAAATGGTGGAACTTCTGCGTGGCATATTTATAGAAAAGAATTACCAGTTATTAATTTAAGTTTATCGAATGTAGATGATTATGGATTTGTCGCGGGTGCATTAGTTTCATCAGATGATTATGGATTAGCAACTGATGGTACTATATCATTTGAAGAAGATTACGGAATTGTTACTGCAGGTAGTGCATCATCATTATTTTTGGGACCATTAAGGAGACAAATTGATAGACAAAAATTTAATAGAGAAGGCGGAATATCAAAATCTTTATATCGTCAAGTTGGATCCGGATATACAAGTCCACCAACAGTAATGTTTTCTGGAGATGGAAATGGTGCGGCTGGGACAGCAATAATTGGAACAGCAGGTAGTTTTGATGGTACTGTAACAGATGGTATTATTGGAATAACAATTACTAATGCAGGAACAGGATATACTAAACCGCCAACAATTACACTTGTAGGTGGTGGAGGATCTGGTGCCGTGGCAAAAGCAAAAACTCCGGGAACAACTGCAGTCCCTGCGGGTGTAACAGGAGCGTACATGGTAGAAATTACACATTCATCATATGATAGATCAGGTGTTAAACCACCTCATGTTACTAATCAACAGAATTATTGGCCTACTACTTTCCGAGATTTAGGTGGAGGTTATTCAATTAATGATTTTAAAGAAGTGAAGATTGAGGATTATATTAATGAAGGTAATCTAAAAACAAAAATTGTGATGAATAGCGACATTACTCTCGTATAAATATTATAAATACAAAGAATTAATTAAAAAGGATTGAGATTATGCCAGCAATTATAACAAACGCATTTAGAAAATATAATGCAGATAATTTTAAAGCGTCGTTTAGCGACGTAAGTAATAAAATGTATCTAATGATTGGAAAAGCATCGTCTTGGTCAGGAGTCGATGCTGGCCAATATGCTGATGCTAACCCTTCAGATACTGCTGTTCCAACTCCAAAAGATACAACTGTAGCTCCTTATATTCACCATGACGATTTAGTGGCTATTAAATTAATTAATGCCTCTGATGTGTCTCATGTTATTAAGAGGTTAGATTGGGATGCCACAGGTGTAACGGTTTATGATGAATATGACCATGAACAAGATGATCTAATTGATAAAAATTTCTTTGTAATGACAGATCAATTCAATGTCTATAAATGTATCAGTAATAACAATGGAGCAGCTTCTACACAAAAACCTATCGGTCAAGATACTACTACAGGTGGATATTCAGATGGTTATCGTTGGAAATTCATGTATGAAGTTCAACAAGCAGATGTTTTAAAATATGTTACAACAGATTGGATTCCTGCAAGAACTTTAAGTGCAGATGATGGTACTACTCAATGGAGTGTACAATCAACAGCTGTTGATGGAGCATTGGAACATATTGACGTAACTGCTGGTGGAACAGGATATACTGATGTACATAGTAGTACTGCACAAGCAACTGGTAATGATAGTACTCATATTAAATTAGCAACAACTGCTTCTGCGGTTGATGATGCTTATAATAATTCTACTGTTTATATTTCTTTAGGTACAGGGAATGGACAATTAAGAACAATTACCGATTATGATGGAACAACAAAAATAGCAACTGTTACACCAGCATGGACAACTAATCCAGATCAAACTAGTCAATATGATGTTATGCCTGCTGTAACAATAACTTCAAGTGATGGTACATTAGCTACTGCAAGAGTATCAACTGTAACTGCAGGAGTGATTAAAACAGTTACCATGATTAATAGAGGAACAGGTTATAGATCAGCATCAGTTGTTTTCGCTGGTGGTGGAGGATCTAATGCAGCTGGGAGTCCAAGAATCGGTCCTAAAGGTGGTCATGGAAAAGATCCTGTTTCAGAATTAGGTGGAGCATATGTAATGATGAATGTTCGTTTAACTGGAACAGAGGGTGGTGATTTTGCTGTAGGAGATGATTTTAGAAAAGTAATTTTAATAGCAAATCCAAATCAGTCAAATGGTACTGCGGCAACTGCAACTACATATCAAAAAAGCGAATTACAAGAAGATTCGGGAAATCAAATTTACATGGAATTTCGCGCACCGATTAATCGTGCATCTGACCAAACGGAAGATGTAAAATTAGTTGTTGAATTTTAAGAAGGATATAATAAATGGCAGACACATCTAATATTAATTTAAATTTAAATCAGAGTCCTTATTTTGATGACTATGATGAAACAAAAGATTTTCATCAAGTTCTTTATAAACCTTCGGTCGCTGTTCAAGCAAGAGAACTTACTCAAGAACAAACAATATTAAGAAATCAACTTAAAAGATTTGGGGACCATGTTTTTCAAAATGGTAGTCGAGTTCAAGGTGGTGAAATTACTATTGATAACGAGTATAGTTTTGTAAAGTTACAAGCTCAGTTTAATAGCGTTAATATTACACCATCTTTGTTTGCAGGGAAAACGATTACGGGAGACCGATCCGGTGCAAGGGCAACAGTTGTTAATAATGCTGCTGTTGATGGTAGTGATCCAAATACTCTTTGGATTAAATATATTTCTGGTGGTGCAACAACTAAAAAAGTTCAAGGTATTGAAGTAACTAATCAAGGTTCTGGATATACTTCTGCACCTACTGTTGCAATATCTGCCCCTCCTGCAGGAGGTACACAAGCAACAGCTACTGCAGTACTTGATTCCGCTCAAAAAGTAAGTCATATTAATATAACTAATGCTGGTGATGGTTATACTTCAACACCAACAGTTTCAATTACTGGAGGTTCTGGAACTGATGCTCAAGCAACTGCAACTCTTATTTCAGCTGCGGTTTTTAATGATGGTGAATTATTATCAGCAACTGATTTTTCAGTACAAGCACGTGCGGCAACTTCATCAGCAACAGGTTTTGGTTCAGCTGCTTCATGTTTAGATGGTTTCTATTATTTTAATGGAAATTTTATACGAGTTACTAAACAAACAATTATATTAGATAAGTATACAAATACTCCATCATATAGAATTGGTATGCAAGTATCAGCAACGACTGTTGATTCTGGTGAGGATAGTACCTTATTAGATAATGCAACTGGAGCATATAACTTTGCGGCACCAGGTGCTGATCGTTTAAAATATACTCTTACGTTTATTAAGAAAACTGCAGCATCTACTGATGATACAGATTTTATAGAAGTAATAAGATTAGTTGATGGAGATAGACATAAAGAAGTTAAGTATGCTATTTATTCTGAATTAGAACAAACATTTGCTCGTAGAACAAATGATGAATCAGGAAGTTATACTGTAAGACATTTTCCACTTCAATTAAAACTTCATCAAGCAGACACACCTGATTCAACAAAACTTACCGCAAGATTAGATCCGGGTAAAGCATATATAGAAGGACATGAATTTAGAACTTTTACATCTAATGATCTTACAGTTGATCGTGCAAGAGATTGGAAACAAGTAAATAATTTTGATCGTGTTATGCAGTATGGTAATTTTACAACTGTAACGAATTTAGAAGGTTTATTTAATCCAGCAACTCATGCAGAAGTTGATCTTCATAAAGTTGCTAGTGCTGATCTTATATTAACAGATCCTACAACTTATGCTTCAACAAAAATTGGTACAGCAAGAGTAAGACAACAAACTTGGCAATCAGGAAATCTTACAGGCAGTCATTACAAATTATATCTTTATAGTGTTACAATGTCTGTTGGAGATTTTGGTGATGTTAATAGTATTGTTATTCCAGAAGATCCGTTGTCAGGTACAATTACACTTAATGCAAAATGTGATATTGACACATTGGGAAAATCAGTTAAGGCAACATCTGCTACTGTAACAGGTGCTAATGTAACCGCAGGAGGTTCTGGATATACTTCAGCACCTACTGTTACTATTGCTGGTGGTGGAGGAACATTAGCAACTGCGACGGCAACAGTTACTGGTGGAGCAGTTACTGCAGTAACGATTATTACAGCTGGAGCTGGATATACTTCTTATCCAACTATTTCATTTTCTGGTGGTGGTGGATCAGGTGCTGCAGCAGGAGCAATCATTGGTGGAGATACAGCATTACATGATTCAGATTTTAATTCACTTGTTTTTAAATTGCCTCAAGATACAATTAGAACAATTCGTGATGAAAGTTCAAATGTTGATACAAGTTATAAATTTCAAAAAGTTTTTACTAATGTTCCTATTGTTGCGGGTCAAGCTAATTTAACATCTGGTGGTAGTTCTGAAACATTCTTCGGAACAGGTTTATTATCCTCAAGTGTTGTAGAACAAAATTATTTTGGTATTGATGCCGCAGGTACTATTTTTGATCTCAATACAAGTTCACCTGCTCAAGCAACAATAACTGTAGCCGGAAATAGTCAATCAGTAAATATATTTACAGGTGATGCTACATTAGCAACAACGGCTAGTTTTATATGTACTATGAATGTGGATAATGCACAAGAGAAAACAAAAACTCTTGTTAAAAATAAAGAAGTTGCTATTGCAACTCCTACAACTACTTCACAAGCATTTAATACATTAGCGATTTCAGACGTAAATAAAATTCATGCTATTTATGATTCTACTAATTCAGGTTCTGCAGCATCAGCACCAGCATTAACTGTATCTGCAGCGACAGGAACGTATCTGGCAGGTGAAACAATTACTGGTGGAACTTCTGGTGCAAAAGGAACTATTATTTCACATAATCCTTTAACAGATATTACTTATGTTGTAACTTCTGGAACTTTTCAAGCATCAGAAGTTATTACTGGTGCGACAAATTCTTATACAGCAACTATAGGTCTTGTTACTGCAGGTTCTACTAATGTTACGGCACAATGGACATTGGATACTGGACAACGAGATAATTTTTACGATCATGGTAGAATCCAATTAACAGGTACGGCACCAACAGGACAACTTTTAGTTATTATGGATTATTTTTCCCATGCGGGAGAAGGTTATTTTTCTGTTGATTCATATACAGCAACAACTACATATGAATTAATTCCAAGTTATGTTTCCGTAGTAAATGGTAATAAAGTTGAATTACGAGATTGTATAGATTTTAGACCAAGAAGGACAGATGGTAGTACTGCTATGCAATCTGGTGTTCAAGTTCCACAACCTAATACAAATTGGTCAGCAGATTATAATTATTATTTACCAAGAATGGATACACTTTTTGTTGGAAAAGATAAACAATTTGGATGGCATAAAGGTGTTTCATCTGATAATCCAGTACCTCCATATAGATTCGATGGTACAATGAATTTGTGGCAATTACAAATTCCAGCATATACTTTTAATCCAACTGATATTACAGCAGTTTATATCGAAAACAAAAGATATACAATGAAAGATATTGGTAAGTTAGAAAAAAGATTAAATAATGTTGAATATTATACTGCACTTACATTATTGGAAAAAGATGCCGAAGCATTACTAATTAAAGATGAAAATGGTTTAGATAGATTTAAAAATGGAATTTTAGTTGATGACTTTGCAGGTCATAGTGTAGGTAATGTTTTCAATGAAGATTATAAATGTGCTATTGATTTTCAAAAAAGAGAATTGAGGCCACCATTCTTTTCAGATTTTACTAATATAGCTTATGACTCTGGTGATTCTACTGGTGTTCAACAAACAGGTGATTTAATTACATTAGCTTATACTTCAACTGCATTTGTTACACAAACAGATGCTACTTCTTTTACTAGTGTTAATCCATTTGATGTTCAGGAGTGGCAAGGTGTTGTAGCTCTTGATCCTCCTAATGATCTTTGGGTATCAAAAAATAATAGACCTGAAGTTGTTGTTAATGCTACAGGAGAGAATGATGCTTGGGAATCTCTTGCCGGGTTAGGTTTTGGTAGTCAATGGAATGATTGGCAAGATATTGGTACGGGAAGAAATGAAAGAGTTGTTGCAAGAGGTGAAGCGGAATGGCGTGGTAGGGCATTAGTCCAAGAACAAACATTTGCTGTCGATCAACTTCAATCACGATCTGGTATAAGAACAGAAATAGTTGGTTCACAAACAATTAATCAAAGTTTGGGTGAAAGAGTTGTTGATCTTTCTGTACTTCCTTTTATTCGCGCACAAAATCTTACTGTTTCTGGTACAGGTTTTAAACCAAATACAAGAGTTTATCCTTTCTTTGATAAAACAGATGTAGCAATTTATTGTAGACCAAATGCAACGGCTAGTCCTCAAGGTAATCTTGGAGATCCAATTTATACAGATGATTCTGGTTCTATTAGTGATTTGAGATTTGAATTACCTTGTCCTGATTTTGCACAAGAACAAAATCCTCCTTTGTTAGTATTCCGAACAGGAGAAAGACAATTTCTTTTAACAGATGATTCAAATGGTAATTTAGAAAATGCGAGTACTTTTGGTGAAGCAATGTTCCAAGCACAAGGTTTACTATCTACTACGGAAGAAGTAATTCTTTCTTCAAGAATACCAAGACTTCATGTAGGTGGTACGGGTTCAGCACAAGAAGCTATTGTAACTACAAGACGATTTGATAGAGATGTTACCATCGGATGGGCAGCACCTCCAAGGCGTGATCCACTTGCTCAAACATTTTTTATTGATCCAAATATTTATCCTGATGGTATTCATTTATCAGATGTAGATTTATATTTTAAAGGTAAAGATCCGGGTAGTGTTCCCGTCAATATTTCTATAAGAGCAACAGAGGTAGGTTTTCCTTCGGTATTAGTTGCACCTTTTTCTGATGTAAGTAAATTACCTTCTGAAATTAATATAAGTGATGATGCTTCAGTAGTTACTAATTGGGTATTTCCTGCTCCTGTTTATCTTGCACCGGGTGAATATGCACTTGTTATTGATTCTAATAGTAATGCTTATGAATGTTTCTTTGCTGAAATGGGTGAAAATGTACTTGGTTCAACAAGGAAAGTTTCTAAACAACCTTACATAGGTGTTTTATTTAAATCACAGAATGCAACTACATGGCAACAAGAACAGAATCAAGATTTGACATTTAAATTAAATAGATGTAATTTTACAACTTCTGGAACACATGAAGCTGTATTTAAAAATAATAATACTGTTGCAGATTTTAAAATGAATGTTATGCAATTATCACCACAAGAAATTAAAGTAGATAATACTGCAATTGATTGGTCGGTTAAAACAACCACATTCGGTGGAACTTTAGGATCCGAATATGAAGGTGTAGTTATAAACAAAAACCATGAGTTTGAATCTCAAAAAGTTATTACAACTACATCAGGTAGTTATCTTGCTAAAGCTACTTTATCTTCAACAAATTCTAGTGGTCATGTTAGTCCTGTTCTTGATACAGGTCGTATGGGAGTTATCGGAATAGAAAATACTATTAATAATCTTACTACAGGTGAAGCTGAAGCACCATCTGGAGGTGATGCTGTAGCAAGATATATTACAAGACGAGTAACTTTATCTGATGGTTTTGATGCGAGTGATTTGACAGTAGTTTTAACTGCCAATAAACCTGCTGGAACAGATATTCATGTTTATTATAAAATTTTATCACTTTATGATTCTGACCGTTTTGATGATAAAAATTGGGTAGCTATGAATCAATCAAGTAATGCAAATACAGTTTCATTAGATGAAAATGATATGGTTGAATATCAATATGATCCTGTAAATTTTCATGTAAATTATACTGTAGGTTCGGCAACTTTTACATCTTTTAAAACATTTGCAATTAAAGTAGTAATGACAGGAAATGCAAGTACACCTCATGTTCCTAGAATACTAGATTTGAGAGCAATCGCAATGGCATGATAAATGAACATAAATTTGTTAGAGATAAAGTATCGAATGCTGTGGTTAATACAGATTTAAATGCTTTAGAAAAATATAAATTAGATCGAAATCGAAAGATACAAGAAGCACAAATATTACAAAATTGTGTTCAAGATATAAATATTTTAAAAGACGATATGCAAGAAATAAAAAATCTTTTACTAAAGATAAGCGAGAAATAATATGGCAAAAAGAGTCCAAATAAGAAGAGGAACCACAACTGAACATAGCGTATTTACTGGTGCAGAAGGTGAATGCACAGTTGATACCACTAAGGATACCCTCGTGGTACATGATAATATGTTGGCTGGAGGTTATCCATTAGCGAGAGAAGATTTAAGTAATGTTTCAAATAGTGTTGGTATTAATCAATTAAATTTTTCTGATGGAACAGCTGGACAATTTCTCAAAACAGATGGAGCTGGGAATTTTTCTTTTGATACAGTTGATACAAGTGGAACCGCTGTAGGAGGTGATGTTACAGGTACAGTCGCAAATATTCAGATAGGTGCAGGAGTAATTGGTATTACTGAATTGTTTTTTTCTGATGGAACAGCTGGACAATTTCTTAAAACAGATGGTGCTGGTAATTGGGCTTTTGATACTATTGATTTAGATGTTGCTGTAGGTGGTGATTTAACTGGTACAGTTTCTAATGCACAGATAGCCGCGAACACAATAACAGCGACTGAACTAGTTGATGATGCTGTAACAACATCACACATATTAGATTCTAATGTAACAGCTGATAAGATAGCAAGTGATTCTATAACAACTATAAAAATTCTTGATTCAAATGTTACAACCGCTAAGATAGCTGATGATGCAATAACTGAGGCAAAAATTACAGCACAAACAATTACTAATGCATCAATAGCTCCGGGAACTATTCGATCTGCAGAAATAGAAAACGCGACAATTACAGGAACAGATATAGCAGATAATGCAATAAGTGGTCAAAAGATTGCTTTGGGTGGTGATACATTAAATGATCTTATGTATTATGATGGTACTAATTGGTCAAGAACAGCTGGATGGTTTTATGATGTATCTTTTGTAGCCGGTTATAATAATACTTTTGGTGGTAAAGCTTTAACAGTAAATAAATATGGTGAGATGGTAATGGGAAGATCAGGAACATTTGAAGGTGGAGTAGGTCATATAGATACTCCTTCAACAGGTGCTGATGTGATAGTTGATATAGAAAAAAATGGTTCAAGTATGTATTCCGTTAAACCAAAATTTACTGCTGGTACAAATACTATGACTCCTGGTACTCTTTCAACAACTACTTTTGTTAGTGGTGATAGAGTTACTTTTAGAGTTACACAAATTGGTAATTCAGGAACTGAAGGTCAAGGTTTAAGATTTATGATGAAATGTAAGGCATAAAAATATGGCATTTATTAATAGAGGATTACATATTGGTGGAGTTGGTGGTTTTGAATTAGAAGGTGGTGATGAAATAAATGAATATGAATCTGGTGGAGTAAGTTATAGATCACACACCTGGTTGAATACAGGAACATTAACAGCAGCAGCTCCAGGTACTGTTGATGTTATGGTAGTATCTGGTGGAGGAGGCTCACCTGCAGTTCATGGAATGCCCGAAGGAGGAACAGCTTCAGGTGCCGCAGGTGCTGGTGGAATGGTTGTACAAAGTACAATCCATGTTAATGCCGGTTCAGGACAAGTTGTTGTTGGTGGTGGAGGAGCTGCTTCTACAGCTGGACAAGCATCATCACTTCCGAGTAATATTCTTAGTTCCACTCCTTCGATTGGAGGAGCAAGAGGTTCTGGTTATGGAGGACCGGGAACATCAGGTGGATCAGGAGGAGGAGCAGGTGCAGGAAATCACGGAGGCTTAGGAGGTGGCGCAGGTACTCCGGGTCAAGGAAATCCTGGAGGTAGTAGTACAGATAGAAATAGTCATAGTGCTGGTTTTGGTGGATCAGGAGGAGGAGCAGGTACAGCAGGACCTGGACCGAATACTGAAGGTGGTGATGGTTTACAAAATGCTTTCCGTAACGGCACAAATGTTTTTTATGCTGGCGGAGGTGGTGGAGGTGGAGGTGTAACTAGCTATACAAGTATTCAACCAGGTGGACAAGGTGGAGGTGGTGGTACAACTACTGCAGCCAATCAACCCGGTGGAATCAATACAGGTGGAGGATCATCTGTTGGTGGTACCGGAGGTTCTGGTATTGTTATTGTAAGATATAATGTAGATCAATAAATAGGAAATATAATATGCCACATTTTGCTGAAATAGATAAAAATAATATAGTTACAAGAGTTCTTGTAGTTAAAGAAGATTATGTTAAACAAGGAAATTTAGGATCACCAAAATATTGGATTCAAACTTCATATAATACCGAAGCGGGTGTACATAAATTAGGTGGGACACCGTTAAGAAAAAATTATGCAGGAGTTGGATATACTTATGATAAAGATAGAGATGCTTTTATTCCACCTCAACCATATCCTTCTTGGACATTAAATGAAGATACTTGTCAATGGGAATGTCCACATCCAGTACCAGTTGTTGAAGGAAAATATCATCTTTGGGATGAAAGTATTCAAAATTGGAAAGCATATGATGATGGTGAAATACCCGAATAGGAGAATTTAAATGGCAATACCTGTTGTTAATCTTTCTGGAACTTTTAATGATTGGAGACTTACTACCAATTCACTTGCTACACAGCAAGGAGATTTAGCAAGTCTTACTACTACTCATAAAAATACTCTCACAGGAGCTTTAATTGAAGTAGATGGTCTTTTAAATTTCTCAGCAGTTGTGCAGGATACTTCACCGCAGCTTGGTGGAGATTTGGATATTAATAATTTTGATATTACCGGAACAGGAAATTTAAATTATACTGGAAGTATGACGGCTACGAGCATCGGAGGTGCAATTACTGGTGTTACACAAAGTCAAGGTGATAATTCAACGAAATTAGCAACAACAAGTTATATTAATGGTTTACCAGCTGTAACGAAAGATTATACAATAGCAGTTGCAGTTGCATTGGGAACATATGTGGATAATGATAATTCATCTACTACTACTAGGGGTTAAAAAACATGGCTATAGTAACTGTTAATTTGCAAGACTCTTTTGCAAATTGGAGAACTAAAACAAATAATATAGGATCAAATGCTGGTGATTTGACTACTCTTACGACTACTCACAAATCAACACTTGTAGGTTCTATTAATGAGCTTTTATCAAATTCTATGGTAAGTGTTGTGGATGATACTTCACCGCAGCTTGGTGGAGATTTGGATTTAAACGGAAATGATATTACTGGAACTGGTAATATAAATATTACAGGTAGTTTAACAGCAACATCTATAGCTGGTACTATTACTGGTGTCACACAAGCAGCAAATGATAATTCAACTAAATTGGCAACAACTGAATACGCAGATACGGCATTAGCAACATATACCACAAAAGCCTTTGCAATTTCTATGGCGATAGCTTTATAAAAAATATTATAAATAAATAAAACTCTATGAAAAGGATTTAAAAAATGGCCAATGATTTTATAAACAAACAAGCAGTAGGTGTTACCACAGTTACGACTGTATATACTGCTCCTGCAGCAAAAAAAGCTATTATGTTAGAATTGGATGTCGCGAATACCACATCAGCGACAGTTACTGCGGATGTCCAATTAACCGACACTTCAGCTACAACAACCGCTTATATTGTTAAGGCTGCTCCTATTTCACCGGGAGGTACTTTACAAGTTATTGGTGGTCAGAAAATTGTATTAGAAGGTACTGATCTAATAAAGGTAACAGCATCGGGTGCAGTAGATGTTGTATGTTCAATTCTTGAAGATGTATAACAATTTATAAAGGACTTATCAGATGGCATATATTGGACGAGATGTTACATACGGAGTATTTTCAAAACAAACCTTAACCGGTATGAATGGAAGTACACAAAATTGGGATTTGGATTATCAAAGTGTTCCCGCGGAAGCTTTGATTGTTGTATATGATAATGTTATACAAGAACCGTTAGTTGCTTATACAGTTTCCACAACACAGATTCAATTTACAAGTGCGCCTGTAACCGGCAGTTCTTTATATCTTATTTACATGGGTAGGAGTCTTACACAACTGGTGCAGATTCCTAATATAACGGGACAAGCACACGGCGATCTTATGTATTATGATGGAAATGCTTGGGTTCGCTTAGCAGCTGGAACTTCAGGATATTCTTTAACAACAAACGGATCCGGAGCCAGTCCAACTTGGAGTGCGGCTGAGGACGCTACCGCAATGGCATTAGCATTAGGAGGCTAAGAGAAAAATTATGGCAAACACATTTAAATTAAAGACATTCGAGCAAGGAGCAACGGCTGTAAATACAAACATTGCAACCTATACAGTTCCGGCTTCAACTACTACAATTATTATCGGTTTAACAATATCAAATATTACAGGCAATTCAATTACTGTGGATGCACAAATTGTTAGTACAACAAATGATGTAACTACTAATGTATCTTCTTATATAGGTAAAGACTTACCTATACCATCTGGAAGTGCATTAGATGTTTTAGCTGGTAAAGTAGTATTACAAACAGGAGATACCATTGTTGTTCAAAGTGATACGTTAGCATCTGTAAATATAAGCATGAGCATTATGGAGATTACCTAATAAGATGAGTTTAAAATTTCAATCAAAGGAGATTAGAGTATGAGTTATATAGGAAACGAACCTGTAATAGGTCATTTTCCGGTTGATGAATTTACGTCAAATGGAAGTTCACAGACCTATACTTTATCTAAGATACCTCCTACTGTTAATTCCATTGAAGTGAGTGTTGGTGGACTTTTACAACCACCCTCAGTATATTCAATCTCTGGAACAACATTAACTCTACCTACCTCTGGTGCTAATGTGCCTAATGGTATAAAAGTTGTAGTTAGACACTTAGGAGAAAAATTACAAGTTGCAACTGTTGATTCAATTAGTGGTTATAACTTAACTGGAATAGTAGTTGCTAAAGGAGATGGTGCATCAACACCAGGAAAAGTTAAAATTAATTGTGAGATGAATAGTCATGGAGTAACAATTCAATCTCCTGCACATTCTTCAAGTGCAAATTATACTTTGACTTTACCTACTACGGATGGAAATGCTAGTGAATTTTTACAAACAGATGGAAGTGGAGCATTAAGTTGGGGAGCTGCTGGTGGTGGTGGTGCTACAACTTTGATTGCTAGGAATACTTTTTCTGCTAATTCAGTAAGTATAACAGGTTTTGATTCTAGTAAATACGACTCATATTTACTACTAATTAGATGGACGTATACCTCTGGTGGAGATATGTTTTGGCTGAGAACAAGCACAGACGGAGGGAGCAGTTATAATTCGGGGGGATCAGATTATCAGTATGCAGGTCAGAAATGTACATCAGATGGATCGAATAATAATGAATATTATAGTAATGGGGCGCATCATATAGGTTTGGGAATACAAAATAATGATTTTGATTCGGGGGCAAGCACGGTTGCTGAAATTAGACTCACCCAAAATCATCTTGCTTCTACAAGACCTTGGCTTTTTACCAGAACGGCTCATTACAAGGATAACGCTGGAAGTGGTGTTAGTGAAGTACAATGGACAACCGTTGCAGGTTGCAGAACGGCTGTGGAAACAGTTAATGGTTTACAAATCGGAACGTGGGGAAGCGGTACCCTGTCGGGTGCGTATCAATTTATAGGATATAATAAGGCTTAATTAACAATAAAGGAGTAACAAGTTATGGGTAGAATGAAAAATGTTGACGGAGTAGATATGCCTCTTACCGCAGAAGAAGAAGCACAACGTGATAAAGAGGAAGCAGAATGGAAAGCTGGTACAGCTGGGAGAGAGATGGCTCAGATCAGACAGCACCGAGATACTTTGCTCAGAGAAACAGACCACTATGGTTTGGATGATGTTACAATGAGTGACGCAATGAAAACATATAGGCAATTATTAAGAGACATTCCTGCTAGTAATACAGTTTATGCAGATGTAACTTGGCCTACTAAACCTTAAGGATATAACAAATGGCTATACTTAAATTAGAACAAGCAATCGCAAATTGGACTCCTGGTACAGGTGATGCGGTATTGGCTAATGACCAATCATGGACAGGTTCACAACGTGCAACAATCGTAGTAGATAATGATGGGTCATTTGATTTAAATGCTGGCCAAAATTTTCAAGCTACTCCTTATGGGTCTCACCAAATTACGTTTACAAATATAGCTTCTGCTAATGGACAATCTGGTTATCTTCTATTAATCAATAGTGGTGGCCATGCAGTTTCACTTCATTCAAATTCCAAAGCAGATGCAAATTTAGCAACAACTTGTACTGCAGCAGGGACATATATTTTAAGTTATATTTGTGACGGGACTAATGTTTATTTAACTAACTCAGCGGTAATGGCATAAGATGGCAATATTTCACTCAAACGCAATACCAGCAGGTAGTACTGGTTATGAAATAGAATATTCATGTCGTTTTAATGATGATAGTAATCATTATATGGAAAGGACTCCGAGTTCCGATGGAAACCGAACAACATGGACTGTCAGTTTTTGGTGTAAACGTGGAACTTTACATGATGTGGTTCCCAGTAATCAATACATAATTTTTGGAGCCAATAATAACGATGCAAGAATATGTTTTACTGAAGATGACAACGGTGATGGTTTTAGAGTTGTTGAAACTGGAAGATTTGAATTAATTACAAAAACAAAGAAACGGGATATTGCACAATGGTATCATTTTGTTGTTCAATATGATTCTACTCAAGGTACATCTAGCGATAGAATAAAAATTTATGAAAATGGGACTCGAATACCAACAGGTGGTTCTCATTGGCATATTGAGAATTACCCAAGTCAAAATTTAGAAGCAAGATTATTTACTGATGATATTGTCCAACAGATCGGTAAATCACCACAATATACGAGATACTGGGACGGGTATTTAGCCGAGGTTCATTTTGTTGATGGGCAGGCATTAACATCCGCAGATTTTGGTGAGGTTGATGAAGATTACGGTCATTGGAAACCTAAAAAATATACTGGCAGTCATGGAACAAACGGATTTCATTTAGATTTTTCCAACGCTTCAAGTTTGGGAAATGATAATGCTGGAAGTAATAACTGGACTGTATATAATTTAAGTACTCACGATCAGGTGACTGATACACCTACAAATAATTTTGCAGTAATGAATAATTTGAATAACCAACCTTTTGTAACGACTTTTGCAGAGGGTAATTTAGAAATAACAACGGGTGGGTCGCAACAGGAACCTTCCAATATGGCAACAATGGGAATGAGTTCTGGAAAATGGTATTTTGAAGTGTATCAAAAAAGTGGTGGCAGTGATGCCTTGTTAGGGATTCGCTCACAACAACCCGGAACTATTTCCCCAACCGCTAAAGACAATCCCGGTAAGTCTGTGGATGGTTATGCTTTGTATGCCAATATTACTGCTGGGAATCTTGTTCATAATAATGCTTATGTCTCTTATGGGAATTTGATTGGCTACACTAACGGAGATATTATTTCAATAGCAGTTGATTTAGACAATAATAAATGTTACTGGGCAAAAAACGGGACTTGGTTAAATTCTGCAAATCCTGCAAGCAATAGCAATGGACATTCAATTACGGCTGCCGGTTCTACAAGAACGGGGGAATATTTCCCGTGCTTTGGTGATTACGATGCAAATTCTTATGTGCTTGTAACTAATTTCGGCCAAGACGGCACCTTCGCGGGTAACTTAGCCGCTGGTGGTAATTCAGACAGCGAAAGTATTGGTAATTTTAAATATGCCGTACCTTCAGGTTTCAAAGCATTATGTTCTAAAAATTTACCAGACCCAGACGTTATCCCTTCAGAGCATTTTAATACCGTTCTATGGACAGGAAATGCTAGTTCTAATCGAGCAATAAGTACCGGTCTGTCTAATGTTGATATGGTATGGATTAAAGGTCGCAGTAATGCTGACGATCATCGCCTTGGGGATACTGTAAGAGGTGGGAATCCAACAGAGCATTTGAAAACGAATGATTCCTCGTCAGCAGTTACAAATGGAACAACTGTTATTAAATCTATCAGCGGTGGAAATTTCAATGTAGGAAGTGATGGTTCTGTAAATGGTAGTAGTCGTACTTATGCTGCTTGGTGTTGGAAAATGAATGGATCAGGAAGTTCTAATTCTAATGGTTCGACCACTTCAACTGTTTCTGCCAATGCAGCTGCTGGGCAATCTATCGTAACTTATTCAGGAGCATCAGGAAATGGCACAGTAGGACATGGTTTATCGAAAGCTCCAAATTTAGTTATTGTTAAATCAAGAAACGCTTCAGATCAATGGCGAGTCGGATCTATACAGACTTTAGACTCAATGGATTTTACAGATTATTTACGACTGAATGATGCCGGGGGTAAATCAGATGAATCTACAACTTGGAATGATACTGCACCAACATCAACTGTTATTTCAGTAGGAACAGACAGCGCAACCAATCATCCCGGTTATACTTATGTCGCCTATTGCTTCCATGATGTAGAAGGGTATTCCAAAATCGGTTGCTATAGTGGAAATGGTAGCAGTTCAGACGGGACTTTTGTTTATTGTGGGTTTAGGCCACAATGGTTACTACTCAAACCTTCAAATTATGGTGATGGGTGGAAATTATGGGATACTACACGAGGAGCGCAAAATGGTCCTTATAATCAATATCCACCCGGCGATCTTAAACCAAACCAGCCCAATATTGAAAATTTTTCAACTTCCTTTAATCTTGATTTTTATTGTAATGGTTTTAAATGGAGAGCAAGTGACAATTCAGTAAATGGTGGGTATAATTATCTATACTACGCAATAGCAGAGCAACCTTTTAAATATTCAAACGCAAGATAAGGAGAAAAAATTATGTGGGCTCAATTATCGGGAGGTGAGGTTGATAGAATTATTACCCATCCGGAAATTTTAAAAATAGGTGGAGTAACTTATCCAAGACAAACTTTTACAGATGCAAAAAAACTTAAATCATTAAATATTTTACCGTACAGAGAAGATTTAGTAGATAACCGATATTACGATAATGGTGTTATAACTTATGAAGTCAAAGAAGATGAAGTTTATGGTAAGTATACTGATCCACAACCAAAAGATTTTATATTGATAAAAGAAAATATGATTGAAAAAACTAAACATTGTGTTTCTTCTTTATTATCCAGAGATGATTGGATGGCTATTAGAGCTTCTGAATATGGAAAATCAATGCCAGAAAAATATACTGTTTATCGTAAAGGTTTGAGAGAAGAAAGTAATAATAAAGTAAAAGAAATTAATGCATTGTCAGATTTAGATGAGGTTATATGGTATGAAAATACACCTTATATTGAAGTTCGTAAAGTGGAACATTATGATAAAATAACTGAAAAAACTACTTATGGTCCTGATACGGAAGAAAAGGAAATTGATATAGATCAAGTATATCATTATACGAGTGTGGATCCTTTGGCCGAAGTGGATGAATCTTTTGTATCTTTAACAAAAAAATAAATGGAATTTAATTATGTCTAGTTACCTAGGAAATATACCTGCAGAAAAATATAGTACTTTACTACAACAAACTTTTACTTCACCAACTGGAACAAGTTTTACTTTAACCAATAGTGTAACGACTTCTGTTGATTTAGCTTTGTTTGTAAATAATACAAGACAGGATCCATCAACATATACAGCTGCTGGTACTCAGTTGACTTTAACTGAAGCATTGGTATCTGGTGATGAAATGTATTGTTTATATTATGGTAGAACAACAGAAACAGTTGCTACACCTGATAATAGTATAGGTACTACTAAATTAACGAATGATGCAATTGACGGAACTAAAATTGCTGATAATGCAGTTGGTAATGAACATTTAGAAGATGACGCAGTTGGTATTGCAGAATTAAGTGCAACAGGTAGTCCTGATGCTACAACTTTTTTAAGAGGTGATAATTCATGGGCAACTGCTGGTGGTGGAGCATGGACTGTTGTTAATAGTGCTTTGGCAAATAATTCAAGTACTATAACTTTAACAGGATTTAGTTCTACTTATGACACTTATGTGATAATTCTAAGTGCCGTTAGAGCAGATTCAACAGGTAACCAAGCAGCACTTTTTATGCAAATTGGGGATGGTTCAGGATTCAGAACACATAATGAGTATCAATTTAATCTTGAACATCATAGTTATCAATCAGGAACTAATGGTACAGGAATTACTACTGTTAATAATGGGGGTACTAGCTCATGGAGAATCTTTGATGGAGCAGGTCTTTCTAGTGGAACTCGATACGGAAGTAACTCAACATTTTATCTTTATTCACCAAGACAAGATACTTCTCCTACTTCTTTAACTTGCCCTCAAATATGGGGAGGAAGTATAACTCATCAATATAATAATCATCCATTTAGAGAAACATTTGCTGGAATTTATAACCAAAATATAAGTATGACTCAAATAAAATTGTATCCGACTTCAGGTACTTTTTCTACGGGAAGATTTACTTTATATGGAATAAAACACGCTTAATTAACAACAAGGAATAAAACATGCCTAGATATTTAGGAAATGTACCTATAGATAGATACTTAGGATTAACACAACAATCTTTTACTTCACCAACAGGAACAAGTTTTGTATTAACTCATAGTGTAACTAATTCTATTGATTTAGCTTTGTTTATTAATAATACTAGACAAGAACCTTCTACTTATACTGCATCAGGTACTTCATTGACTTTATCTGAAGCATTAATATCTGGTGATGAAATGTATTGTTTATATAATGGAAGAACAACTGGAACTAAAACTGCAGCCCCAGGTACTATAACAGAAGCAATGTTACATTCTGATATAGTTCTTGGAGGACCTTCGTTGGGAACATCAAGTGTTATAAGAACAAATGCAAAAACCATTTCTGAGAATATAACTTTCGCCGGAACAGAAAACGGAATGAGTGCGGGACCTGTAACTGTTGCAAACGGTTTTACGGTTACTGTTACAGCTGGTTCAACTTGGACAATAATCTAAGGAGAAATTAATTGGCCTCGACATTACGAATAGATACTTTAACGACACCTGATGGCACAGGTAATATTACGCTTTCCCGGCCGATTGCTGGTGATGGCAGTAATTTAACAAATCTTCCTACTGAAATAACTAAACAATCTTCTGACCCCACTCTATCTACGAATCCATCTGGTGGGGTTGGAACTATGATCCTAAATACTTCATCAGGAAAATTGTTTGTTTGTGTTGACGCAACTGCTGGCGAAAATGTTTGGAAGGCAGGAGTGGCTGGTAGTGTTGCACCTGATACAAGTATTGCTACAGGTGGGACAGTTACTACTTCAGGTGATTACAAATTTCATGCGTTTACTTCTAGCGGTACTTTTACGGTAGGTTCCGAAAACGGTTCTAATTATGATGTTCTTGTTATTGCTGGCGGTGGAGCAGGTGGATATAATGAATCTGGTGGTGGAGGGGCAGGAGGTTTAATTTACCAAACTGGCCGTTCTCTTTCAACTTCTACTGCATACACCATTACTATTGGGGCGGGAGGCACCACAAGTAGTACCAGTAATTCAGGTGTAAGCGGAAATGATACAACTTTCGCTAGTGATCTTACTGCAAAAGGTGGCGGTGCTGGTGCAGATTATGATTACAACCCTGCTGGAACAACAGGAGGTTCTGGTGGTGGGGGTGGACATTCAGCCAGTCCCTATACAGGATATGCAGCAACACAGCCTACTCAGTCGGGTGATTCTGGAACTTATGGTTTCGGTAATGCAGGAGGTGAAGCATATCACGAAGGGGGTAATGACGGTGGATCGGGGGGTGGTGGTGGCGCAGGCGGTGCGGCTCCTGATACTGGTTCCACAAATGGTGCTACAAATAACAGTAGTCCGGGTGGTGGATATGGTGGTGTAGGTAAAGAAATTAGTTTGTTTAGTGCTTGGGGAACAGCGAGTGATAATACAGGAACTTCTGGTGGCTGGTTTGCTGGTGGGGGTGCTGGTGGAAAATACAACGCAACTAATAACGGGCTAGGCGGTGCTGGTGGCGGTGGTAACGGATCACATAATGGCACTACTCCGGGATCAGGTGTAGTCAATACTGGAAGTGGTGGGGGCGGTGGAACGGCTGGAAATAGCGGTAGCGGTGGAAGTGGAATAGTATTAATCAGGTATAAATTTCAATAGGTGAAATATGAGTCATTTTGCAGAGATAGATAAAGATGGAGTAGTACAAAGAGTTATCGTAGCAGAGCAAGATTTTATTAACTCTGGTTCTGTAGGTGATTCTTTTAATTGGGTACAAACTTCTTATAATAATAATTTTAGAAAGCAGTTTGCTGGCGTTGGATTTACTTACGACAAATCCAAAGATATATTCATATCACCACAACCCTACCTATCTTGGACGCTAGATGATAATGATGATTGGAAAGCTCCTACTGCTATGCCAGATGACGGGAAACGGTACTATTGGGATGAAGAAAACAAAGATTGGAAAGAAATAGTTAATTAACAACAAGGAATAAAAAATGTCTGAAATTGTAACTAATAAAATTACACCTTCAACGGGATCTTCTGATACTGTTACTCTTGGAGACTCTGGAGATACTTTTAATATTCCAAGTGGTGCAACAATAACTAATAGCGGAACAGCTACTGGATTCTTACCTGCTGTTGGTTCTAGTGGAAATGTATTAACGAGTGATGGAACTAATTGGGCTAGTACTGCTCCTGCTGGTGGTGGTGGTGCGTGGGAATTTGTATCTAATACAGCAGTATCAAGTCAAACTAGTGTTACTATTTCTGGAATGGATAGTACCTATGATTATTATGAAATTCATTGTGGCGATCTTCGTGCAACTACAAATGGTAGCCTTCAGTTTATGATTCGGACTTCAACAAATAATGGAACGTCATTTGATAGTGGTGGAAGTGATTACACACACGCTGCTTTTGGCATTTCATCAAGCGGGAGTATTTATTATAGTGGATCACAAGCCAATGATAAAATAAACATGATGCCTTTTGAAGCTGGTTGGTTTTATAGTAAATCGAATGATTACATAATTTGGAAAGTATACCGGCCGAATAATAGTAGTACAGGTCCAGGAATAGGTTGGGAAGCGCATTATTGTAATAGTAATCCTCGTGCCTTTTATGCAGCTGGATATGGACATAGGGATGCTGCATATGCTTGTACCGCCATACAAATATATAATACACGCAATAGTGATTCATTTACTGGCAATTTTCGATTATACGGTCTCAAACAATCATAAGAGGAATAAAATATGGGTTATCTTATTATAGCAGAGGTAGATGGTTCAGGACATCCTATACAGATGAATCATTCAGATACAAAAGATGGAGCAGATGATCTTGTATCTGAATTGATTGCTCTTGGACACGCAAATACGTTTGCAGTTGAAAGTCCACACTACTCAAATCCGACTCACATTGTTGCAGATGTATCATCTAAAACAATTACTTTTGACCAAGGTGGATTTGATGCAGAAGAAATTAAAGAAGCTGCAAAACTTGAAATAAAACGGTTAGAAACAGAAATAACACCTAGTCGTCTTGCAGAAGCTTTTACTGATCCTACATGGATGAATGCTCAAAACGCTAAAATTAAAACAGAAAAAGATAAACTTTAAGGAATAAAAAATGCCGATCACACTTAATGGAGATGGAACAATACAGGGAATGGTTGTGGGTGGATTGCCTGATGGTACAATACAGGCTGCAGACCTTGCTAATAATTCTGTATCAACAGCATCTATTCAAGATGATGCCATTGTAAGGACAAAGTTGACTGCATCCGAAAGAATGCCAGACGTTAAGTTTTCAGCTTGTTTATCTACCAGCCACGACAACGTCACAGGTGATGGAACTGGATGGTGGACTAATACTTCTGGAGTTTCGTGGTCAACGCCAATCATCAATACTGGTAGTGGGTTTAGTGGTGGGCTGTTTACAGTTCCTGCTGGTGGGGCTGGTACTTACCTTTTCAGTTTTCATAGTTGGATAGGTGGTATTTTATCTACACATACCGAAGCCTACGGTTATTTTGAGACAAGTAATCGAAACTATGAAGCATATCACGGAAACCCTTATGCCTCCTATGTTGTGTCAAACTCATCTCAGAGTTTCAATTGGCAAACTATTGCGGATATGGATGTGGGAGATACTTGTAAATGTAAAATGGGAATCTACAATGGAACTAAAGTTTGTGATATGAAAGGTAATGGTGGCTTTAATTACACATCAACTGTTTTTCAGGGAGTTTTACTAGCGTGATATTAACTACAGAACAACTCAATATATTGAATCACGTTGTTTATGATGGGCAAGAGTGGGCTGACCACGTTGAGGCAACTTTCCCCGAAACAGCACAAGAGGCTATGCTAGCTAAAGTCGAAAAATATCGGCAGTCTTATTTGGATGCACAGGGGGATGGCTACAAGACTCGTAAACAAACTGATGATGAATTTGAACGATTAAGGCAGTGAATGGTATTAAAACCAAATATAAAAAAAGATTTAGGTTATTTAATTATTGAAAATTTGTATTCTGATTCTGAATTAAAATTTATTTGGAATGAGATTAAACATATTGATTATGTTTTTGATAAAGTTTTTGATGATGAAAAAAAAGAAGAACATAGAAAAACCCATAATGGTACTAATAAGGATGGGATTCCTTTGATGTCGGGTTTCGGTTTATCTTTAGATACATTTTATTCTAATCGAGAATTTTCAGCAATTATATCAGCTAGTAGAAAAATTTTAGATAAAGAAGTAGTGAAAGAAATGATTACCATTAATAATGAAAATACTGCTTATGAATTAGTCAATGAAGATTTTACTTTGTTGAATAAATATAAGACAGGAGAAAGTTATAAGAAACATAGAGATTCATCAAGTTTTAGTTCAATCACTTTTCTTTGTGAATCAGAAATTAAAGATGGTGGTATAAAGTTTAGTGATTATGATGTAACAATACCTTTTAAAAATAATTCTTGTGTGATTTTTCCTTCAAGGGTTTATCACGAAACAGAAAGTTTTATTTCAAAAACAGAAAGGTATTCAATTGCACAATTTATGAATATTAAATACTTTGTTAATAGAAATGTATAGATGTTATTATTTTAACAGTGCAGTAAGACCTGAAGATTGTGATAGTTTTGTAGATTCTTATAAATATAAAGAATTTGAAACTGGACAAGTAAAACTTGACCTTGATGGTAATGAAGGTGAAGAAGAAATCCGAAAATCTAAAATACTTTGGATTCATCCTAAACATTTAATGGTTAGAACTATTTGGTCTTATGTTTTAGAAGCTAATGTTATTAATTTTAAATTACTTCTTGATGGAAAACATGATTCAGCACAACTTACAAAATATGATGATATAGATCATCATTATGGATGGCATACAGATCATATTATAGGTAATACAGATTCTAATACACCTATAAGAAAGTTGTCAGCAATTTTACAATTATCTAAACCAGAAGATTATAAGGGATGTGAATTACAATTATTTAATGGAGATAAAGAACCAGAAAAATTACCAATAATGGATCAAGGAAGTTTAATAATATTTAGATCGGAAGAATGGCATAGAGTTACAAAATTAATAAAAGGTGAAAGATATTCACTTGTATTTTGGGCAACAGGTCCACATTTAATTTAAGGTAAGAGGAAGTTTAATGGCAATATCAAGAATAAATTCCAGAATGGTAGGAGATGGAAGTGTTGATAATACAGAACATGGTTACTTAGACGGTGCTACTTCTAATGTACAAACACAACTTTCTGGTGCTGGCTATGATGATGCTTCTATTAGAGCAGATATTTTAAAGCTAGCGCTTCATCAGGCAGTAGATGGGAATAGAGTAGCTTATAACCTAGAGAACTCTTTTATAGATGGCTTTGAAGATGATACTGGAATAACTACTCAAACAAATGTAGAACGAGTTACAAGCGGAGAATACTTTGCATCTATGACGCAATCAGTAGGTGCTTTTGCCTCAGACAGTAATACGGTAGTTCTTTTACATATGGATGATGCGGCTTGCACCGACAGTAGTTCTAATAGTCACACTACTACTTTAACAGGTAATGCTACTCGTTCTTCCACTCAAAGTAAATTTGGTAGTTATTCTTTATATATGACGGCAGGAAATCTTAAATTACCCGTTCATGCTGATTTTGGTTTTGGTACTGGAGATTACACTATTGAAGGGTGGGTTTACTACACAACAAGCCAAAACAATAATCCTTTTTATGATAATGGAACGTGGGGTACTAATAATTATGACTTGGTTGTTCGAGCAAATACAAATAATTGGCAAATCGGAATTTATAATGGAAGCTCAGACCGTTATTTAACGGATAGTACAACTTTAGCGTTAAATACATGGCATCATATAGCTGTAACTCGTTCTAGCGGAACAACATTTTTGCACAGAAATGGTACTTATGTTGGCGGTACTGCGCAATCAGGTTGGGTGGGTAATGAAAATCTTGCCGCCCCGTCTAGTCAACCGAGAATAGGAAGTAACACATGGGCAAGTTTAAATGGCTATATAGATGAATTTAGAATTTCGGATGTTGCACGATATTCAGCTTCAACTAATTTTACGCCAAATCAAACTGGCACCTCTAGTGCAACTGGTACACTCATTTCTGATCCACAAACTGCTTCATCTAGTAGAACTTCTGTTTCAGGGGTTATTATATACGAGGATTCAGTAGGAACGGCTACATTAGGAACAGATTTTAAAATCTATTTTACAGCAAATAATGGAAGTAATTGGACAGAAGCTTCATCATATGGGACTGCCACAACATATTCTGGAACTAAAAAACTAGTTACATTAGGCAGTACAACTGTTACGGCAGGAACTCAAGTAGCAATAAAAGCTGAATGGGCTAATCAGGCAGCATCTGTTGGTACTGCAAAAGCGGTAGAAGCAGTAAATCAAACTAAACATAGTACAACACAATCTAAAGTTCCTTCTAGTAGTAGTTCTATATATTTTGATGGAACAGGTGATGAATTAAGAGCAACTAATAGCTCTTCTGATTTTGCATTTGGAACGGGGGATTTTACTGTAGAAGCGTGGATACGGTGGGATGCACAAGCATCAAACAAAACCCTTATTGGAAATCGACAAGGTGCAGTAAATGATGCTTGGATGTTTTATATTAGTACAAGTAATAATCTTGCCTTTTCTTCTGGTACTGCAATATTATTATCAAGTTCTTCAACAATTGCGGCTACTACTTGGACTCATTGTGCTGTAGTCCGAGATTCAGGAACACTTCGTATCTACAAAGATGGAACACAAGTAGGTACTGCTTCAAATAGTAATAATTTTTCTTCGACAAATAGAATATTTTGTGGTGCAGGTGATACTCAAGGAAACTCAGATTTTGCAGGATACATGGACGAAATTAGAATAAGTAATAATTGTAGATATCCTAGTGGTACATCATTTACACCTAGCACTACTGCTTTTTCTGGAGATAGTAATACTAAATTACTAATTCAATCTAATACAACAAATAATAGTACAACTTTTACTGATACATCCCCTATTTTTGGAAAAGAAACTCACCTAAATGGCTGGGCTGTTAACTATTGAAATAGGAGAAATATTAAATGGCATTATCAAGAATAAATTCAAAAATGGTTGGTGCTGGAGATGTTGATAATACAGAACATGGTACTTTAGACGGAAAAACAGCAGGGAGTTATTTACCAGCTGTAGGTGCTAGTGGAAATGTATTAACATCTGATGGTACTAATTGGTATACTGCAGCGGCCGCTGGTGGGGGTGCTTGGAATCTTATCGGTACCGCAGTAGCAAATAATAGTGCAAGTTTAACTATTACTGGTCTTACTACAGCTTATGCTTCTTATCGTTTTCAATGGAATGATGTTGTTGCTGCTTCTGCTGGTCAACACTTATTTTTACGTCTTGGTAATTCTGCTGGTATTCAGACAGGTACTAATTATAACTGGCATACTCAAAAATGTAAATCCGACTCAAATTCGTATAATGCGGCTAGCGATGCTACGGATAATTATATAAAAATTGCTGATGCGGTAAATAGTAATACATATGGATCGACAGGTAGTGGAACAATTGCTCAAGGTTTTGATGGAGCAAGAGCTTGTACTGTAAGTGGTTATGGTAGCACCAGAACTACGGGTGCAGAACAAGTAGGTGGTGCTTTTCTGGGTGGTTATAAAAGTCTAATAACAGTTACTCAAGTACAAATTCTAATGGGTTCTGGAAATTTAACTACAGGGCGTTTAACAGTTTGGGGAATAGCACACGCTTAATTAACAACAAAGAATAAAATATGAAAATCACATTCTGAGTGTGTAAGTTTTATAAATATATAAAATACGATTAAGGAGATAAATAATGCCATATTTAGGAGCCGTACCAGTAACTGCAAGTGTTGTAGATGTTATTGACGGTACAATAGTAGATGCTGATATTCATACTGCCGCGGCTATTGCTTCATCAAAAATCGCTCATGGTACAACAGCAAATAAAATATTAGCTCTTAATAGTTCTGCACAAATTCCTGCAGTTGATGGAGCATTATTAACTAATTTGCCATTGCAAGTAGCCGAACCAGCAGCACAAACACCCACAGCAGGACAAACTACTTTTAATATCACTTATACAGTAGGTAGAATTTTAGTTTTTTTAAACGGTGTTAAGTTATTAAAAGGTACAGATTTTACAGCAACTAATGGTACAACAGTAGTATTAACGACTGGTGCAGCTACTACTGATAAAATTGAATTTCTTACATTCTAAATTTATTAACGGAGTAAAGTTATGGCTCTTAGTAGAATAAAAACTGGTGGCATTGAAGATGGTACAATTCAAGATGTAGATATTAATGATGTCGCGACAACTAAACTTACAGGACTTATCCAGTCAGCAAATTTATCTGCAGATAATCTTGGAAGTGGCACAGTTCCCGATGCACGTTTAAATATTGGAACTGGTGCTGGCCAATTAATTCAACTTGATGGTTCTGGTAGATTACCAGCGGTTTCAGGAGCATTATTAACTAATGTAGGTTTAGCTTATTCTGAATCAGTAGTTACACCCACAGCAGGACAACAAACTTTTAATATCAATTATACTGTAGGAAAAATTCAAATATTTTTAAACGGGGTTAAACTAGTAGTTGGAACAGACGTAACGGCAACGACAGGTACAACTGTTGTATTTCCTGCTTCACCGGCTTTAACAACAAATGATACAGTATCACTTTGTACTTTCTAAGGGAGAACACACATGACTTTAGCTACATTTGAAACTCCAGAAGTTGGCGCTATAAATTGTCCGGGTGCTACGGAAGATCAGCACAAGGCAAAAGAATGTGATAATTATGATTTTATCACAACTGCTGATCCAACAAAAATGCAAAAGGCGAGAGAAAATAAAGTTTCTGATACAACAAAAACAGAAGATAAATATTTAAATGGAAAACATGACTTAGAAGGTCATATGAAAATTACTCAAAATTGGACAACTCCAATTGGTGAGTTAGATATTAAATTGCCAGAAGAAATGAGATTAGGTTTAATTCGTTTTGTTGCTTCTCGTGGTTATTGTACAACAATGGGTACTCATAAGAAAACTCAAACACCTGAGTTTGAACGAAATCATTATAATCTTTTTGATTATGGTAAAGATGATCCTGAAGGAGAACATATTAGTTCATTTGAAAAAATTTCATCTGAGATTATTCGATATTACTTAGCAAATTCTTATGATCTGTCATCTGCAGACGATTTAAGAATTGAGGCAAGAGGATTTGGTAATATGCAGACCTATGGCCGTAGAACATATCCTCATTATCATCATGGTTTTGATGGTGTGTTTATTCATTACTTAACAGTTGGTGATGAATTTCAAATAAAAGAATTTAGTGATAATCCAAGTGATACGGAATTAGCAATGATTCCCGCTGGATCAACTGTTGATCGTATAGAACCCGAAGAAGATCATGGAAAAATTAAAGCTACATTTAATTTAGATGAAGATGATTTACCTTGTGATGGTTCGGGTAATTTGATTTTATGTGATCCTAGACCGGCTATTAATTATCCTTATTGTAATAAAGCTATTGCGTGGGAACCTAAAGTAGGAACGACTTTATTACATCCTGCTTATGTTTGGCATGAAAGTAATCATTTTACAGGTAAAGGAATAAGAGCATCTATTGTAATTAATTATCGAGTTTTAACTAGAAATAATTCTGATCTTCTTAAACCACTTAGTAACGTAGATGAACAAGGAAATTTTAGATGAGTAGAGCAAGAGAGTTAGCAGATTTATTAGAAACAGATGGGGATGTTAAATTAACACATCTGGATAATGTTCCTCCTGCCGCATGGGGTAGTTTGCTTAATAAACCAACTTTAGCAGCTTCCGCAACGACGGATACTACTAATGCCAGCAACATTACATCCGGAACAATTCCTCTTGCACGTTTAGGATCGGGAACTCCATCTAGTTCAACACAGTTAAGAGGTGATGGTGCATGGGCAACAAATTGTACTAATCATGGTAATTGTACAACAAATGGAAAATCGAGATGTTCTAATTGTGATGGATTTATTAAAACTGCAAATTGTCAAGTAGGCTCATCTTACAATTTATATATTTCTAGTACAGAAATAAAAGCTACTAGTTCAAATTGTAATTGTAATTGTGCTTGCGCTTGTAACTGTTAAGGAGATACTATGTCACAAAATAGATTAATTGCTGATTTAATAGATAGTGGTGGTGATGTAAAATTAACCCATTTAGATAATGTTCCAGAAGCTGATTGGAATACTTTAACAGGAAAACCAACTTTAGCAGCTTCTGCTACTACGGATACTACGGATGCCTCAAACATTAGTTCGGGAAGTTTGTCTATGACAAGAATTAAACAAGGAGGTTCACACACTAATTATTTACGAGGTGATAATACTTTCGTAACTAACTGTACTAATCATGCAAATTGTACAACGAATGGAAAATCAAATTGTGCAAATTGTGATGGTACTGCAAAAACAGCTTCTGGTAGTGTTGGATTTAGTGGTTATCTTATAATGACCGGACAGAACATTTCACTACAAGGTGGTAATTGTAATTGCAATTGTGCCTGCGCATGTAATTGTTAAGGAGATAATATGTCAAAAGCAAGACATTTAGCAGATTTATTAGAATCAGATGGAGATGTTGTTACTGGAGGATTAGACAATGCTCCAGACAGAGATTGGAATACTTTATTAAATAAACCAACTCTTGCTGCCTCTGCTACTACGGATACTACTGATGCATCTAACATAAGTAGTGGACAAATTCCGAATGGTCGGTTGGGTTTAAATGGTGGTACAGCCAACAGTACAACTTTTTTAAGAGGTGATGGGCAATGGGTAACTAACTGTACAAATCATCCAAATTGTAGTACCAATGGACAAGCTCGTTGTTCTAATTGTGATGGTACAATTAAATCAGCTTCAGGAAGTGCTAGTATGGCAAATTGTAACGGAAATAATGCCTGTGCTTGTGGTTCTTCTGCTGCAACATTATCTTATAGTGGAACAGCTGTATCACTTTCTGGAAATGGTGCTAACTGTAATTGTGCCTGTGCATGCGCCTGTGCTTGCAATTGTTAATTAATTAAAGGAGAATAAAATGTTTAGAAAAACATATGATAGTCTTTCAACCGCCGTCCATGTTGAATTTCTGCTTGATAAAGATAAAGCATGCATAAAGACTTGGTTAGAAGTTAATAAAAGAGTATGGGACATACAGCAAGAATTTAAAGATAAATTTGAGGATGGATGGAAATATTCTGCAACAGGTAATTCTGGATGGTCAGATGTACAACCAGGTATTAACCCTTGGAGTTTAGATATGATTCGAGATAAAAAAGATTATGATGGTAATCCAGTTACCGTAAAACATATCGAAAGATCACTTGATATTCCTAAAAGTCCTGCAATAGGTGAATGGCCAGCAGAAGTTTCTGGTATCTATCATAAATATTTGCCAGCGGGTAGAATTATGGGACAAACTGTAATGGGTGAACAGTTTTTACCTAATATGCCAGAGAGATATCGTAGTGATTATATTGATCGTTTAACTGGAAAATATTTTATGGGTACTTCCTTTGCATGGTTAGATTTAACTGATCCATCAATTTTTAGTGGAGAGAAAGATGATGCTGCTTGTTGGGTAATCGGTATTGACTATGAAGGTAATGCAAGACCTGCATTTAATTCAGTACCAAGAGAAAAAGATACTAAAGCACATCCATTAAGAGCTTCTCGACATGCAGGCAGACCAGCATGTTTGTTTGTATATCAACCTTTTAGTGATGTACCTTTTGATGAATGTTCAATTACATTGAAATATAATAAAGGGTATGGTTTTAGTACTAATGCAAAAGCTGATTGGGTTGATGGTACAAATGAAAAAGAAATGTTTGCAACATCTGGAAAAGATTATAATTATGTAGGTCAAATGTATGAAGCTTTTCCAAAATTTGTAGTTACATCAGGTGGAAATAATATCGCAGCAGACGGAACTGATACAGTCGAATTTAAAATGGTTGATAATGATGGCAAAACTATTGAAAAAGATATTCAATTATTTTTAGAAGCAACTGGTGGATATTTACCGAAACAACGATTAATCACTAATAAAGGTGTAGGTACTTTTAAAGTTACAGCCTTAGGTCTTACTTCAGGTGAAAAATTTAAAGTAAAAATTGGATTTCGTAATTATACTGGTGTTGCTGATGTTGATTATACAGTAGATTAAATTCTACAAGGGGATTAATATTAATCATTAACTAATTGAGGACTTTATGACTAATTCTTTGGTAGAAAAACCAGAACATTTAAAATTTTTTGAAGAACATCCAAAGGGAAAAGAACAAGAAGATACTAGAACCGATCCATTAGATGGCCACGCTAGAATAGAACAACTTTGGACAACGCCTTTCATGGAGGTAGATATAACTTTACCTGATGCAATACGTTATGATTTGATTAATGTTCTACATAAAAAAGAACAATCATTACAAGAAATTCGTGATGAAAATCCTCAGTTTTATTCTATTGTAGATTCAAAAGGATTTTACGCAACTACACATTATAATTTATTTGCTAATCCACAAGAGTATCCAGAAAAAGATACTATATTAGAATTTGAAAAAATATCAACTAAATTAATTCGTTATTATATTCGTAAAGGTTGGGGTATACAACAAGCGGATGAATTAGAACTTGAAGGTAGATGCTTTGGAAATATCCAACAACCTGGTGCGAGAACATATCCTCATTACCATCAAGATGTTAATGGTGTTTTAGTTCATTATTTATCTATGGGTGAAGGTAATCTAACAGATAATGTAATGAAAGATTCAGAAAAATCACCAAGACATCCTACTCATAATGTTTTATTTCAAGATCCCCGACCAGCAATCTCATATCCATATTGGCAAAAAATTCATGCCGTAACACCAAGAGTAGGATTAACTCTTATTCATCCTAATTATCTTTGGCACGAAACAAATCCTTGGTTGGGACAAGGAGAAAGAAGTTGTATTGTGGTTAATTTTAGAATTGTATCTCATGGTTATAATGAGTTAATTAAACCTTTTCGATTTTGATTTGAAGGAGAATGTATGGCAAAGTTTAAATTTTATTTGGAAGCACCAAAAGAGGATAGTGAAGAAACTGTATTAGATTACGATAATGAAACATCTGAATTACGTTTTGCTAATGGAGATATTGTCGTACCTCAATCTGAATATCGAGATTGGAAACCTTTTTTCAAAATGGATGAAGGTAAAAGACAACTTAAAACAATTAAAATACAGTTAGGTTTAAAATGTAATTATTCTTGTGAATATTGTTCTCAAAGATTTGTTCCGCGAAATTCAGATGATACTTATGCTCATCAAGACGAATCTGAAAAAACAGCAAATGAAATTGAAGAATTTGTCAAAAAATTTGATGATGTAGATATGGGTGAAGAACCCCATTTTGAGATGTGGGGTGGAGAACCTTTTTTATATTTTCCAAAAATGAAATTAGTAACTTTTTATTTGAGTGAAAAATTTCCCAAAGCTACTTTTAGTGTTATAACTAATGGTTCTTTACTTAATCAAGAAATTATAGATTTTCTTGAACAATACGATTTTTCTGTTTCTATTTCTCACGATGGTCCCGGTCAAAAAACTAGAGGTCCTGATCCTTTAGATAATCCTGAAGAAAAGAAATGGTTATTTAAATTAAGAAATATTTTAATGCCTAAAGGTAAATTTTCTGTTAATGCAATGATTCATAAAGATAATGATAGTCGTGCAGACGTACAAAAATGGATAAGAAATAATTTTGGTATGGTTCCTATAGGAGAAGGTGGTGTAATTGATGCATATGATGAGGGGGGTAAATCTATGTCATGGAAATCAGAAGATGAACATATTGGATATAGAAGAAAAGCATTTAAAGAAATAATGAATAAAAAGATTGAACAATTTACTATGTTAGAAGGAAAAATTCAAAATTTTATTGATTCATTAAAAGAACAAAGACCTTCTACATCCTTACTACAAAAATGTGGTATGGATATGCCGAGTACAATTTCAACAGACTTAAATGGAAAAATAACAACTTGTCAAAATGTAACTACATCTTCTAATAATCCTGCAGGCATCTCACATGAGATTGGTACACTTGAAAATTTAGAAGAAGTTAATATTAAAACAGGAACTCATTGGTCAGATCGTGTAGAATGTCCTAAATGTCCTGTATTACATTTATGTCAAGGAAGTTGTTTATTTTTAAGTCCTAATTCTGAGGAATGGGAACTTTCATGTGAAAATTCATATAGTGATAATGTTGTTTGGTTATCAGCTGCATTGTATGAAATTACTGGTCAAGTTTTATATAAGATTGAAGGACCACATCCAGAACACAGAAAAGATATTTTTGGATTTGAAAAAGATGAATATATTCAAAAGGCACAAGAAAGGGAAACCATAACTACAAATTAAATTATGCGTGAATTTTCTTCTATACCATTTTATCGTTTTATGATTAAAGGTGGGAAATTTGATCGAGTAGAATATTTTTATAAACATATTGTAGCTCGAAAAATGAACTCTCCCGGACAGTATGAATTGTCTTTTGAATTTGAGATTCTTGGAGGTAATTATAAAGATCGTGGATATGATTCAGACCAAGAACATTTAAATACTAAAGTCAATGAAACCAATGAGGAATTATTTATTGAAGAAATAAAAGAAATACTTAATCATTTAGTTTCGATAAAAGACGCACGACTTCTTATACAATGGATAGAATGAGTGCATTTTTTTTATAAATACAAGAAAACCGCTTTATAGGATTAAAAATGGCAGCAATTTTAGATCAAACAATAGATCAAGGTACATCATACAGTAATACTATTACCGTATTTCAGTCTGATGGAACAACGGCATTAGATTTAAATGGCTATACTGTTGCTTCACAAATTAGAAAGAATTTTACTTCTTCTTCATTTCATACAATTACTTGTTCAATAGTTTCACCCACTACTACAGGTAAAATTAATTTAACTTTAACTCCAACACAAACTGAATCTATCAAATTCGGATATTATTATTATGATGTAGAAATTACATCAGGCTCCGGAACAGTTACAAGAGTTATTGAAGGAAAAATGCACATTAAACCAGGTGTAACAAGAGCATCTTAGAGAGGAAATACTAATGAGTAATTTAGTAGTTAAAACTTTATTTACAAGTGATCCATCTGATGTTATTAAGGTAACAACATCTTTGGGTACAGCAAATGTTAATGATTTAGCTGATGTTGATACTTCTGAAACAATACCAAATGATGCATTATTAATTTGGGATACAAATACTGCGAAGTATAAACCTATTTCGTATAAAACTTTAGTAATAGATGGACAGACATTTTAAATATTAAGGGGATAAGAACATGCCGAATGTCATACAAATTAAAAGAACAACTACATCTAGTGTCCCTACTTCTAATTCGGGTGGAGATATTACTGCTGGTGAATTAGCATATTCTTACTCTGCTGCTGACGGAAGTGGAAATGAATCGGGTGTAGGTAAATTATTTATAGGTCATGCAGATGGATTAGCTGGAGCAAATGCTGCCGCAATTATTGGTGGATCATTTTTTACAAATATGTTAGATCATACTGCCGGAACAGCAACGGCTAATTCAGCAGTTTTACTTGATGGTAATTTACATACCGATCATGTTAAAACAACTAATTTACATATTGGTAATTCTGGGAGCGCAACACAAGTAACTGCAACGGGTGCAGAATTAAATATATTAGGTGGTGCTACTTTATCTACATCTGAATTGAATACACTTACTGGTATTACTGCTTCAACGACAGAGTTAAATAAGATAGATGGATATACAGGAACTACTGCACAATTAAATACTGTTGATGTAACTCCCGGAACATTAACTGCAAGTAAAGCAGTTGTTGTTGATTCAGATCAACATATAGATAATTTAAAAACTGGTACTTTACATTTGGGGGCTGCAGGAAGTACTACTGCTGTAACTGCATCAGCAACCGAGTTGAATTTGTTAGATGGTATAACAGAAATTGATACAGATATTACAAGTGTTGCTGCAACTCATACTACGTTAGCATCAGCAAAAGCAATTAAAGCATATGTTGATTCTAACCGTGCAGGATTAGAAGTTAAAGATTCGTGTCGAGTAGCAACAACTGCTAATCTAACTGCTACATATAATAATGGTGCATCTGGTGTTGGAGCAACTTTAACTAATTCTGGTTCACAAGCAGCAATTGCAATTGATGGTGTAACACTAAATGCAAATGAAAGAGTTTTAGTTAAAGATCAAACATCTGCGGCACATAATGGTATCTATAAAGTTACTGATGTTGGAAATGGTTCTACTAATTGGATATTAACCAGAACAACTGATGCTGATACAACTGCTGAATTAAATTCAGGTGTATTTACTTTCGTAGAAGAAGGTAGTAGTAATGAAAATCACGGGTTTACTATGACCCAAGATACTACTATTAATTTTGGAACGACAACTGTTACATGGACTCAATTTTCAGGAACAGGAATGATAACGGATGGTAACGGGTTATCAAAATCTGGAAATACCATGGCGGTTAATACTGGTACGGGTATTACAATTACATCTGATAATGTAGTTATTGATACAGCATGGGCGGGACAAGCTGCTATTACAACTGTTGGAACTATTGGAACAGGTACATGGGCAGGAACTGCTGTTGCTTCAGGATATGGTGGAACTGGCATTGACACTTCAAGTTCAACTGGTATTGCAGTAGTTACAAGTGGTACTTGGTCAATCTCTGCTTCATTAGGAACTGCTTCTGGTGGAACGGGTGCAACATCATTTACTTCTAATGGTATATTATATGGTAATGGTACTGGAGCAATACAAGTTACTGCTGCTGGTACTAATGGTTATTTTTTATATTCTAATGCTGGAACACCAGCATGGACAAATGTAATAGATGGAGGAACATTTTAATAATTAACAATATGGAGGATTTATGTCTGGAAATGGTACTGATGAATTGAATGAGAAGTTGCGTTACGCACAGAATTTAATTACTATTTTACAAACTATGTTAAATGAAAGAACAGCTCAGGCAATTCAGCTCGAAGCAAGAATTAAATGTTTAACAGAAGATTTAGAAAAATCTAAACCAAAAACTGGGGAATCAGTAGATGCCGATAGTAATAAAGCCGAAAAAAAGTGAAACAGCTTCGTCAATCCCATCAACAAGTGATTTAGATACTGGTGAGATTGCAATGAATACGGCAGATCAAAAAATCTATACTAAAGATTCAAACGGCGCAATTATTGTAGTTGGGTCTGGTGCTGGTGGTGCAACTACCGCATATGTTGACGCTAAAGCAATTACAATGGCAATCGCATTAGGATAAAACTATGGCAATTACATCAAGAACACAGTTACAAGATTATTGTTTAAGAAGATTGGGTTGGCCTGTTATTGAGATTAATGTTGATGAAGATCAAATATCAGATAGACTAGATGATGCTTTAGAATATTTTGGAGAGTATCATTTTGATGGTGTTGAAAAAGTTTTTTTAAAGCATACATTAACACAAACCGATATTGATAATGAGTATGTTCCAATGAATGATCCTATTATAGGTGTTAATAGAGTTTTACCAATTCCTAATTTCAATGCTTTTCAAACTGGGTTTTTTAATGAAGAATTTCAATTACGTTTAAATGATTTAAATACATTTACAGGAACATCATTAATTAATTGGAGAATGTCATTATCAAATTTTTCAATGGTTGATTATTTATTTACTGTAAATGCAACTGTATTATTTAATAGAAAACAAAACAAATTATATCTTGAAACAGATTGGGCCGAAAAGTTTAAAGTAGATGATAAACTTATTATAGAAGCTTATCGAATATTAGATCCCGCAACATATACCGAAATATACAATGATATGTTTTTAAAAAGATATGCTACTGCTTTAATTAAAAGGCAATGGGGAGAGAACTTAAAGAAATTTGAAGGAGTGCAATTACCGGGTGGAATTACACTCAATGGTAAAACAATCTATGATGAAGCGGTAGAAGAAATTACCAAAATTGAAGAAGAAATGAATTTAAAATATGAACTTCCACCTGATGGATTTATAGCCTAATGTCATCTAATATTTATTTCCAAAATTCCATGATGGATCAAAACCTCATGGATGATATAAATCGTGAAGTAATACAACAAGCTGGGTTTGACGGTTATTATATTCCACGAACTATTGTTAAAGAAGATTTTCTTTATGGTGAAGATGTACTATCAAAATTTACAAATGTATATCAAGTGGAAATGTTTGTTAAATCTATTGAAGGTTTCGGGGGCGAAGGAGATTTAGTAAGTAAATTTGGGTTGGATGTAAAAGATGAATTAATCATTACAGTTCACAAAAAACATTTTCAAATTGCAACTGAAATGGATAAACCCTTAGAAGGGGATTTAATTTATTTTCCACAGAATAAGGGAGTTTTTGAAATTAAGTTTGTTGAACACGAACAACCTTTCTATGTAGTAGGAAAAAATTATACTTACGATTTAACTTGTGAGTTGTTCCAATATAGTGAAGAACAAATGGATACAGGTGTAGAAGAAGTTGATGATATTGAAAGAGAACAATCTTATGCTGTTGATTTAATTGTTTCATCAGGTGGAACTGGTACATTCATAGTTGATGAAGAAGTATATCAAGGTGCTAATCTTGCTACTGCAACAGCTAAAGGTATAGTTGTTAGTTGGACACCATCAGCTGGAAATCCAACTATACGAGTTAATGATCTTGTTGGTACTTTTATAGCAGGAACAAATATTACAGGTGAATCAAGTGGTGCAATTTGGTCATTGGCATCGTCAGATACATTAGCAATGCCTACAACTCCGTTTGCTGATAATACAGAGTTTGAAACAGATGCAGATTCAATATTAGATTTTTCAGAATCAAATCCATTTGGTGAGGTTACTTAATGTTTGGTACTTATTTTTATAATAAAAATATACGAAATATTGTTATTTTATTTGGTACAGTATTTAATGATATTATCGTAAGACGTACAACTTCTACTGGTGTTATACAAGAAGAAATTAAAGTTCCAATAGCTTATGGACCTTCTGAAAAATTTTTAGTTCGATTACGTCAAGCTACAGATATATCCAAAGGTAAAGTAGGTCTTACTTTACCACGAATGTCATTTGAGTTTACTGCTATTAATTATGATCCTACAAGAAAGTTACAATCAACTAAAAAAATTAAATCACCAAAAGGTGGAGGTTTAATTGAAAGTGTTACAGTAACTAATCCCGGCAATAGTTATACTTCCGCACCGACTGTTACTATTTCAGGTGGCGGTGGTACTGGAGCAACTGCAGTTGCTACAATAGATTCAACTACAAAAAAGATAACAAACATTCAAATAGCATCACCCGGAAGTGGATATACGGGTATTCCTACAGTTTCAGTTTCAGGTGGCGGTGGTCGAGATGGTGCTGGTGAAGCAAATATTGATGCGAGTACAACTTTAATGTCTACTGTTTATAATCCAGTTCCATATAATTTTGATTTTACTTTGAGTATAATGGTAAAAAATTCTGATGATGGAACACAAATACTTGAACAAATTTTGCCATATTTTACACCAGAGTATCAAGTAACATTACACGAATTATCTGCTTTAGGAATTAAAAGAGACATACCAATTATTTTTACTGGATTATCTACTGAAGATAGTTATGAAGGAGATTATCTTACAAGACGAGCATTAATACATACATTAACTTTCACAGTTCAAGCATTTATGTATGGTCCTTCTGGTGATGTTAATATTATTAGATCAGTAGATGTTAATAAATTTGATGTTCTTACTACTGGTAGTTCTAAAGTAACTACTACTAATGTTAAACCAGATCCATTGACAGCAGATACAGATGATGATTATGGATTTACTACTATTATAACCGATTCTTAAAAAATAGGTTAATTATATGAAAAAAACAACTGTTGAAAAATTAAATAAAGTATTAGATGTAACAGGTGATTTAATACCAGTTGAAAGAAATAAGAATACAAAAAAACCTAATGAAGATTTAAGTTCTGATTATAACTTTTCAAGAGAACAATATCATAAACTTATAGATAAAGGTAATGATGCACTTGAAGAATTACTTGCAGTTGCAAAAGAATCTGAATCTGCAAGAGCATATGAAGTAACTGCAATGTTGATTAGAAATTTATCTGATACAACAAAAGAACTTTTACAATTACAAAAAACAAAAAAAGAGATAGAGAAAGAAACTAAAGATCCTAATACTGTAAATAATTCACTTTTTATTGGTAGCACTAAAGAGTTACAGGATTTATTGTTAGAGAAGAAAAAATAGAGAAGGTTTGTCCTTGCACATCTATTTTACTTGTTCAACCATTAGAAGGTGTAAAGATAAAAGATGGATATTAATAATACCGCTGACCTTATAGAAAGATTAGGGTTACCTGTGGTTGGATTCTTACTCGTTGGTTATTGTTTTTGGAAAATAGTTGGATGGTTAAAGGATTCATTGTCAGGTAAACTTAATGCTCAAATGGATATATTGGTACAATTAATAGATAGAATCCGAGTTTTACAAACTGATATTTTAAAATTGGATACAATGATAAGAACACGATTTGGTTTAGATGTAGACGAGGAAAGAATCTCAAGAGCAGATGAACCCGCAAGAAAGAAAAGAACTAGATGAGTAAAGAAAACAGAGATGATGCTTATTTGGGTAATCGGTTATTAAAACCGACAAATGTTAATCAACAGTTTACAAAAGAAGAAGTTACAGAATATATTAAATGTCGTGATGATATTATATATTTTTTAAGGAATTATGTTCAAGTTGTTCATGTTGATAAAGGTTTAATACCATTTGATCTATATGATTATCAAAAAGATTTGGTTGATACACTTGATAGTAATAGATATGTTATAGTAAAAAGTGCTAGACAGTCTGGTAAATCTGTAACAAGTCTTGGTTATATTTTACATTATGTATTATTTAATAAAACAAAGATTGTTGGTATATTAGCAAATAAAGCATCAACGTCAAGAGAGTTACTTGGTAGATTACAAACAGCTTATCAACATTTACCCAAGTTTTTACAACAAGGTATTGTTGAATGGAACAAAGGAAATTTAGAACTTGAAAATGGTTCTAAGATAATTGCATCTTCAACATCATCATCTGCAATTCGTGGTTATAGTTTTTCATTGTTGTTCTTAGATGAATTTGCATTCGTACAAAGAACGATTGCTGATGCATTTATTAAGTCAGTTTATCCTACGATTTCATCTGGTAAAGATACTAAAATAATAATGGTATCTACACCGAATGGATATAATTTATTTTATAAGTTCTGGAATGATGCTGTAGAAGGTAATAATCAGTTTAAAACATTTAAGATTCATTGGACTAGTATTCCAGAAAGAGATCAAGAATGGCGTAAAAAGATTATATCTGATATTGGTGAAGAAGCATTTCGACAAGAGTACGAAGCAGACTTTTTAGGTTCTTCTAATACTCTTATATCTTACGAAAAGATGCAAGAAATGTCTTATAGCGCTCCAGAATGGTCAAAAGATGACTTAGATGTTTATGAAGAACCTAAAAGAGATAGAAAATATACTATTACAGTAGATACAGCTCGTGGTCAAGGATTGGATTATTCAACTTTTTGTGTATTTGATACGACTGAAGTTCCGTATAAAATAGTAGCAAAATATCGAAATAATACTGTAGCCCCTCTACTCTTTCCTAATATTATAAATAATATAGGTAAGAAGTATAATGAAGCGTATCTTCTAGTAGAAAGTAATGATATTGGATCTCAAGTGGCTGATGTTTTACACCATGATTTAGAATATGAAAATATTTTAACAGTATCATGGTTTGGTCGTCATGGCCAACAAATAACAAGCGGTCATAGAAAAGATATTTCTTTGGGTGTTAGAACAACTAAACAAGTTAAAAGAATTGGTTGTTCAAATTTAAAAAGTTTAATCGAAGAAGATAAATTATTAATTACAGATTATGATATTATTTCTGAATTGACAACTTTTGTTGCAACAGGAGAATCATTTGCTGCTGAAGAAGGTGCGAATGATGATCTAGTTACGACATTAGTATTGTTTGCATGGTTAGTAGATCAACAGTATTTTAAAGAACTAATTAATTTGAATATTAGAGAAAAATTATATCAAAATAGGATGGACTCTATTGACGATATGACAGTTCCTTTTGGTATTATTGATGATGGATTGGATGATAAGTATGAAACGGATGCTGAAGGTCAAGTATGGGAAAAAGTAAGCACCGTATATCATACAAATAAATGGTAAATCTATATCAATATTAAGAATGTAAAAGGAGAAATCAAATGGCATTTCAAGTATCACCGGGAATTAACATAACCGAACAAGACTTAACAACCGTTGTACCTAACGTATCGGCATCTGTTGGCGGATACGCAGGGGCATTTCAATGGGGTCCGGTAGATGAGAGAACAACTATTTCATCAGAAAATGAATTAGTTGACGTTTTTGGTAAACCGGACAGTAACACATTTCAAGATTTTTGGACAGCAGCTAATTATTTAGCATATTCTAACAATTTAGTAGTTGTAAGAAGTGTTGCGACTGCTGCTACCAACGCTGTTATCGGAGACACAGATGGAACTGGAACAGCAATTGATGTTCACAATAAAACTCATTACGATAGTGTATTGAGTACATTTACAGATCAAGCGTTCGTTGCAAAATATCCCGGAGCATTGGGAAATAGTTTAAAAGCAATGGCTATTGATGCACATGGTTGGGCAGCAACTGTATCAGGTAGTCCTCTCGCAGAACAAAATGTATTTAAAGCAAACTTTGATCGCGCACCGGGAACATCAACTGATGTTACTAATGCTGGTGGATCGAATGATGAGATGCATGTTATTGTTATTGATGAAGATGGTCAATGGACTGGAACACCTGGTTTTGTTTTAGAAAAATTTGCTTATGTAAGTAAAGCAAGTGATGCTAAAAAAATTGATGGTGCTTCTAATTATGTTGGAGATGTTTTGCGGAACGAATCCAAATATATTTGGTTGGGAAAAAATACACAACTAACCGCAACGTCAACTGATTCAGGTAGTGAAGTTGATGCTGGGTCAACGAAAGTTGGAAGTACTTTTAAAAGTTTTAATAGTGCTACTGAAGCAGAAAAATATCCTGGTGGTTCATTAGCAGGTGGTGTTGATGGAAATACATTGACTCAAGCAAACAGACAGGCTGGATATGCTTTTTTTCAAACTGCTGAAGCTGTTGATGTTTCATTAATTATGACGGGTCCTGCAGATGCAGTAACTTCTTCATGGGTTACGACAAATGTTGCAGATGCAAGAAAAGATTGTATGGTGTTTGTTTCTCCCTTACAAGGATCTGTTGTTAATAACGCTGGATCTGAAGTTACTTCAATTACCACAGATCATGGTAATTTAGTTAAATCATCTTATGCCGTTATGGATAGTGCATGGAAATATCAATATGATCGTTATCGAGATGCGTTTGTGTATGTCCCGTTGAACGGTGATATTGCTGGTTTGTGTGCGAGAACGGATAATACTAATGATCCTTGGTGGTCTCCCGCTGGTTTGACAAGAGGTATTATAAAAAATATTGTAAAACTTTCTTGGGAACCAACTAAAGCAAATCGTGATACGTTATATCAATTAGGAGTTAATCCTTCTGTAACACAAGCAGGCGCTGGTGTTATTCTTTTTGGTGATAAAACCATGCAGACAGTTCCAAGTGCATTTGATAGAATTAATGTACGAAGATTGTTTATTACTCTTGAAAAATCAATTTCAGTAGCTGCCAAAGCAATGTTATTTGAGTTCAATGATGAGTTTACGAGAACACAGTTTGTAAACTTTGTTACACCATTCTTACGAGAAGTACAAGGTCGCCGTGGTATTACTGATTTCAAAGTAGTATGTGACGGTTCAAATAATCCTGGAGAGGTTATTGATACAAACCAATTTGTAGGTGATATTTTTGTTAAACCTGCAAGGTCTATCAATTACATTCAGTTAAATTTTATTGCCGCCAGAACTGATGTTAATTTCACAGAAATTGGTGGTTAATCGTATAAATACTATAAACGAAAAGGAGTAATAAAATGGCAACAAGTATACATGATTTTCAAAGTCGATTTAGAGGTGGTGTACGACCAAATCTATTTGTTTGTAATATTATCCCTCCACAGGGATTTAACATGGAACCTTTTCAGTATCATTGTAAGGCAACGCAACTTCCCGGTTCAACTATAGGAAATGTTGATGTACCTTATCATGGAAGATTTCTGAAAGTTCCTGGTGATCGTACATTCGCAGATTGGACTGTAACAGTTTTGAATGATACAAGTATGTACATTCGTGGTGTTTTTGAAAAGTGGAGTGAACAACTTCAACATCATCATGCTAACATTCAAGTAGCTACAGCCGGAATTTATGGTGCTGCATTAATTCAACAGTTAGATCGTCAAGGAAGAACAATTCGTACTTATAAAATTACGAGTATGTACCCTACTGACATTTCTGCTATTGATTTGGCATGGGATACAAATGATACCGTAGAGGATTATACTGTAACTTTTGCAATTAATGAATTTACAACGGGTCAAGGTAATACCTTAGGTGTTGGTCAAGGTAATAGTTCTGTTGGTGTTACATTCGCAGCTGATAGTAATGGTAACATTGGTGGACAAATCTTTGGTAGTATTGGCTTCTAAATATATGAACATTGGGGGATGATTTTATCATCCCCCGAAAATTTTGATTTTAACAAAGGAAATTCTTTATGGCTTTTGAAATATTTGGATTTGAAATACAATCTAAAAAAGATAAAAAGGCTAAGACATTTGTAACTCCCGAAAATACCGATGGCGCAACAACTGTTGTTGATGGTGGAGGTATTATTGGGCATTACTTAAATGCTGAGGCTGATGCAAAAGATGAGAAGGTTTTGATTCAAAAGTATCGTGATATGTCTTTTTCCCAAGAAGTTGATGGTGCAATTGAAGATATTATTAATGATGCAGTAATACACGAAGATGGTGTACCCGTAGTTGCTCTTGATTTAGATAGTATAGATTTATCTGATGCTATCAAAGATAAAATTAGTCAAGAATTTACTACAATATTAGATTTATTAAATTTTAATAATGAGGGTGGAGATTTATTTAAAAAATGGTATGTTGATGGAAGATTATATCATCATATTGTTGTTGATGAAAACAGGATTAAAGATGGTATTACAGATTTAGTTCCTATTGATCCTTTAAATATTAATAAAGTTCGTGATGTTCAGAAAGAAACTGTTAATGGTGTTGAAGTTGTTAAATCAGTAAATGAGTATTATATTTACAATTCTGATCCTATGATGACTGGAAATTTTCAAGTAGGTCAAGCAGGAAGCACTAAACAAATAACAGTTGCACCAGATGCTATTTCATATGTTCATTCGGGATTAATTGACCAAGTAAAACAAGTTGTAATTGGTTATTTGTTTAAAGCAATTAAACCATTCAATCAATTAAGAATGATTGAAGATGCTCTGGTTATTTATAGATTAGCAAGAGCGCCAGAACGAAGAATCTTTTATATTGATGTAGGTAATCTCCCCAAACTGAAAGCAGAACAATATCTGCAAACAGTAATGAACCGTTATAAACAAAAAATGATTTATAATGCTTCATCAGGAGAAGTAGAAGATCAACGTAAACATCTTTCAATGTTAGAAGATTTCTGGTTGCCAAGACGAGAAGGTGGTCGAGGTACTGAAATACAAACATTGCCGGGTGGACAAAATCTTGGTGAAACAGAAGATATAGAATATTTTAGAAAGAAATTATATAAGTCTTTGAATGTTCCAATATCAAGAATTGAAGGAACTGATTCAACACAGTTTAATCTTGGAAGAGCATCTGAAATTACAAGAGATGAAGTAAAGTTTGGAAAATTTATTACTCGTTTAAGACATAAATTTTCTCATTTGTTTTGTGATTTATTAAGAGTCCAATTAATTCTTAAAGGTATTATTAAAGAAGAAGATTGGGTAGATATGAGAGATCGTATTCGTTATATATGGGCAAAAGATTCTCATTTTATGGAATTAAAAAATTCCGAAGTATTAAGAGATCGTTTTGAGTTAGCTGCACAGGCAGAAGAATATGTTGGTAAATATATTTCTAAAGAATATTTAAGAAAAAGTATTTTACAGCAAACTTCTGAACAAGTAGAAGCTTTGGATAAACAGATGGATCTTGAAAAAGCCGAAGAAGAACCTGAAGATGATTTTGAGGGAGATGCTGATGAGGACTTCTAAAATACAATCTATTTTAAAAGTAAAAACTCATAGTTTTATTGAAAATTATAAAAAGAATATGTTTAAAGACATATTACATGATGAATCGCCTTCTAAAAAAATATCTACAGAAATGAAAGAAGCAATTCGTTTTGTATTTAAATATGTTGATAAAAAAGGTTTCGGACAAATGAATAAGTCCGTTATTATGGCAAGTAAAAAATTTAATCTACGACCTAACGATATTACTTCTTGGATTCAATCCGAAGAACTAGGTGAAAAGTTTTTTCTTGATATTATTAAAGATGAAAGGATCAAACATGACTGATATTAAAAGTAATGTATTAAAAAATATTTTAACTAAAAAACTTAATAAAGCAAAAGAAGGTATTACTCAAATTTTAAAAGATAAATCTTTTAAGGCTATCGAAGATTATAAAACAACTTTTAAATTTGATAGACCAGAAGTACAAGAACCAACGGTTTCAACTGAACCTAAAACACCAGAGGTAGAGAAATGATAACTTTTAAAGAATATATTAAATCGTCAGGTACAAGACGAAGATGTGCTGGTGGTGATGGAAGAAGGAAAGAACAGAAGAAGGAAGCATCTGGTGATAAAAAAGCTTATCAAGCTTTTTTTAATAAGACATTAAAAAAATATGGTGTGTCTAGTCCAGAAGAATTAAAAGGTGCAGATAAGAAAAAATTCTATGATGAAATTGATGCTGGTTGGGAAGGCGATAATGAAAACGACTGACGATTTAGTTGAAGATGTTATTGATGAAGTTTTGAGTAAGTCTGCAAGAATGAAAAGATCAAGATTGTTGAAAGTAAAATCTTTTCAAATTGCTCGTAAGCGTAAACTCGCTATGAAGAAGAAAGCATCACCTGAAAAATTAAAAGTTAGAGCATTAAAAAAAGCGAGAGAACTAATTACAAAAAAGATTTTAAAAAATAGAAAAAAATCAGATTTATCTTTAAGTAGTAGAGAACAATTAGAAAAAAGATTAAGTAAAAAGAAAGCAGTAATTAAAAGAATCGCTAAAAAGATTTTACCAAAAGTTCGCAGTGCTGAGACTCAAAGAATAGCTAAATTAGGACAGAAAGGGTAACTATGAAATTAATAACAGAACACTTAAACGAAGTAGAATATATTACTGAGGGAAAAGAAAAAGAACAATATATTAAAGGAATCTTTATGCAATCTGATATTAAAAATCAGAATGGTAGAGTTTATCCTCATGCAGTATTGAAAAAGGAAGTTCAGAACTTTAGTAAAAAATATATTAATGAAGGTCGTGCTTTAGGAGAACTTGGACATCCAATGGGACCTGTTATTAATCTGGATAGAGTATCCCATGTTATTAAAGAACTTTATGAAGATGGAAAGAATTTTATTGGTAAAGCCAAAGTAATGGATACACCTAATGGTAAGATCGTTAAGAATTTTATCAGCGAGGGTGTTAAACTTGGTGTATCTTCCCGAGGTATGGGAAGTTTAAAAGCTAATAAAAAAGGTGTTAATGAAGTTCAAAATGATTTTATTTTATCTACTGTTGATATTGTTGCTGATCCATCAGCACCAGACGCATTTGTTAATGGTATCATGGAAGGTAAAGAATGGGTATGGGAAAACGGTATTATAAAAGAAAGAGAAATTGATGCTATGAAAAATATTATTAAAAAAGCAAATATGAGAGATTTGGAACAAAAAAAGCTTGAAGTTTTTGAAAAATTCCTCCAAAATCTTTAATATTATAAATATACAAGAAACAAATTAATTCTAGGAGATTAACAATGGCTAAAAAAGAAACACTCAAAGATGATGGAAAAAATGAAGAGGTTGATATGGAAGAAATGAAAGATAAGAATAAAGAATTAGGCATGCCAGAAGTTGATGGCGAAGAAGGTCGTTCTGATAAAGAAGAAGATGGCGAAGGCGGAACCAAGAAAGCCAAAGAAGGTCCTTCAGCTGCTCCAAAAGCAGAATCTAAAAAAGTAAAGAAAGAAGATGATGAGGATTGGGAAGATGAAGATGAGGATGAAGAAGATGAAATGGAATCCAAAAAGACTAAGAAAGAATCTAAAAAAACTAGGAAAGAAGATGATGAAGATTGGGAAGATGATGATGAAGAAGATGAAGAAGAAATGGAATCCAAAAAAGCCAAGAAAGAAGAAAAAGAATTAGAAATAGACGTTTCTGAAGATGTTTCTGCTTTGATTGATGGCGAAGAACTTTCAGAAGAATTTAAGACTAAAGCCGCTACAATTTTTGAAGCCGCTGTTAAGTCTAAGATTTCTAAGATTCGTAAACAGGTTCGTGAAGAATCTAAAAAAGAATCACAAGAAAAAACTCAGGCAATTCATACTGAGATGACAGAAAAAATGGATGAGTATATGAATTACGTTGTAAAAGAATGGATGGAAGAAAATAAACTAGCTGTTGAAACCGGTGTTCGCAACGAAGTCACGGAGAGTTTTATTTCTGGATTGAAAAAATTGTTTGAAGAACATTACATTGACGTTCCTGCAGAAAAAGAAGATGTCTTTGAGAGTCTTGTACAAGAAGTTGCCGAATTGGAAACTAAACTTGACGAACAGACCCAAAAGCATATGGATACAGCGAAAGAGTTGAATACTTATAAAGCTATAGACGTTTTCCGAAACATTACTGAAGGTATGGTTGACACGGACATTGAAAAAATGAAAGAGTTGACTGAAGATGTCGATTATGAATCTGATGAACAATATAAAGAAAAGTTGAACATCATTAAGAACAGTTACTTTAAGAAAGATAAGAAACTGGAAGATAATAAGGGAACTGCGGCAACTAACAAAGACATAACAGATGGATCAAGTGATGGTAGAATGGATAGTGTTATGGCTGCAATATCTAGCTTGAAAAAGTAAATACCTTATTCTTAAATATATGGACCAAGTGAATTTGAAGTTTGTTAAGTTTTAAAATTTAATTAATAATAAAGGAGATACAAATGTATTTATCTGAAACAATCAAGGAGAAATGGCAGCCCGTAATGGAGCATACAGACCTTCCCGAGATTAAAGATTCTTATAAAAGAGATGTAACTTTACGTCTACTTGAGAATCAAGAGAAGTTCTTGGCCGAAGCGGCTCCTGCTAACAGCTCTGGCGCTATGGGTGATACTGGTGGCGTTGCTAAGTGGGATCCGGTACTAATTTCCCTAGTTCGACGCGCTATGCCTCAAATGATCGCTTATGACGTTTGTGGTGTTCAGCCTATGTCTGGACCTACGGGATTAATTTTCGCAATGAAGAGCCGATACGGAACTCAAGGTGGAACCGAAGCTCTTTATAACGAAGCTAATACTGCTTATGGTGGAGACAATGACGGTACGCCGGCTCACGTTGCTACCGATGATACCAACAATCCGTTTGATGGTACTTGGACAACTGGACAAGGACTCGACAACGCTGATGGTGAAGCAATCGGATCATCTGGTGGACGTACTTTCCAGGAAATGGCGTTCAGTATTGAGAAAACTTCAGTAACCGCTAAAACGCGTGCATTGAAAGCTGAATATTCAACAGAACTTGCTCAGGATCTTAAAGCCGTTCACGGTTTGGATGCTGAAACAGAATTGGCGAATATCCTTTCTACTGAGATTCTCTCTGAAATCAATCGCGAAGTAATTCGCTTAATTTATTCATCTGCTAAAGCAGGCGCACCTACTGGTACGGTAACGACCGCTGGTACTTTTGATCTGAACACGGACTCTAATGGCCGTTGGATGGTTGAAAAGTTCAAAGGTTTATTGTATCAAATTGAGCGTGATGCTAATCGTATTGCTATCGACACCCGACGCGGTAAAGGTAACTTTATGATTTGTTCATCTGACGTTGCATCTGCTATGTCAATGGCAGGAATGCTCGATCATGCACCGGCAATGTCTACTGCGTTAGAAGTTGACGATGCTAATCGAACTTTCGCTGGCGTTCTCAATGGTAAGATGAAAGTTTATGTTGACCCATATTGGGGTGGATCCGTTGACCACTTTTATACAGTTGGTTATCGTGGTACATCACCTTATGATGCAGGCTTCTTTTACTGTCCTTACGTTCCTCTACAAATGGTTCGTGCGATGGGTGAAGATACATTCCAACCAAAAATCGGATTTAAAACCCGATATGGTCTTGTAGCTAATCCAATGACTAGTATCGCTGCTAATTCAAATTCATATTACAGAAAAGTTAAAGTTGCTAACTTGATGTAATTTAAGTTTGTTTTTAACTGAGGGGGATGGGGTTTTACCCCTCCCCCTTTTTTATTTGGAGAATGATATGAGTAACGCATATTCGCAATACGGTTTTATTAATCGTCATGTAGCACAAAATAGACCAGAGGTTTATAATGATGTTTGTGATTTTTCTAAGGGAGATAGATTTATTGGAGTTTATAAAAATATATTATCTCCAGAATTTTGTAAGAATTTAATAGAAACATATGAACATTATAATGACACTACACCAGATGATGCTCTTGGCAGAGAAGTAGAAGATCCAAGAGGATTTCGGTGTGATGATTTATATATTGAACAAATACCAGAATTTGTTGAAGCTTCTGGAACTCTGTTTCATTTCTTATGGGAACATTATAATAAATATGAAAAAACATTTGATATTTTATCGTGGTCTCCTAAATTGATTGCAATGCCTTTGAAAATGAGAAAAGTTAGTAAAGAAAATATAGAAAGTAATTGGGAATATCATTATGAACAACAATCAGATGATATACAATCACAAGGTAGAATTTTAACCTTTATGTATTATTTAAATGATATTGAAGAAGGTGGGGAAACAGAATTTGTTTATCAAGATCGTTTAAAAATCAAACCTACTACAGGAACCTTGTTAATCTGGCCAGCAGGGTTTACTCATACTCACAGAGCATTACCGATAATAAATGATGAGCCAAAATATTTAATTACAGGATGGATTATGTTTGATAAATTGTTTGATAACTATTTCGGTGATAAGAAAGACTATATAGAGAAACTTAATAAACAAGATGCATGAATATAGAGCAAAGGTAACTAAAATAATAGATGGAGATACTATTAGGTGTGATATTGATTTGGGGTTTGATTTATTTCTTTCTAATCAAACTATACGACTCTATGGAATAGATACACCTGAATCACGGACAAAAGATCCTGAAGAAAAATTTTACGGGAATTTATCTAAAGCCTTTTTAAATGATTATTGTCCCAAAGGATCGCATATAACTCTTAAAACGCATTTAGACAAAAAAGGGAAGTTCGGCCGAATTTTAGGTGAAATTATAGTTAATAAAGTCAACTTAAATGAACAAATGATTGAAGAAAATTTAGCAGTATCTTATCAAGGACAATCAAAACAAGATATACAAAAAGAACACCAAGTTAATAGAGTAGCATTGAATAGAAAAGGATACGTTTATTATTAACTTTTCCCTTGTATTGTGCTTTTCTTTGTGTTATAGTTTGTATGTCGGTTGGTTCAAGTATTATAAATACTTCAACACAGAATAAAATATTCTGTTTTTGAATATAAAAGAGGATAAGTAAATGCTTAGTTTACTTGTCCTCTTTCCCACACAAAAAAAAAGAAAGAAGTAAAGTTATGGATGTTCAGAATGTATTAGAAACTCCTGCATTTCAAAGTATGAATCAATCTGCTATCACACCACCTGCTGCTTCAGTAACACCTGTAGATGTTGGAGTGGGTGGTGGAGCAATAGCAAAACCAAATGATCTTGCACCGATAGAATCAGGCAAAGGCTCTATGGTTAATACATCAGCGTAAGGAACTTTATTCAATGGAAAAAGAACAAATTAAAGAAGCAATGTTATGGTACAAAAGAAAACTAGCCGTAACCGAAGATATAAATATCGAAGATATTAAAGAAGAAGATATTGAAAATATAGAAGTACTTAAAGAAATTCCTACGACTTCAAAAAATCAGTTAAATGACTAAACTTACAAGTACACAACCTAAGAATTTTAATCAATTAAATGTTGTAAATTTTGAAGTTAGTTTTTCTCGTTTACCTCATGTAGAATATTTTTGTCAAAGAATTACTATTCCCTCAGTAATTTTGGGAGATACTTTTTTACCTACTCCATTTTTAAATGCTCCCGTGGAAGGTGATACACTTCAATTTGAAGCACTCACTATCGGGTTTATATTAGATGAAGATTTGAAAAATTATCAAGAAATATATGCATGGATGCTTGGACTCGGTTTTCCTAAAAACTTTGAACAGTTTAAAGAACTTGAGGAAACAACTACCATATCTGAAGATGCCAGTAGATTTTCTGATATGGATGTAATTTTTCATACTAATAAATCAAATCCCAATTACAGGTTTACTTTTACTGATGTTTACCCTACTTCTCTGAGTTCCGTTGGAATGGATACTACTACTTCTACACTTGATCCTATCATAATTGACACGACTTTTAACTTCAAAGGACAGTTTGAAATAGCCAAGATTGAATAGGCAAACTTTTCCCTTGTATTAATTAATGTAATTTGTTATAATTGTTACATGAAAATTGAACAAATATTAGAATTAATTGAATCAGATAAAAAGATTGATTATACACAATTGGATTCTGAATCTCTTAAAATTCCAGAACAAGTATCTAAATATCAACAACTCGCACATGACGAAGCGATTCGTTTGCGTTTTCTTGAAAAAGAATATAATGTTTTGAGATATAAAAGGTGGATGTATTATATGGGAAAATCAGATCCATCTGAATATGAAAAAGAACCATTTGACCATAAAGTTTTAAAATCAGATATTAATATTTACTTAGAAGCAGATCAAAAACTTAATGAATTGCAAGACAAATTAAAAATACAGGAAGAAAAATTGAAGTTAATCGTGCAAGCTGCACAAACTATGCAAAATAAATCCTTTAATATAAAGAACGCTCTTGAACATCAAAAATTTATGGGTGGTGCTTTTTAATTATGATTGTCGTTGGAAAATTAAACGAAACCTTTTTGCAAATATCTTGTGAAAGACACATATCTCAGGAACTTAATGAATTTTTTGCATTTCAAGTTCCGGGTTATCAATTCATGCCTCAATATCGTAATAAGATTTGGGATGGGAAAATTCGTTTATATAATGTAAAAACACAACAACTTTATATGGGTCTTTACGATCATCTTATGAAGTTTGCAATGCAAAGACATTATATTGTTAAAAGTGACATTATAAGTGTTAAGCCTACCAAAGATTTAAAAATTAATGATTTTTTCAAATCATTAAATCTTCATTGTAAAAATAAACCAATCATACCTAGAGATTATCAGATAGCTTCGTTTGAACATTGTATCAAATCTGAGCGTGCATTATTATTATCTCCAACATCTTCAGGAAAAAGTTTAGTTATATATTCATTAATAAGATGGCATCAACACTTTTTAGATAATGATAAGATATTAATACTTGTGCCAACAACTAATCTTGTTACACAAATGTATAATGATTTTAAAGATTATTCATCTCACGATAAATGGAATACCGAAAATCAATGTCATATGATTTATTCGGGTAGAGATAAGAAAACAGATAAACAGATTGTGATTTCTACATGGCAATCTTTGTTTAGACTTGGAGTTCCTTTCTTTAAACAGTTTGGTATGGTAGTAGGTGATGAGGCTCATTTATGTAGTGCTACTTCATTGAAAGGCATACTTGAAAAGATGGTTAGTTGTCGATATAGATTTGGTACTACAGGTACATTAACTGAATCTAAAACACACCAATTTGTTTTAGAAGGTTTGTTTGGTAAAGTATATAAGGCAATAACTTCTAAACAATTAATGAAAGATAAACATATATCTGATTTAAAAATACAATGTTTGTTATTAAAATATCCAGAAGTTGAAAGAGAATCACAAAAGAAATCAACATATAAAGAAGAAATAGATTTTATTGTATCACATACAAAACGAAATAACTTTATCTGTAATCTTGCATTAGATCAAACGGGTAACACACTCATACTATTTAATTATGTAGAAAAGCATGGTAAAGTATTAAAGAGGTTAATGGAAAATAAATCTCATAATAGAGAGGTGTTTTTCATTGCCGGAGAAACAGATGTGGAAGAACGAGAATCAATTCGTGCTATCACAGAGAAATGTAAAGACGCAGTTATTATTGCATCATCTGGTGTTTTATCAACGGGTGTTAATATTAAAAATTTACAGTCATTGATTTTTGCACATCCGTACAAAGCAAAGATTAGAAATTTACAATCTATTGGTAGAATATTAAGATTAGATGATAAAAATAATCAAGCGGTTTTATATGACATTGTTGATGATTTACATTGGAAGAAAAGGGATAATTACGGACTTAAACATTGGAGAGATCGTGTTAAAATATACGCAGATGAAAAATTCGATTATAAGTTCCAACAAGTAACTATATAAATAGGAGATAGAGTAGTGGGTAAGACTTATAGAAAAATGTCTACTGAGAAGAAAAGAAAGAAGAAAGAACGCAAACGTAAACAATTCAACATTCAGCAGAAAATACAGAAGGATATAGAAGATTATGAAAACCAGAAGGAAATGTCCGAACTGTCAGATGAACACTTGCAGACAGATGGCTGAAGGTATAACGCATCACAAATGGTACAGATATTATGAATGTGAGCAATGTAAAAAAATACAAACATATAAGATTAACAGACCTCCAACGGTTGAGACTGAATATTCTGTACATTCTACACTTTCAACATGCGTAGGAATTAATACAAAGGACTGGCCAGATAATGATTAGTGGAGATTCGGGATTTAATAGAGTACAAGTAAAATTTTATAGAGAAACAGATAATCCATTACCAAGATATTCAAATCATGGCGATGCTGGTATGGATATTCGTTCTAATGAAGATACATCAGTTCCAGGTTTTCATTGGAATACTATTAGTACAGGTCTTTATGTTGTGATACCTTTTGGATATGAAGGACAAGTACGTTCAAGGTCTGGACTAGCAGCAAAATATGGAATCAAAGTTTTAAACTCACCGGGAACGATTGACTCTGGTTATCGTGATGAATTAAAAATAATTTTGATTAATCATAGTAAGTGGGCATTTGATATAAAGAAAGGTGATCGCATTGCACAGTTAGTAATTAAACCAGTTATATCAGCTGATATAATTGATATTAAAAAAGAAGAACATATACTTGAATCTGAAACTACAAATCGTGGTGGAGGTCTTGGTTCAACGGGAGTGAATTAATATGACTAATGAAAACTTTAAGATGTATGAAGGAAAAGCAAAAGTATTGTATGCAACAGGTATTCCAAACGAATTGTTAATGGTATTCAAAGATGATATTACAGCAGGTGATGGTGCAAAGAAAGACACTATGCCCAATAAGGGTAAGTTGAACTGCACCACATCAAAGAAGATATTTGAATATTTACATGATAATAATGTTAAGACTCATTATCAAAGTTCACCCGAAGTTAATGAACAATTTGTAAGACAAGTAGAGATTATTCCAGTAGAAGTTGTTATACGAAATGTTGCTGCAGGTAGTATATGTAGAAGATATGCTGTGGATACGGGTGTGATATTTAATTCACCACTTTTGGAATTGTTCTTGAAATGTGACCAACTCCATGATCCTCTATGTAATGAAGATGTTGCAGTTGAAATGAAATGGGCTACCAGAGATCAACTAAGACAAATGAAAGAACAGGCACACATTGTCCATAAACTTATGACAGATTTTTGGGCAAAATATGATCTCAAATTAATAGATGCCAAGTATGAATTTGGTGTTACTTTTAGTACTGTTGATGGTGTTAAAAAAATGGGAGAGATTATATTAGCAGATGAAATAACTTGTGATAGTCAAAGAATCTGGACAAAGGATGGTAAGTCTTTAGATAAAGATGTATTTAGACAAGGTGATAACATGGGAGATGTAGAGGATGTATACAATTATATACACAAACTAATTGGTGCTGATCCTATAGATGGGAGGAAATAATGAGCAATCCAAAACATTATGTAGATAACGAAAAGTTTTTTAAAGAGATGAAGAACTGGAAACAGGCCGTTAAAGATGCAAGGGAAGTAGAAGATCCTGACCCTCCTTGTACAGATCATATGGCTGAATGTTTCCTCAAGATTTCTGAGAACTTGGCTTGGAAACCAAACTTTATTAATTATACTTTTCGTGATGATCTAGTAAGTGATGGAATAGAAAATTGTTTACTCTATGCTCATAACTTTGATCCAGAAAAATCAAAGAATCCTTTTTCGTATTTTACACAAATTATACATCATGCGTTTGTTCGTAGAATACAGAAAGAAAAGAAACAAATGCACTTGAAATATCTTTATGTTGAACGATCTGGAATATTACAAGAAGTAAGTTCGGATGGTGAAGATAATGTAAAACACGCAACAACTTATATTGAGTATTTGCGTACACATGAGAAGTATGCGGAATCACCATATCAATCACAAAAGAAAAAGAATAGAATTAAAAATTTAGAAAAGTTCATGTAATGAAACTGTTATATCCATTTGCAAAGAGATTTATTGCTGGACATGATTTTAAATCTGCTATTCCAGTAATTAGTCAATTACTACAAGAAGGATATGATGTATCAATAGATTATCTTGGTGAATTAAGTAAAACAGAAAAAGATTGTGATAATGCATTACAACAATATATTGATATTATTAAATATTATGAAACACAAAATCATTCAATAGATATTTCTATTAAACCAACGCAGTTGGGATTATTATTAGATTCATCTAAATGTTATAGTAGACTTAAAAAAATTGTACATGAATCTTATCAGGCGGGTATGACTGTAAGATTGGATATGGAAGATTCATCTGTAACAGCTGATACGATTGATTTGTGTTTAAAATTAAGAGAAGAATATCCTAATATTGGTGTAGCAATACAATCTAACCTGTATAGAACTGCACACGACTTACAGTTTTTAAAAGATGTTTCTGTTCGATTAGTAAAGGGAGCTTATAAAGAAGATATTACTAAAGCGTATCAAAAGAAAAAATTTCTTCATCCTGTATTCTTGCGACAATCTATTCAATTATTATCTGATCGGTGTCGCTCTTATTATCATTTTAAAAATGATACCGCCCCTTTACCGGCCATAGGGACACATGATGAACCCTTAATTAAAGAGATTATTCGGTATTTACCTGTATTAAAGGTGGATAAAACGGATTTTTATTTTGAGTTGTTATATGGAATTAGAAGGGATCTAAGTTTTTCCTTGAAAAATGATGGATATTGTGTTAGACTATATGTTCCTTTTGGTACTGAATGGCTTCCGTACACTTTACGAAGATTACGAGAGTTTAAAAATTTGAGATTTGTAATCTTTAATATTATAAAGGAATTTTTTAGTGATAAGACCCACAACTTTAAAACTACATGAGTTTCCAGATGAATCATTTATAAATGGATGTTATATACCAGATCAGATTTGTGATTCTTTAATAAAGTATTTTGACGATAATCCCGAAAGACACGCACAAGGAGCAATTTGGAATCAGGACCATGAAAGAGTTCATAATACTAATAAGAAAGATAGTTTAGATATTAGTTTTTGGGTTTATAAAGATGATGAAGATACACGCATATTAAGTGAATATTGTTTATATTTAAATTTATGTATTAGTGAATATTGTTTCAAATATCAAAGAGCAAAAGAGATGTCTCTTTTCGGTATAAATGAAGCAGTTAATATACAAAAATATGAACCAGCTGGTGGATACAAAAATTTTCATTGTGAAAGAGGTGGATTAGCAAGTCAAACAAGATGTTTGGTTTTTATGACATATTTAAATGATGTAGAAGATGGGGGTACTGAGTTTGAATATCAAAATATAACTGTACCTGCAAAGAAAGGCTTAACAACTATATGGCCTCCTGACTGGCACCATACTCATAAAGGTCAAATATCTTATACTAAAGAAAAATATATTGTTACAGGTTGGTTAAACTATCTTGAATAAGGGGGATTTGTGGAACACGATTATCATGTTATGTGTTTGGAAGAATGTCCTCGTTGTAAACAATTTGAATCAGAATATAAATTTATGAATTGTAGTTTCACAGTTGAAAGAAAAGAAGAAGGCAGAGTAACTCAAAGTTTTGAATGTAGTAAGTGTAAGTTTAAATGGGAGCATTTATATAAATGTTAATAGCTCTTATTACAGATCAGCACTTTGGGGGAAAGAGTGATAGTATTTTATTTAATGAATATATTGAACAGTTTTATACTAATCAATTTTTTCCATATTTAGAAGAACATAATATACATACAGTAATAGATTTAGGTGATACCTTTGATCGAAGAAAGTATGTTAATTTTTCTATATTAGAAAAAGTAAGAGAATATTATTTTGATGTATTTGAAGAACGTGGTATTAAATTACATTCTATTGTAGGGAATCATTCTACTTATTATAGAAATACAAATAGTGTTAATAGTTCTCAATTATTATATGGTCATTATGATAACATTGAAGTATATCCAGAAGTTGCAACAATCTCTATTGATGGTACACTTATTGATTTGATTCCTTGGATTAATTCTGAGAATTATGATAAAACTATTGACTTTATTAAAAGATCAAAAGCTCAAGTTGCACTAGGACACTTAGAAGTTGAAGGGTTTGCTATGTATAAGAATTATGTAGCTGGTTCTGGATTAGCAAAGTCTTTGTTCAAAGGATATGAGTTTGTTGCGTCTGGACATTATCATCATAAGTCAAGTAAAGATAATATACATTATTTGGGCGCACCTTATGAAATTACATGGAATGACTATGATGATCCTAGAGGGTTTCATATATTCAATACAGAAACTAGAGAAATAAATTTTATTCAAAATACTTATAATTTATTTAGAAAAATATATTATGATGATGAAAAAGTAGATTATAAAAAAGTTAAGACGAACTCTTATAAAAATAAAATTGTTAAATTGATTGTAGAAAAGAAAACAGATGTATCAGTATTTGAATCTTTTCTTGATCGTTTATATAAATCTAACCCAGCGGACTTAATTATATTAGAAGATTTGTCTGAATATACTGCAAGATATTCTGATGAAGATGGGGAAGATGTTGAAATTGAAAGTACCACAAAATTTCTTGAGGAGTATATAGACGATATGCCAATAGATCATGTAAAAGATGAAGAAAGAAATAAAGTTAAAAAGTTATTACAGATTATTTATGATGAAGCAATTGAGGGGATAGATGCATGATTCGTTTGAAGTCTGTTAGGTGGAAGAATTTTTTAGCAACAGGTAATAGATTTGTTGAAGTAAAGTTAGATGAAGAACCAATGATGTTAATTGTTGGTAAGAATGGAGCGGGGAAATCTACTTTAATTGATGCGATTACTTTTTCTTTATTCGGCAAACCTTTCAAAAAGATTAATAAAAGTCAGCTAGTTAATTCTGTTAATGAACGTGAATTAATTACAGAAATTGAATTTTCTGTTGGTACATCTCAATGGAAAGTAAGACGAGGAATAAAACCAAATCTGTTTGAGATTTATTTAAATGATAATTTAGTTAATCAAGATGCGAAGTCTATGGACTATCAAAAGTATCTTGAAGATAAAGTTCTTAAACTAAATATGAAATCATTTACTCAGATTGTTGTATTGGGTTCAGCATCATTTGTTCCCTTCATGCAATTATCTGCTAATGATCGTAGAGTAATTATTGAAGATATATTAGATATTGGTATATTTTCTATAATGAAAAGTTTGTTAAAAGATCGTGTAATAACATTAAAAGAAGAATTAAACGAAACAGAATATGAGATTAAAATACTTCAAGAAAAAATAAATATTCAAGAAAAATATATTGAAGATATGAAAGCTGAATCAGCACAGAAACAAAAGTCTGATTTAGAAAAAATAAAAGAAACAGAACAAGAGGTTGTAAAATTAAATAAAGAGATAAAAAAACATAAGGAAATATCAGAGGATCTTTTAGAGTCTATTAAAGATAGACCTTCTGTTGACAAAAAAGGATCCGAGTTAGATAAATATAAATCACAAATTAATAAGAATTTAAAAAAGCTTACTAAAGATAAAAAGTTTTTTGAGAATAATGAGAATTGTCCAACTTGTGAACAAGAGATTGATGAAATATTTAAGAAAAGAAAGTTGGATGATGTAACAGATGATATTGATGAAATGAATGAGGGTTTAGATAAGTTAGAAATAGAAGTACAGAAAGTATATGGTAGAATAGGAGAAATATCTAAAACGAGTGATAAAATTCAAAAGGAAGAATCACAAGTTTATCAAAAATTAAGTAATATACAAGCTCATAATAATTTTATTGAAAAATTAAGTAAAGAATTAGAAGAATCACAAAAAGAAATTGATACATCAGGTATTCATTTATTAAATAAAGAATTAGATGAAAGTAAAACATTAAGATTTAAATATATTGAACAAAGGCATTTCTATGATATATTAAGTACAATATTAAATGATACAGGTATTAAAACAAGAATTATAAGAAAGTATCTACCTGTTATTAATAATCATGTTAATAATTACTTAAAAGATATGGATTTCTTTGTCAATTTTCAATTAGATGAATACTTTCAAGAAACTATTAAGAGTAGGCACAGAGATGATTTTTCTTATTATTCTTTTTCAGAAGGAGAAAAGAAACGTATTGACATAGCATTGTTATTGACATGGAGAGATATTGCATCTATGAGAAATTCTGTTAATGTTAATCTTTTAATATTAGATGAAGTATTTGATGCAAGTTTAGATCAAGCTGGAATGGATGATTTATTAAAGTTATTTAATATATTAAAGAAAACAAATTTGTTTATTATATCACATAAACTAGATATATTAGATGATAAGTTTCCCAATAAAATAGTTGTCGAGAAAGTTAAGAATTTTACACAAATGGTTAGAGAATAATGCCGATATATACTTATAGGTGTAGTTTGTGTGATATTAGTGATGATTACATGAAAGAAATAAAAGACAGAGATAAAAAATTTCTTTGTGAGCAAGATGGATGTAGTGGTATTATGATAAGAGATATTGATGCACCATCCTTTCAATTAAAGGGTGATGGTTGGTATAAAGATGGTTATAGTAAAAAACAACAAAAACCTAAGAAGGAGGAAGTAAAATGAGAGAACAATTATTAACAGCTTTGAGATCATATTATGTTGGTAACATTGAAAAACATAAAATGAATATCGAAAATTTGATTATGAATAATGTAGGTGTTGCAGAGCATCCGGATTATGTGGATACGATTTCTAAAGAAGTCGAAACACTTGCAAAGTGGGATGAACAGTTACAGATGCTTGATAAGCATTTTAGCTAAATCTTTACAAAAAAATAATAATCTTTTAACCTTAATCTAATAATTTTCTAACATTCTTTTTATACATATTAATAGAAGATATTAATAAATATAAAAGGAGAAAGAATGAAAGTTTTAGTAGTGATGTTAATTGGTTTTTTATTTACAGGGTGTGCAAGTGAAATTAAAAATAGAACTGTACATCAATTATTATCACCTGATAAATTGAATATGCAGATTCATGTGAATCCTGATATTAGAAATGACAATAGGGATGATACTGAAATTCAACAAGTTCGATTAGGATTAGATTGGAATTTATAATATGGATTTTATTAGTTTGTGGGCTTTACTTGGTTTCATGTTTGCTTGTTATGCAGTAACAGCAAATGATAGTATTCAAACATTAGGGACTTATATATCATCTAATAGAGATATTAAATGGTATTGGATGTTTGCGTTTATGGGTTCTATTTTTGTTGCAACAATGGTGTATGGTTTTAATTCTGGTGATCCTGCATTTGGAAGATTAGATAAGTTTCTATATATAGAACCTCAATGGTATCACGCAGCGGCTCCATTGGTTCTTGTAATTTTAACCAGATTAAAAATACCAGTATCTACTACATTCTTGGTGTTATCAGTATTTGCATCAAGTTTAGTAATGGAAAAGATGTTAGTTAAGAGTTTCCTTGGCTATGCTGTATCTTTTGTATTTGCTTTTGGTTCATGGTTTTTAATTAGTAAATACATTTTGAATGAGGGTGAAAAGGGTGTTGATAGTCATAATAACCATTGGAGAATTGCACAATGGGTAACGACTGGCTGGTTGTGGTCAACATGGCTAAAACATGATTTAGCAAATATCATGGTATTCTTGCCAAGATACCATCCTACTGGTGATACAGTTTATGAATTATTTGTTATTAGTGTAATGTTGGTGGGTCTTGCATTTATGTTTTGGGAACGAGGAGGAAGAATACAAGAAATTGTATTATCCAAAACTAATACAAGATATGTTAGATCAGCAACATTAATTGATTTAGTTTATTGTTTTGTATTGTATTTTTTCAAAGAATTAAATAATATTCCAATGAGTACAACATTTGTATTTATGGGAATGTTAGCTGGCAGAGAATTGGGTATTTGGGTTCATCAAGGATATGGAAATCTTACTTATGGTAAAGAACATAAGAAAGCAATTTTTCCAATGTTATATACGGATTTTCTCCGGTTGATGTTGGGATTGGCTATTTCGGTATCATTGGCCTATGGTGTAGATTACTTAAAATAAACGAGTTATAACTTTTTTTTATTAAGACCTTGACATATATGATTTGCGATCTTATTATATATGTAGAGGCACTTAATATTATTAATTATAAATAAGGAGTACAAAGTTATGACTAGTTCACTTACAAGAAGGGATCCATTTAGTATGTTTGATGATATTTTTCCAGCTTGGACAAATTGGGATAGGTTTGACAACTATCTAATGAATAATGATCCATGGACTACCGGAGTAGCACATAGACCAAAGAACAAATATCGCTGGGATGAAACAGACGAAGCCTATAAGTTAGATATTGTTATGCCGGGTCTAACAAAGAAAGATGTTGATCTTACATTTAAAGAAGGTGTTCTTACTATTAAATGTAAAAAAGATGTATCTGAAACAGACACACAATTTTATGGTGTGAAAACTGAACAATCATTCGCGAATTTTCCAAGTGCAATAAATGCTGATAAAGTATCAGCTGAAATGGAAAATGGCGTATTATCTATAAATTTGCCCAAAAAAGAATCAGATAAAGCAAAATTTATAGATATTAAGTGATAAACCCTTATAAACAAAGGAGTTATAGGGATTTCTTGTAACTCCTTTGTTTACAGTCATTTACAGTTCTCTCCAAAAAAAGTTTATAACTCCTTTAAAATCAACCACTTAGATGCGCCGGGAGATCCACTTTTTCCTTGTATTAAATCCTAATTGCTGTATAATAATAGGTAATAATTGAGGAGTATAATATATGATGAAAATTGAAAGTAAAGAAAAACTAGCAAAGTTGCTGGCGACCGAGGATCTTGATATTCAGCATCAGCAGGTTGATACCGCTTATTTTGATATTGTAAATCGGTCTTTAATCCTTCCTATCTGGAAAGATATGCCAAATTATCTTTATGACCTTTTAGTTGGCCATGAAGTTGGGCATGCTCTTTTCACACCAACCAACATTGAGCGAGTTAAAAAAGCTTATAAAAAATCTTCTAAACATTGCGTTAATATAATAGAAGATGCTCGGATTGAGAAATTAATTAAAAATCGTTATCCGGGTCTGCGTAAGCAATTCTTTGCGGGTTATAAACATTTAACTCAAAAAGATTTCTTTGGAACTTCTAAAAAACCAGTTAAAAATATGAACATTCTTGACCGATTAAATCTTTATTTTAAAATAAAGAGTTTTGTTAATGTTCCCTTTAATGATGTGGAGATGGATTTTGTTAATCGAATTGAAAAACTAAGAAATTTTAAAGAAGTTGAAGAAATTGCAGAAGAAATTTATGCTTATGCAAAAGAGAATAAAACAGAGGATGATGTTTTAGGAGAATCTGAATGGGGAGAAAATACTACTCCATCACCTTCGGATGAAGAAATAGACGGAGATGATTTTAATTCTGATGATGAACCTGAAGAATTTGATTCTGATGAAGAAAATGAAGCAAGTGATTCAGCAGAAACTGATGAAGATGGAAAAACTGCTTCAACAAATGAAAAAGATAAAGGTGAATCTGGAGATGAAGAAATTGATGCTGAGGATGATTCTTTTGAAAAGTATGATAATGATGAGGATATTTTAGATAAAGCTTCTCGGGTTGATCCTGAAGATGTTCCTGAAAAATTAAGAGATGAAGTTCAGTCAACTACTTATGAACATTTTCAACAGCGTTTGGATTCTTTAATTAAAAAAGATAGAAAAAACATTTATTTAACGGTTCCTGATTCTATAAATTGGGATGTTGGAGTACATGATTATAAAAGAGTACATAAAAATATTGATGATTTTTATGCAAATCCAAATAAGGATATTGGTTATATGCATATGGAAGCATCACAGTTTGCTCGTTTGAAGGATTCAATTTATGAAGGTGCTAAATTTACATTAAATAAATGGAAAAAGGAATCTCTTAAAACTGTTAATCATATAGCTATGGAGTTTGAAAGAAAGAAAGCTGCTACAGTATATAAGAAAAGATCAATGTCCAAAACTGGTGTTTTAGATACAAACAAATTATTTTCTGCCAAATATAATGATGATGTTTTTAAAAAGAATATGAGATTGCCCGAAGGCAAGAGTCATGGTTTGGTAATGATTATTGATTGGTCTGGATCAATGTCAGCTAATATTTTTGGTTGTATTAAACAAGTTATGGAACTTACTTTCTTTTGTAAAAAAGTAAATATTCCATTTGAAGTTTATAGTTTTACAGAAATGGATCCAAGTGATACAGATAAACGCTATACATTTAATTATAAGCATGGCGATATGGTTACGGATCCAAGAGTGTGTTTGAGAAATTATATTTCTAGTCGTATGAATTTATCGGAGTATAATAAAGCTTTGATTAATCTTTGTATTATTGCTAATCGTAATAAACCTTATGCAATGCAGGGTTATCCACATGCTGGTTATCCTATTCCAAAAGAAGATGAGCTTAGATGCACTCCTTTGAATGGTGCGATTCTTTTATCTGAGCATGTTATTCGGGAATTTAAGAAAAAGAATAATCTTGAGTGTGTGCATTCGGTTTGGCTAACTGATGGAGAAGCGAGTGGACAACTTTCTCAATATGATATTGTTAATAATCCTCCCGACAATCCACGTAAATTTTCTCGCGAGAATTTTTATAAAGAGAAAACTAATATCTATATAAAAGATACGAAAAAGAAAAAGAATCATTTAGTTTTTCAAGGAGGAATGCATGGCAGAGGTAGAGCTACAACCCCAGCAATGTTTGATATTGTAAAAGATAGATTAGGAATTAATATTGTAGGGTTTTTTATTCTTAGTAGTTTTTCCAGTAATTCTCTTTGGAGATATGTTCCAGAGTATTCTTGTCCTGATTATAATGAAAAACGTGCATATTATGATAAGTGGATTAAGCAAGCTAGAAAAGATGGTTGGTTTGTTAATACACAAGGTGGTTATGATGAATATTATGTTATTAGAGGAGACAATATTGGTAAAGACCTTTCTGATAATTTAGATATAAACCCGTATATGACTCAACGTAAAATTGTAAGTACTTTTATGAAGAAAAATAATGCTTTTAAGGTAAATCGTATTATCTTGAGTCGATTTATTGATTTAATTACTGAAAATACAGAGGTTTAGGAGATTAACCTTTTCCTTGTATTTGCGGTAATAATTTGTTATAATAGTAGTATAAAAATTAAGTGAGGAGTTTTAAATTATGAGTAAACTTGATATGGATACAACCCCAACCCGGCGACAATTTAAGGATGAAATTGAGAAACTTTATGGTGATGATGAATTTACCATGCAACAGGCTAAAGATGCTTTAGCGTCTGCTGGACTTCCTAAGTCTAAATGGTCTGCAATTTATCAGCATGTACTTATGAAACATTGTGGAACTGGAACGCGTGGAGTATTCTCTTTCGCGAATGCTTTTTCTAAGAATACTGAAAAGACTGTTACAACTAAAAAGAAAATTCTTGAGAAAGATATGGCAGTAGTTAATGAAAAAGAAACAGCAGAATATTGGGATAAAAAAGCAGAAGTAGCAAAGTCAAAATATTCACAAAAAGCTATTATTTCAAAACCTAAAGTTGTACAATCTAATACTATTAGTTTAGTACCAATAAAAGATCCTCAGTATGTTGCGTGGGGTCATTTTAGAGATATTAAAACTATTATTAGTCGTAAAATTTTCTATCCTATTTTTGTTACTGGACTTTCTGGAAATGGCAAAACTTCTATGATACATGAAGTTTGTGCTAAGCTGAAACGTGATCTGATTCGTGTAAACATTACAGTTGAAACTGATGAGGATGATTTACTTGGTGGTTTCCGTTTAGTTGATGGTGAAACTGTATGGCAAGACGGACCTATCATTAATGCAATGCGTCGTGGTTCTGTTGCGTTGATTGATGAAATTGATTTGGCTTCTCATAAAATCATGTGTCTGCAACCAGTACTAGAAGGTAAACCTATTTATCTTAAAAAGATTAATGAAGTGGTTTATCCAGAACCTGGATTTAATGTAGTAGCAACTGCTAATACAAAAGGTAAAGGTTCTGATGATGGTCGTTTCATTGGTACTAATATTTTGAATGAAGCATTCTTGGATAGATTTTCAGCAACATTTTATCAAGAGTATCCTAGTCAATCACATGAACAAAAAATTCTCAATAAACAATTTGAGAAATATGAAGTTGAAGCTGGTGATTTTGTTGAGAAGCTTGTTAAGTGGGCTGATGTTATTCGTAAATCTTTTAAAGAAGGTGCTGTTGATGAAATCATTACTACTCGCAGACTGATTGATATTTCTAAGTCTTTCTTTATCTTTAATGATAAAATGAAAGCTGTTACAATGTGTCTTGAGCGTTTTGATGATGAAACTCGCGAATCTTTTTGTGATCTATACACCAAGATTGATGCTGGTGTATCTTTAGAGGAGGAGGTTGAGGTTGAGGTTGATGATACTGAAAACGCGAAACCTGTTGACAATAAAGATGATGTTCCTTTCTAGTGTCGCGGATCTCCCGGCATGTCTAAACTATTGATTTTTAAGGAGTTATAAAATGACTTTATTTACTTATATTATGTTAGTTTTTATGACCTTATATGTAGGTCCTGCTTATGGGGAGATTGGTATTGGCCAATCTCCTTCTTCTAATATTGAAACCCAAGAGAATTATTCATTTAATAATCAGGAAGTTGGTGAAACAGAATCTGGAAAGATTAAGATTTTTGTTGATAAAGAACATACAATGACCGCTGTTGTTGATAAACAAGATTGTTCTATCATGCGTCAAAAGAATAGTCAAGTTGCTTTTGGTTGGAAATTTGGCGGCTTGATGTGGGGATTCGGACCTGAGATTAGTATAGGGCGTTCTTCAGGTATTGCATGGAAACGTGATGTACAAAAAATGGTTGCTGAATATCAAGAATTGTGTTCACGTTTTAATACCGGTCGTTTGTCTCAAGAAGAATATAATAAAGAAAAAGGCGAACTTGTTGATCGTGGTTATCAATATGCCGAAAAATTAAGAAAACAATTTCAAGAAAAGAAAAATTCTTTATTTAGAGAAATGGATCAAGGAAATTTTATTTCTTTAGAGAATAGTCGTTTTGAAAGTGGTTGTTGTTTTAGTCGAAGTCAATTTTTACCTGTATCTGAAACAGTTTTTAAAGATCAGATGCAACATGCTGCACTTCCTACGGGAGTTGATTTTATTGGAAATCATCCAACTTATGAAATGAATTTGGATCAGGTAAACCAAAGATTAGATGCTATGGTTCATATTAATAATATGAGGCGTGCATGTGGAGATCCTTGTTTGAGGCAAAGGTCTGGTATAAATTGGAACATGAATATTTTGATGCAGAGGAGGTGGTAATTATGCCAAGAGAACTTTTAAAGTTTAGAGATGGTGATGTTGGTATGAAAATTCGTAAAGATGGAGCTTTAGAATTGGCAGGAGTAGGTGGTGATGAAGGAATGATTAGAAAAGATGGGATGGTCAATCCTGCAATGTTGTTTGCTGCTGCTTGGGCAAGGCGAGATCAAAAAGTTTTTGAATTATTAATTGAAAATTTTAAGTCGGCAATACTAGAAGGATATTTTGGTGAACCAGCAAAAGCTGATTATCAAAAAGCTTTAGAACTTAAAGAAAAGGCAGATAAAGAATCTCCACAAGATTCAAACACTCCTTTACCAACTTCTATGAAAGAAATTCCCATCCCACCTGAGAAAGAAATTCCTGCCACAACTGATACTGCTTCTGGAGCAGTTACTTTTGAACAACCTAAACCATTAACAAGCGAAGAAGCTGTAACAAGGAGAGATTCGTAATGAAAATAAGTAACAAGACACTTGATGTCTTAAAGAATTTTTCTGAGATTAATCAGTCTATTTTGATTACTCAAGGAAATAAAATTAAAACTGTTTCAGCATTGAAAAATATATTAGCACATGCTGAAGTAGAGGAAACATTTCCAAAAGACTTTGCTATTTATCAATTAAGTGAGTTTATTGGTGTATTGACTACTATGAACAATCCCGATTTAACTTTTAATGATAAGTATGTAAAAATTTCTTCATCCTCGGATAATAATGAATCTTTGAAATATTTTTATGCGGATCCTTCTGTTGTTGTAACTCCTGATAAAGATATTGAAATGCCTTCCGTGGATATTGATTTTAAATTAGCTAAATCTCAATATGATAAAGTAATGAAGATGGCTAATATTTTACAATTAAATGATGTTATGGTTAAAGGCTGTTCTAAATCTAATAAGATGTATTTAACTGTTACAAATAAACAGAATGATACTTCTAATGATTATTCTGTTGAATTGGCTGAAGGTGTAGGTGAACCATTTAAGATGTATTTTAAATCAGAAAATTTAAAAATTGTTGGTGGAGATTATATAGTATCTATTTCTGAAAAGGGTATTTCACATTTTAAAAATACTAATAATAGTTTAGAATATTGGATTGCTTTAGAACCTGATTCAACATATGGGTCTTAAAAATGAATAGTGAGGTAATTTCAAAACCAATTATATCATGGTTTGTTTTTTTACACCTTGGAGCTTTATTGGTTTTTATACCAGAGATATTTTGTTGGAGTGCAGTAGCACTAATGATATTCATGTATTGGCTGACTGCTTCTATTGGTATCTGTTTGGGTTATCATAGATATTTGACTCACAAGAGTTTGATATTACCAAAATGGTTAGATTATTTTGTTGTGTTTTGTGGAACCCTTGCTTGTCAAAACGGTCCTATCAAATGGGTAGGGCATCATAGACAACATCATAAATTTTCGGATACAGAAAAAGATCCACACAATGCTAATCGTGGATTTTGGTGGTCTCATATAGGATGGATGTTATATACACAAGATAGTGATAACGATAAGATCATAAAACAACATACAAAAGATATTAACAAAGATAAATTTTATCAATTCTTAGATAAGTATTACATTCATATTCAAGTAGCTCTTGGTATTTTATTTTATTTACTAGGTGGTATCTCTTGGGTTGTTTGGGGAATCTTTTTAAGATTAGTTTTTGTGTATCATGTAACATGGTTAGTCAATAGTGCTTGTCATATGTGGGGATATAAAAACTATGATATTAAAAATGATTTATCCACTAATTGTTGGTGGGCTGCAATACTAAGTTTTGGAGAAGGATGGCATAACAATCATCATAAACATCCGAAGAAATCAAAGCATGGTTTAAAATGGTTTGAATTTGATCTAACATGGGTATCTATATGGTTACTTTATAAATTAGGACTAGTAAAGGAGAGATAATAATGAGTAAGTGGGTAATTGCTAGAGATGCTTTTATAGGTATATGTTTGAGTATATTATTAATTTCTTTTCTAGGTTGGTTAAGTAGATTATAAAATTCACGTTGGGGTAGTTCCCAACTAGTGTGCTGCACATGATTGAAATGAGATAACCACTCATAGTAGATGCTAAGCCGGTGATGAGGCTCGGCACGGCATTGTCGTTAGGTGATTCTGAAAACGGAGGTTAGGAAAGACGTTTTCCCTCTACGGAGCCATGCGTACTTGATACGCGTAAATAATACGTTTGCTAAGAATCCTATTGCCATTTTTAATATACTTAGGAGTAAGAATATGAAATTTTTTGCTGATACAAGTAATATAGATGAAATAAAAAAACTTAAAGACTATGGATTAATACAAGGTGTTACAACAAATCCTACATTAATTGCAATGGAAGAATCTAATATTACTTCCCATTGGCATGATGTTGTTAAAGAAATTTGTGAGATTGTTGACGGACCTGTTTCTGCAGAAGTTACAAAAGAAAATTATTTTGATATGTTAGGAGAAGCATTAAAGATTAATGAAATCCATGAGAATGTCGTAGTAAAACTTCCTTGTACACCTGATGGTATTAGAGTTTGTGAAGCAATTGTTGACAAAGGTGCTGATGTTAATATGACACTTTGTTTTACAGTAGGTCAAGCTTTGTTGGCTGAAAACGTGGGTGCGCTTTATGTTAGTCCTTTTGTAGGTAGATTAGAAGATCATAAATTAAGATCAGGTATTGCTTTAGTTAAAGAAATTAGTGAAGCAACTACTAATGTTAATGTTTTAGCAGCTTCTATAAGAAGTTCAACTCATGTTGATGAGGTAGCACCATACGCAGATGTTGCAACGTGTCCTCCAAAAGTTATATGGGATATATTCAAACATAAATTGACTGTATCTGGACTTGAACAATTTAATAATGATTGGAAAAAAATGAATGAATGATATATTATGGGTAGAAAAGTATAGACCAAAATTAGTTGACCAATGTGTATTACCAGACAATACACAAAAAGTTTTTTCAGAGATTGTTGAGAAGGGTGAAATTCCAAACCTTCTTCTCACCGGGAGTCCCGGGATTGGCAAGACTACGATAGCCAAAGCTTTGTGTAACCAGCTGGAATGTGACTGGCTGATGATAAATGGTAGTGATGAAGGTCGTATGATTGACACCTTGAGAACTACCATTACTAACTTTGCGTCTACTGTTAGTCTATCAGGTGGGAAGAAGGTTTTAATTATTGATGAGGCTGATTATATGAATCCTGAATCAGTCCAACCAGCCATGAGAGGTTCCATAGAGCAGTTCGCTCAGAATTGTCGTTTTATCTTTACTTGTAATTTCAAAAACAGAATCATCCCAGCATTACATTCCAGATGTAGTGTAGTTGATTTTAAGATTAAGAAAGACGACAAACCATTACTTGCACAAAAATTTTTGAAGATAGCTTCTGGTATATTAGATAAAGAATCAGTTAAATATAAACCGGATGTTATCGCACAGTTAATTATGAAACACTTTCCAGATTTTAGGAGAGTGTTAAATGAGTTACAAAAACATTCTGTTGGTGGAATGATAGATGAGAATATTTTAGTACAATCATCTGAAGAAAATCTTAAAGAATTATTTGTAGCATTAAAGAAAAAAGATTTCTCAACCATGAGGAAGTGGGTAGCTGAGAATATAGATAATGACCATGTTCGTTTGTATCGTCAAATCTATGACAGTCTTTATAATCGTTTTGAAAAAACCAGTATTCCTAATGCGGTATTAACCATAGCTGATTATTCTTATAAGTCAGCTTTTGTTGCGGATCAGGAAGTGAACATGGTTGCTTGTTTAACTGAATTGATGATGAATTGTGAGTTTGTATAACTTTTCCCTTGTTTTTGTAATTTGTTTTTGTTATAATATTCTTATATTTTAATTACTATGACTAAATTGACTAAATGTAAATGTGGGCGAGAAAGAGATGGTACAAAAAGAGTTAAATGTTGTGAACCGGGTTGTAATAATCTTGTACAAAATGTACACGGACCTGAAGATCCATATTATAGACCTCATCCAAATTTATCATTTCATACGGATGAAAGTTGTTGTGTTTGCACTAAACATCATCAAAAAATGAATGATTTCTTTGGTGAGTATAGATTCTATCGCCTTCCTGAATGTGCTAATGTAGATGGAAGGTTGGGATTTAAATGTAAAGGCGTTCAACATATACCTGAAAGATTAAGAGCGGGTATTTTAGAAGTAGATCATAAAGATGAGTTCCATGACAATGATCCTAAGAAGAAGGGTAATAAACATATATGGGTGAAAAATTTACAAACTCTTTGTGCTGTTTGTCATAAAATAAAAACACTTATGGTTGTGCATTTAGATCAACATGAACCTGAAATTAGATACATGCTTTCATTTGAAGAACATGCGTATGATACTGATGATGAATGTATTGACGCTATATGGGCAAGCAAAAAGCAGCATGGTAAAGGTGTACCGAAGGAAACAGAAGATAACTCAGTAGTTAATCTAGTTGAACAATTTGGACTAACGAAAGTAGATACATTATGAGTAAATTAAGATATAGTGAGATGTTTTATTCTGTACAGGGAGAAGGAAGGTTTGTGGGGGTACCTTCTATCTTCCTTCGTTTGTTTGGTTGTAACTTTGAGTGTAGAGGTTTTGGTCAAACTAGTCGAGATCAATCTAAATGGTTACCTGAGGATAAGATGCCTCACAATCAAGATTATCCTGATATAAAACATTTAGTTGATTTACCAGTTCCCGAAATAGGATGTGATAGTTCTTTTAGTTGGGGTAAGAAATGGGGACACCTTGCACACTATGAAGATATAGATACTATTGTTAAATCGTTTAATGAATATCAACCTGAAGTATCAACTGATAGTCCTCATTTAGTTATTACAGGCGGTGAACCTCTTTTAAAGGGATTCCAAAAACCATTAATGGATCTTATTTTTCATCCGAAATTTCCTACACAGTTTATAACATTTGAAACTAATGGTACTCAAGAATGTTCTTTTAATGAACATATTTCAGAAAGTACACATGATCGTTATATAGATTTTTATAGAAGATATGGTGATAGAGGTTTTGCGAGATGGGGTGGAATTACATGGTCTGTATCTCCTAAACTTTCATTGAGTGGAGAAAAAAAAGAAGAAGCATTAAGACCAGAAGCTTTGTTGTCTTATAATAGATGGCCTCATTCATATTTGTATTTAAAATTTGTTGTTAGAGATGAAGAAGATTTTAAAGAAGCAGAAGAATTTATTAATGAGTATGAAGAAGCGGGTGTAATTATTGATAATGTTTATATGATGCCCGAAGGTGCTACAAGTGATGGTCAATCTTATACAGAAGGCACAGTTGCTCAGTTGTGTTTAAAATACGGATATTCTTTTAGTCCTCGGTTACATATTAATTTGTTTGGTAATAAATGGGGGACCTAATGACTAAACAAATCAAAGATTCATATATGTATATAGATGAAGAAGCAAGAGCGGGTAAAACAAGAATGCCTATTGAACTTGTAAAAGATTTTACAGAATTAGCTAAAAAAATGGGAGTTTATCGAAGTGCATTATTAAGAAGGGTTCTTGAAAGTTTTGTTCTTTATATGAATGATGCTCGTGCATTTGGGAAGTTGCCTACGTTTTCGGCTCCTCTTGGTGTTGAAACATGGATGCATGAGAGAGAACAAATTTATTCTTATACCAAAGATATTAATAAAATGAGAATAGCTATTCAAAATGAAAAGGATGTTAATAAAAAAATAGATTTACTTGCTGAACAGAATGAATTGTTATCTAATATGACTAATCTTTTAAATAAACAGGTGGTGTAAATGGCTGATAAATTTTATTATAACTATGCTCATTATATGAAAGATATGAAACATTTGGTGGATAGATTTACAAGAGTATCAAATCCTCATATAGTAGGTGTGTATAGAGGATCACTTCCTATCGCAACTCATTTAAGTAATTCGTTGGATTGTCCAATGAGTATTATTCGTTTTCAATCAAGAGATGGTAAAGATACTGAACCAGAATGGATCCTTCATCCTGCTGATACCGAATCATTTGATTCGGATTCAACTCTAATTGTTGCTGAGGACATATATGATACAGGACATACATTTAGAAAAATTAAAAACATGCCGGATTTAAAAGAGAATCCGTATGTGATATATACTGCTTTGTTTGGATCTAAAAATCAAGATGGTGTAGATTATTTAAATGAAAGAAATGGACAATGGATTGTCTTTCCGTGGGAGTATGTTTAATGTATAGAAGTACTAAAACATTCGGTAATGATGTAGGATTGAGTTGCTCTTTTAGACAATGGAGAGCTGATAGTCATTGTCATTTTATTCATGGTTATAGTTTAGGATTTCGTTTTGTATTTGAAGCAGAAGAATTAGATAAGAGAAATTGGGTTTATGATTTCGGAGGATGTAAGTGGATTAAGAAGTATCTTGAAGATAATTTTGACCATAAGTTAGCAATAGCAGAAGATGATCCAGAATTATCAAATATTTTAAAATTATCTAAAGATGTAGCATGTATAAATGTTGTAAAAGGTGTAGGATGTGAAATGTTTGCTAAACAGGTTTTTGACTTTGTTGCTCCAGAAGTTAGAAAAGAAACTCATGGACGCGTGAGTTTATATAGTGTGGAGTGTTTTGAACATGGTGCTAATAGTGCAATAGCACATAACCCGTACGGTAGTATAATATGAAAAGGAGAATTTTATGAAAGCTTTAACAGTTTTATCAGGTGGTCAAGATAGTACAACTTGTTTGTATTGGGCGTTAGCAAATTTTGATGAGCATGTTGCTATTACTTTTGATTATGGTCAAAAGCATAGACGAGAAATTGCATGTGCTAAAAAGATTGCTCAGATGGCAGGTGTAGAACATGAGGTTATTGAAGTAGGTAATATTCTGAAAGGTACTAGTCCTCTTGTAAATTCTGATTATGATGTTGAACAATATAAAGACGCGGCATCATTACCCGGTGGTTTGGAAAAAACATTTGTTCCTTCAAGAAATATGTTGTTCTTGACAATTGCATCTAATCGTGCTTATGTGCATGGTTGTGATGTTGTTATTACTGGTGTGTCCGAAGAAGATTATGGTGGATACCCTGATTGTCGAGAAGGTTTTATTCGTGGTATGGAAAATGTTTATAATGAGGGATTGGAGAAAGATATTAAAATTGTTACTCCTCTAATTCAATTAGATAAAAAACAAACTGTTGAAATGGCTGTTGATCTTCCGGGTTGTATGGAAGCTTTAAAGTATAGTCATACTTGTTATAATGGAGAATTTCCTCCTTGTGGAAAATGTCATGCATGTCTTTTGAGAGAGAAAGGATTTGAGTTGGCTGGTGTTCCTGATCCTATACATGATTCAGAAGGTGTTAGTGTATGAAGATTTCTAAAAAGATTAAAGAAAGATTAGATTATAGTTTTGAAAGTGTTGATTCATCAAAATCTTATCTGGCTAATGATTCGATTTATGCTTTTTTAGAGGATGGAGATATAGACGGACTCATAGAAGAAGTTGCTGAGTCTTTTCAAGGTGTATTAGATTCTTTAGTTATAGATTCACAGAAAGATCATAATACAAAAGACACAGCAAAAAGAGTTGCTAAGATGTTTATTAATGAAACTTTTCGTGGTAGATATTATCCTCCACCTGTAGTAACAGCGTTTCCTAATGCTAAGATGTATGACCAATTATATATGACGGGTCCTATTAGTATTGATTCAACTTGCGCTCATCATTTTCAACCCATATCAGGTAAATGTTATATTGGGATTTTCCCGGGAAAAAAAGTTATAGGTCTTTCTAAGTTTAATCGGATGGTTGATTGGATTGCTTCAAGACCTCAAATACAAGAGGAAATGACAGAACAAATAGCTGATATGGTTGAAAAAGAAACTGAAGCTAAAGGAGTAGCTGTTGTTGTTAAGGCGGAACATTTTTGTATGACCGCTCGTGGTGTTAAAGAACATGAAAGTGATATGTTGACATCTGTAATACGTGGTGATTTTTTAAAAATAGATCATTTGAAAGCAGAGTTCTTTTCTCTGTTAAATAATATGAAAGGAATAAATGAATAAAGAAAAACACGCGATATATATTCCAGCATATAGTGATGGTTTAATGTCAATGTTTTATAATTATACGGACAATGATATAAGTAAAAAGTATCAACCAGATTTTGAAAAAAAGAAATCTTTAAGAATTTTTAATAAAGAGTTGGATCCTTATTTTACAAATCCGTATATTTTAATTTCTGCTGGAACACAATTTAGAAAAGAAAATTTTCGTGAAAAGTTACAGATAGGAGATGAATGTCATATATTTGTAGATAGTGGTGGGTTTCAGTTGGCTATGGGAACTGTAAATAAAGATGTGTTTACTGATGAAGTAGCTTTAAAATGGTCTGAAGCTAACGGTAATATTTTTCCTATCCTTGATAGACCGGCATTTTCTAAGTTATATGATTATGATTATAGTTTATCTAAATCTTTAGAGTCTGCGGAGTATTATGCAAAGAATGCAAAGTCTGAATCTAAAGTTTTAAATGTAATGCAAGGTCAAAATAAAACGGCAATGGAACAATGGTATAAACCAATGTCGAAGTTTAAAACATTTAATGGATGGGGTTATGGAGGATCAAAAGGAAATTTAGAATTAATAGGTAATGTACTTTTAATTTTATTGAACAATGGAGAATTTGAACGTGATGAATGTGAATATTTTCATTTGTTCGGATTTAGTTCATGTGAAATTATGTTGTACATGGAATATATACAACATATTTTTAATAAAAAAGATATAGATGTTCAGCTTACTTATGATTCTACCTCATGGAATAGAGGTTGTGTTTATGGTTCATATTTTTTAGGAGGTAGATTTCATGGGGGAATAACGTCTATGGAAGAAATGAATTGGACTAATACGATTGATTATAAGAATTTAAATAAAGAGTTTAGATTTCCTTGCGTGTGTCCTATATGTACAGACTTAGTAAATTCTTATGGATTTTTTAATACATATAATAAGAAAGATGAATTAACTTTTTATAAGTTTAATCAAGTTATACCATTTCATAATTTAAAGCTTCAAATGGATTTTAATGAGAAGGTTAATAAAATTGTTGCATGTAATATGAAAGAAGTATATCAAGAATTTTTTAGAGGTAAAATTGTTCAAAATTTAGAAATTATAGATAAAGTTTTTGATAATCCTAAAAATCCTGATAATCCATCAATATTGGCTAGTGTTTTTGTACAAAAACCAACGAAAACTATTCCAACTGATATATTAAATTCTTTTGGAAAGTAAAAGATATATAAATACTAGTGGAGGTGTAATATGTCTGAAGAAGAAAAACCCGATAATAAGGGTTCATTAAAAATTAAATTAGGTGCTGATGATAGTGCTTTAATTGTTCGTACAGATGGTTCAGTTGAACTTTTTAGTCGTGAACTTCAAGGTCAAGATGGTAATTACCTTGGTGATTTAGAGGATTTAAATAAGACCTTTACTCTTGTTTTAGCCTTTGCTGCATCATTAGAAAATGAGCAATTATATGCTAATCTTTTTCAGAATTTAAATAATATTTTACACCGACAATGGAATAAATTACCTACTGATGAAAAACAAAAAATAAATGAAATTAGATTAAAACATTTGTTAGAAAAAGATGAAACCGATGGAGAAATTAAATCTGATCCTAAATCAGACCCATATCAAGATTTACAATCTCGAAAAGAATGGTTAGAAAAATGGAAAAAAGAAAGTGAAAAAAGTAGAAAAATGTTTGAAGATTTCTTTTACGATCAACAAGGTGAAGGTCAATTTCCACAAGAACAGGAAGAAGGACCTAGAAGAAAAAAGAAGAAACAAAATCCTCTTAATATGATGAGAAATATTGACTGGAATCCTTATGATGAAACTTTGAAAGCTAATATGAAAAGTGATTGGAGATTAGATCAACCACCTCCAGAGGAGAATTAAATGAATCCGTTTCAGTATGCTAATGACTTGATGAATAAAAAAGATTATGATGGTGATTGTATTCGAGAAAGAAAAGATTATAAAGCGTTTTTTGTAAATCGTTCTTTATCCTACCAACCTGATTTAATCCATTACGCAAATATGATGAATGAGAATCCGATGGTCGAAACTAAAGCTCATTATGATTTTCTTCATCAGACAGTCGAGAAAAAGAAAAGGCCATTTCGGCCATGGATAAAAACAAAAAAGTTAGATGATTTGTCTATTGTTAAAGAATATTACAAATATAGCAATAAAAAAGCATTAGAAGCATTGAATATTCTAAATGAGGACGATATTCACTATCTAAAACAAAAAATGAGTAAAGGTGGAAAATCTCCATAGTATAAATATTATATAATGATTTATTATTGAATTGAAAGGAGATGTTACAATGGAAGATAGTATTAAGTGGTCAATAGATGATATGGTTGAAGTGAAATTGAAAGAAGATGATGATTTTTTAAAAGTCAAAGAAACCCTCACACGCATTGGAATAGCTTCAAGAAAAGAAAAAAAGTTATTTCAATCATGCCATATATTACATAAACAAGGAAAATATTATATTGTTCATTTCAAAGAACTTTTTGCTTTGGATGGCAAAGCTACAAATATTTCAGAAAACGATCTTGAAAGAAGAAATACAGTTGCCAATCTTTTACATGAATGGGAACTTGTAAAACTTGTTGATGCTGAAAAAGCACAACCTACAGTACCAATACGTCAATTAAAGATTTTACCTTTTGGTGAAAAAGATGATTGGGATTTACAAGCAAAATATAGTATTGGAAATGTTGGAATCAAATCAGCGGGTGAACATGAAGCAAGAGGAGCCACGGAAATTGATTCTAATTTATTTGAATGATTGGAGATTTTATGAATATTAAAGTTGTAAGGATGGTTAGTGGTGAAGAATTGGTAGGTGAATGGAACGAGGAAGAAAATTCTATTAGTAATCCGGTCGTAATGGTTCCTATGGCAAAAGATAAATTAGGATTTGCACCTTGGTTGCCATATGCTAAAGAAGAAAAATTTATTCTAAAAGATCAACATATTATGGTTATTGGCACACCTGATACTAATTTGATAAATGAATATAATAGAGTATTTGGCTCAGGTTTAGTTGTTCCTGAGGAATCAAACTTAGTTCATTAAGATAGTTTTACTTGCTTTTTCCACCCTTTTTTGATATAATTATATAATGAATTTCTATACCTACGTTGGTTTAATTAAAAATAAAATATATTGTCGTTGGTTTCAAGATGATAATGAATATTCTTCTAATGAGACTTTCCAACCTACAATGTATGTTACGGCTCCTCCCGATAAGTGTCAATATAAAACTCTTGATGGCGAACCTGTAGGCCATGTTAAGTTTGATGATATTCCTTCCTGTAAAGATTTTATTAAACAATATAAAAATATAAAGAATTATCCTATTTACGGGAATACGAATTATATGGTTCAATATATTTCTGAAAAATATCCTAGTAAAATTCGTTGGAATTATAATAAATTAAAGATATACACTATTGATATTGAAGTATCTGCAGAAGATGGATTTCCTGATATTCAAACAGCTTCTTCTGAAATTACTGCTATTACAGTTCACGATAGTATAAGTAATACTTATTTTGTTTGGGGAACAGGTTCTTATGTTCCACATGACGATACAAAAAATATTAATTATAATGAATGTGAAGATGAAGAAGAATTGTTAGATTCTTTTTATCATTGGTGGACTACAAATTATCCAAATATTATAACTGGATGGAATTGTAAATTTTTTGATATTCCTTATTTAATAAATCGTTATAAACATTTTGAACATTTTAAAGTTAATAATTTATCTCCGAGCGGTGTAATAAATGATAGAAGTGTTTTTATTGCTGGTAGAGAAAATTATTATTACACCATTCCGGGTATTTCAATTTTAGATTATCTTGATTTATATAAGAAGTTTACATATAAAGTTAGAGAATCATATCGGTTAGATTATATTGGTTTTGTTGAGTTAGGATTAAAAAAAGTTGCTGTTGGTGAAGTACAAGGTTATGATTTATATAAAACAAATTATCAAAAATTTATTGAATATAATATTCGTGATGTTGAAATTGTAGAAAAACTTGATGAAAAAATGAAGTTATTGGAGTTGGTTGTTACTATTGCATATGAATCTAAGATTAATTTTGAAGATGTATTTTCTCCTGTAAGAACTTGGGATTCGATTATCTATAATTTCTTAAAGAAAAGAAATGTTGTTATTCCTAATAAAGGTGAAGAATCAGATCGAACAGACTTTGTTGGTGCATATGTAAAAGAACCTCAGACAGGTTTACATAATTGGGTTATGAGTTTTGATCTCAATTCTCTTTATCCTCATCTTATTCAACAATATAATATAAGTCCAGAAACAAAAACAGATATTATTAAGGATATAACAGTTGATAAATTATTAAGTCAAGAAATAGATACAAAATTTCTTAAAGATAATAATTCTTGTATGACACCAAATGGTCAATGTTTTACTAATCAATATAAAGGATTTCTTCCACAGTTAATGGAAGATATGTATAATGAAAGAGTTGAATTTAAGAAAAAGATGTTGAAGGAACAACAAAAATTAGAAGATGGTGATTATAAGAACAAACAAACAGTAATTAATAATATATCAAGATGTAATAATATTCAGATGTCGAAAAAGATTTTGTTGAATAGTGCTTATGGTGCATTAGCTAATCAACATTTTCGTTATTATTCTCTTGAGATGGCAGAAGGTATAACGACAGCAGGACAACTAGCAATTCGCTGGATTGACAAAGGTATAAATACATACATTAACAATCTACTTAATACAAAGGAGATTGATTATGTTGTCGCCTCGGATACGGATAGCATATACGTCACGTTTGATAGCCTTGTTAATAAAGTGTTTCAAAAGTCAGGAAGTCTTAATCAAACGACAAAAATTATCACTTTCTTGGATAAGATTAGTAAAGATAAAATTGAACCATTTATTAATATCAGTTATCAAAACCTTCATTCGTATGTAAATTCATACGCACAAAAGATGAAGATGGGTAGAGAAGTAATTGCTGATAAAGGTATTTGGACTGCGAAGAAAAGATATATACTTAATGTTTATGATTCAGAGGGTGTTAAGTATAAAGAACCCAAATTGAAGATTATGGGTATAGAAAGTGTTCGTAGTTCTACACCTGAATGGTGTAGAGAAAAAATTAAAGAGTTGATAGGTACAATTATTAATACAGATGAAAATACTGTATTAGATAAATTACAAGATTATCGGGATAAGTTTAAAAAATTATCTTTTGAAGATATTGCATTTCCTCGCTCTGTACACGGTGTGGAAAAATATACTTCTACAAAAAGTATCTATGGTAAAGGAACACCTATTCATGTTAGAGGTGTTTTAGTTTATAATTATCTTTTGAGAGAAAAACAATTAACAAAAAAATATGCGAAAATTCGTGAAGGTGAAAAAATTAAATTTGCTTATCTTAAAGAACCTAATCCTCTACATCAAAATGTTCTATCGGTTTCCACACACCTCCCAAAAGAATTTAATTTAGAAAAATATATAGATTATGATATGCAATTTGATAAAGCCTTTTTACAACCTATTAAAAATATATTAGATGCTATTGGATGGAAAACGGAAAAAAGAGGTACTTTAGAATCTTTCTTTTAGGAGTATATAATGACTGAAGTTAAAAATATTGTTAAACATTTAATAAAGGTAACTGAAAATGATTTTGCTAGCGTGGTATCCTCTGGTATTGTTGGTGATTGTTCTACTTTTGTGGATACAGGCTCATATTCATTAAACGCATTATTGTCTGGTTCATTATATGGTGGTGTACCATCTAACAAGATAACTTGTTTAGCTGGTTCAGAGGCAGTTGGTAAAACATTCTTTGCATTAAGTATAGCTAAAAATTATTTGAATAAAGATAAAAGTAATATTATTCTTTACTTTGAGAGTGAAGGTGCATTGACATCTGATATGATTAAAGAGAGAGGATTAGATCCTGATAGATTTATTGTATTACCAGTTGCAACAGTAGAAGAATTTAAAACACAAGCAATCAAGATAATTGATAATATGGATAAAGATTATCAAGTTATGATCTTTCTTGATTCACTTGGTAATTTATCTACACGAAAAGAGATGGAAGATTCGGCGAGTGGTTCTGATAAAAGAGATATGACCCGTGCGCCAGCTGTTCGATCTGCCTTTAGAACTCTTGCGTTGAAATTAGCGCAAGCAAATATTCCTCTTATCATAACAAACCATACTTATGATAAAGTAGGGAGTATGTTTCCATCTAAAGAAATTTCTGGTGGAGGAGGGATTAAGTATGCAGCATCAGTTATTGTAACACTTGGTAAAAGAAAAGTTAAAGATGGTACTGAGGTATTAGGAAATATTGTTAAGATGAAATTGGTTAAAGGAAGAATGACCAAAGAAGAATCAGTTACAGAAACTATGTTAGATTATAAAAAAGGATTAGATAAGTATTATGGTTTAGTTACACTTGCAGAGAAATATGATATATTTAAGAAAGTTTCAACTAGATTTGAAACTCCAGCTGGAAAAGCTTTTGAGAAAACTATTGTGAATGATCCCGAGAAGTATTTTACCGAGGATGTAATGACCAAGTTAGAAGAAGCAGCAAAGAAAGAATTTTCATATGGGTCGAGTGAATGATTACATTTCCTAAACAAAAAACAATAGAAACAAATAGAACTTATAAAGCTTGGAAAGTATATCATGCTTTATATTTACATTTTACTACAACGTCATACGATTATTTTAAATATTGTGGGAATGCGTCATGGGGTACAATCGAATCTATGGAAAAATATTTTGCCAAGTTTGAGAGTCGTACAGGGTTTTCTTGGCAACGAGGATTTTTTACTACATTAGGTAAAAAATATGTTAATGAAGTTGATTTAATTTTTTATTATTTATCACAATTTACAAAAGGTAAATTACATCCACCAGAATTTCAGGATGATTATTTTGATGAATATAAAGAAAGAATGACTACATTCTCTATTTATTTAAAAAAAGATATTAAAGTTATTGTAGAATATTTAAAAGAATATGATATAAAGTTTAATGATTTATTTCTTTGTGATGAGATTAATCATCCACCTATATTAAAGTTGTTATTAGGAAATGATATTTCATTAGAAACTTTTACTGTATTAGATATTTGTTTAGAGTTTGTTAAAAATATTGATGAAAAATTAATTGATCCTATTTGGAGAGATCAAAAAACATTATGTTATAATTATAAACCGTTTTTAGAAATAAATGTAAAAGAGAGTCGTGAATTAATAATAGGTGTATTAAGTGAAAATAGATTTTAAGACAGGTACAGTTTATTATCCTACAGAGGAACAACAGTTTAAAGATTCTTTAGAAGATTTAAAGATTAAGGATGATGAAATTAATGAAGAACAACCTACATTTACAAAAACTATACATGCTGGATTACCATATGCAAGATTTAAATATTTGTTCTTTTGTTTATGTATGGTGTTAGATGGAATGATTGGTATGATTTCTTTAGGTCAAACACAAAGTATTATGGCTAATAAGTTTTTACTGTCGAAGTGGATTTATAAAGGAGAATAATATAGATGAGGATAGAGCAGTTAATATTAGAAAATTTAATACATGACAATGAGTATGCTGGAATGGTATCGGTCTTTTTAAAGTCAGAATATTTTAGAGCTACACCAGAGAAAATTATTTTTACACAAATACAAGAGTATATAACAGAATATAATAAACCACCAGAAATAAAAACACTTGAATCACTTATAACTAATAGAACAGATTTAAATGAAAGTTTGTTTGGTAATTGTAAAGAGGTTTTAAAAGGTTTAGGAAATAGTAAATCAAATGATCCAGAATGGTTATTATATGAAACAGAAAAGTGGGCAAAAGATGCTGCTGTATATAATGGTATTGTAGATTCGATTGCTATTTTAGAAGGTAAAGATACAAATAGACCAAAAGATGCAATACCAGATATGTTGACGGATGCACTTGGAGTATCTTTAGATCAAAGTGTTGGTCATAATTATATTGAAGATGCAACAGATAGATGGGATTTTTATCATAAAAGAGAACAAAAATTTCCATTTAATTTAGAGATTCTTGATAAAATTACTAATGGTGGAATATCACCAAAAACTTTGACAGTATTTTTAGGTGGTACGGGAGTAGGTAAAACATTAGTCAAGACTCATTTGGCATCTGAATATATCAAACAGGGATTTGATGTTTTGTATATTACAATGGAAATGGCACAGGAAAGAATAGCAGAAAGAATTGATGCTAATTTGTTAGATATTGACTTAGATCAAATTCAACATTTACCGAGGGAGTCATTTAATAAAAAAATTGAAAAGATGATGAACTCTACTAGAAATTTTGGACAATTAATTATTAAAGAATATCCTACTTCAGGTGCGCATGTTGGTAATTTTCGTGCTTTGTTGAGAGAGTTGAAAATAAAGAAACGATTTACACCACAAATTATTATATTAGATTATTTAAATATATGTGCATCTAGTAGAGTAAAGTGGACATCAAATATGAATACTTATGTTTATATCAAATCCATAGCAGAGGAGATTCGTGGTTTTGCAGTTGAATCAAATACTCCTATTATCACAAGTTCACAGTTAAATCGTGAAGGATATATGAGTTCTGATCCTGATATGTCAAATATATCTGAATCATTTGGTTTACCAGCAACTGCTGATTTGATGATGGCAATAGTTGCAAAAGAAGATGCTGGGAGTCAACAACTTATGTTTAAGCAATTGAAGAATCGTTATAGTGATGTTACTTATAACTCAAAATTTATGATTAGTATTAATAAAAAACGTATGAGATTGGAGAGTATTTCACAGGATAAACAACCGGTATTAGCTGATGGAGGTTCTACTACTTCATATGCTAAAAATACGCAAGTTAGTTCCTCAGATACTCCATTTTTGAAGCAACATAAAGACGTTAAAATAGCACCATTGACGGCAAATAGACCAATTAAACCCGTTTTAGATGATTGGAAAATTTAATCAAATGTTGAATTATTATAAATAATAGGTAATATATACTATAAATACAGATATATGAAAGAAAAATCAATTATAGAATTGTTCAAAGATTCTGCATCAAAATTAGCTAAGAAAAAAGGAAAGAGTCAGAATAGTATTTTTATGTTGGGTGGATTTGACGATATTGAACATTATAAACTTTGTCCTTTTCGTTCCATTTCCGTGGAGGATTGTCCTCTATGTACCATAGATAGATTAAAAAAACTATGAAGTCATTTAAAACTTTTAGAGAAGAAAAACATTTAAAGAATTTATTTGAGGCTACTGATCTTTCTACTGCTATGGAAACAGTTATTGGTATTTGTTATCAAGCTGCATCTGCCGGTGGTAAAAAGGGTAAAGATATTTTGTTAGATGCTATGGCAAATAATAAAGAATTTAAAAAAGCAAATTCTGTTTGGGATAAAGGTAAAGAAGAAGATAGTATTAAAGGGTTAATGAAATTTGGAAAGAATGTTTCGGATGTAGTTCAAGGTGATGGAACATATCAAATCCAAGCTAAAGGTAAATTAACTTCTCAATGGTCAGAATGGGCAAATAAAAAAGGATCAGATACTTCTAAGACAGATATTGTTATAGGAGGTTATAAGTATTCTGTTAAGAATGCAGATGGCGCTCAGTTGATGTCAGGAAAAAAAGGTGAGTCAATTGCAACTGCTAACGCTGCAGCTAGGACAGCAAAAATTGATGCTGTAAAAACTTTAACTGATTCTATGTCTAAATTAGAAGAAGCAACAACAAAAGGTTATTATGCTTCTGTTAAAGTAATGAAAAGATTTAGAGACACTAATCCACGTGCTACTGATAGTATGCAAAAATGGGCAGAGAAAGAAGTTAAGCGTTGGGAGAAATTAAAAAAACAATTAGAGAAAGAAAAGAATCCTAAAAAGGCCGCAATACTTAAAAAATCAATTAAGGCTGCTAATCCTAGTAAAGAGATGAAGCAGATGGCAACAGCGAAAGGTAAAGCTAATGCTAAATTAGCACCTACATATATTGCTAAAGAAAATAAAAAACTTCTTAAAAATATGGATACAGTTTTTAAGGATAATCAAGAAGAAGTTAAGAAAAAATTAAAAGCTTTATTTAAAAAGAATGAATTATTTAAATTGGGATTTGTTTATGAAGCAGCATCTGGTTCACAGAAATTTGGAAAGAGTGCAGTACAGACAGCAGAGTATATGTTTGTTTGGAAACCAAAAGGAATGGTTGAAGATTTCTTAATTAAAGAACATGAGATTAAGGGACCTACTTCAAAAACAATTAAAGAATATGCCGATCAAGTTAATATAGATGTTAATTGGAAAGGTTCTTCAACATCAAATCATTTAGGTTATAATATATATCAGAATGTAAGATTGGGTGTAAAAGAAGTACAGTTTGAATCTAATGATTTGTTTGAAAATTATATTAAACAATATGATATTTATCAAAATTATTTAGAAGAAAATGCTATAACTGAAGGAGCATTTTTTGATCGAATTAAATCATTAGCTACAAAGTTAATGGATGGTATTAAGAAAGTTTGGAATAAATTTGTAGGTATTATTAAAGAGGCTATATCAAAAATTAAAGAATATGCAGATGCCGGTATTATGGCTTTAGGAAATATGTTTGGATTGGAAATGGATGTACAAGACAACATATTAAATAAAAATAATTTGACATTGACTATATAATGAAATCGTTTAGAAGATTATTGAATGAAGATAGAAGAACGCACATGGAGCATCTTGAAGATGAGATCATCAACAATGGTGTGAAAGGTGCAACTACAGCAATTCAGTTTTTAAAATCTCTCAATACTATGTTAATAGGAGGGAAAAGTAAAACGAATGTAACTGTAAAATGGGATGGCGCACCCGCAATTTATGCTGGTATAAATCCTGAGAACGGAAAGTTTTTTGTAGCAACAAAAGCCCTTTTTAATAAGGTTCCTAAAATTAATTATACAGTAGCTGATGTTGAAGCTAATCATGGTACACAAGGACCTTCAGATAAACTCAAAGCTGCCATAAAAACTTTACCCGATCTTGGTATGGAAGGCATTTATCAAGGTGATATTATGTTTTCTAAGGGTGATTTAACCAAACAGAAAATTGATGGTGCGAGCTGTTTAACATTTACACCAAATACTATCACTTATGCTGTTCCAGAAGATAGTGATTTGGCTTCTCAAATGAGAAAAGCAACTCTAGGAGTTGTGTGGCATACGAAGTATACAGGAGATACTATTAGTTCTTTGAAAGCATCTTATGGTGTTGATTCAAGTATTTTTAGAAAAACTAAAAAAGTTTGGTTTGATGATGCATATGTTGATACTGCTAATGCCGCAACTTTTACACCAAAAGAAACTAAGCAACTTGAGAAAAAAATAAATCAGATTGCTGGTGCAGCTGTTAAGGCTGGGAAGTTTCTAAATGTGTTAGCAAAAGAGACTGCTGAAAATTCTAAGTGGGGAATAGCTCCTCTTTTGAAAATCTTTTTTAATACTAAAGTTCGTAGTGGAATAAAAATAGAAGATACTAAAAAACTTGTTCAAGAGTTTGATAAGTATTATATGGACAGAGTATCTAAAGAGATTGCTTCTAAGAAAACACCTCAAGGTAAAAAGTCTTATCAAGAAGTAAAGAGAGAATCTAAAAAAGTTTTAAAAAGATTTAAAACTGAAGTTTATTTTACGATAGCAACATACTTGGGTATACTTGAAGCAAAAGAAATGGTTGTTAGAAAATTACAAACCATTCAAGGTATCGGAACATTTTTAAAAACTGGTAGTGGTTATAAAGTTACAGCACCAGAAGGTTTTGTTGCTATTAATTCTAAAGATGGTAATGCAGTTAAGTTAGTCGATAGACTTGAATTTTCTCATGCCAATTTTACTATTGCAAAGGATTGGGTTAAGGGTTGAAATACTTTGAAAAATTACCTTTAATATTTGATGAACAAAAACTTGTAGTTGCATTGGAACAAGTTTTAAAAATAGCACCATGGCCAGATCAAGTTTTAAATGCTGATAAAAAATATCATCAGATTTGTTTGACAAAAAGAGATTTTCAAGAAGCTCCAGAATGTTTTTATGAAGGTACTGGTGGTGTTTATCGAACAATGGTTGATGGACAAGAAGTTATTAGACAACAAG